>Ga0209160_1001216_pt1 | contig 21553 bp, 19 predicted proteins | sample GraSoiAngelo_153_FD_186167 | JGI IMG/M metagenome (GOLD analysis project Ga0209160, IMG submission 186167) | Grasslands soil microbial communities from the Angelo Coastal Reserve, California, USA - 14_1009_12_40cm (SPAdes) (version 2) | ecosystem: Environmental > Terrestrial > Soil > Grasslands ... | reverse complement strand
AATCCTGGCCCTGACCTTTGGTTTCGTCTTCCTTTCGCTGGTTGTTCAGGGTCTTTCCACAGGCCCCGTATTCCGACTCCTGGGGATATCGCGACAGACAGCTGTCGCAACGGTTCATTAGGCTGATGCTCTGCTAAACTCTGCGTCGCCACGGACGCGTCGGAGCAGGCTCGACGCGACCAAGGCTCGCGGGTATAGGGGAACATGCTGCTCAGTCTTCGGCTGCTCCGGCGAATCGCGCGGGAACTTCCGCGCTACGGCAAGCTCACCTATTGTCTCTACCGCGATCCACGCGTCCCGCAGCGCAACAAGATCGCGTTGGCGGGGGCCATGGCCTTGATCCTCAACCCGGTGGTCGACGTCCCGCTGCGGTTGCCGATCTTTGGCGAGATGGATGCGGTCGCCCTCACAGTGTTGGCGGTGCGGCTATTCGTCGAAAAGGCGCCCAAAGACGTCGTGGCCGAACATCAGGAACAGATCGCCCTGGGGACCAGCCTCTTCGACCAGGACCTGCGCAACAGTCGACAGGGCCTGCAGGCCAGATTGAACGATTTGCGTGGGCGTGGACGTCTGGTCGTCGCCCGCCATCGGAGGAATGCAATATGAAGGTTGTCTTGATCCAGGACGTGAAAGGCACCGGGAAAGCCGGCGAGACGAAAGACGTCGCCGACGGCTTTGCCCGTAACTTCCTGCTGCCGCGAAAGCTGGCCCAGCAGGCCACCCGCGGCGCTCAGGAACAGGTCGATCGCCAGAAGGCCACCGAAACCAAACGCGAGGAGCGCGAGCTGGCCGATGCCCGGGCATTGGCCGTACGGCTCGAGGCGGCGCAGGTCGTATTGAAGCTCCGCAGCGGGAAGGATGGCAAGCTGTTCGGCGCCGTGACGAATGCCGACGTGGCATCGGCGCTCAAGCAGCAACATGGGATCACCCTCGACCGTCGCAAGATCGAGTTCGAGCAGCCTGTCAAGGCGATGGGGCCGGGCAGCGCGCACGTAAAGCTGCACCGTGAGGTCACGGCCCGCATCCCGTTGATGGTCGCCTCCGCTTGACGGTCGACCTGAGACGTTCGCCGGCCCCGCCGGCGGCCGGTGGCCGCGTGCCGCCGCACAACCTCGAAGCGGAAGCATCGGTCCTCGGCTCCTTGATGCTCGACCGCAACGCGATCGTGCGGGTGGCTGACTTTTTGCGACCCGAAGATTTTTACCTGGATCATCACGCCCAGGTGTACCGCGCGGCGCTGAACCTGTACGATCGCGCGGATCCCATCGACCTGCTCACGCTCGCCGCCGAGCTGGAGACGATGCGCGTGCTGGAGCGGATCGGCGGTCAGGCGTTCCTTGCCGAGCTGCAGAGCGGCGTGCCGACGGCCGCCAACGTCGAGTACTACGGCCACCTGGTCGAGGAAGGCGCGACCAAGAGAAAGTTGATCGGCGCCGGCGGACGAATCACGGCGCTTGGTTTCGACGAGAGCACGCCCGCCAGCCAGGCGCTGGATACCGCGGAAAGCGTCATCTTCAACATCGCCGAAGGCCGCATCACCCAGGACTTCGTCGCCCTCAAGGACATTCTCAAGACGACCTGGGATCAGATCGAGCAGATCCACAAAGATTCGTCGGTCATCTCCGGCGTGCCAAGTGGTTTCCACGATCTGGATGCAAAAACCGGCGGTTTCCAGAAGTCAGATCTAATCATCATTGCTGCAAGACCTGGGGTGGGAAAATGTGTGGTTTGGAACACGCTCGTCGATGATCCGGTCACTGGCGCTCGGGTCACGATCGAACAGATCGTTCGTGAGCGGAGACCAATCGTGTTTGGGTTGTCGCCGCGAGGACGGATCGAATGGCGTCACGTCAGCGATTGGGTTGATAGCGGTGTTCAGCCATGTTTTGCGGTGACGACGCAGACCGGCCGGCGCATCGAGGTGACCGGACATCATCCGTTTATGACGGTCAGCGGCTGGCAGCCGCTACACGATCTGGTCGTTGGCGACGCGATCGCTGTGCCACGGGCACTGCCGAGTTTCGGTAAGGAATCGATCGATCCGCAGCGCGCTCGGCTACTTGGATATTTCATTGGCGATGGGGGCCTCTCCCGTGGATCGCCCGCTTTCACAAATACGGACCCGATCATCATTGACGATTTCAAAGAGAGCGTCGCGTCGCACTTTCCAAACTGCCACATTGCCCAGCGGGGCATAACCTACTTCGTCTGTGCGTGGGCACGAGTGAGGTCGCTCAAGTTGAAAGAACGCCTCGCCGTCTATCTCCGCCGCGTGCGGAGGCCAATTGCGAAGAGTCCAATCATCGGCTGGCTCACACAGTTCGGTCTATGGGGAAAAAAGGCAGACATCAAGCGCTTTCCTGATCAGGTGTGGCGATGGAACCGCGAGACGCTTCGGGAGTTCCTGCGAGCATTAATGTCCTGTGACGGCAGCATCTTCGCGACCCAAAATGGCCATCCCCGGATCGAATTCGCGGTCGCGTCAGAAGGCTTAGCAAAGGATGTTCACCACGCCTTCGTCCGGTTCGGCATCGTATCGCGCCTCTACCGAAAGTCTGAGCGTTGCTGGCGCGTTCAAATCACCGACTCCGAGTCCGTGGCTCGATATCAAGCCGAAATTGGCTGGATCGGCGAAAAGGCAGGTCGGTTCCCAAATGACTTGCCGCAATTCCGGAGCAACAACGGGCATCTGCCCAACGCGGTCTGGAAGTTGGTCGGTCAGGCAGCTTCGGCGCGTAATCTGTCGTGGGCGAAGCTCGCGGTCGTCTCCGGCGAGCGCGTTCGCACCTCCAAATTTGAGACCTACAATCCACGGACCAATCACGGCTTGTCTCAGCGTCGCCTGGCGATCTTCAACGAAGTGCTCGACGATCCACAGCTCGCGGCGCTAGCGAATCCGGAGTTGTACTGGGATCGGATCGTTTCGATCGAGCCGGCTGGTAACCACCAGGTCTATGACCTGACGGTTCCCGAGGGCGCCAACTTCATCGCCGAGGACGTTATTGTCCATAACACCTCGCTGACACTCAACATCGCACAGCACGCATCGATCCAATACAAGGTTCCTGTGGCGATTTTCTCGCTCGAAATGTCGGAGCAGCAGCTCGTTACCCGACTGCTGTGTAGCGAGGCGTCCGTCGATTCATATCGCCTTCGGACTGGACTTTTGAAAGACGCGGAGTGGCCGCGGATCGCGCAGGCGATGGGGGCGCTCTCGGAGGCCCAAATCTATATCGATGACTCGCCGAGCATTTCGGTGATGGAGATGCGAACGAAGGCACGCCGCTTGAAATCGGCGAACAATCTTGGGCTGATCATCGTCGACTATCTGCAGTTGATGCAGGGTCGGAATCAGGAAAACCGCGTGCAGGAGGTCTCTGAGATATCACGTTCACTGAAGAGTCTGGCTCGCGAGTTGCAAGTTCCGGTCATCGCTTGCTCTCAGCTGAGTCGAGAGCCGGAGAAGCGAATTGACCACCGTCCGCAGCTTGCAGACCTCAGAGAAAGTGGCGGCATCGAGCAGGACTCGGACCTCGTGCTCTTCATTTATCGCGAGCGTTTTTACAACGACAACGTCGCAGAGGACAGGCGCAACATCGCCGAGATCATCATCGCGAAGCACCGCAATGGTCCCACCGGAAAGATCGAGCTGCTCTTCATCGATGAGCAAACCAGGTTTGCCAACCTCGATCGGGCACGCGGGCGCTAGCGGATGGTCACGATCCTCGTAGGCGGCCAGTGGGGCGACGAGGGGAAGGGCAAGATCATCGACCTTCTCTCGGAAAACGCCAACATGGTCATCCGCTCCCAGGGTGGCAACAACGCGGGCCATACGGTCGTCAACGCCGGGCAGGAATTCCGCTTCCATCTGATTCCGTCCGGCATTCTCTATCCCAGCACGACCTGCGTCATCGGCAACGGCGTAGTCCTCGATCCGCGCGTGCTGCTCGAAGAGATGGAGCAGGTGCGGTCGCGCGGCATCAGCACCGACCGGCTCGTCATTTCCGACCGCGCCCACCTGATCATGCCCTGGCATCCGATCTTCGACAAGCTGGAGGAAGAGCAGCGGGGCGATGACCGACTTGGCACCACCTGGCGCGGCATCGGCCCCGCCTATGCCGACAAGATCCGGCGCATCGGCTTCCGCGCCGGCGATCTGCTGAAGCCGCGCTTCCTGGAGAAAAAGCTCGGGTTCGTCTTGAACAAGATCAAGAATCCGATCCTGCAGGAGCTCTACCACGTTCCGCCGCTCGACCCGCAGGCGGTCCTAGCCGAGTACACCGCGTACGGTGAGCGTCTCGGCCCGCACATCAAGGACATCTTCCCGATCGTCCAGCAGGCTTTGACGCGGGGCGACCGGGTCCTGCTGGAGGGCGCGCAGGGCAGCATGCTCGACCTCGACTTCGGCACTTATCCCTACGTCACCTCATCCTCGCCCACGGCGGGCGGCGCGCTGACCGGCTCCGGTATTCCGCCCACCGCGGTCGACCTGACGATGGGCGTTTTCAAGGCGTACACCACCCGGGTCGGGTACGGGCCCATGCCGACCGAACTGAACAATGCACTCGGCGAGCAGATCCGCGAGATCGGCGTCGAGTACGGCACGACGACCGGGCGGCCGCGCCGGGTCGGGTGGTTCGATGCCGTGGTGGCGCGCTACAGCGTGGCGCTGAACGGGATCGGTTCGATCGCCCTGACCAAGCTGGACGTCCTCGGGGAATTCGATCCCATCCGCATCTGCACCGGGTACCTCAACAAGGGCGAGTTGCAGTCGTTTCCGATGTCGAACATCAGCCACCTCAAGCATGCGGAGCCGGTCTACGAGACGATGCCCGGGTGGCGCTCATCGATCGCGGATGTGCGTCACCCCGACGACCTGCCCAAAGCGGCTCGGCGCTACATCGACCGGCTCGCCGAGCTCAGCGGCGCCCCCATCGACATCGTCTCGGTCGGACCCTCCCGCGACCAGACGATCTGGATGCAGGGCGGGCCAGAGAAGCTAGCGGTGCGTCAGAAGCAGGAAGGCCAACCCAGCCACCGCTAGATACCAGATCAATGAGATGCCGGTGAGCAATAACCGGGTCGGGCGGTTGATCGAGGGGGTGGTCCAGGTCAGGAGGAGACCAACCGGATTGATGATCGCCAGGGCGAGGCCGATGGCGAGGGGACTTCGGATACCGCCGCGCACTGGCCCGCCGCGCGTCGCCGCGCGGCGCATCTGCCGCACGAGATCGTTGGAATCCGTTTGCACGTCGAAGGATCGGACCGGGCGGGTGTTCGCGGCGCGACTGTAGGCCGTCGCCACCGGCGACATCGCCATCACGGGTTGCCGCGCCTCCTGGCGCACCGGTGCCCATAGCCGATGCGGGTCGGGCGGCTCGCCGGACTCGACCGTGAGCGTGCGAAGCGGCGCGGGCCGGCTTGGCAGGCGAATGCGACCGCGTAGGAGGTCCTGGGCTCGCAATGCGATGGTCGCCACCACGCTGACCAGCAACAGCCCTTGCCAGGCGGCCTGCTGTCCCTCGCCGTACCAGCGCAGGATCATCGTTGCCATGCCTGCGGCGACGCCGAAGGCGAAGGTAAATCGCTCCGGGATCAGCACGCGACGCCGATCCGCGGCAACATAGCCGGCGAGAAAAAGCGACGGCCCCGACGCGAGCTGGAAGCCGAGGTCGGATCGGATCACGAGCGCCAGCGCGGCGATGCCGAACAAAAAGCCCGTGACGATGCCGAGGGAAATCTTTCGCGTGTACCACAGATAAATAACGCCGATGAGCACGGCACCGGCCGAGGTGACACCGATCGGTCCCGAGACATTGCCGACGTACAGCTTGACCGGGTCGATGACCAGCTGCAGCTTGTACCACAGCGTCAGTGGATCGTCGAGATGGCGCCCGTCGAAGGGATTGACGTAGCCGAACCCGAGCTGCCGCTGGATCAAGAACAGGATGCCGAACACGATCAGCGCCGGATGCAACATCACGCGCTGGAGCTGCGGCCAGATGATGGTATCGACCACGATGAAGATGATCACCATCGTGGCCGCGACCCAGGCGGGCGTCCGGGGTGGGAAGAAGCAGGCGATCAGAATGCTCGCTACCAATGGATGTGTGGCCTTGTAGCCGATCCACGCCGGCAGCCCGAAGGTGAGGCGCGCCAGCTGCAATGCGAGCAGGCACACGATGCCGGCGAGAAACGAGATGGCGAAGAGCAGGAGGGCGTCCTGCAAGAAGAAGAGGATGCCGGCGATCACCAGCGGCAGCAGGGTGAGCGCGTAGGCGAGGTCGTAGTTGAGTTGCTCCGGCTGGACCAGGAGCAGCTGCGGGACACCATGCAGCGCTCGCCAGAGCTGTCGCACGACGAGCATTGTAGTCGAGCTCCGGCGGAATTTGGCCCAGACTTGGACGCTGCGTCCAAAGCCGCGGCGATCCGCCGAAGAACGTCTGCTATCCTTACTCCGTTTTTCCGGGCACCCACGTGAGATTTTCGCGCCGCATTACGCTGCTTACGCCCATCACCCTGGCCGCCGGGTTGCTCGCCACCGTTGTCGCGGTTTCCGCGGCGGACACGCGTTGGACGTCGACTGGTGCCCAGCAGCCCGGGTCGCCGGATCGGCCCGTCTGGTCGATCGCGGTGTCACCGACTCATCCGGCAGTGTTGCTCGCTGCAACGCAAGGCCGTGGCGTCCTGCGAAGCACGGACTCCGGCACAACCTGGACATCGGCGATCGCGGGCGTCGACGGCGCGTGGGTGGTGGGATTCGACCCGCAACAGCCGGCGACAGCTTACGCCGGCACCCAGACCCTGGGCCTCTACAAGTCTCTCGACGAAGGCAAGACCTGGAGGGCACAGAGCCAGGGACTCAACAACCTGGACGTCCGGTCGATTGCGTTCGGCACCGGCCTGGTCCTCGCCGGGACGGCTCTGGGCGTCTATTACTCAAGCGACGGCGCCGGCTCCTGGCACGCCCTCGGCCTTGACACCCAGTCGATCGCCGCGGTCGCCGTGCTCCCCAGCGCCAACAGCTTTACGCTCTTTGCCGGGGTCGATAACGGCCCGGTGGGTGCTGCCTTCTTGCTGAAAAGCGAGGGACTGGGCGGCAGCTGGGCGGTCGTCAAAGGCAACTTTCCCGCCGATGCGGTCGTTCCCTCGCTGGCGGTCGCGTCGGCCCCATCGGGAGGGACCGATCCGCCGCTCCTCGCCGGCACCTCGGAGGGCCTCTTTCGCAGCGACGATCGAGGCGTGACCTGGAATCCATTGGCCGGCCTGCCTTCGACGGACTTCAACCTCGTCCTCTTCAATCCGGCCAACCCTGACCAGATCTACGTCGGCAGCGACGGCGACCAGGGTAATGGCGGCGTTTTCCGGTCCCTCGATCGGGGCGCGAGTTGGGGCACCTTCGGTGCGGGTCTCCCGGCCAAGCCCCGCGTCACGGCGCTGGCACTGCAGCCGCTCAACCCAGCGCAGGTGGTCGCGGCCACCTGGAATCCGACCGATGGCTCGGCTGGGGCCTACCGGATCGAGGACCCCGCCGCGAGTGTGGCTGGCGTGACTCCGACAGCCGCACCCTCCGCGAGCGGCAGGGCTTCGGCGACGCCACGGGCCAGCACCCCGAGTCCGGCGCCGGTTCGGCGTTCCAGCGGTTCGCCGGCCTACGCGACCTACGCCGTTGCCCTGGCGCTGCTCGTCGCCCTCGGCGGTGCGATCCTGGCGCGGCGCTGGCGCATGCGGCGCGAGGACAGCCGCATTTACCGCCCGTGACTCAGCGTCACAAGCAGCGCTCCGCCGTTAACCATCTCTTCACCGGTTCAGGCTGGCGGTGGGCGGCCCACGCCGGTACCCTCATGGCTACGGCCCGTCGAAGGCGGGCTCAGGAGGTCGATCCCGCGTGCTCACGACCCGGAGGCGTGTCCTGATGGTGGACTCGGCTGAGGCGACCCTGAAGACGCTGGCACTGGAGTTGCCGTCGCCGCCCAAGGCGCTCGCCTCCTATGTGCCCGTCCAGCAAGTCGGCGAGCTCCTCTACACCTCGGGGGTCATCCCCAGCTGGAACGGCGATGTCCAGTTCCGCGGGGTCGTCGGCGCGGATGTGAGCGTCAAGGATGCCGCCCGCGCCGCCGAGATCTGCGCCCTGAACATCATGGCGCTGATTCGCCAGCACGCCGGGTCACTTGACCGGGTGGAGCAGTTCATCCAGCTCAGCGGATTCGTACGCTCCGCCCCGGGCTTCGAAGAGCAGCCGAAGGTCCTCAACGGCGCCTCAGACCTGATCTACAAGGTGTTCGGAGAACGCGGGCGGCACACCCGGCAGGCGCTGGGCACCAGCGAGTTGCCGCTCGGGGTCCCGGTCGAGATCTCGGCGATCATCCGCCTCAAGCCCTAAGCCGCCAGCGGCAGCCATGCCGTGAACGTGGCTCCCTGGCCGGGCTCGCTGGATGCCTCGATGGTGCCCTGGTGCGCCTCGACGATCGACTTGGCGATGGCCAGCCCTAGCCCCGAACCGCCGGTCGACCGGTCGCGCGCCTTCTCCCCCCGGTAGAAGCGCTCGAAGATATGGGGGAGGTCCTGGCGCGAGATCCCAGGGCCGGTGTCCTGCAACCGGATGGCGGCTCGCCCGTCCGCCTGGAAGACGCTCCAGTGCTGCTCCGCGCCGGGGGCGTACTTGAGGGCGTTCTGGGCCAGGTTGGTCACCACTTGCTTGAGCGCCTCCGGGTCGGCCCGCACCGTGACGCCCGGCTGAAGGTCGCGTGACTCCACGGCTCCCTTGTCGCGCAGGCTCAACTCGTCGAGCGCCTGGCCGACGAACTGGTCGAGCACGACCGGCTGGCGGCTGGGTGCGCGGCCCGATTCGAACCGGGTCAGCGTGAGCAGGTCATTGACCAGCCGGGTCATCCGCGCGCTCTCTTGCTGCATGGCGGCGAGAGACGTCTGGAGCGTCTCGGGGTCGACAACCTCCCGCCGCCCCAGCACATCGATGTAGCCGGCGATCGACGTCAGTGGCGTGCGTAACTCGTGCGAAGCGTCCGCGACGAAGTGCCGCATCTGCTCCTCCGACTGACGGCGGACCTCGAAGGCCTGGTCGATGCCCGCCGCCATCTGGTTGAAGGCAACCGCCAGCGTGCCGATCTCATCGCTCGACCTCGGCACCGTAACTCGCTGCTTGTAGTCGCCGGCCGCCAGCTTGCCCGCGGTATCCGACATCTGCTTCAGGGGACGGAGCGCGCGGCCGACGATCAGCGGACTCAGCAGCAGAGCCAACAGCAAGACAGAGAGCGACCCGATGACGGCGACCTGGCGGTCGAGGCTCAGGGTGCGGTCGATGTCATCGGTTGGGATCGAGAGCTGCGCCAGGGCGATCGCCTTGGTGCCGTTGCGGATGACGTTGAGCACCACGAGAGAGGTCGAGCCGTCGGCGGCGGTCGCCATGTAGTAGGCCTTGGGCCTGCTCAGGGCGGCGGTGCGGTAGTCCTGGATGGTCAGCGTCGGCACATCGGGACTGGTGGCGAGCGTCGCCGGCGTGGACGCGATCAAGCCGCCATTCGGTCCGAGGATCGCGGCCGAGGTCCGTCGAGAGCGGAGCTCGTCGCTGAACGTCTGCGACAGGATGAGCGCGCGCACGACGGTGGCGGGCCGGCTTGCGTTCTGTCTCTTGAAGGCGGTGAAGACCGCGTTGTATGCGCTGACCAGGACATCGGCGTTGCTGCGAAAGAGGACCTCGCGCGCGGCGAAGTACTGGGCGATGCCTCCGGCGAGCAGCAACACCGCCAGCAAACCGAGATAGAGGAAGGTCAGACGCCAGCGCAGCGATCGGAAGCGGGCCATGACTAGCCGCGCCCGCCGCGGCGCGACTGACGGCTCATGCCTTGATGCGGTACCCGACGCCCCTTACCGTCTGGATCAACTTATGCGGCTCATCGCTGAGCTTCTGGCGAAGGTACCGGATATAGACCTCGACGTTGTTGGCGTCGCCAAAGAAGTTGTACCCCCACACCTGGTCGAGAATGCGGTCGCGGGCCAGGACCTGGTTGGGATGCATCATCAGCAGGCGCAGAAGGTCGAACTCGCGAGCCGAGAGCTCGATGGCGCGCCCGTCCCTGCGCACCTCGCGCGTCGTTTCATCCATGGTGAGGTCCTGTACCTGGAGGAGCGGCCCTGCGCTCGGATTTCGCCGGCGCATCACGGCCCGGATTCGCGCCAGCAGCTCGCCGAAATCGAAGGGCTTGACCAGGTAATCGTCGGCACCGACCTCGAGGCCCTTGATGCGATCAGCGACCTCGTCCTTAGCCGACAGGATGATGACGCCGGTGTCCTTGTTCCCACGGATCGCCTCGGCGACCGCCAGGCCGTCGAGCTTGGGCATCATCACGTCCAGCACGACGACGTGCGGCTTGAACTCGCTGATCATGCGTAGCGCGGCCTGGCCGTCAGGTGCGGTCTGGACCTGGAACCCTTCGTACTGCAGCCCGAGGCGAATGAAGTCGACGATGCTGCGTTCGTCGTCGACGACGAGCACCCGCGGGCTGCGGGAGGGCGACACCTCGGGAGCCGTCTCTGCCATGTCGAGTCTCAATATAACGGCGGTTTTGGCGAAATCCCATCTTCTGACGGGCTTCTAAGGGGGCTTTAAGCAAGGCGATTTTGCGCCGTCCTTGAGTAAGCTTTCCCGGTGCAGCCGGCTGACGCGCCACAGCGTCCACCCGTGACCCGCCGGCGCTCGTGGCTCCTGCCGTCGCTGGTCGGCGGGTACCTGGCGGTCGTGACCCTTTTCATGGTCTTCGTCCTCCACCTGTCGGTGTCGCCCGAGCGTCTGCTGCTCCTGATGCTGATCGCGGCCCTGATCCTCGGGCGGGCCAGGCTGTTCCTCGCGGATTGGATCCCGTTTCTCGTTCTCTTTCTTTCCTACGAGTACCTGCGCGGCCTGAGCGGCAAGCTGGGAATGCCGATTCATGACGTGACATCGCTCGAACGGCTGATCAGTTTCGGGCAGATCCCCAGCCTGCTCCTGCAGCAGGCCTTCTATCACGCGGGTCAGGTCAGCTGGTACGACATCGCCGGTACCATGTTCTATTTCCTACACTTTGCGTTTCCGCTCGGGCTCGGCTACCTCTTCTGGATCGTCGACCGGCACAGCTTTCTACGATTCTCGCGGGCGCTGATCGCGATGTCGTTTGCCGCTTTCGTCTTCTACCTGTTGCTGCCGGTCGCACCACCGTGGAAGGCGGTGCCCGGTGTGGTCAAGATCATCGATCACACGTTGCCGAGCTTCACCGACATACCCGGGCTGCCGGTGCCGGCCACTATCTACCACTGGCTGACGCCCAACCAGTATGCGGCGATGCCGTCCCTACACGCGGCCTTCCCCTTTATGGGTGCACTGTTCGCGTTACGCCTCTGGGGCCGCCGCGCCTGGCTGACGCTCGCCTATACCGCCTGCGTGTGGCTCAGCATCGTCTACCTGGGCGAGCACTACATCGTCGACATCATCGGTGGGGTCATCTTCGCCCTCGCCGTCTTCTTCGGCGAAGACGCCTTCACCACCTGGTGGCACTCGCGTCATGCAAGTGCACAGTTACACAGAACCTAACCGGGCGGGTGCGTCGTCCAGCGGCCCATCGCGCACTCGGCCGAAATCACGACGGCCTCGTGTGCGCGTACAGGCCGCATACGACGCCCGCCCTATTCCGCCCGAAAGGGCGGCGGCCCGAGGGCCGCTGCTCGGCCTGCGGCCTCGCTCCTGCTTAGCTCAGGACCGCCAGATTTTTTTCATGATGGCGCGGGCGAGCTTGTCGGGATCGTGGTGGGTGGAGATCCGCGGATTCACCACGTCGACGAGGACGGCGTGGATGCTGCGCTGGTTGACCGTCGCCGGGTCGTAGACCACGCGTTTGATGCCGGCGGTCTGGGCCGACGTCGGCAGTGGGAAGTTGTTGTTGCTGTTGACGACCACGAAGTCGAAGATGTTCGTCCCCAGGTGGTTCTCGATCGCCTTCAGGTGGTCGCTGACGCGGAAGAAGTCGGTCTCGCCCGGCTGGGTGGCGACGTTGCAGATGAAGACCTTGATCGCGGGCGACGCTTTGAGTGCCTCCGCCATCCCATCGACGACCAGGTTGGGCAGGATGCTGGTGTAGAGGCTGCCCGGGCCGACGGTGATCATCTCGGCGTTGAGGATCGCCTCCTCGGCTTCCGGGTTGATGGTGGACTCGGGTTGCAGGAAGACCCGCTTGATGGCGGTGACGGTCGCGAGCGCGCCGTGGCCGTCGCCGTCACCGTTGCCGTTCGCATGCGGGATGCTCGACTCACCGACCCGGGTCTCGCCGTCGGCCATCTCGGCGATCAGCGTCACGTCGCGCAAGGTCGAGGGCACGATCTGCCCGCGGACGGCGAGGACCCGCCCGGACTCACGGATAGCGTGCTCGAAGTCGCCGGTGATCTCGGCCATCGCCATGATGAAGAGGTTGCCGAAGGAGTGCCCGTTGAGGCTGCCCTCTTTGAAGCGGTGCTGGAAGAGGGTCGTCATCAGGGGCTCGACGTCGGCCAGTGCCGTGATGCACTGCCGGAAGTCGCCGGGGGGCAGGATGCGGTATTCCTTGCGAAGCCGTCCCGAGCTCCCGCCGTCATCGGCCACGGTGACGATCGCGGTCAGGTTACCGGTGTATTTCTTCAGCCCCCGGAGCAAGGTGGAGAGCCCGGTACCCCCGCCCAGGGCCACCACCCGCGGGCCTTTTTGCAGGAAACGGTAATTGTAGATGATCTCGGAGAGGGCCCGGTCCCGGCCTGGCAGGAACGGCCCCAGCACCGACTGGGTGAGCTTGTAAAGCGCGTACAGGATGATGCTCAGGCCGAGGGCGCCGAAGAGTCCGCCCCTCACGTAGCGTGGGAGGAACTGCAGCGTCAGGTAGTAAAAGATCGCCGGAAGCCGTACGCCCGAACGGTAAACATTGGCCAGCGCGTAGCCGATCCCGAGGCTGATCAGGACCATCCCAACCATCAGGAGGACGAGCCAACGCTTGACGTGGAGGCCGGGGGTGAACCAGCGCACCACCCGGGGGTTCATACGGAAGGGGGCCACCGGCGCCCCAAGCTTAGCACAGCATTTTTTGAACTCATTTCACGCCGATTTCGTTACGTCCATTGGACTCTATTCGGGCCCCCGGAGGCGGGCATATAATCGGCCCAGGGTCCTCGGGAGCGTTCTGGGCCCAGTTCACGCCGCCTCGTGTCAAGGCAAAAGGAGGTCGTCGGTCGATGGCGATCAAGACAGAAGGCGTTACCCGCGCGTCCGAGGGGCGGCGGAAGGAGCAGGGGCAGTACTGGGTGTACCTCGACGGGGAGGTCAAGCGCTACGCCGACGCCAAGGTCGGCCTCTGCAATACGGGACCGGGGTCTTCGAGGGCATCCGGGGCTACTGGAGCCCCGAGCACGAGCAGCTCTTCGTCCTCAAGCTACGGGAGCACTACCGCCGGATGCAGAACTCCGTCAAGCTGCTAAAGCTCAAGATCCCGATGAACCTGGACGAGCTCTGCGAAACCAGCATCGAGCTGATTCGGCGCAACAACTTCCGACAGGACGTCTACATTCGACCCTTTGCCTTCAAGAGTTCCGAAGAGATCGGGGTGCGTCTCCACAACCTCAAGGACTCGTTCGCCATCTACGTCACCCCGTTTGGCAACTACGTCGAGGTCGATGGCGGCATCCGCTGCATGGTGTCGAGTTGGCGGCGTATCGACGACAACGTCGCACCGGCTCGCGCCAAGATCACTGGTATCTACGTCAACTCCGCACTGGCGAAGACCGAGGCGATGGAAAACGGGTTCGATGAGGCGATCATGCTGACCCATGACGGCCACGTCTGCGAGGGCAGCGCCGAGAATATCTTCCTGCTTCGCGACGGCAAGGTCTCTACGCCGCCCACCTCCGACAACATCCTCGAAGGTCTGACCCGGCTGGCGATGATCGAACTGCTACGCAAGGAGTTCGACATCGAGGTCGTGGAACGCTCCATCGACCGCTCCGAGCTCTATATCGCGGATGAGATCTTCCTGTGCGGAACCGGCGCCCAGATCTCACCGGTGATCGATGTCGACCGCCGGCCGATCGGCGATGGCCAGGTTGGCCCGGTAGTCAGTCAGCTCCAGAAGCTCTACTTCGACATCGTCCGCGGACGAAACAACAAATACCGGTCCTGGCTCTCGCCCGTCTACTGACCGCGACCGTATCTCTGCTGGCGGGGCGCTGATGCGCATCGTCATCGCGCCCAATGCCTTCAAAGGGTCGCTGTCGGCGCTCGAGGCGGCGACCGCGATCGGCGAGGGCGTGCGGATCGCCGCTCCGGATGCGGATCTGGCGCTGGTCCCGATTGCGGACGGTGGTGACGGCACCGTCGACGCGCTGGTCCAAGGGACCCAGGGCGAGCGACGCAGCCGCCGGGTTCGCGGGCCACTCGGTGATCCCGTCGATGCGGAGTACGGGCTGATCGATGGGGGCTCGACGGCGGTGATCGAAATGGCGAAGGCAGCCGGCCTGGCGCTGGTACCGCCCGACAAGCAAGATCCACGGGTCACGACCACCTACGGCGTCGGCGAACTCATGCAACACGCGTTCGACGCGGGCGCGCGCCATTTCATCGTCGGTATCGGCGGCAGCGCGACCAACGACGGCGGCGCCGGGATGGCGCAGGCGCTCGGCTATCACCTGCTCGACAAAAACGGTCGCGAGCTGCCCCCTGGCGGCCTGGCGCTGAAGCGTTTGGCGCGGATCCATGTGGGCGGCGTGCACGCCAACTGGAAGGAGACGGAGGTCGACGTTGCCTGCGACGTCACCAACCCGCTGACCGGGCCACGTGGGGCGAGCGCCGTCTACGGCCCGCAGAAGGGCGCGACGCCAGAGATGGTCGCGGAACTCGATGACGCGCTCCATCACTTCGCCGAGATCATCCGCCGCGACCTCGGGGTGGACGTCGAGCCATTGCCCGGCGCCGGGGCAGCGGGCGGACTTGGTGCCGGGCTCATGGCTTTTTCAGGCGCCCGGCTGCGGCCCGGCGCCGAGATGGTGATGGAGGCGCTGCACCTGGACGAGCGGCTGACCGGTGCGCAGCTCGTGATCACGGGCGAGGGCCGCATCGATTCGCAAACGGCGCGTTTCGGGAAGGGGCCCGCCGCCGTGGCGCGCCACGCGAAACAGGCTGGCATCCCGGTGGCCGCGATCGGCGGAAGCGTCGCCGACGAGACCGAACTCCGGCTGTTGTTCGACGGGCTGGAGGCGACCGTGGTCGAGCCCGGGACGCTCGAAGAGGCGATCGCCCAGGCGCGGCCGCTGCTGGTGCGGGCGGCGACCCGCCTGATGTGGCTGGTGTTGACCGGTCGTCGCCTCCGGTAGGCGCCGGCCCCACCGCCTAAGATCGCATGAGTGCCGCACCGCCACGACGATGAGTACCTCCACCGTCATGCCTTTGATGCGGCGCCCCACCGGCACCGCCTCATCGAGGTGATCGAGCATGCGCACGGGGCTCATGGCGACGACCGCCACGACCACACGCACATCATCATGACCGCGCCGGCTGAGAGCGGCGGTAAGGCATCGCAGCACCGTCACCGGCTGGAGTCGCCCTTCGAGCACGACCATCCCTCAGAGGATCCGCGGCACCGTCACCAGCTGGGCGAGATCGAGCACGAAGAACGGGATCGCCACTGGCATGGGGTGGAGATCACGGAGATCGAAGTGACGGTCGAGCCCCCGAAACGCCGCCGGAACTAGTGCTTGCGGTAACCGCCCTGCACGCGCCCGTCCATGAAGGAGATCTTGGGGTGGCGCACTTTCGACGTCAGACGCCGCGTGACCACACCGGTATTCAGCTGGACGATGACGTCGTTGCGCTGGAGATGCGGCGGGTTTGGATACCGATCGGTGCAGGCGGGGCAGGACTCGAGGTGCTGCGCCACCATCTTCCGTTGCTCCCGCCGAAGCGTTCCCGGCGGGAAGTTATCGAGCAAGTAGGCGATCGTCGGGCAGCGTGTCTCCTCGGTCTGGGCCTTGCCCTCCATGAAGAGGTATTCCTCCTTGAAGCGGCGGCGGGCCCGGTGCAGCAAGGTCTCCACCGCGCTCTCGGAAACCTTCATCTTGCGGGCGATGTTCGCGTAGCTGAGACCCTGCAGCTCGCGGAGGGTCAGGACCAGGCGGTACTTCTCCGGCAAGCGGCGCGCCACTGACCAGACGGCGTCCCGCAGTTCGCTGATCTCAAGGGCGACCTCAGGGCTCTTGCGCGCGTCGCCATCCGGCACCTGGAGCACGGAATCTTCGCTTTCTTCGTCGTCGATTTCCTGGGCCTCGGGGAACTTCTTGCGGCGGCGAAGCTCGTCGTAGCAGAGGTTGGTCGCGATGCGGTGGATCCAGGCCGAGAAGTTGAAGCTGTCGTTGATGCGGTGGATGGTGCGGAGGATCTGGAAGAAGGTCTCCTGGGTCAGGTCCTCGGCCAGCTGTCGGTCGCGTAGCAGCCGGAAGGTCAGACCGTAGATCGCTTTGTGATATCGGCGGAAGAGAGTGTCGAAAGCCGCCACATCGCCGCCGAGGTAGTCGCGTATGAGATCGAGATCCGAGGGCCCTTTGGCAACTCGCGTCACTACTTTGTCTCCCACCCGGACTCGGCAAAATCGTTCGACGAGAGGTTTCTCCCGCCGAGTCGCTGGCGAATCATAGCACCCAGTCTTGCGCCGATTGCACGACTCAGCGAGGCAATTTCCAACTTTGTCACACGGCCGCGATCTTTTCGCAGGAGTTCCGCAATTGGCTCGTTATAATGCCGCTGACGTCACCTTCACGAGGGCCACACATGGGCAGTCCCCAGGCTGGAAAAGCCACCACCGTAACAGTCCGCTTTATGGACGACGAGATCATGGAGGGCCGGGTCGGCGGGATCGATCTGGACCAACCCAACATCGAGCTCGAGATGCCGGACGAGGGGAGCAACAACGAGCGTGCTCTCATTCCGCTGCCGTCGATCAAGCGCATCACCCTTTCCGCCGGGCCCCCGACCACAGACGAGCAGGCGCGGGCCGGAAAGAAAGTCGCCATCCGCTTTCAGGATGGTGAGGTTTTGCGCGGCTACCTCGATGGCGAGCTTCGGCACGCGAGCCACGGGGTAACAATGCGCCTGCTGACGGTGGAGAAGGACCGGATCGAAACCCTCGGCATTCCGTACACCGCCTTGAAGGCGCTCTTCTACTTGAAGACCTGGGACACCAGACCGATGGAGTTCGACGGCACCAAAGATCGGCATGTGAGTAAGCGGCTTTCCTCGCCTCTCGTGGATCTGATCTCCAACATGGGTCAGCTGGAAAAGCTCCGCAAGCGGGGCGCCATCACCGAAGGCGAATTCCAACGGAAGCGCCGCAAGATCCTCGATAACATCTAACACGCGGCCCTTTTCACACCGGGGGCCGCTGAAAGCCTCGCGGCCCTTTCCACACCGGGGGCCGCTGAAAGCCCCGCGGCCCTTTTCACACCGGGGGCCCCTGAAAGCCTCAGTCGTTGCCCTGGCGCTGCTGCCCCTGCTTGGCGGCTGCAGTTCACTGCCCTCGGTCCCGCGGATCTCTCTGGGCACCGCCAGCCCTTCCGGGTCTCAGTATCAGCCGGAGCCCGCTCGCCACGAGGGCGGAACCCTGCTGGTGGGGGACTGGGAGAGCCCCACGAACTTTTCCCCGCTCTTCAACGAAGAAGTGCCGGCTGCGCAAGTCGACGCGCTGCTCTACGGCGGCCTGGTGAAGCTCGACAACAGCCTGCAGCCGATCGCTGATCTCGCCGAACGCGTCCCGACGCTGCAAAACGGGGACGTGAACTGGAACCGTGCCGCCGGCACGATGGACGTGTCCTACCGGCTGCGGTCCGGGTTGCGCTGGTCCGACGGACAGCCGATAACTGCGGACGACGTGGCGTTCACCTGGGGGGTGATCGTGAACCCGCAGGTCCAGGGCGTTCTTTCGCCCGACGGCTACCGGTCGATCTCGCGGGTCGACATCCACGACGCGCAACGCTTCACGCTGCACTTCGATCGGGTCTATCCGAAGTATCTCAACCTCTTCCCGGCGATCCTGCCCAAGCATCGATTGGGCGGAATTGCCCCTGAGGCGCTGGGCGGCGATCCCTTCTGGTCCCGACCGGATGTGGTGAGCGGCCCTTTCAAGATCTCCGAGATGGTTCCGGACGACCACATCACACTGATTCGCAACGACGCCTGGTCGCAGGGTCGGTCGGGTCGGCGACCGCACCTCGACAGCATTGTCTACAAGCTCTACCCGGAATCGGGCCAGCTCGTCGATGCGGTGCGCGCCGGCCAGGTGTCGGTGGCGCTGGAAATCCCTGATGACCAGCTGGCGACGCTGACCAACACCGGATTGGCGACGACGCAGCATCGATCTCAGCTCGCCTACGAGCATGTGACCTTCAACCAGGCCGATCCGAATCCGGCAACCGGCCAGCCGCCGCCGTGGAAGGACGATCCGGCGCTCCTCCAGGCGCTGCGCACGGCGATCAACCGCGGGGCGATCGTCAAGAAATTCTTCCGCGACCAGGCACAGCTCGCCCAGTCGCCCATCCCCAGCGCCCTGGCTGCATTTCATGATCCCAACGTCTCGCTCGTTTACGACGCGGAGGCCGCGACCCGATTGCTCGATGGCGACGGGTGGGCCGTCGGTTCGGATGGGATTCGCAGCAAGCAGGGACGGCGCCTGAGTTTTCACCTGGTGACGGCGCTGGGCAGCCCCTTGCGCAACGCCGTCCGCGATCAGCTGATCGCCGATTGGCGCAAGATCGGCGCCGAGGTGATCCCAACCGACGCGCACCCCAGCGAGCTATTCAGCGGCTATGCCGAGGGTGGGCTGCTCGAGCGTGGCCAGTTCGAGGCTGGGTTGTGGACCTGGAGCATCGGTCCCGACCCTGACGGCGTCTATCCGCTCGAGAATTCCTCGCAGATCCCGACCGATCAGAACCAGGGGCTGGGCTCGAACTTTGGCCGCTTCAGCAATCCGGATCTCGATCGCCACCTCGATCGCGGTCGCAGCACGCTCGTGATGGTCGAGCGGGCCAAAGCCTACGCCGCCTTCGAACGCACTTACGCGCATCTTGGCTTTGAGCTGCCCCTTTTTGAGCGGGTGCTCGTCGTTCTGGGGAGTCCCCATTTGCACAACCTGTTGCCCAACCCTGCCCCCGATACCACCCTCTGGAACGCGGCCGACTGGTGGATCGACTGATAAGTCTTGTTAGTGAACCTTAGAAAAGCCCGGGTTTCGTTGACCCTCTCGGGCGGGCGCCCGTACAATGCGCCAAGCATCAGGGCCACCAGAGGTCGTATGACAGAAACCTGCCCACGCTGGTTGCGCCTCCTTGTGGTCGCGACCGCGGGTACCGTGCTGCTGGTGGCCTGCGCTCCGACGGCCGGCCCGCCGACCACGTCGCCTAAGGCGGGTGGGAAGCTTACCGTTGCCTCGTGGCAGGAGCAGGACAGCCTGCTGGCCTGCAATATCACGTCCGCCGCATCGCACGCATGCGCCTATATCAACCCGGCGATGGAAGGACTGCTGACCGTCAAGGCCAACCAGGATCCGCTGCCCACCAATCCGAAACTGTCCGATTACTGGGTTCCCGAACTGGCGACGGAGGTCCCCACGCTCGAAAACGGGGACGTCAAAGTCAACGGAAACAAAATGGACGTCACCTGGAAGCTGCGACACGGCGTCAAGTGGCACGACGGCGTGGCCTTCAGCTCCAAGGACGTCAAGGCGACGTTCGACTTCTGGTGGCTCAAATACCGTGATAAGAACCCGACGCCATTGATATCAACCAGTGGATGGGACCAGGTCGATAGCGTGGATACGCCAGACGACTTCACGGCCATCGTCCACTTCAAGAGCGTCTACGCCGCCTACCTGACGCTCGGCACCGGCCCCTACGGCGTCCTGCCCGAGCACCTGTTGCAGCAGGTCTGGGCCCAGACCGGCGATATCACCCACGACAAAGTCACGGTCAGCATCGCGAACGGCTACAGCGGGTCGGACACACTCGACAAGATCATGGTCGGCACGGGGCCCTTCATGTTCAAGGAATGGGTGACGGGGGACCACCTGACGTTGGTGCGAAATCCCCACTGGTGGGGTGGTGGTGGCCGCCCCTACCTCAACGAGATCCGGGTCAAATTCGACGCGGATGCCAACACCGAGCTCAACGAGCTGCGCACCAACACCATCGACATGGCGCTGGACTTGCGGCCGTCATTGTTGCCATCACTCTCGAGGCAGAGTGATGTCACGACGGTGACGATCCTCGATAGTGCCACCGAGCACCTCGACATCAACCTGCACAACACCTTCCTCAAGGACGTGACCCTGCGAAAGGCGATCCTGATGGCGATCGACCGGCAGAGAATCGTGGACACCTTGCTGCTCGGCCGGACAGTGGTGCCCCCCGACGCCTGGATGTGCATCCAGACGGGCGCCTGGTGCCTGGATCCGAATGCCAAGCACACTCCCTACGATGTGGCGGCGGCCAACAAGCTGCTCAACGACGCCGGTTACAAGCTCCAGACCTCCGGGCCCTGCAAGGGATTCCGCACGGACCCGCAAGGACGTTGCGTGCAGCTCCATCTGATCACGACCACCCTGCCGCTGCGCGAAGAGCAGGAGGTCGTGATCGCCTCCGACCTCGCGGGGATCGGGATTCAGATCATCAAACCCTTCGCCAACGTCCCGGCCAGCCGCATGTTCGGCTCCTGCACCAGCGGCGGGATCATCTACAGCCACAACTTCGATCTCGCCATGTACACCAACAACTACAGTTACCCGGCGGAGCCCGACTCGCTCGCCTACACCGCCTACCACAGCTCCCAAATCCCGACCGACGCCAATGGGTGCGTCGGTCAGAACACGACCTACATGAGCGACCCCCAGCTTGACCAGGCGCTCGACCAGGCGCGGCTGTCGGTCAAACTGTCGGATCGGAAGGATAAGTACATCGTGGCCCAGAGGCGGCTGGCCGACGTCATCCCCGAGATTCCGCTTTACCAGGCGGTCGACGTCGAGGCCTACAACAAGAAGCTGGCCGGCTACAAGGGCAACGAATTCTGGTGGATGAACCAGTCCGCCGATTGGTACATCAGCCAATAAGTTTCTCCAGGGTGGAGGATTAGGGTGGGGGCGTGACCACCTACGCCGTTCGCCGGATTCTGCAGGCGATCCCGCTCCTGCTCGTGATTTCCTTCGTGCTCTTTGCCATCCTGCAGGTGCTGCCGGAGAAGCCGTGGGACCTGCTGCTGCGCAATCCCCGGATGACCGCCGCCGATCGCGCCCGCCTGTTGGCCTACTACGGGTTCAATCAGCCGTTTCTTACGCAGTACCTGACCTACATGCGCAACCTGTTGCATTTCGACCTCGGGTTTTCGTATTTCAGCCACCAGACCACCGTCAGCCTGATCGCCGAGCGGCTGCCCAACACCGCGCTCCTGATGGGCACCGCCTACATTTTCACGCTGCTGGTCGCGATCCCGATTGGGATCGTGGCGGCGGTGAAG
>Ga0209160_1001214_pt1 | contig 21572 bp, 22 predicted proteins | sample GraSoiAngelo_153_FD_186167 | JGI IMG/M metagenome (GOLD analysis project Ga0209160, IMG submission 186167) | Grasslands soil microbial communities from the Angelo Coastal Reserve, California, USA - 14_1009_12_40cm (SPAdes) (version 2) | ecosystem: Environmental > Terrestrial > Soil > Grasslands ... | reverse complement strand
CCTCGACGACGAAGTCCACGTTCGGTGATTCCTGTCCGGGTAGGAAGCCGGTGATCAGCACCGGGACGCCGGTCGCGAGGGCTTCAGCGATCGCACCAGGGCCGGCCTTGGTGACGATGACGTCGCTTGCCCGCATCAGCTCGGGCATGAAATCGACGAAGCCGAGGATCAGGGTCGGGGTCGCGAAGCGCACGCGCGCGAGACGTCGCCGGAGCTTCTCGTTGCGACCGCAAACCGCGACCACCTGCCACTGGTGCGGCTCCCAACCGAGGACACGCACTTGCTTGACCAGGTTGCCCACCCCGGCGGCGCCGCCCATGACCAGGACCGTGAATCGGGTCTCGTCGAGACCATATCGGCGCCGCAGCGCGCGCTGCTCGCCGGGCGCTGGAGGACGGAAGCGAAGGTCGACCGGCAGCCCGAGCAGCTTGACGCGATCCGCTGGCACGCGGCGGCGGAGCGCAACTTTGCGTGCGAGCTCCGTCGGAGCCACGACCAGGTCGGCCTTGCTGAAGGTCCACCCTCGGTGGAAATCGACGAGGTCGGTGATCACCGTCATCAGCGCACGCGGGCGCCCGCTTTTCTGGATGGCCTGGTGCGCGACCTGGTTCAGCAGCGGATGCACCGAGAGCACGACGTCGGGGTCGTGCTCCTGAAGAAGGTCCGCGATCGCCTTGCGCACGCCGTGCCCGAAGACAGCGCGGATGGCCGCAAAGGTCGCCTTGGTGTTGCTCGAGTGATACACGGCACCCCAGGCCACCCGCGACCGTTGGATCATGGGCGAATAGAGCGACGCCAGCCGCCGCACGACGGTGGGGCCTTGCGAGATGAGCGGATCGGCCACCGTCACCACGGAGGTGCGATCGAGCAGCTTCAAGGCGTCGGTCAGAGCCCGCGCGGCTGCGCGATGGCCGCCACCGGTGTCGCTGAAAAGGATCAGAACCCGCGGTGCGCCGGCCTTCGGCGTCGGGACAGGTGGCGCGGCTGGACGAGGGCTTGCTTCCGCCGGCAGGGCGCCTACTTGTTGTGCCGCGCCGCTGCCCGGCGTGCGATCCACCGCATGTTGTACTGGGCCAGCAGGTACGTGATGAAAAGCATGCCGATGATGCCGATGCCGACCCAGGTCATGGTTCGCTTGGCCAGCTCGTTGGGCGCCAGCGGCGCGTTCCCGGCGCCGAGCTGGTTCTGCTGGATGATGTAAGCGGCCATGTCTTTGACGTCTTGGGCGGTCAGGTTGGGGTTGCCGCCTAGCGGCGGCATCGCAATCTGCTTGGGGTCACCCGGTTGAGGCTTGCGGCCGTTCGTGATGATGTCGATGAGGAAGTTGGCGTCGAGCGGATTGGCCACCCCGGGGAGCTTGTCGATCGGATTGAGCACCGCGCCGATGCCCCCTTCCAGGTTCACACCGTGGCAGCTGGTGCAGTTCTGCAGGTAAAGCGTGGCGCCTCGGGTGGGGTCGCCCGGCAGGGCGGTGTTGGCAGGCGAGGCGTCCGCCAGGGTGGTGATCGCGGTGAGCGCGAGCACGGCCGGGACCGCGATGGCGACCAGGGCGGAGACTTTGAACCCCTTGACGAGGTGCATGCCGGAAAAATGATAACCGGATGGGGTTGGCGCCCCTTGAGCGGGAATACCCGGGAACCGCGTACGTTTTAAGGCGGTATGGGCTGTTGTTCGCCGGTCTCACGTTCCGGGTTTTGCTGCGTCTCGAGGCGCTGGCTCGACGCGAGATCGGCATACCGTGGCTGATCAGTCCCGATTGACCCTCGACCGCAGCTCGCGACGGCGAATCGCGGTCATTGCCATGCATACCTCCCCGACCGCATCCCTGGGCCAAAACGCCAACGGCGGCCTCAACGTCTACGTGCGTGAGGTCTGCAGCGCCTTCAGCGACCGGGGCATCGCCACGGACGTGTTCACGCGGCTGCAGTCGCCCGACGATCCCGCGATCGAGGCGCTGGCGCCCCTCTCTCGGGTGGTCTACCTGCCGGCTGGCATGGGACTCGACAAGTACTCCCTCCTCAACCAGGTGCCGGCGTTCGCCTCCAGGGTCGCCTCGTTCGCAGCACGCGAGGGAATCCAGTACGACCTCCTGTTTTCCCACTACTGGCTTTCAGGAGAGGTCGCTTGCCTTCTGAGGCCGCAGCTGGCCGCCGGCTGGGCGCACGTCGCGCACACTCTGGGCCTGGTCAAGAATCAGCACCTTGCCAGCGGCGCGCGTCCTGAGCCCGCGGCCCGGATCCGTGTCGAGAGTGAGATCGCGCAACAGGCCGACCTGCTCATCGTTTCGACACCTGACGAAGGCGAGGAGCTGGTCAACGCTTATGGCGCGAACGCGGATCGCGTTTTCATCGTCCCGCCTGGAGTCGACCTCGCAACCTTCCGGCCCCTCGATCGGGCCGAGGCGCGGCGGAAGATCGGATTTGGTGGGCCGCTCGTCCTTTTCGTGGGCCGGCTGGAACGACTGAAGGGTGTCGACATCGCGATCCGCGCCCTGTCGCTGCTCAGCGACCGCGCAAATCCAGATCTGCGCCTGGTGGTTCTGGGCGAGGACAGCCGCGATGGCGACGAAAGTGAGAAGGAGCGCCTGAAGGCGATCGCATCAACGCTCGGGGTGCGGGATCGCGTCGACTTCCTGGGTTCGGTGGCGCATCACGAGCTGCCGTACTTCTACTCCGCCGCCGACGTGTGCGTGATGCCTTCTTACAGCGAGTCCTTCGGGCTCGTGGGATTGGAGGCGCAGGCCTGTGGCTGCCCGGTCGTCGCCTCAGACGTCCCCGGACTGCGCTCGGTGGTGCGCGACGGGGTCAGCGGCTACCTCATCGACGGCGACGATCCCGCTGAGTACGCCGATCGCATCGGCCGGCTGCTCGCGGATCATGAGCTCGCGCAGCAGATGGGTCGCCGGGCCAGCATGCTCGCGCAGCGGTTCTCGTGGACGCGCACGGCTGACCGTCTCGAGGCTTTATTCGACGACGCGATCGACAACGCTCAAAGTCGCGACCAGCTGAATATCGGACGCGACTAGAGTCGCGTCCAGGCTGGAGTCAGACAGGAGTAGGGAAACGACGCGCTGTCGAACCGCGTCAGCGCCGTCGGCCTCGTCCCATCCGCATTCATCATCCACACCTGGTTCTGGCTGACAAAGGCGATCTGGTGGCCGTCGGGCGAAGGGACTGGGTCCGCCACGTCGATGGGAGATGAAGGGATCGCCAGGGCTGCGGTCAAGGCGGCCGGCGGGGCAATCGTATTCACGAGAAACGCCTTTCGCTGCTGGCCGCTTGAGGTTGTGACGCCCGCCGAGAAAACAAGATGGGTCGAGTCGGGTAACCAGGTGGGATGGCCTATGTCTCCGGTCGCGACCGTCGTCGTCGCCGCCTGCCCCGTGAAGCCGCGCACACGCAGAGCGATGCCTCCTGGATCCTCACGAAGGTAGGCGATCCGGTTGCCGGCAGGCGACCAGCTGAGGTCGCTCAGCGGTCCGGTTTCCACAACGAGCTCGTATCGCGACCGCAAGCCGACGTCGTAACCCCATACGGTCGACACCGAGCCGGAGGACCGCACGTACGCGACCCGCAAGCCGTTTGGTGCGCTGGCTGCGTCCGAAACGTTGGTGGCGATGACCTCGTCCGCACCGTCGACCGACAGCCGGTGGAGCGTGCCGCTGGTGTCGATGTACACGTACCCGAGCCCAGACGCGAGCGCGGCCGCCCATACGGCTTTGAAAGGGAGCTGCGTCGAGCCGACGCCGGGTGTGAACGCGGACCAGCTCAGCGAGTCGCCCTGGATCAAAAGACTCGAGCCTTCGGGCGACCAGCTGAACGCGTGCACCGATGGTCCATCGAAAACGCGGCGGGGGAAGCCGGACTCGTTGACGATCCACACGCCTCCGGAGGAGCCGTCCGCGAGAGCGGTCGCGAACGCGACCCAATGGCGCAGAGGCCGCGACGGTCCGGTGGTGAAGACGAAGCTCTGGTTCCGATTCAGCTGATTGCCGTGCGCGTCGAGCGCGGCAATGCTCACGTCGACGGTGTAGGTCGTGGAGGGGTCGAGGAGCGAGTCTGTCGCCACGACGGCTCGCTTCGCGTCCGCGGGATCGAGACGGACGGTAAAGGGCACGGATGGTTCGATGGTGATCGCACTTGCCAGCGTGGTGGCATCCATCTCACGCGTGAAATCGATGCCGAGATATGACGCGGGATCCACATCGACCTCGTTGTTCGCGGGTGTCGTTGAGGCGACATTGGGCGGTCGCTCTGTAGTGAACGTCCAGTGGTGGCGAAGCGCATATGCGTTGCCCGTGAGGTCCTTGTAGCCCGCAAGCAGGACCACCTCATAGATCTTGCTGGGCTGCAGAGTCGCGTGTTTGTACTCGAGCGAACGCGGCCCCAGCCACACCACGTTGCCACCGATTGCCGGCAGCAGTGACAGCCTGCTCTCGACGGAGCTCTTGTCCACGTCGTGATCGAACGTGATCAGGATTGGGGCCGCGGTCGAAACGTCGATCGCGCCACGCTCTGGCGAGTAATCGACGATCTGTGGCGGGCTGCCTCCGCACGATGTGAGCGCACTGAGGACGAGCAGCGCGGCGGCGATCGATGCCGACTTCACTCGTCGACTAGAGGTGTGACTTGAGCCGCGCCCTCATCTCCTGCGCGAGCTGCTCGAGCCGCGAGGAGTCGACGAACAGAAGTGAGATGCTCGGCACCTGGTCGATCGCGCCTTCGATGCCGGGCAGCGACGGATCAGCCGCGCCGAGTATGTCCTTGACCTTTCGCGCGCGGTTTCCCAGCGAGTCCTCGGCCATGGCCTGCAACTCGGCGACGATCGAACCCCAGTCGAGCTGGGGACCACCGGCGGAGCCGGGCGGTGTGGTCGGCGCGACCGATGGGGACTGCGGTGTCGGGAACGTGGGGTAGGTCGCCGTCGGCGCCTGCACGGGAGGCTGCGTCTGCATCGGCGGCGGAGTCGCGATGGCAGGAAACTGTTGCGTCGGTGGCTGCTGCGCCGCGGGTGCGGGCTGCACTGGCGCGGCGGCCGGTGGCGGCGCTGGCGCCGGGTTGCGCACTGCCACCGCCCTCTGTCCCGACACGACCTCGTCGACGTCGAGCGGCGGATGCTTGGTGGCGTCCGCGGACTTGACCTCGATCATCGCATTGGGGTCGTCGCAAAGCGCAAGCGCGCGGTCGGGCTTGTCCGAGATGTCGCGAGACTCGCTCGTGTACGCGCCCGCTAGCTCGCCCTCGGAAAGGATGATCACGCCTGTTCCGGCACCGGCGCGGATCATCACGCTCCCGCTCAGCTTGCGGTCACTCAAGAACTTGAGTAGCGCTTTCATGTCCACCCAGCCTGCGTAGAGCTCGGTGTACATGGGCTTGGAGACGGTGAGCTCGTAGAGACCATCGATGAGCTCGGGCGAAAGGCCGACGACGTCGAGGACGCCGTGGCCGCCGGTGACGTCTTCGTTGAACTGATGCAGCGCTTGCTTCCCGAGCACAAGACCCTGCGCCTCGCCAACGCCGTCGTACATACACTCGAGTGCCGAGCCTTCTCGGAAGAGGATGAGGCCTGCTGCATCGTCGGTGAGGAGGCGGACGTAGCCGGTGTAGCCCTCTTTCTCCAGCGTCGTTATCAAGCGCGGGAAATCGACGAACGAGGTCTTCAACGAGTCATAGATCACCTGTCCGGCCGGGACCGGAATCGGTTCGCGCCCATGCTTGGGCTGTGGTCTGTGCTTCACGCCTCGTCTCGGCTGGGGTGCGTCAACCTTCTTCTCCGATACGGGTTGGTCTCGGTGCTCAGGCTGGGCTTCGGCTGCGGGCGGAGGTGCAGGCTGGGCCGGAGCGTCTTTGGGCGCAGCCTCAGCCGCGTGAACGAGCTCGGGGATGCCGGCCTTGACCGTTTCGTCTGCAGGCAGCTTCGCCTTGGCGTCGAACTCGAACTCGCCCTTCGTCCAGGCGAGCGCATTGACGACAGCGTCGTCGCCCGCCTTCCCGTTGCCCTCAGCATGGAAGAGATGGCCGAACAGAAAGTACAGCGCGGTCGACTCACCGTTGCCATTGCGAAGGGTAAGGGTACCTGTCGACCTCTCGCCCTGGGCGGATTCCAGAAGCGAGCGAAGAGGGATTTCGGCGAGCGTGCCGTGTGACTGCAAATGCGTCTCCCGAGATCGGCCCAACACCGATCGGTGGTCTAAGAGAAGTTAGTATAGATATCAAGATCGGATCCGCGCGCCCGGAGCCCCCAGACCTTCCACTCCCCTCCAAACCTTCGCCCGCGCGATTGTTGCTGGTCCGTCACGGCCAATCGACGTGGAACCGCGAACACCGAATCCAGGGGCAGCTCGACCCCCCGTTGTCGGAACAGGGTCGCCGGCAGGCCCGTCAGGTGGGGCGGAGGCTGGCCCATCACCGGTTCGCCGGCTTCTACACCAGCGACCTCGAGCGCGCCGAGCAGACTGCCCAGCTGATCGGCGAGGCGACCGGCTCCTCGCCGTTCCCCAGAGCCGGCCTTCGCGAGATCTACCTCGGCGACTGGGAAGGCTTGAACACCGAAGAGCTCGCACAGCGCTTCCCCGAAGCGTGGGCGAGGTGGATGGAGGAGCCGAGCTGGGACGTGGTCCCCGGCGGCGAGGGCGCCGTGCCGTTCGAGTCGAGGGTCAACGCTGAGCTGGATTCGATTCTCGCGCGCCACGAGCACGGCGACGTCCTCGTCGTCACGCATGGCGGCGTGATCCAGGTCGCGCTGCATCGAGTCGTGGGCCGGCCGAATCACGGGCTGTTTCCATTTCGAATCGAGAACGCATCGATCTCGGTCATCGAAAGGCGCAACGGCCAATTCGTGGTGTCGGGAGTCAATGACACGAGTCATCTGGAGGCGGGGTCCGAATGACCGATGCACGCGAGAGCTGGGACCGCGGGCTTGACGAGCGCGCATCGCCATCGCCACTTCTGCAGACGTGGGGCTGGGGCGAGGTGCAGTCGCACGCGGGATGGACCATAGAGCGGGTGCGGCTCGAGGGCGGTGCGATGGCCAGCGTTCAATTGCGAGGGCTGGGTCCGGTGCGCGAGGCGTACGTGCCGCGCGGACCAGTGCCCGCTTCGCCTGATGCGATCCGCGCGCTGGTCGATTGGGCGCGCTCGGCGAAGGTGGCGCGAATCACGGTCGAGCCGGAGGAGCCGAGCGAATTCGGCAGCGTGATGAGCGAGCGAGGATTCAAGCGCGCAGTGGCAGTGCAGCCGCAGCACACCCGCATCCTGAAGCTGGCGTCGCCTGATCAGATGCTGGCGACCTTCAAGCACGGGCGGCGCTACAACATCAGGGCCGGCGAGCGGCGCGGGGTCGTCGTCGAAGAAGGCAAGGATGCGGCCGAGCTCGAGCGCCAGTCCGCGGCGGTCGAGCGCCGCGAGTCAATACACCTCCCGGCGAGGAGCTACTACCAGCTGCTGCTGGATGAGCTGCCCTGGTGCCGCACATATGTCGGCCGCCATCCGGTCACGCGCGAAGCGCTCTCGGCGGTCCTCGTCGCCCGGCATGCAGGCCGTGCATATCACCTGTTCGCCGGGCGCAGCGGCGCTCACCCGGAGCTCATGGCCAACGACCTCGCCTGGTGGGCGGCGATCAAGGCCGCCGCCGAGGATGGCTGCCGGGATTACGACCTGTGGGGTGTGCCACCGCCCGCCGCCGGCTCCGAACACCCGTGGCACGGCCTCGGCTTCTTCAAAGCCGAGTTCGGTGGCGAGGAGGTGGAATACGCGGGCGCGTGGGAGCTAATCCTTTCGCAAGCGGCCTCGAGGCTGATCGGCCTGGAGAAGAAGGCACGTGGCCGCATTCGGGGCTTGAAACGCAACATCTCCTAACAATCCTTCAGATCGATTAGGATATTTGCGATGGCGCAGTCGAACGGGGCCCGAAAGGTCCTGATCGTGGACGGCGACTCGGCGACCAGGCGGGACGTTCGCTCCGCGTGCGCCCAGGACGGCTACCAGGTGGTCGAGGCCGACACCGGCGCGGAGGCGCTGCGCCAGATCGACTCGCTGCGGCCAAACCTCGTGCTGCTCGAGGTGGCGCTCCCCGACGCTTCCGGTTTCGACGTTTGTCGCGAGCTGCGCAAGAAGGACACCGCCGTGCCCGTGATCATGATGAGCTCGCGCTCGGATGAGATCGACGCGGTGGTTGCGCTCGAGATCGGCGCGGATGACTACGTCGTCAAGCCCTTGCGCCTCCGTGAGCTGGCGGCCAGGATCGCCGCGCACCTGCGGCGGATGCGGCTGGAATCGGCGGAGGCCACACGCAACCGGCTCGAGTTCCGCGACCTGCTCATCGACGTCAACGAGCGCCGTATCTACAGGGGAGGGCAGGAGGTCGAGCTGACCCACACCGAGTTCGACCTGCTGACATTCCTCGCGAGCAATGCGGGGAAGGTGCTGAGCCGGGAGAAGATCCTCAACTCGATCTGGGGCTACGAATATCCGATCGAGACCAGGGTCATCGACGTGCACATCCGCAACCTGCGGCGCAAGATCGAAGCGCAACCGTCTCGCCCCTACTACATCCTCGCGGTACCGGGCATCGGCTACCGATTCACGAACGCCCGCCCCACGTAATGGCAAGCGTTAGCTGGGATTTAGCCCGCCCTTAAGCGTTCCGTCAGTACTCTCGTTGCGATTCTTGTCCGTCGACTAGAGGGGGTTAGCGAATGAGGCGCACTTGGTCCTTGGGTATGGCGTTCGCTCTCGTCTCGGCGATGTCGCTCGCGATGGCATCTTTCGCCGGCGCTGAGTCCGACAACGGCACACATAGTCCGATCAAGCACACGATCATTCTCTACCAGGAGAACATCTCCTTCGACCACTACTTCGGCACGTATGGGCACGGCTCGAACGGGATACCAGCGGGCTCGACTCTCACGCACACCGATGGCGTTCAGACGTGGGGTCCCTATGCGCCGACGCAGCTCAGCGGCGCAACGCAGAGCCGCACGTGCGATGTCGACCACAACTACAGCAACATGATCCGGATGGTCGACCACGGAGCGATGGACCAGTTTCTGCAGTTCGGCAATGACAAGATCGTGACCAACCCGAGTAGCTCATCGTCGACGACATGCCCGAAGTTCGAGACCATAGCTGCGCCAGGGAACGGCCTCACCGCACTTGCCAACGGGTACTACACCGGAACCTCCGGCGACCCTAACGCGCCGCTTCAGAACTACTGGCGCCTCGCGTCCCAGTACACGCTCGCCGACAACTTCTTCCAGGGCGTTTACGGCCCGTCCACCCCGGGCGCGCAATGGCTCGTGGCGGCGACCAACAACACAGCTGGCGACCCCAACCCGATCGGAGACAAATGCCTCGACTACCCAGCGGGCATCAGCCCGCAGGACATTCCGAACCTCGGCGCCGAGGCCACTGCCGCCGGCACCAGCTGGGCGTGGTTCCAGGGCGGGTTCGGCTCTTGCAGCACGCCCAACGTCGACGGCTACAGTGCCCACCACGACCCATTCCAGTACTTCACCTCGACCGCCGACCTCAACCACACGTGGGCGTACGACCCGCGCATGGATTACCCGCAGGCGAACCGGCACCAACGCGACTTGAGCCTTCTCTATGCGGCCCTGGCCGGCAGCCCGTCCGTCAGCCTGCCTGCGATCTCATGGGTGAAGGCGCCGCAGCTGGAAGACGGCCACCCGGGTTACTCGGGCCCGGCGCTCGAGGACGCTTTCGTTGGAGACCTCGTCGCCCGACTTCAGGCCAGTGACTACTGGAAGAACACGGCGCTCATCATCGCCTTCGACGAGACCGGCGGTTGGTGGGACCACGTCGCCCCACCGGACCAGGGCGGACCCTTCGCCAACTGGGTCAACGGCCAGCCCAACCTAAGCGGCTGCCAGTACCCTGGCATCCCCGGCGCACTGTGCGGCGAGGCGGGCTTTGGCCCACGGATGCCCGTGCTGATCGTTTCCCGCTTCGCGCGCCAGGGCTTCATCGACCACGACCTGCTCAACACCGCTTCGCTCGACAGGTGGGTCGAGTGGAACCACCGGCTTCCCGCGCTCGGCGTGTGGGGCGATAGAGACGTCACGGCCGGCAACCTCACCGGCGCATTCATCTTCGGGGCCTAACGATTCATCGGGGGCCGGGGGCGATCGCGTCCCCGGCCCCGAGCTCTTCCAGGCCCTCCAGGACGAACTGCCGCTCGGCGAGGCGAGGATGTGGGATCACGAGGTCCGGTTCCGATATCCGCTCGTTTCCGAATAGAAGGATGTCGACGTCGATCACACGCGGTCCCCAGCGGCGTGTGGGTTTGCGCCCGCCCTCGCGTTCCACCGACTTCGCCGCGGCAAGAAGCGTTCGGGGCGAACCCGGCCATTCGACCTCGACGACCTGGTTCAAGAATCGTGGCTGATCCAAGACGCCCCAGGGCTCGGTCTCTATGACGCGACTTTGACGCAATATCCGCGCTCCTCTTTGACGCAACCGCCGCCGCGCCGCGCTCAAGTTGCGGTCGCGCCTTCCGAGGTTGGATCCGAGGCCGAGGTACGCGACGGTCAACGACTCATGCGGTCGGCGACGCGGGCCACACGCACCATCTCGCGCACATCGTGGACGCGCACGACATCCGCGCCTCGCAAGATCGCCGCGGTCACGGTGGCTGCGGTGCCCTCCACGCGATCGGTGACCGGAAGGTCGAGCAGCTTGCCGATGAACGACTTGCGGGACGTTCCGATCAGCACCGGCTGCCCGAGCTCACGCAGCTCTACCAGCCTGCGCATGACCTCCCAGTTCTGGTCGGCAGTCTTTCCGAATCCGATGCCCGGATCGACGATGACGCGCTCACGCGGCACGCCGGCCGCGATCGCGGCGTCGACGGACGCTCGCAGGAATCGTTTGACTTCGGTCATCACATCGCCCCGGTATTCCGTGCCGTCCTGGTTGTGCATCAGCACAAGGGCGCAGTCATGACGCGCCGCGAGCTCGGCCAGGACCGGCGTGCGTGCCAGACCCCATACGTCGTTGACAATCGTTGCGCCCCCCTCTACAGCGGCCTCCGCGACGTCGATCTTGTACGTGTCGATGGAGACCGGAGCTCCCGATTCTTTCGCCAGCCTGCGAACGACCTCCTCGGTGCGCCCGATCTCCTCGCTTGCGCTGATGGGAACGTGGCCCGGCCGGGTGGATTCGCCGCCAACGTCGAGAAAGTCGGCGCCCTCCTCGACCATGCGCATACCCTGCGCCACGGCCGCGTCACGATCGTCTCCCAGCCCATCGCCGCTGAACGAATCCGGGGTGACGTTGACGATGCCCATCACGTAAGTGCGGCTGCCCCACTCGAACCGGCGGCCTCCTATTTCGGCGATCACGACGCCCAGTATGAAACCCCACGAAATCTTCGATTTCGCGGGGACCCCTTAAGCTGCGAGCAAGAGATGAGGCTCGAGGAACTGGCGCGAGGCGTGCCCGACGCGGCGCTCGAGGGCAATGGCGACGTCGAGGTGCGCGGCATCGCCTACGACTCACGGCGCATCAAAGCGGGCGACCTGTTCGTCGCCGTGACCGGGATCCGCTCCGATGGGCACGCATACGCGGCCGACGCCGTGGCCGCGGGCGCGGCTGCAGTTGCCGTCCAGCGACCCGTCGAAGTTCCGGCCGGCACGCCGGTCCTCAAGCTCGCCTCCACCCGCAGCGGCCTGGCCGAGATCGCGGCCGAGTTCTACGGGCGCCCCTCGCGTCATCTTTATGTAGCTGGAATCACGGGCACTGACGGCAAGACGACCGTGACCCACATGGCCGAGCACGTTTTGATGGCCAGCGGGGTCGTCGCCGGGGCGATGAGCACGGTGGCGTTCTCCATCAGCGGAGACCAGACCGACAACACCACCGGCCAGACCACGACCGAAGCCCCGCAGGTGCAGGAATGGCTGCGCCGCATGGTTGACGCAGGCGTCAAGTGCGTTGTCATCGAAACGACATCGCATGCGTTGGTGCAGGAGCGTGTGCGCGCCTGCGATTTCGATGTCGCGGCATTCACCAACGTCGGGCACGATCACATGGACTACCACGCGACGTGGGAGGACTACCTCGAGGCAAAGGGTCGCCTCATCGACCTCGCCGCAGCCGGTGCCGACAAGGGCATCGAGAAGACCGCCATCCTCAACCGCGACGATCCGAGCTACGAACGGCTGTCCCGCCGCTCCATCTCGCGGCGCTGGTCTTACGGCCTCACGACCGCCGCCGACCTGCACCCGCTCGACCTGTCGATGAGCGCGACGGGTTCCCGCTTCCGGCTGAAGACGCCCGCCGGCGAAACCGAGGTCTCGCTGGCCGTGCCGGCTCGGTTCAACGTCTACAACGCGCTCTGCGCGGCCGGCGTATGCCTCGCGGTTGGCGTGCCGGTGGAAGAGATCGGTCCCGGGCTGGCCGGGTTCGATGGTGTGCGAGGCCGGCTGGAACGCGTCGACCTTGGCCAGGACTTCAGCGTCTTCATCGACTTCGCCCATTCGGCGGGCGCGCTCGCGAGCGCGCTCGCGGAGCTGCGTCCCTTCACGCGCGGCCGTCTGATCGCGGTCTTCGGCTCGACGGCGCGCTCCGACCACGACCGGCCGGGCATGGGGAAAGCAGCCGCCGATCTCTCCGACTTCTTCATCATCACGACCGACGATCCGCTCCGCGAAGACCCGGCGGACATCGCGCGCGACGTGCAGTCGGGCGTCGTGGGCAAGGCCCCCGGGCGGGATTACGAGATCGTCATCGACCGGCAGGCGGCGATCAGGAGGGCGATCGATCTGGCGCGTTCAGGGGATACGGTCCTCCTGGCCGGCAAAGGCCACGAGCGCACCATGCAGATGGCGGCTGGAGCGCAACCTTGGGACGAGCGCGTAGAGGCGGAGGCTGCGATCAGGGAGAAGGGATCGCGGCGCTAGCGCCGCCGCCGACCATGCGCACGATCTCGACGACGTCGCCATCGTCGAGCTTCGCATCCGCATACCGCGAGCGTTCGATGATGGTCCCGTTGTGCTCGACCGCTACCCCGCGAGGGCTCACGCCCAGTTTCTCGAGGTAGGTCAACAACGCGGTCGGCCCATCGAGCTCCACGCGCCGACCGTTGATCTGCAGGGCAATCATTCGAAGAACCTGATCGCGGCGTAGCCGGCGGCGCCGGCCTCGTGGCATTGAGCGATTCGTTCCTGCGTGACTCCACCGATCGCCAGCACCGGAATCGCGAGAGCGTGCGCCACCTCGGCCAGAGCCGCGATGCCGACCGGCGGCGAATCGGGATGGCTCGCGCTCGCCCACACGGGACCGAAGATCACGAAATCTGCGCCTGCGCCCTGCGCCCGCAGCGCGCTTTCGAGCGAATGGACCGAACGGCCCACCAGGCGCTCGCCGACCAGACCGCGCGCCGCCTCGACCGGGATGTCGCTCTCCGGCAGGTTGACGCCCGCCGCGCCCGCCGCAAGCGCGATGTCGCATCGTGAGCTGACCACGATGGGCACCGGCGACATCGCCACGAGCTCCGACGCCTCTTTTTCGATGGCGCGTGCGGTCGCTTGGGCAGCTCGAAGCTGAAGGATTGTGGCGCGCCCGGCCGCTTTGATCCCGGCGCCGGCACTGGTGATGATCGCCATCGCGACTGGAGTGACTAGCGGGAAGGCGAGATGCCCTCGGTGGGCGAGCTGGGGCTTGCCTGGACGCGCTTGGGGATGAGCCCCGCGGTGTGCGCCTTGCGGCCCGCCTCCACGCCGCCCGCGATGGCCTCCGCCATCAGCGGCGGATCCTGCGCGAGGGCAATCGCGGTGTTGACGAGCACGGCGTCCGCGCCGATCTCCATGGCGAGTGCTGCGTCCGATGGCGATCCGATACCCGCATCGACGACCACGGGGACCGTCGCCTCTTCGATGATGATCCGGATCTGCTGCAGGGTCTGCAGCCCTTGCGCGGAGCCGATGGGAGAGCCCAACGGCATTACCGTGACCGTGCCGATCTCCTCCAGCTTCTTCGCGAGCACCGGGTCGGCGTTGATGTAAGGGAGGACCTTGAATCCTTCGGTCACGAGAGACCGCGCCGCCTTGAGCGTCTCCTCGGGGTCGGGAAAGAGATAGCGCGGATCGGGGATGACCTCGAGCTTGACCCAGTCCGAAAGGCCCATCGACCGCGCGAGACGGGCGATGCGGATCGCCTCGTCGGCGGTGCGGCAGCCGGCGGTGTTCGGAAGGATGCGGTAGCGCTTCCAATCGATGACGTCGAGGATGGTTTTCTTCTTCGGGTCGTCCAGGTCGAGGCGGCGCAGGGCCACAGTCACCAGCTCGCATCCGGAGGCCTCGAGCGACGCCACCATGGTCTCGTTGTCGGCGTACTTGCCCGTGCCCAGGAACAGGCGCGAGCGCAGCTCGATGCCGGCGATGATCAGGCGGTCCGCCGTGGCTGTCTGCACGAATTCAGCTTAGACGCTGAGCAGCCTCGGTCTCTGCTCCAGGGAATCTAGAGGTCTTGATGCTCCAGGAGCTTCTTGTCGCGCGGGTAGGTCAGGCGCTTGATCGCAGCCTCAATCGGCAACCACACCAGCTTGTCGACCTCGATCCCGGCCTTGAAGCGACCGCCCTTGGCCTCCATGAGCCAGTAGCACGCCACCTTGTCTCGGCCGCGCCGATCCACATAGGCGGTGCACCCGAGGGGTCGTTCGATCACGCAGCGAAGCCCAGTCTCCTCGCGAACTTCGCGCAGCGCGCAGTCCTCGGGGGACTCATCCGGCTCGACTTTGCCCTTGGGCAGAGTCCAGTCGTCGTACGCCGGGCGGTGGATGATCGCGAGCTCAGTGTCGCCGGATGAGTCGGTGCGATACACGACTCCACCCGCCGCCCGGATGACGTTCACATCGGTCAACTCGAGAATCTTGGTGGCCAACATTGCTCCTTCGTCTGCTTGATCGGCGGGCTAGGACGTATTTCTCTTTACCGATGACGGGCAGTGGTTGAGTTTACCTGCGCGGCCGGTCCTGTCGATAGCCTTTGAACAAAAAGCCTAGAGCTGTCTCGCGAGTCGGATCTGGCGGCGCAGGACCCAGCGACTGCCAAGGTTGATGACGAGCACCATGAACACGAGCACGAGCGCGGCGCCCCATGCCTCCTGCTGCAGGTCTTTGTACGGGGTGAGCGCATCGCGAAAGACGACGAGCGGCAGAGTAGACATTGGATGGCCCGGATCAAACGAGAGGCGCTGGTTGCCGAGCGCTGTGAACAGCACCGGCGCCGTTTCGCCCGCGGCACGGGCGACCGCAAGCAGTGCACCGGTGATGACACCCGGTGCGGCCGCCGGAAGAATCAGCTGCAGCGAAACGCGCCAGCGCGGCAGGCCGAGCGCGAGGCCCGACTCGCGCAATCCGTTCGGAATGAGGCCCACCGCGCTCTCGGTGGTGCGAATCACCACGGGCAGCATCAGTATCGCGAGCGCGACTGAAGCGGAGGTCCCTGAGAAGTGGTGTTGCGGTACGACCACCAATGCATATGCAAAAAGGCCGAGCGCGATGGATGGAGCACCAACGAGCACGTCGCTCGCGAGCCGCACCCAGCTGGCCCAACGACCGGAGCCGTACTCGGCCAGGTAGACCCCGCCCAGCACGCCGACCGGAATCGCAGCCACCGAAGCGAGGCCGACGATGATCGCGCTGCCCACGATCGCGTTGGCGATGCCGCTGCCCGGTATCCCGCTCGGGCGCTGCGAGTTGATGAAGAATTCCAGGTTGGTCACCGCGGGCAGCCCTTTGGCGATCGTGAACCAGAGCACGAGCCCAAGCGGAACGAGGGCAAGCGCGGTCAGCGCGTACATGACCGCCATCGCGAAGTTGCTGCTGAACCGCCGCATGAGGTTGTGTCTCATAAGGGGTCCCCGCAAAATCGAAGATCTTGTGGGGTTTTCATACAGCTGCCCTTGCCTTGGCGGAATGCACGAGAAGCAGCGCCACCACGTTGACCGTCAGCGTGACCAGGATGAGGACGAGACCGATCTCGACCAGCGCCCCCTGGTAGACATCACCCGTGGCTTCGACGAACTCGTTGGCGATGACCGCCGCCAACGTATAACCCGGAGAAAAAATCGAATGCGGAATCTCGGGCCGGTTGCCGATCACCATCGCGACGGCGACGGTCTCCGCCAGAGCGCGTCCCAGCGCGAGGACCGTGGCGCCGAAGATCCCGGCACGCGCCGCCGGCAGGATCACGCGCCAGGTTGTCTCCCACCACGTTGCGCCGAGCGCGACGGTAGACTCGCGCAGGCCGCGTGGGACTGCGCGGATGACGTCCCTCGACACCGCCGCCAGGGTGGGAAGGATCATGACCGCCAGCACCAGCGACGCGCTGAACAGGCTGGTCTGCCGGGGCACGCCACCAAGGAACGGAACCGAGGCCAGGTGGTCCGTGATCGGCGTTTCGATGTGCACGAGTGCCCATGGGGCCAAGACATAGAGCGCCCAGATCCCGTAGACCACGCTCGGGATCGCCGCGAGGAGCTCGATGCCTGTGCCGAGAGCGCCGCGAAGGCCCTGCTGCCCTGGTTCGGCAAGGAGGACCGCGACGGCTATCCCGACCGGGAGTGCGATGACCAGCGCGATCGCACTGGTGACCAGGGTCCCGAAGATGAAGGGAAGCGCCCCGAACGTGTTCGTGACCTGGTTCCAGTCCTGGCCGACCAGAAAGCCGAGTCCGAACCTGGTCACCGACGGCCATGCCTGCTGTATGAGGACGGCGACGATGAGGATCAGCGACGCCGGCGCTGCCCAGCTGACGAACGCGGTGAACGTTCGGTAGCGGTCTGGCGGCCGGGGGATCGGGGCTACTGCGATCGCGGGGCTATCGACCGCGGCCGCCAACGTGACTCCCTCGCGTGTTGCCGGGGATCGGTTCTGGCGCACCGGCGAGCAGGTCGGCGGCCGCCGCCTGGCGATCGAGCCGGTAGCCGATGCCTCGTACGGTCACGATCTCGAACGGGGCTCGCCCGGCGAACTTCTCGCGCAGCCACCTTATGTGCACGTCGACGGTCTTGCGGTCGCCCGTGAACTCGCGACCCCATACGTTCTCGAGCAACGAGTCGCGTGTGTGCACGCGTCCGGGGAAGGCGAGCAGGTAGGAAATCAGGTCGAACTCGCGGGCCGTCAGCTTGACGTCAGCGCCGTCGAGGATCACGCGGCGGGCGGCCCGGTCGATGCTGAAGGCCCCGATCGAGTCCTGCTCCGGGATCGACTTCGGCTCGTTGGCCTCGGGCTGGGCGCGACGGAGCACCGCGTGTACTCGTGCCAGGACCTCGCGAATCGAGAAGGGCTTCGTGATGTAGTCGTCGGCGCCCAGCTCGAGCCCGACGATCTTGTCGACCTCGGAGTCCTTGGCCGTGATGATGATGATCGGCACGCGGCTGCTCTTGCGAAGCGCGCGGCAGAAGTCGAAGCCGCTCATGCCAGGCAGCATCAGGTCGAGGAGGACGAGATCCGGACGGGCGGTGCGGGCAGTGCGCAAACCCGAGGCACCGTCCGAGGCCTCCTGGACGGAGAAGCCCGCGGCGGTGAGGTTGTACTTCAGCATGTCGCGGATGCCCTCGTCGTCTTCAACGACCAGAACGCGACCCGAGTTGGCGGCGGCGCGGCTCACCCGAGCTCGACCACCTGGCCGGTCTCGAGAAACACGATGTCCTCTGCGACGTTGGTGACGCGGTCGGCGATGCGTTCGAGGTTGTGGGCGACCAGAAGCAAAGTCACCGCGCGCAGGGCGCCGTCGGAATCGGTCTTGCCGGTGCCCATCTCCGAGATCAGCTCGTCGAACACGCGGTGGTAAAGGCGGTCGATCTCGTTGTCGCGGCCCGCAACCTCGCGGGCGTGCGCCTCGTTCTCGTCGATGAGCGCTTCAAGGATGTCGTGCACCTGGCCGATCGCCAGGTCGCCCATGAGACCGAACTCAGCTCGCAGCGGTCGGTCAGGTAGCGCGACCAGGGTCTTGGTCATCCGCCCGATGCGGACCGCGTAGTCCCCCATGCGCTCGAGCTCGGTGGCGATGTACTGGATGCCCATGAGGCGCCGGAGGTCGCGCGCGACCGGCTGCTGCGTCGCGATGACCATGAAGATCTGCTCGCGGATCGTCTTGAAGAGCTCGTTCAGGTACTGGTCCTGGGCGCGCACCTTCTCGGCCGCCGGGCCGTCGCGCCTGCGCAGCGCGTCGAGGGAGGCTTCGATCTGCGACTCGACGAGCGTGCCCATGCGCACCAGCGATTCGCGAAGGCTCGCGAGCTCTTTTTCGAATGTCAGTCGAGGCAATTCGTTTAGCCGAAGCGCCCGGTGATGTACGCCTCTGTTCTCGGGTCGCGCGGAGCGTTGAAGAGATCGGCGGTCGGGGCGAACTCGATGAGCTCGCCGTGGCGGCCCTCCGGATTCATGAGCATGAAGGCCGTGAAGTCCGAGACGCGCGCCGCCTGCTGCATGTTGTGAGTCACGATGACGATCGTGTAGTCGCGCGCCAGCTGCACCATGAGGTCTTCGATTTTGAGAGTCGCGATTGGGTCGAGCGCTGAGCAGGGCTCGTCCATGAGGATCACCTCCGGGCTCACCGCCAGGCATCGCGCGATGACCAGCCTTTGCTGCTGGCCGCCGGAAAGGGACGTGCCCGGTTCATCGAGTCGATCCGAGACCTCATCCCAGAGCGCTGCACTCTCGAGGCTGCGCCGAACGACGTCGTTGATGCGCGACTTGCTCCAGCCGAGCAGGCGCGGACCGAAGGCTACGTTGTCCTGGATCGACATCGGAAAGGGGCTTGGACGCTGAAAGACCATGCCTACCTTCTGGCGCAGGTCGAGGAGCCTGGTGGTACGGACGATGTCCATCCCGTCGTACATCACCGTGCCCTCCGCGCGCGCTCCAGGGACCAGGTCGTACATCCGGTTGAACACGCGCAGGAGGGTGGTCTTGCCGCACCCGGAGGGCCCGATGATGGCCGTGATCCTGCGCTCCGGGATCTCGAACGTGACGTCCTTGAGCGCACGGTTCTTGCCATAGAAGAAGGAAAGAGAGTCGACCTTCAGCTTCGTATGAGCGGATCCCGGCATCGCTCGAAGCTCCGGCCTCCCCAATTGCGCCAGAGGCTGAATCATCGGTCTAGCGTCCGCCAACCCGACGCCTACGATACGGCGTCTTTGGTTAACGCCGGTTTATGGGTTCGTTAAGGCTTCTTGCGGGATTGCAATCGTGAACACCTGGCCGCCATCCCTGGCCGTTTCGGTCCAGATTCGGCCTCCGAGGACCTGCACCAGGTGCTTCGTGATCGCCAGGCCCAAACCGAAGCCGCCGGCCTCGCGCGGGCGCGCGCGGTCGACCTTGTAGAAGCGCTCGAAGACCCGGCTCCAGTGCTCTGGCGAGATCCCAGGGCCGCGGTCGCGGACGCTGAGCCGGACCTCCCCGCCGGCGACCTGTGCGGTCACATCGATGGCCGAGCCGGGAGGCGAGAACTTGGCAGCGTTGTCGAGCAGGTTGTCGAGGGCCTGGACGAGCTTCGGGCGGTCGCTGGTCACGGCGAGGGAGCCAGGGATGTCGGTGTTGACGGGCCGGTCGAGCCCGAGCCTGGTCACGCTTTCCTGCACCAGCTCGCCAAGGTCGAATTGCGAAGTTTCGACCGCCATCGTCCGGGCCTCGATGTCGCCGAGCTGGCGAAGGTTGTCGATGATCTTGCTGAGGAGGTCGGCTTCCTTGACCAGCCGGTCGGCAAACCTGTGCCGGTCCTTCGGCGACGGGTCGCCGAGAAGGCTCTCGGCGGTGAGGCGCAGCGAGGTGATCGGCGTCTTCAGCTCGTGCACGAGGTTGGCGACGAACTCCTGCCGAACCGTGGCCAGCCGGCGGAGCTCGCTCACGTCGGTGAGGAACATCAACGTCTCGCCCGCACGCAGGCTGGGCTCGAGCCTGACCATCACCGTGCGCCGGTGGTGCACGAGATGCGCCTCCGCGTCGTTCTCTGTGCCGCTGAGTGCATCGAGCAGACTCGCCTCCAGCGTCACCTCGACGAGGCTCGCGGGCAGCCGGTCGAGCTCGATCTCGAAGAACTGGCGCGCGGCCCGGTTCGCGGTTACGACGCGACCTTCTTCATCCAGCAAGAGAGCCATGAGCGGCGCGTCTTCGAGGAACGCGGCAAATGGATCGCGCTGCGCAACGCGTCTCTCCGGCTGCTCCTCGTTGCGACCGCGATCCCAGATCACGGCCGGAGTATATGAGCGGTTTCATCGCGTTAGCGCTTAAGCGCGAGTTAACCCCTCCTTAAACGGCGCTGGGTACTTTGAAGACCGTTGATACCGCGTCATAACGTGGAGGAGGGTTTGATGTTTCCAGGCAGACAAATGGGGCGGGCATTGCTCGTGGGCATTGCGGCCGCCATGTTCGCGGCCGCGTGTGGTGACACCGGCGGCACCGGCTCGGCCTCGCCGACCCCGGTCGACGTCGGCAGCGGTTCGCTCACCGGCGCCGGCGCGACGTTCCCCGCGCCGTTCTACCAGAAGGCGTTTTTCGATTACAACGCGAAGTATCCGAACGTGACGGTGAACTACCAGTCCGTCGGCTCGGGCGCGGGCATCTCGCAGTTCCAGAAAGGCACGGTGGACTTCGGCGCCAGCGACGTACCGATGGGCGACGCGGACATCGCCAAGGTGCCCGGCGGCGCAAGCGCGCTGGTCCAGGTGCCGACCACCCTCGGCGTCATCTCGATCGCTTACAACCTGTCGGGCGTCAGCAAGCTGCAGCTCGACGGCGCGACGCTTGCCAACATCTTCCTCGGCCACATCACGAAGTGGAACGACTCGGCGATCACGGCCATGAACTCCGGCGTCGCGCTGCCCAGCAGCGCCATCCAGGTCGTCCACCGATCTGACAGCAGCGGCACCACGTACCACTTCACCGACTACCTCGGCAAGGTTTCGAGCGAGTGGAAGTCGAACGTCGGCGTCGCCAAGGCGGTCAAGTGGCCGGCAGGCATCGGCGGCAGCGGCAACCAGGGCGTTGCGCAAGCCATAAGCACAACCAGCGGCGCCCTCGGCTACGTCGAGCTCGCTTACGTGGTGCAGACCGGCATGACCCAGGCATACGTCAAGAACGCGGCCGGCAACTTCGTGCAGGCCAGCGTGGCCGGGGCTACCGCCGCCGCGGCGCAGAACAGCAGCGTGAGCCCGACCAACTTCTCGATCACCAACGAGCTCGGCAACGACTCTTACCCGATCGCGGGATTCAGCTGGGTGATCCTGCCGACCTCGGTCTCTGACGCCGCCAAGGGCAGGGCGCTCGTGTACCTGTTCAAGTGGCTCGTGACGGACGGCCAGGCCGATGGGACCTCGCTCCAGTACGCGGCCCTTCCCAAGCCGGTCCAGACGCTGGCCCTCACCAACCTGACGACGATCCAGGCCGCAGGCAAGGTCGTCCTGACCTAAGACAGCGGTTTGCGTGCGGGGACGCCGGGCCGGCGGGGATATTGCGCCGGAGCCGGCCGGACTTTGTCGATGACGACCACGGTCCCGGCGGCCCGGGCAGCGGACGGCGCCGTCAACACGCCTGACAGCTCGCCGCCG
>Ga0209160_1001213_pt1 | contig 21581 bp, 20 predicted proteins | sample GraSoiAngelo_153_FD_186167 | JGI IMG/M metagenome (GOLD analysis project Ga0209160, IMG submission 186167) | Grasslands soil microbial communities from the Angelo Coastal Reserve, California, USA - 14_1009_12_40cm (SPAdes) (version 2) | ecosystem: Environmental > Terrestrial > Soil > Grasslands ... | reverse complement strand
GCCTTCTCGAGGTCCTTGCCGATGCTGAGCTCCCGCCACTTCGCCTTCGCGACTGCTGAGGCTGCAGTCACATCCCGGGCCACGTCGACGGCCCAGCGCTCCCCCTCCACGAACGGACCGGCGATTGTCTTCGGATTCCTTCGCCATTTGTCGAGGAATTCTTTCGCGTTCTTCACCCAGACGGGCGGGCCCACGTGACGCGAGACGCGCGGTAGGGAATCGACCGCGAACTCGAAGAGGAAAATCGCTTCTTTGCCGGCGAGGTCGAAGCGAGAGTCGAACACGTGGAACTCGTGTCGATGGAAGAGGTCGAGGAACGCCCGGTGCCCCTTCCGAAGCTGTGGGTACAGGACGTCGTCTGTGACGGCGGGCGCGGGAATCGAGATCGCAAGGAGGCCGCCACCCCGCCGCTTCACCGCGGCGCGCAACTTGGCGACCGACAGCGGCTTCAGCGGCCGCGGGAAGAAAAATCGCTCGCTCGGGCTCTGCAGATATTCGCGGGCCGCGTGGACGAACGTCGCGAGCTGTTCGACGCTCACCGCGCTGGCAACATTGCGGTTCGGGTCGACCGGATCGACGACAGTGAGCGGCTCCGGGAACGTCCGCCCGGGCGCCCGATCCAGCTCGAGGACGATCCCGGGACGCCAGGAGAGGCTGGCCTCGAGGACGCCGCGAAACGTGCCGTACTTCAGGACCAGCAGCTCGCACAGGTAACCGCTGAATCCCAGGATCTTCGCCTCCGCGCCGTAGACCCCGATGCCCTCGGCCCACGCCTTCAGCAGGCGGATCTCGTCCGTCTGGCCTTCTTTCACGCGTCCGAGGACGTAGTCCACGTGGAGCGGCGTTCGGTCGACGGCGCTCATCCGCTGGGTCGCGTCCGTGATGCGATAACAGGGTACGATTTCGACCTCGAAGCCGCCGTACCAGCCGCGGGTGTACGGATGTTCGGCGTAGCGATGGGTGCCTTTCTCGAGGATCTTCCCCAGGGCCAAGCCGCGTTCTTCGAGGTCCGCTCGCGGGAGGTTCGGAGGGAACGCGACGAACACGTCGATCTCCGTGCCGGTGAGATGCGTGCCTTTCGCGACGGAGCCCGCGAGGAACGGCTTCGCCTCCCAGCCTTTCGACTTCAGCGTGGCCCGGAGACGTTCGAGGAGTTCCCGGACGACACTCTCAATCCGGGCCTCCTCGTCCGGGGACGGTCGGATCCGTGCGAGGACCCTCTCCTCCACCGTCATGCGGACCGCATGCTGGGTCGCGCATAAAAGCACATGGGGGTTCTACGAGAGAAGGACTCCGTGTGTCCGCGCCACCTCGAGGATGCCGTCGATGACGAATTGCACCGCGATCGCGGCGATCAGGAGCCCCATCACGCGGCCGACCGCGCGCGTACCCGCTCGCCCGATCCTTCGGAAAATCCGGTCGGCGTTGTGCAACAAGATATACGTGGCGAGGACCGCCGCGAGGATGCCGGCGAACACGAACAGCTTGTCCTCCGGCGCGGTGGCCGGAGATGACATCAAGATCATGACGGTCGTGATTGCGCCGGGCCCTGCCAGGAGGGGGATCCCCAGAGGGACGACGGCCACCTCGTCCCGCTCGAGCGTCTCCTCACGTTCCTGTTGGGTGAGGCGCGTACGGGAACGCTCGCCGCGCAACATCTCAAACGCGACGCCGAAGAGGACGATGCCGCCCGCGATACGGAACGCGGGAATCGTGAATCCGAATCCCGCGAAGATCCATTGGCCGAACACCGCGAACACGCCGAGGGTGATCGTCGCGGTCAGGCACGCTTTCGAAATGATGTTCTGTTTCTGGGCCGCGTCCATGTCCTCGGTGAGGACCGAGAAGAACGGGACGACCCCGAGGGGATCGACAATCGCGAAGATGGAGGCCATGGCGGTGGCGCCGAACGCCAAGTCCACCATGGTCGTCCCTGAAACGGACGGGGCCTAGTGCCTTCGCATCAGTTTCATCCAGCCGCCGCTCTCGTAGACGGCGAGATCGCGGCCGCTGGCGGTCCGTTCGAACTCATCCCAGGTGATGACCTGGAGTTTCTCGCTGCCGCCCTTCGTGAACCGCAGCGTGCTCGTGCCCCGAACCTTGCTCGGCTGGAGGCCCTTCACCGCGGCGATCTGCCGCGCGTACTCGAACGAGATTTGCTTGAGTGCAGGCATGTTCATCCCATCGTTGCGCCGCCATATGGAGGCGTGCTGACGGCTGTACGACAATGATGCTATAAGTGTCTTTCGTTTGTCTGACGTTTGTTGACAAAGGAATGGAGGGTCGCGGCGAGGCCGCGTGAGGGTCCGCGAGGCCGGCCCGGCGCGCAGCAAGTACGAGATGACTCGCCCGCGGATTTCGGCCACCCGGTTCGATTTTTCCTCGCGCGTCTGACTTTTGTTCTCATGGTTGATTTCCGCGGACGACGGCTTATATAGAGTCGGATGCACCAGTTCGTTTTGCCTGGAAACAGGCGGTGACCGAACATGGCCAGTGACAAGCCCTCCCCCGTCCTCCTCGACGCGGTGAAGGCTCAGGCCTCGAAACTGAGGGAAACGAAGAACGCCTTGGATGCCCGCGGGAAGGAGCTCGAGAAGCTCCGAGCGGAGCTCGACGCCCGGACCGCGGCGCTGGAGAATCAGGCCGCCCGGCTGAAGGCGGAGCGGGACGATTTCTCCCAAGAGAGGGACCAGGTCGTCGCGGCCCGATCATCGATGGACAAGGATATCGCCGGCATGCGGATGGAACGGGACAAGGCATCCGCCGAGGAGCGGCGCGTCCAAGACTGGGCTCGCACGCTGAACGACCGGGAGAAGTCGATCAAGGACCGCGAGGATCAGGTGAAGCGCCTCGAGCACGAGCTCACGGATCATCTGAAAGAGTCCGAAGGGAAGATCCAGGCGCTCGTCGAGCGCGAGGAGTTGTCCGCACAGCGCGAGCGCGCGCTCGCACAGACGATCGATCGGCTCTCCGTGATGGAGCGCGGCATGGCCGAGCGCGACCGGAAGCTCGCGAAGCGCGAAGAGGAACTCATCAAGCTCCAGAACGAGCGGCTCAATGCGCTCGAAGCCCGCGAGCGGGAGATGCTGAAGATTAGCGAAGAGATGTACGCCCGCCAGAAGGAGTCCGCGGCGCAACACGACTCGTTCGTCGAATTGCAGACCACGCTCAAGGATGAATTGTACCACCTCGCCTCGGAACGCGAGAAGCTCGCGCTGAAGGAGAAGAGCCTCCTCGAGGCGGAGAAGTACATCACCGCGGCGCTCGAGGCGAGCGGGATCGAGATGCCCGAGGAGCCGGAGACGAAGGCCCCGCCTCCGCCCCCGACCGCCGAGACGAGGCCTCCGCGACCGCCTCAGGCCCAAGCCTCACCTCCGGCCCCGGCCCATCCAATGGAGCCGTTGCGGGACGAGATTTTCGAAGAGGAGCCGAGTGAGGCGAAGCCGCGAGTCTCTCGGGCCGATGCGCTCGAGCACATGACGAAGGCCTTGGAGACCGCGAAGAGGGCCCGCGACGTCGGACGGAACGTGAGCGAGATCCGCAAGACACTGAAGCAAGCCCGGGCCGCCTTCGAAGGCGGCGACTACGAGACGGCGACGCGCCTCGCCCGCGACATCCTCAGGGACCTCGAGGCGGTCCCGATGCCTCGGTAGTCCCCTCGCGACTTCCGCCGTTCGGCACGCCCAGGATCGGCATCGCGTACACCGGCACTCCGGGCACGCGCATCTCGTGCTGTTGACCCGGAATCTCGCCCCAAGGGTCCGGATCGGAGACCGGTCCCCGGACGAAGGTCCATGCGACGTTCGCCACGAAGATGAGCTGACCGATCCCGAGGATGAACGCCCCGACCGTCTCGAGCCAATTCAACGTCCACATGGAGGGCGGGTAATCGTACACGCGGCGCGGCATGCCCTCGAGGCCGAGGAAGTGCATCGTGAAGAAGACGAGGTTCATGCCGATCAGCGTGAAGGCGAAATGCCAGCGGGCGAGGCGTTCGGAGTACATCCGCCGCGACATGCGCGGGAACCAGAAGTAGAAGCCCGCGAAGACGCCGAGGATCGTCCCGCCGAATAAGACATAGTGCAGGTGCGCGACGACCCAATACGTGTCTTGGAGCGGATAGTCGAGCGGGATCGGCGCCTGGAACACGCCGTTGATTCCGCCGATCACGAACATCGTGACGAAGCCGATCGCGAAGAGCATCGGCGCCTTGAGTTCGATTGCCCCGCCCCACATCGTCGCGATCCAGTTGAAGATCTTGATGCCGCTCGGCACCGCGATCGCCAGGGTGATGACCATAAACGGCAGGCGGGCGGAGATCGAGATGCCGGTAGTGAACATGTGATGGACCCACACGCCGAACGAGAGGAAACCGATCGCGACGGTCGACAGGGCGATCGCCTTGTACCCGAAGATCGGCTTGTGGCTCATCCGCGGGATGACCTCCGAGATGATCCCCATCGCCGGGAGGATCATGATGTACACGGCCGGATGGGAGTAGAACCAGAACAGGTGCTGCCACATGATCGGGTCGCCGCCGACGGCGGGTGAGAGGAACGCGGTGATGCCGTGGCGATCCAGGAGGAGGATGAACAACCCGCCCGCGAGGACCGGCGTCGCCAGGAGGACGAGCCCTTGCGTGACGAGGATCGACCAGACGAACAGGGAGAGATTCTTGAACGTGATCCCGGGAGCGCGGTGCCGCAAGATCGTAACGAGGAAGTTGATCGCGCCCGCGGTCGACGAAATCCCGAGGAGCTGCAACCCGACGATCCACATGTCGACGCCCGGGCTTCGGTCGTACACACTCAGCGGCGTGTAACCCGTCCATCCGATGTTCGCGGCGCCGAGCCACATGATCACGCCGGCCACGGGGATGATCCAGAAACTCAGTGCGTTGATCCGCGGGAACGCCATGTCCTTCGCGCCGATGAGGGGCGGGACCATCAGGTTCCCGAACCCCGCGAGGATCGGGATCGAGACGAGGAAGATCATCGTGGTCCCGTGCATCGTGAACAATTCGGAATACGTGTTCGCGTCGACGATGGTCGGTCCCGGGTAGGCGAGCTCCGTCCGCATCAACAGGGCGAGGACGCCGCCGATGATGAAAAACAGAAACGAGTTCGCGAGATACAGGATTCCGATCTCGTGGTGGTTCGTCGTGGTGAGCCAACGGAACACGCCGATCGGTGCGTTCCGATGACGGTACGCGGCGACGACTTCGCCCGCCATCCCTGAAGCTCCGCGGTGGTGGCCACTCCCGATGGGCCGCCGCGTCCCGTACCCCGGAATCCGACATAAGGCTTTCCACCGTGCGCGTTCGAGCGATGTCCGCCCCGAGAAGTCGTATCGTCCCACCACAAATACTTTAGAGGAAAGCGAGTTTCGCCAATCGATGTCGGGCCTCCGACGGATCGGCCTGGTGGCCTCGGCGCTCGCCCTGTCCGTCGCGTTCCTCGGAGCAAACGTTCGGGCCGACGGCATCTCGACCGGTCAGCAGGCCACGGACCAACTCTTCTATCTCGTCTTGGTGCCGGCGATCGGGATCGGGATTCTGGTCATGGGCCTCGTGGCCTACGCCGTGTTGAAGTTCCGGGTGCGAAAGGGCCACACGGAGGGACCGACGAACCCGCAGACGAACAACCGCCGCCTCGAGACGATGTGGACCATCATCCCGGCGATCATCCTGGTCGTCGTCGGAGTCGCGGCGTTTCAGACGCTCATCACCACCGATACGATCCCGCAGAAGCCGGATGTGATCGTCGAGATCAACGCACACCAGTGGTTCTGGAATTTCAACATCACCTATATCCGGAATGGCACGTGGCTGAACGGCACGGGGACCTTCACATCGCTGAACACAACCGGCGCGTTCAGCGTGAAAGCCGGTCTGACCGTCAAACTCATCCTGCGTTCCTTCGACGTGGCGCACTCGTTCTACCTTCCGGATTTCCTGTTCAAGATCGACGTCATCCCCGGCCACACGAACACGTACTGGTTCCAATCGCTCCAACCCGGCGATTACGCAATCCGGTGCGCGGAGTTCTGCGGCCTCAACCATTACACGATGACGGCGACGCTCCACGTGGTGAAGTGAGCGAGGAGTCCGAGGCGGCGCGATGATCGGGAACAAAATGCGCATCGCGGTCCTTGGGATTGTCGCTGCGTTACTGGGGGGCACGGCCGGGGGCACTCTCGTCTCGATTCCTTCGTCCGCTTCGCCGGGCCGAGCCTCCCCGACGGAGTTGCCACCGCCGAGGACCGGAATCTCACCGGTCAACTTCACATTCTACGGGAACTCGGTTCGCGGGTGGGGATTTTCCAACGCCACGATCACCGAGCCGGGTCCGAACATCACGGTCTACTTCGGAGACGTGCTGAACCTCACGCTGATCGGAAACGACTCGGCGCCACACAGTTGGTTCATTGACTACGACAACAGCCTCGCGGTGAGCGGGGATGAGCCGACCTCGGGCGATTTCAACGTCGCCGGGAACATCGTAGGACGGGCGAGCCTCCCGGCGTTCCATCCGGGCAACTGGACCTATCGGTGCGGGATGCATCCGACCACGATGACCGGGACGATTCGGATTCTGCAGGAACCGAGGCCTGTGAACCTCACCCTGTTCGGGGACGCGGCTCTCGGATGGGGGTTCTCGAACGCCACCCTTCGGGAGCCCGGACCACCGCTCGTTGTCCTCTGGGGCACGAACGTGACGCTCACGCTAATCGCACACGACTCCGCGCCGCACAACTGGTTCATCGACTACAACAACGATCTGAGCGCTTCCCCGGGAGAGCCCGCCTCGCCGGACTTCAACAGCCCGGTCGGGAAGATTGTCGTATGGCCCTTCAGCGCGGACCAGACAGGCAACTGGACATATCGCTGTCACATCCACCCGACCAGCATGACGGGAACCATCTCGATCGTCGGGGGACCGCCCCCCGAGTTGCGGAAAGGAGCTCTGCCCCTGATTACCGGGATTATGATCGGTGCGCTATCCGTCGTCCTCGTCTTCGCAGTGATCTATCACGTTCGCGCCGTGCGCGCGGCCAAGCGGACGCGATGAGGGACCGCGATGACGGATCTGGCCGTCCTCGCCATCGGGCTGGGGGTGATTCCCCTCGCGGCGATTCTTCTCTACTCCCTACGCGGGTTCGTACTCGCACACCGGGAGGCGATCTGGGGCTTCCTCGCCGGCGTCCTCGCGTTCTTGGCCCTCGGACACGCGATGGCCGCGGTCCTCGTGAACAAGTCGCTCTTTGGTGACACCGCGATCGCGATTGCGGTCGCGTTCGTTGGCCTGGCGGTCGGCGCAGGCATCGCGTGGTCGTTGCTTGAGGGGCCTTTCATCCGGAGAGAACCGAACCGCATCCTCTGGGTCGCCGTCGCTTTTCTCGCACTCCACAGCCTCGGTGATGGTCTGGTCCTCGGCCGAGACTTTGTTGGCGGAGTCGTCCCATCGGTCCAAGTGGACGGACTCACAGTCGGTGCGACCGTTGGCCATCGGTTCGTCGAAGGCTGTTTGGTCGTCGTTCCTGCCATCTGGGGGGCTTGGAAGGCAAGGCCGGCCTTCGCGCTCCTGCTCGTCTCGTTAGCATCTGTTCTCGCCGCGTACATTCCGGGCGCGGTCTTCACCGCCTACGGCGGCTCGCTTCGTTCCCTCGTCCAGGTTGCCGTTCCGACGTTCGTGGCCGCGATCGAGGCGAGCCTTGGCTTGCTTCTGCTCGTCCGCGGGTTCCTCCCGATTGCTGCGGCGGACCGCGGCAACCGCTGGCCCTGGTGGACGGCCGTGGGGTTCATCGCAATCAGCCTCGTCCACTTCTTCGTCGAGTGAGGCTCAGGCCAGGATCTCGGCTTTCATCGACGGCGTTGGCCACAAGGAGACCGAGGCAACGATGACCGCCGAGGCAAGCGTCGCGGTCCCGAGCGCGAGGTGGACCGTCACGACGACCCAATTGTTCTCCGAGGTAATCGTTAGCGCGCCGACGGCCACCTGTGTGACGAGGATTGCGAAACTCATGATGGACAGCGTGACGATTCGCATCTCGGGGCGGAACCAGAGCATGGCGGCGACGAGGGTGGACAACATGAAGAACCCGGTCAACGCCGCGACGAGGCGATGGACGTACTCGATGAGGATCCGGGCATCTGCGAGATTGGGCACGATCGAACCGTTGCACAGGGGCCAATCGGGGCAGATGGTCCCTGCACCCGGCACTCCCCGCACGATTCCCCCGACGATGATCGTGGCGTATGCCGAGACGGCTCCGAGGATCGCCACGGTCTGAAGAAATCGGCGATGGTCGATCGGCACGGGAGTCTCCAGCGGCGGGAGAAAGTCCCCCTCAATAAACCCTCGCAGGGACTCGGCTCAGGACCATCAGCCGACGGCACAAATCAGGGGATCGAAAAAGGCATGGGGACGCAGGGATTTGAACCCTGATCGACGGGTTTCTCCCACGCGGGGAGCGACCCACGCGTGTTCTGCGAACCATGGGTCAGCGCTCCAGTCTGTCATCACCGGAATCAGCAAACCCGTTCGCCATCAAGCCCATGACTGGAGCCCGTAATTCTACCAGGCTAAACTACGTCCCCATGGGACTCGCGGGTCGCGCAACAGCGGCGGGGATATCTAACTTTGCGTCGCGGGTCGAACCGCCCGCGGACTACGCGCCACCGAAGTGGTCCAAAGTTCTTGCGCGAGTGCAAATGCGAGGACGCCCTCGATGATTTTCGAAACGAGTCCCACCGGGCCAAATACGTACTGCTGGCTTATGAACGGGAAGACGACGAGCCGCGAGGCGATGTACAATCCGATCAAACCGAGTGCCGCGAGGAGCCACGCCCAGACGATCGGCCGCGAGGCGCGCATGATCGTGAAACCGCCGATGAACTCCAGCGGAGCGAGGACGAGGAAGAACGCCACGATGATCGACTCAACGTGCTCCCCAATCGCCACGATGTGGATCGCGCCGTCCGCAAACAGGAGGAACGTCGCGAGGATGCGACGACCGCGGACCCGGTCCCACAAGACTTCGGGATGATCGATTGCGTATCCGAAGAACAAGAGGCCCAGACCCCATGGGACCGCCGACAGACGAACGAGGTCCGTCGCGCCGAGGTAGCTGGGCGTGCCCAGCCCACTCGTCAGGACAATCTCGGCCTCGAACGCGCCGGTCACGAAAAGAATCCCGAGTCCCGCCAAGATGAAGGCGAGGCCGGAAGTGTACCGCTCCGCGCCCATGCGACGGCGTATCACGGGGCGCCGCCAAGTACCTTTGCCGAAATCGACCGCTCACCGCTGCCGCATCTTCTGTTCGCGCTTTCGGCGGCGCATCCGCTTCTTGCGCCACTTCCAGCGCATCTTTCCGCGCTTCTTCCAGGCCCGCGAAGAGCGTTTCACCGGGTCGCCGGGCGGCGCGTAACCTCCTGCCGAATAAGTAGTTTCCCGTTTCGCTCCCTGGAGGTCACGTTGGCTTATTGGCAATCGGCGAACAGTTCGGGGTGAGACCCCGTTCCGGCACCGGTCTGGACCGATTGTTTGTCGGTCACGACGTCGCGTATAGGGTGTTTCCGGGCCCGACCCAATTCGGCCCTTCGCCCCATGCCGCCTGGACGTGTCCCGTCGGGTCCAAGGTCAACGTGATGTAGTCTCCGTATGGGAAAGCGAATCCCTGGGTTGTGACGTAGCTGTAACCCCTCCGGAACTGAGAGACCTGGACTTCGGTGGACCAAGTATGGCCCCCATCGCTCGAGCTTCGGTACCATAGGTTGTACGCACCGGTTCGGTTGTCCATCCACGCGACCCGCACGTCCCCCGCACTCCCCGCCGCAACTCCCGTGAAGACGTGCCACGAGTTCGCGGCGTCGGTGCTTAGTTCAACTCGGGGCGACCAGGTTGCGCCCCCGTCGGTCGAAGTCTTGTACCAGACATGGGGTGCACCGTTGTCCACGAGGGGCGCGTTGTAGTTGACGTAGAGATTCCCCGCTTGGTCGACGGCGATGGCCGACCCGGTCCCCAAGTAGTCCCAGCCGCAGGTCGAGGGGCATGCCGGTCCCGGGGGCAGATTGCTGTCCACGGTGAGGATCGTCCAAGATACCCCGTTGTCCGTGGACTTCGTCACGATGACGTCCTGGGGACCTTGGGCGTTCCCGCTCTTGTGAATGACTTCCCAGGATGCGTAGATGACCCCGTTGGAGTCCACCACGATGCCACCATTCAAAGTCCATCCGATCGTATTGTTGTTGATCAGCACCGGGTTAAAGGTCGAGCCGCCGTCGTGGGACGCTGCAACGTAGAATCGCTGGGCGATGTCGAAGGCCACGTATACATCGTTGCCCCGGACCGCCAAGCCGGGCTTGTCCATCTGAGCGCTCTGCTTGATGCCCACGTCGACGGACACGGGAGCAGACCAGGTGGCCCCTTGGTCGGTTGAGTGCTGCACCACGGTGTCCTTGCCGAGGAGGTAGCTGACGAACACCTCTCCCGCCGCGTTCACCTTGACGTTCGGGTCGAACTGAACGGCGGAGTTCACCGTAAGCGGAACCGGGCCGCTGAAGCTCTTCCCGCCGTTGTGGGAAACCTGAACGACGATCGAGTCGATGGAACATCCCGTGCACCCCGGAATCCCGGAGAGGTGCGTCGAGAGCACGTAGACGTTCCCGAGGCCATCGGAGGCTACCGCGGGCTCCCAGTCGTCTCCCGCTGGAGGAAATCCTATGACCGTTGGCGTCGTGAAACCGGTGCGGCCCGCTGCGGCGCCGACGACCGAGAGGCCTGCGAAAGCGACCACCACTGCGAGCACACCGAGTCCGAGTGCAATCCTCCCCATGAGAACCCCTCGTGCCGCGGGAACGCGCTTCGACGGATAAGCGTTCACTCTCCTTCCCGCCCCTGAGAACGTCGACCCGGAATCCGTTTATGTTCCATCGGGCATACGGGGCTGGGGATCCCATGGTCAGCTCGCAAAGCCTGGCGAAAAGCATCGTGAAGGGAAGCCTTCGACCGAAACCCGACGAGGTCGTCCTCATCTCGACGTACCCACACACGATCGAGCTCGCGGAGGCGACCGCATTGGAGTGCCAGAAAGCGGGCGCCGATCCCGCGTTGTGGCTCGACACGGACGCCCTGTTCTACGGCAATTTCAAGAACTACTCCGTGGAAAGCCTCCATCGGGTTTCCGGCCACTGCGTCGGCCTCCTCGATTACGTGAATTCGTATGTCTGGTTGAACGGCCCTCGGAACCCCGCCCCGATGGCGACGGTCCCGCGCGAAAAGTTCGCGGCGATGTTCGAGGGGGAAAAGGCGCACTTCGACAAGATGTTCGCGAAGGTGCCGAAGAACGTCAGCCTCGCGATCGGCCAGGTCACGCGGGAGAGGGCGAAGACGTACGGCCTCAACTACCCGAAATGGAAGGCGATGGTCGAGGCGGCGACGGTGGTGAACACGGAGCGGCTCGCGTCGCTCGGCAATCTCGTCGCCGGTCTCGTCTTGCGGCCGGTCGATGTCCGCGTGACCGCGGACAACGGCACGAAGCTGAAATTCCGACTCGCGGGACCCGAACGGAAGCCGTACGTCCACGACGGGGTCATCAGCGACGAAGACCTCGCGGTGGGGACCCTCGCCAGCCGCTCCGTCGACTTGCCGACGGGAGAGGTGGGCATCGCCCCGGTGGAGGAGAGTGCGAGCGGCACGTTCGTCGCCGACGTGCCGATCCCGCAACGCGGCCGGCTCGTCGAGGGCCTTTCGTGGACGTTCCGGAACGGGAAGGTGACGGACTTCACCGCGAAGAAGAATCTGCCGTTCGCCCAGACGAACTGGGCCGAAGCCACGGGCGCGAAGGACATCTTCGGCGAAGTTTCATTCGGGCTGAACTCGAAAGCGCTGCCGGGATTCATGCAGAACAGCATCGTGTCCGGTATCGTGAGCATCAGCATCGGGGATAACCGGGGCGCCGGCGGGAAGAACGACAGCAGCTACGGGTTCTCGGCGCCCCTCGCGCACGGGACCGTGGAGATCGGCGGGAAGACCGTGATCCAGGACGGGACCTGGACGATCTAGACCTCGCAGACGGACTCACGCAGTCCTCGCGCCCGGCCGGAGGATGACCTTCCGGGCCCCTTCGCGGGCTCGACACGGCTCTCCCGGCGGGGATTCCGCCGGAGGGTTCAAGTGGAGAGGTGGCATGGGCGAACGATTCCCATGTGGACTCCCACGCCGACTGTCCCCTCCGCACCGTACTCTCCGGCAGCGCGCAAGCCTGGATTCTTCCAGCGTCTGCGGATCGGCTGGCAGCTCACGAAGGTCAGCCTCGGCATCCTTCGCAAGGAGAAGGGGCTGATCCTCCTCCCGTTCTTCTCGCTCCTGATCACCGGTGCCGTCTGGATCGCGTTCTTCATCACAATCTTCTTCCTCACGGCTCCCTCGGACGTGTTCGGATTCTGGCTGTTCTATGTAGGACTCGCGATCGTTTACTTCGTCACGTTCTTCGTCTCGATCTACTTCAATGCCGCCGTGATGGGCGCTGCCATGATTCGATTGAACGGCGGCGACCCGACGATCTCCGACGGCCTGAAGGTCGCAAGGGAGAACGTCCGGCGCATCGCCGGGTGGGCTTTGGTAACCGCGACGATCGGTCTCATCTTGCGCGCGATCGCCGAGCGATTCGGTTTCCTCGGACGGATCATCGCAGGAGCGCTAGGCGCGGCGTGGGGCATCGTCACGTACCTCGTCGTCCCGGTGCTGATCTTCGAGAAGATTGGGCCGTGGGCGGCGGTGAAGCGAAGCGGATCTCTCTTGCGCCAGACATGGGGCGAAGCCGCGGGCGGATACCTCTCGCTCGGCGGGATCATCGTGTTGCTCGCGCTCCCGGCGCTTCTCGCGCCCCTCCTTGGATTCCTCCTCGGTGGCGTGATCGGCCTGATCGTGGGTCTCGGGATCGCGGTCGTCTACTGGCTGATCCTCGGCCTCGTCGGCTCCGCCGCTCAGAGCATCCTCGTCACCGCCTTGTACCGATACGCCACGACGGGCAAGCTGGGATTCGGATTTCCTCAAGACCTTCTCGCGGCGCGATACCCGAGCGCTCGCTGATTCATCGGATCGACGTGGCGTCCGCTTCGGAGTGCCGCCAATCGCCGTGGGGCGAGGTGCGATCAGGCCGTAGTCCAGGTCACTCCCGAGACCATGCTTCCGCTCGAGGTCACGAGCGAGATTTCTAGACTGAACCTCGTCGAACTCGGCAGCGGGGCCGAATCTCCCGTGACTCTCAACGCATCTCCCGTGCCAAAGAGCTGATCGTTGTTGTCATCGAGCCAGAACACACAGAGTGAGTAGCCTCCGGCGATCAAGACGACCGACCCGCCGGGCGGAGGCATGCCCGTTGAACTCCCCGATCCATTCGCCGCGACGCGGACCTGGAGGCTCGAGGGAGCGATTTCGCGGGAACTCGAGAGTACGGTGATCGTCGCGTTTCCGCCCGCTTGATCGACCTGCCCGAAGCTTACGATCATAGGCGGATTCGGACCCTGGAGAAGACCGGACACCATGATGTAGAGGACGGCCGCGAAGATCGCAGGGACCAGGACGGCCACGACCACCACGATCACGATGATCATCGTGATGTTGCTCCGCCTGGGAGGCGGGGGCGGATAAAACCCAGGATAGAACGGCGGCCCGGTCGGCGGAGGCGCCGCGGGCGAAAACGGGCTCGGCGATCCGGGTGACGGGCCCGGAGACGGTCCGCTCATCATGCACGCATTGGGCATCCCGCCGAATATCGTTTACGCAATAGGGAATGCCTGGCAGCTCGCGGGCGCTCGGGCGCAGGTCAACCTTAAACAAGGTTAACTGGAGGCAGGACAAATTGTTAAGAGCCTCATGGCCCTTCGTTTGAATTCCTCTGGAGGACCGACAAATGGCCCGAGCCTTGTGGAGTGGCGCGATTGCATTCGGCCTGGTGAACATCCCCGTCAAGTTGTACGGCGCGACCGAGACGAAGGACCTCTCCTTCACGACCCTGCACGCGACATGCATGACCGCCCTGAAGCGGCCGTACATCTGCCCGAAAGACAACGTCCCCGTCGACTCGAAGGAGATGGTGAAAGGCTTCGAGTACGCAAAAGGCCAATACGTCATCCTGAAAGACGAGGACTTCGAGAAAATCCCGCTGGAGGCGACGAAAGCGCTCGAGGTCGCGGGCTTCGTCGACGCGGCGGAGATTTCGCCTCTGTATCGGGAGCGGAACTACTACCTCGGGCCGGAGGAGATCAGCCTGAAGCCATTCGAGCTGTTCCGCCAGGCGCTCATGCGGACGGGAAAAGTCGCGCTCGCCCGCGCGGTCTTGTGGAAGAAAGAGCAGCTCGTCGCGATCAGCCCGTTCGACGGGAGTCTGGTCCTCACGACGCTCATGTACCAAGATGAGGTGAAGGCGCCACCCGAGATTCCCGCGACCCGGCCCGTCGTGATCTCCGATGCGGAGCTCGATCTCGCCCTCCAGCTCATCAAGACGCTCGTCACGGAGTTCGACGCGTCAAAGTTCCGGGACCGTTACCGGGACGCCCTAATGGCGCTCATTCAGGCGAAAGTCGAGGGCAAGGAAATGCCGTCGGTCACGAAGGTCGAGACGAGGCCGACGCAGGATCTGATGGCCGCGTTGAAGGCGAGCCTCGAGGCCGCGAAGGCCAGCTGAGCGGATGCCGCCGTTCGACCCGTACACGCACGTGATCAAGCCGATGCTCGCGGAAAGCCGCCAGACCCCGTTCGATTCGAAGGACCACATCTTCGAGCTGAAATGGGACGGGACCCGGGCCCTCGCGGTCGTGCGCGACGGCCTGCGGTTTCAGAACCGCCGCCTGTCGTACGTCGAGTCGCGCTATCCGGACCTCGCGGTCCACACGCGGAAACCGGCGATCCTGGACGGGGAGATCGTCGTCATGAACGGTCCGCTGCCGAGCTTCGAGAAATTGCAACAGCGGGAGCAGGCGAGCGGCAAGATCAAGATCGACCATCTCGCGAAGACCCTGCCGGCGACGTACATCGTGTTCGACGTCCTCTACGTCGGCGACAAGTCCGTGATGGGCCTCTCCCAGATGGAGCGCAAGGCGATCCTGCCCGATCTCGTCGAGGTGGATGACAAAGTCGTCTTGAGCGACTACATCGAAGGCCGCGGGATCGATTACTACAACGCGGTCATCGCACGCGGCCTCGAGGGCATCATCGCGAAGCACAAGCTGACCCGGTACCAGGTTGGCAAGCGGAGCAAGGACTGGATCAAGATCAAGAAGAAGACGACCCTGGACGCGATCATCTGCGGCATCACCGCAGGCGAAGGCGAGCGGGAGGACACCTTCGGCTCCCTGATCCTCGGGGCGTACTTCGAAGGCTCGCTCTTCCATGTGGGCCGGGTCGGGACCGGGTTCTCCGAGAAGTTGCGGCGGACGTTATTCGAACGGCTCCTCGCGATACGGCAAGCCGAGTGTCCGTTCCCCGAGGTCCCGGAGGTGGACGCCCACGTTGGGTTCTGGACGAAGCCCGAGATCGTCGTCGAGGCGCACTTCCTCGAGTTCTCGAAAGACCGCCATATGCGCGCGCCGTCATTCTCGCGCGTCCGCGAGGACAAGCGGCCGGAGGAGTGCGTCGTCACGTTCTCTTGAGTTTTCGACTCCTTTAAGCGCTGCGGATGCGATTGGGCCCGAGGCGAGGAACCCCCATGGCGAAACTACAGTTGACGGACGTCGAGATTTATGTGAAGGACCTGAAGGCGGCACGAGCGTTTTACACCAAGAAGATCGGGCTGAAGGTGCGATCGTCGATGCCCAAGTGGGGCTACCTGGCCCTGGGCGCGACGAAGGGCGGCGAAGACGCGGCTCTCACCCCATGGCAGCCGGTCCCAGAGTGGGGGACGGAAATGTATGAGTCCCGCCTGAAGATGATTGGCGGCGTGACGGGAATCGGCTTCATTACGAACGATCTGAAGCGGACGATTGCAGACTTGAAGAAGAGAGGGACGAAGACCGCGATCGACGGCGATTCGCAGGCGTTCGGGCGGTTCACGGATCCAGATGGCAATGTCCTGTTCCTCGCGCAGCCGGCAAAGCCGAAGATCCGTCGGGCCGGAGTATCCACCCTCGGGTTCGTGACGGTCGCGTCACGCGACTCGAAGAAGACGGGCGAGTTCTTCCGCAAGGCCCTCGGCATGCGCAAGCAGAGGGCGGAAAGCGACGAGGAAGGATTCGATTCCTACCAGCTCTCGCCGAAGGCCACGGCCATTACGCCCTTTACCCCGAGGAAAGACATCTACGACGACCCTGCGGACTACGATGAGGACATGGCCCACATCGGCGAGGAGACGGGGATCGGCTTCACGACGAGCGACGTCTATCGGTTGCAGGAACAGCTGATGGCAAAGGGCGTCCGGTTCAAGGAGAAGGCAGAGGCCCAAGATTGGGGCGGCATCCGGGCGCGGTTCTTCGACCCGGACGACAACGTCTATTCCCTAGTCGAGTACAAGGCGTAGGCCGTAAGCGCGAAAGGAAAGGAGCGGTGGCGGACCCTGGGGTCCGCCTTCACATTTTCGCTAGGGGCCGTTCGGAGGCGTCGGCGGGAACGTCATGTCGAGGGGGTCCGCCTCTCGCGGCGGCGGTGCTTGGGGCAAGGGGGGCATCGGCTCGCGCGGAGGGCTCATGGGCCGCGTCGATGGCGGCGCCGGTGGCCGCTGGTCCCGCTTCCGCATTCCGAACAGCAGCCATCCGACGAACGCCAAGGCCGCCGCGAGGAGTGCGATGATCGCCTCGAGGACCAGGATCATCCCGAGGAGGTCACTCGCCTTCGGAGAAACGGCGCGAACGCTCACGCTGAACGTCGATGTCGCAGAGTTGCCGGCCGCGTCCATCACGGTTAGGCTTGCGGTGTAGGCCCCCGGTCGAGCATAGACGTGACTTGCCGCTGCGGTAGACACGGACGAATTGTCCCCGAAGTCCCAACGATACGATGTTACGCCGACGTTGTCGGTCGACGCCGACGCGTCGAAGAAGAGGGACTGGCCCTCGTCGACTGTGCGATCTCCGCCGCCGTTTGGTACCGGGGCTTGCGTGTCGCGGACCGTGACGATCACCGTCCCTTGGGCCACGTTCCCGGAGTAGTCCCAAACGGTCAAGGTCGCCGTGAGCACGCCAGGGGTCGCGTAAGAGTGGTTAGCGCTCGCGCCGGCGGCGCTGAATCCGTCGCCGAAGTCCCAGGCGTAGCCCGCGATTCCGAAATTGTCGGAGGAGCCGCCCCCATCGAACGCGACGTTGGCGCCTTGATCAACCGTGACCGCGACTCCGGCATTCGGAGTGGGCGCGACCACGTCGAGGGTCGCTGCGTACACATCCCAACCGGTCGTTCGGGTGTCGGTGAACGCGGCAAAGACGTCGCCCGCGGCATCTACCGCGATCCTCGGGGCCACTTGGTAGCTCGAAAACGTGTCATCGTTCACTTTCATGTTTCGAGACCAGGTGACGCCGTCCGCAGAGGAAGCCGTGTAGATGTCCCAGTTCGTCGAGCCGCCCGTCCGATAGTCGGCCCAGGCGAGCTGGACCTTTCCCGCATTTGCCGCTAGGCTCGGGTTCATCTGAGGGGCGTTTCCCCCGTCGTCGTTGACTTGGACGCTCGCCGAGAAGGTGAAGCCCGTATTTGCCGACCAGGCTTCGTAGATGTCGGGGCCGGTATTCGTATTGCGGGAGTCCGTCCACGCGACGTAGATTCGGCCTGCCGCGTCGACCGCGATCGTTGGGTCTTGCTGGACGACGTTGCCGGGGTCGTTGTAGACATAGCTATTCGGCGCCCACGTCCAGCCGAGGTCCGCGGACTTCGAGAAATAGATGTCGGGCCCCTTCGCGGGGCTCCTCGGGTCCCGCCACACGACGTATACGTCTCGGTTCGGAGCGACCGCGATCGCCGGTTGCCCCTGTTCGGCGGACGCGACGTCGTCGTTGACGCGGATGCTCGGGTTGAAGCTCAGCCCTCCGTCCGTCGAGTTCGCGTAGTAGATGTCCGGCCCGGTGACGGCGCTGCGGCTGTCCGTCCAGACAACGTGGACGAGGTGCGGATTCACGGGATCGACCGCCATGTGCGGCTCGGACTGGCTGTTCGTCACGACGTCGTTCACGCGGACGTTCGCGGAGAAACTGAGCCCGCCATTGAGTGATTTTGAGAAGTAGATGTCGTTGGTCCCTCCACGCATGTCGGTCCAAGCGACGTAGATATTGTTCGCAGGATCCAGGCTGAGGGACGGTTGAACCTGCGAAACGGGGCCGCTGTCGTCATTCACCCGGACCGGCGTGGACCACGAGCGTCCGTCATTCAGGGACTTGGTCACGTAGATATCATCGCCGGTCGACGACCCGGACCAGCCTCCGAACGCGAGGTAAACCGCACCATCCGTGCCTGCGGCGATCGAGGGCGGTGGCACAGGGAAGGAGAAGGAGGCTCGGTATGCCGGCGGAACGTCGATCTGCACGTTCGGGCCGAAGTGCGGTGCCACCGGGGCGGCCGCCGCGGACGGCATGAGGAACGCCATCAGGGCCACGGCGAGGAGTGCGGTGACAACGCCGATCGGAATCGTTCGGCAGGTGAGAGACACGAAACGGGCGGGCACTCGAAGCATCGCAGGCGCTCCCAAGGCTCCCGCGGTTCTCGGCAGACTATTTAATCGGCGTGGGCCGGGTATCGAAATCGAAAACAAGTCTTGCGGTCATTCCGTGGGCGGTGGGTCCCGTCGGCAGCGACGCCAGCGCTCCGTCCGATATCTTCATTGAGCCGAGGCCGCTACCAATTGACCGGGGGCAGATCGTGGTGGAGTCGACGTCGTCGGGCGCGGCGAATGCCTCGACCGCATCGGTCGAGGCGCTCCGGGGACCTGAATCCCTGACGCTGGCCGAGCGATTCATCCTCGCGTTTCGACTCCCGTACGCGATCGGGTGCATCCTCGTTGGGTTTGGCCTGTTTGGGGTATTCGACGTCGCGTTCACCATCTATGTGCAGACGTCGAACCTCTCGAAGGCCCTTGCCGCGGCGCTCGCGCCCTCCTCCCTGTTGACCGACCTCCTGATCGCGTACGCGTTCTACGCCCCGCGTTACATGCGACGGAAGCTCATCGAAGCGGGCCGCGCTCTTTCGCCTCTCCTCCCAGATCGGGAAGGCGAGTTTCGCGGGATCTTCTCCGAGGTCGCGGCTCCCCGACCCCAGCTCATCGCCTGGTTCCTGTTCCTCGTTGCCCTTCTCGTAGCCGTCAACGCCGCGGCGATCCTCGGCACGGGCCCGTCCCCATTCGTGTTCAACGCCGGCCCCGGTTCCGGGCTCGAGTTCGCTGCGTCGATTTACGACATCCTGTCGCTGGCGGTGGCGACGTTAGGGCTCTCCTCGGTCGTCTGGACGTTCTGGAGTACCTCCTTGGGCATCCATCGATTCGGCAGCGCTCCGCTCACGCTGCGCCCGTATTACGAAGACGCATTCCTCGGGCTCAAGCCGCTCGGAGCCTTGTCGCTCTCCCTCGCGCTCGGGTACTTTGTCTTCATCGGACTTTTCCTGCTCGCGGTCACGGGGTCGCCCTCGACGCCCACGCCCGCCGACATCCTCGGGGTCGGCGGATTTCTCAGCGGGCTCGTCCTCCTCGGTCTCGTGTTGTTCTTCCTGCCGTTGCGGAGACTCCATCAACGCATGCTCCACCAGAAGCAGCAGGAATCCGCTCGACTTCGGCCGAAGTTAAAGCCGGTCTTCGAGGACGGCGCGGGATCCCAAGCCCCGCAAGACGTTGGCCATCTCTACCGGGTGGACATGATGGACCGGAAGGTGTCCGCAATGGCCGTGTGGCCCTATGACGTCGGCATCCTGGGACGGTTGTCGGCCATCACGCTGTCTATCGTCGCGATCCTCATCTCTCGGATCATTGCCTTCATTTTCCACTTCTAGCCGCGAGGTCGCCGGATCCCATCCGGCCCAAAAGCCGACGCCTTAATGCCCTCCGCCCGGCTGCCCTCGTCGGGGTTTGGTATGTCCGGCGGGGAGGTCGTCGTCGAGACGTTCGACTCGCGAGTGCTGAAAGGCAATGCCCTGGGGGACCCGACGAAACGGGACGTCGCGATCTACTTGCCGCCAAAATACGATCCGACGAAACGCTATCCGGCGGCGTATGGGATCGTTGGCTATACGGGCACCGGCAAGATGCTCCTGGGCGTCGATCCGCTCGGCGAGGACCTGGCGTCGAAGCTCGACCGCCTCATCCGGACCGCGAAGATGGGCCCGATGATCGTCCCCTTGGTCGATTGCTTCACGCGGGTCGGCGGGAATCAGTACATCAACTCGAGCGCGACGGGCCGCTACGACGACTACCTGCGGAAAGAGATCGTCCCGTTCGTCGAATCGAAGTATCGCGTCTCCCGCCGTGGAATCTGGGGAAAGTCGTCCGGAGGATACGGCTCGATCGTCCATGGAATGTTGCATCCCGATACCTGGTCGGCGCTGGCCGACCATTCCGGGGACGCCCTCTTCGAATTCTGCTACGTGATGGACTTCCCGAAAGCTCTGGCGGCGTTCCGGCGGCGCGGGGGCCCCGCGAAATGGCTCCGCTGGTACTGGCGGGAGCCGAACCGGCGGCGGGAGGAGATGTACCCAATCCTGAATACGATCGGGATGGCGGCGCACTATTCGCCGAACCCTCGGAGCAAGGAGATGGGGATCGACTTCCCGTTCGACCTCGAGACCGGCGAGTGGCGCCCGGACGTCTGGGAGCGCTGGCGCGCGTGGGATCCGGTGAATATGGTGGATCGCTACGCCCCCCGGCTGCGTCGTCTGCGGCTCGTTTACATCGATTGTGGGACGCAAGACCAGTTCAACCTGATCTGGGGGGCGCGCACCTTGCACCGGAAGCTCCTCGACCGGCGGATCCGACACGTGTACCAGGAGTTCGAGGACACCCATTCCGACATCGACTACCGGTATGACGTGAGCCTGCCTCTGATCTGGAAAGCGTTGAAGGCCTGACACCATGCAGCCCGAGACGTCCGCCGCCAGCCGAACTCCGAGGACCGTCTCCATCGTCCTAGGAATCGCCGGAGGAGCCCTCGACCTGGGCGTGGGCCTCTTGATCCTCGCGACCGCCCCGATGGCCTCCACGGAAACCGGGATGGGCGTGACCTGGGGCTATGTCGGCGCGATCCTGCTGCTCCTCCTCGGCGGTGTCGTCCTGGGAAGCACCGTCCGAATGATCGGGATGCGCAGGACCCTCCGGCGCCGAAGCGAGGGCTTCTTGATGATTGTGCACGGGGTCCTCATGCTCTCCGCGGGACTCGCGATGTTGGGCCGCGTGCTCCCGATGATCCAGGCCCCCGAGGCCTCGGGTGGGGCGATGATCGCGGTCGGGCTGGGCATGCTATACATTGGTGCGACGATGCGGCGAATCCACATGTCCTTTCGATGAGGCGGCGGCGCTGCTGGCCAAGTCAAGAACTTATCCAAGCGATCGACATCTCCGGACTATGTTCCCGCTATCGAAGGGCCGCCGATTCGAGCACGGACTGTCTTTCCTGGCGACTCTCGCGT
>Ga0209160_1001212_pt1 | contig 21588 bp, 15 predicted proteins | sample GraSoiAngelo_153_FD_186167 | JGI IMG/M metagenome (GOLD analysis project Ga0209160, IMG submission 186167) | Grasslands soil microbial communities from the Angelo Coastal Reserve, California, USA - 14_1009_12_40cm (SPAdes) (version 2) | ecosystem: Environmental > Terrestrial > Soil > Grasslands ... | reverse complement strand
TTACTGGCTCGGACTTTGGCCGTAAGCCTGAGGGAATCACAGGCCCTGGCACTTCTGCTATTTCCGTCCCCTTGGGAAATGATCTCTCTACCCCGGATGCGGCATAGGTTTCTACCTTCACATCTCCGATCTGTGTCTCGACGCGCGAATACTTGCCGAGATTGAAGCCTGCCAGCGGAATGGGCCGCTCTGAAACCCAGCGGCTTATCTGTTGTCCAGCGATCTGATCGGCGCTCTTGGAGGAACCGGGATCAGTCCGCTTGCCAGTGGCCACCAGAACCCAATCCGCCGGATACCGGAATTCCAGATCGTAATTAGACATTCCCAACCCCCGATTCGGATACCAAGTGCCTCGCGCTCCGACATAGAGCAATCCTCCACCTGCCTCGGAGAGAACATCGCCACCATAGACGAAGTGCAATTTGATCTTTTGTCCCACCCTAAGCGCCTCAGGGAAAACCACGGCGACAAGATCGTTTCCACGACGGGCGAGCTGCGTTCCCTCGATGGCCTGATTATGTATGTACTCGACCGGTTGTCCATCAGCCTCGACGTTTTTGATCTGCAGAAAGCGCGAGAGCTCAAACAGCAACGCTCGCTCACCAGCCCGTTTAACTTCTATTTCCAATGCGGCATCTCCGTTTAGCTGCGTGGGGGGATTCACCTGTGCTTGGATCTTGTATTGAGAAATCGCAACGCTCTGTGATTTCGTCTCTTCGCCGATGATCCCGGACAAGTCTTCGGTTCGCCTCGCGGAGCTTTTGAGTGCGAATGAGGTCCACACATCGTAGTAGTTCACACCGCCGACGCTCTTCAATTGGCCGGCCCAGACTTGCTCGGCGGCGCCGCTGTCATAGTAAAGATCAAACATGCCCAGCTTGCGACCTTGTGCCCGTACGTGCAGCATGCGATCGAGATTTTCGGGCTCCGGAATTGGTTCGACCACATTCGACGTTCGTAGCAATCTGCTGAAGCTTAAGAGCAGCCGCAGAGCATCCGTCTGGGCGAGATTGCGCGCGGTTTCGTTCCTTTGGCTCACGAACTCCTGAGGATCCTCGGCGGGAATCAGCGCCGGTTGCAACCGAGTGAAAGTATCGTCATTAAAACGGAAGTATGCGGTGACAAATCTCTCTTCCAGGATGGCTGCTCCAGTGAACAGAGCCATTGAGGCCCGTTCCACCTGATCCGGCGGTACCACCAGCACTTCTCCATCACCTTCAAAGAACGCCCCAGTCACCCTCCCCATAACGTCTTCAGTGAAAGCGATGGTTCCATCGTCTAAAGTGATGTGAAAGGCGCCACGATCAAACGAAATATCGCGCGCCTTGTACACGCGGGATTTCTCCAGCCCAACGCTGCGCAATTGCAGATATAAAGTCTCAGCCGCACGATTACTCTGCGGGCTTGACTGAGCAGGCTGCGCCCAGCATCCGCAGACCAAAGCAGTGGCCAAAAGCCAGACCACGATGAGCCAACTAAAGCTCTCCTTGATTACTTTTGTCACGTAGGCCGTCGCTACCCCCATTGCTAGAATGCGCCCTAGTGCGGGCACGTGTCATCATCTCACTATCGGTTGGCTTCTCGCTTCTCGCGGTTGTCACGCCCGCCGAAGTCATTCATCTCAAGAATGGCCGTACCATCTGGGCGGATCATGTTCACGAGAACGGCGCCCATCTCGAATACGATATCGGCGACAACAATTACGCCATTCCTAAGTCTTCAGTTGAAAGAATCGAGGCGGGAGGAATTGCGCCGCCGTATGCTTCATCGGATGCAAATGCCAAAGACTTGGAAGATCTACCGACGCTTGCTCCAGTACATAATTTTGGCAACCAACTGGAGTTGATTGCCAAGATTATTCGTGATGGTCGCGTGGATCCTGACGCGTTGGCTGTTCTAGATCAACAGAGCGATAGCGACACCAGCGCGGCGGGATACTTCATCGCCGGCAAGCACGAATTTGAAACTGAAAACTTCAGCAAGGCGCGAACGTATCTGCAAGAGGCGTTACGGTTCAACTCGCAGAATCCTGCAATTCTCAATTACTATGCGGCGACTCTGGTTCGCTCCGGGAAGGCGTCCGAAGCGCTTCCTTATGCGGAACGCGCGGTCCGGCTGGCACCAGATTCCCCCGATACCCTCACAGTTCTTGGATACGCCCAATTTGCCTCGGATCATAGCCGCGACGCCATCCGCAGCTGGAAGCGCTCTCTTTCACTTCGTCCCGATCCCGTAGTGGAAAAACTTCTGGCAAAAGCCGAGCGTGAAACCCGAGCTGAAGCAGATTTTTCCGAGCGCGAGAGCAGCCACTTCACCCTGCGATATGAAGGCAAGCAAAGTTCGGAAGAGCTGAGGCGGCAACTTGTCTCTACTCTCGAAGCAGAGTACGACGACCTGGTGCGCACTCTAGGCGTTTCGCCCCGCAGCAGCATTCCCGTCGTGCTTTATACGGGACAGGCCTTCTTCGATGTGACCCAGGCACCGTCCTGGAGCAGCGCCGTCAACGATGGTAAGTTGCGCATCCCAATCGAGGGAATGACGTCGGTCACGCCGGAGCTGGCGCGGGTCCTCAAGCATGAGCTGGCACACTCATTTGTTACCCAGATCTCAAACGGGCGTTGCCCGCAATGGCTGCAAGAAGGTATTGCGCAGAGTGTAGAACCGAAGTCGCTCGCTCATGGGTCGGCTCTGGCACGAATGTTTGCCTCCGATCACGAAATTCCGTTCAATGCTCTCGAGCGAAGCTTTATGCAGTTTTCTACGATTCAGGCCGCCATTGCCTACGACGAATCTCTCGCCGCTGTGCAATACATCAATGAAACATACGGGATGAGCGACATCCAACGCGTTCTGGAACGCCTGGCGCAAGGCAGCTCCACCGAGGCAGCGTTGCGCGCAGTCGTTCATTCCGACTACGCACAATTGCAAACGGAAGTCGGCAAATACCTAGCCGACAAATACGGACAGTAGATTTTATTTGTGAAATTACTCGATCTGCACTAGTTCACCAGCGCGGGAGGCGACTGCCGCGGTCGCCGGATGCTGTGGCGCGCGCCACGAATCAAAAATCGAAACCTGATGAACGCAGGAAACCGTGCAATGGGGTGCGCAGGCTTTTTCTGTGAGGTACTCGCGACGGATATCGGCAATCGTGTACTGCTCCAGCGGAATCGCGGGATAGCCGCGCTGCTGCGAGCAGTAGTGCACCAGTCCGTCTTCGCAAATATACAGATATCTGGCGCCGGCCCGGCACCGCCACTGGTTCGGACGCCCTAGTGCAATGTTGTCTTGAAATGAGTTCACCCGCGTGAAGCTGCGTTTTTCGAGCGATTTCATTTCGTGGTAAACGCGCCGCTCTTCTTCACCGAGGGGCTGTAATTGTCCCTCGCCATCGTGAATGATCCCCACGGTCGAGCTGAAGCCAAGCTCGATGGCGCGCTTGCCAATTGTCAACGCGTCCTGCGGATTCCGTACTCCTCCGCCCACGACGGAATTGATGTTCACGTGAAAATCGGCGTACTCGGCGAGAAGCTGGAGCTTTTTATCGAGAACCTTAAGGCTTTTTTTCGATACATCATCCGGCGTGACGTTATCAATGGAGATTTGCAGCCATTCGAGGCCAGCCCGATTTAGTCGCTCAATGCGCTCACCGGTGAGCAAGTATCCGTTTGTGATCAACCCTGCGATGATGCCGTGTCGGCGAATGCGATGGATGATGTCATCCAGCTCGGGATGCAGTAGCGGCTCGCCGCCGCTGATCGTAATGACCGACGTGCCTAATTCGCCGAGTTTATCGACACGCCGGAACATAGTCTCGACCGGCACCGGCTTCGAAAAATCATCGAACTCGTTGCAATATTTGCAGGCGAGATTGCACCGCCGCACCGGAATGATGTGCGCCAGCAGCGGATGGTCTGTCCCCAGGAAGGCGCGCACGACCATGCGCACTCCTCGCAGATTCCGTTGGAGAGCTCGGAAACGACGCCGTAGCATAGTTGAATGGGAAGCCATGCCTTAGTGTTACTTTCAATTAAAGCACAGATGGATAGCAAATTTGTGGTTGCAGCATTGTCTGGTCGATTTCATAGCGTGAATGGTAATGATTGCCGACGAGAAGCATCACGCTGGAAAATTAAGCGACCACGCGTGGACAGCCGCCCTGGGCCGCTCAGCCGACGGCCCGCTCAACTAGGGATCAACTCATGCCCCGCTTTCCGCAGTGCATCCAGGGCTGTTCGACTGACCTCCTCTTTAACCAGCACGTAATCCGTGTTGTACGTCGAAATCGCAAAAATTGGCACTCCCTCATCCCGTAGAGGATCAATAAACGCCGCCAGTATTCCCACCTCCGAAAAAGAAAATGGGCCCTCCAGCTTCAGACAGATCCAGCCTCCCTCGCATGCCTGTTGCGGCGGCACACTTTCCTCCGGGCACACAACCGAGAGTTCCTGATTAGTCCGGGTGATCGAAGACAGCGGACCAGTCTGGCTCCATGCAGGAATTGCCGCATTGGCAGGCAAACGGCACACCCCGAATTTTCCGTGGAGGCATCGGAATTTCAGCTTCATGATCTTCTAGCGCAGTTCTCGATGCAAAAAGGTTGTCGTACACAAACCATCGCTTAGCCACTCGTTACAGTATTTATGCCAACATCGGTAGTGAAAAGAGCGACAGCTTAAGACCGGGCCGCTGCCGCGTCAAATAAATTCAAAAAGGCCAGCTTCTTTTCTGGCGGCAAGAACGACGCCTCAAAAGAATTGCGCGCCAACTCCCGCAGATGCTCATCGCTAAAGGCGAACGAGTCTTGGGCTAGCTGGTATTCGCGGGCGAGAGAAGTGCTAAACATCGCTGGATCGTCACTGTTCAGGGTGACCATGAGGCCCTTATCGAAATAGCTGCGCAGCGGATGCTCGCCGATTCCCCCGCAGCAACCGGTCCGCAAATTGCTCGTCAGGCAAATTTCTACTGGAATTTGACGCCGCGCCAATTCTTCGACCAGCTCAGTATCCTGCCAGGCCGTGAGCCCGTGTCCGATACGCTCAGCGCGGAGGTTTAGTGCGCCCCAAATTGATTCTGGGCCGGCACTTTCCCCGGCATGAGCAGTAAGCCGCAATCCATTATCCGACGCGTAAGCGTATGCGTCACGAAAGAGCTCCGGCGGCGCCTTCTGCTCGTCACCGCCGATTCCAACGCCCACCACGTGGCGATCGCGGTAGTGCACAGCAACTTCGAAGACATCGCGTGCCGCTTCCGCGCCAAACTGGCGTACAGCGTCAAAAATCCAGAGCACAGAAATCCCGAAATCACGTTCTCCGCGTTCTCGTCCGCGTTCTAGCCCCTCGAAAATTGCGCCAAAGTCGAGCTTACGCCAGAGGCACACGCCTACGGAGATATAGATCTCTGCGTGCAGAGTATTTTCTACCTTTAGACTTTGCATCAGACGGTACGCGATCACCTCGTAATCTTCGCCACTTTGCAGATCGTCGGTAACACTCTTGAACGCCAACAGAAACCCCGGGAAGTCGTGATAACGATAGAGCTGCTCCACCTCGGCCAGAGTGGAATGCTTTCCGTGTCGCTTCCTGAGTTCAAGCAGGGCTGAAGGATCAACCGAGCCCTCGAGATGCAGGTGCAGCTCAGCCTTCGCCAGGCCGAGAATAAACGGGCTGGGCTGCGGTTCCATATCCCAGATTTTAGATTTTGCACTGCAGATTAGCGAATGGTAATCGATCGCGGTTTGATGAAATCCCTAAGCCTTTGCCTTCGCGAACTCGCTATGACGCCGGCTATAAAAAATGTAGATACATAGTCCAAGCGCCAGCCAGATGACAAAGCGGAGCCAGGTGATGACTGTCAATCCTGTCATCAATCCGCCGCATAGAACCACTGAGATCAGCGGGAACCAGGGCACAAAAGGCACACGGAATGCGCGCGGACGCTCCGGCTGCCTGCGGCGAAGGAAAATCACTCCGAGGGAAACCAGAACAAAAGCAAAAAGGGTTCCAATATTAGAAAGGTCGGCAGCATCGCCGATATCCACCAAGCCTGCTGGAATTCCGACCGCAAAGCACGCAATCCACGTGGACCAATGGGGCGTTTTAAATTTAGGATGAACGGCCGAAAAAAGCTTCGGCAACAGTCCATCACGCGACATCGCGTACCAGATGCGCGCCTGGCCGTATTGAAATACCAACAGAGACGAAATCATGCCGGTGAGCGCGCCAATCACAATTACCGAGCGAAAGAAGCGATGCGCTCCGAGCTGCTGGAGCGCGTACGCAACCGGAGCTTCTGCCGCTTTTCCGGATGTGAACGTCGTGTACTTCATCATCCCCAGAAGCACGACCGCAACTCCGACATACAGCAACGTGCAGATGATAAGCGAGGCAATGATTCCGAACGGCAGATCCCGCTGCGGGCTTTTACATTCCTCAGCGGCAGTGGAAACAGAGTCAAACCCAATGTAGGTGAAGAATACGATCGCGCCTCCGGTCACGATTCCTGCGAAGCCCGAAGGCGCGAACGGCCTCCAGTTGGCAGGATTGATCAGCATGCCGCCGACCACGAGAAAAGTTAGGATGGCGCCGATCTTTATCGCCACCATCACGTTGTTCGCTTCGGCCGATTCCCGCACACCGCGAACTAGCAGCAGCGTCAAAATAAAGACGATCAGAAACCCAGGCACATTGAAGTAAGCGCCGGTCCACTGTCCCGAAGCCCAGACTGGGCTGGCCCATTTGTCCGGCAAGACGACACCGAACGCGGCTAGTTGAGCTTTGGTGTATCCGCTGAATCCAACGGCCACGGCAACATTGCTCACAACGTATTCCAGAATCAGATCCCAGCCGATGATCCAGGCGAAAATTTCTCCCAGCGTCGCATACGAGTACGTGTATGCGCTGCCAGCGATTGGAATCATCGACGCCAGCTCCGCATAGCAGAGCCCTGCGAAGCTACAAGAGATCGCCACCAGAATAAACGAAACCGCGATGGAAGGACCCGCGGGAGGACGGCCATGCATCAGCGCGCCCGCAGTGCTGCCGGTGCGCAGAAAATTAACGATCAGATCGAGCACCTGCGCGTGAAGGATCGACGGGGCTGCAAAGTGCTCGCCCGCAGCAGCAGTTCCGGTCAGCACAAAAATTCCCGAGCCGATAATTGCGCCAATACCCAGCGCGGTCAGCGACCAAGGCCCCAGGCTCTTTTTAAGGCGGTGCTCAGGTTCTTCCGCCTCGGCAATAAGTTTGTCGATTGATTTGCAACAGAGGAGCTGGTTGCCGGTGCCGCTATCGGTTGCCTTGGTACTTTGCGTAATCGGTGCTTGTGCCAAAGGGACTGTCGTCTCCGGAAGCTGATCTGACCGTGCGGGGGCGGGTCGGAGGCCCAGCCCCACACAGAATTATCTCTTCGCCTGTCCGCGTACCAGCTTCTTCACTTTGCGCTTCTGCGAGCCGCGAGCGTACTCCCGCGGCTTCAGCGGCTTCTCTGCCTTGCGCTTCTTGCGCGCCGCGCGCTTCGTTTTCTTACGTTCTTCTCTGCTGAGTGCGGTTGTATTTGCCATGAGTGCGTTATCCAGAGTTCGTAATTTGGTAATTGGGAAATTTCGTAATTGAACACGAGCGAGGCCCGTAAAATTACCAAATTACCCGATTACAAAATTATTCAATGATCAAGCTCTCTCCAACTGCGCATACTTCTCCACCAACTTTTTCAACCCGAAGCGAGGGAATTGTACCGTAATCTTGGCTTCCTCGCCTTCTCCCTCGCGCTGATAGACGGTTCCTTCACCGTATTTCGGATGCTTTACCTTCTGCCCCGGCCGGAATCCACGCCGTCCTTTTGGTTCTTCGACCGGAAGCCTGGACATGCTGAATTTCTTCCCGCGCGAAGCAAAGAATTCTGCGATGTTGTCGATCGAGTTGTAGGTCTTGCCCGAATAAGATGGAGTCTGGCTACGCCGGTGATTGCGCCCCCCCCAGCTCACACTCTGATCTTCATCTTCATAAGCATAGTGCCCTGACTCTCTCTCTCCATGAACTGCGGTGGCCCGCGCAGGAGAGTCGCCCGCGCTCACACGAGCGCGCCTCGGTGTTCCCAAGTTCTCCATCAACTCCGCTGGCACTTCCTCGAGAAACCGCGACGGCACGCTCGCCTCCGGCAGATCAGTCCCATATCGCCGCCGGTAAACTGCGCGGGTCAAAATCAAAGCATCCATTGCGCGCGTCATGCCCACATAGCACAACCGCCGTTCTTCCTCGATATCATCCGGATGCAAAAACGTTCGCGAGTGCGGGAACAAACCTTCCTCCAGTCCGCACAGAAATACGAGCGAGAATTCCAGTCCCTTAGCTGCATGCAGCGTCATCAGCGTGATCTGTGCCCGTTCGTCATAAGCGTCCGCGTCGCTCACCAGCGCTGCGTGATCAAGGAACTGATCCAGCGTTTCGCCTCGATCTCGCGAATCCATCGCCGCGTTTACTAATTCACGCAGGTTCTCAACTCGCGAGTAAGCCTCAGGCGTATCTTCTTCCTCAAGCTGTTTGATGTAGCCGGTGCGATCGATGAGAAATTTCAAAATCTCAGCCGTGTTGGCGCCTAACACCTCGACAGTAGCGCCGGCATCTTGCCGGCTGTCTGGCGGGCGTCCCGCCCGCTGCTGGGCCGGCGAAACGCCGGCGCTACCAAACTCTGCGGGATCAAACGAAATCTGGTCATCCAATTCAATTGCGGCTGGCGCCTCGCTCGGCTCTTCTTCGAGCGCTGTCTCTTCGAGTCGTTCCGTGTACGTTCCAGCCAGCATCGCCTGCCCATCTTCGATCACGGCCTTAAACGACCTCAACGCCGCCAGCGCCCGCTGCGGCAAAAGTTGTCTCCGAGTGGCCTCCCCAAGTGCTCCCCACAGTGAAGCTCCTGTCTCCAGCGCTACGCGCTCCAGGGTCTCCAGTGTGGCCTTGCCAATACCTCGCGCGGGCGTATTGATCACGCGCAACAGCGAGATTGAGTCGTCTGGGTTGTGTATGACTTTCAGGTACGAGATCATGTCCTTGATCTCGGCCCGTTCGTAAAACGAAAATCCGCCGACCACGTGGTACTTCAACTGATAGCGGCGCATGGCTTCTTCAAACAAGCGCGACTGCGAATTGGTGCGGTACAAAACTGCGGCACGCCCGTTCTCGCCCTGATCGGCGATCTCGCGAAGATATTTCGCAACGTAATCGGCCGCAAAAAGCGCTTCATTCTCTCCATCTGGAGCTTCGTAGTATCCGATCCTCGGCCCACCTTGGCGTGACGTCCAAAGATTCTTTCCTTTCCGCCGGACATTGTTCGCCACGACTGCTGAAGCGGCTTGCAGAATATTTTGCGTCGAACGGTAGTTCTGTTCCAGGCGGATAATCTTCGCTTCTGGAAAATCCTTCTCAAACTCCAGAATGTTGCGAATGTCCGCTCCCCGCCAGGAATAGATCGACTGATCTTCATCGCCCACGGCACAGACGTTGTGCCGCGAACCCGCCAAAAGCCGCATCAGCTCATATTGCGGACGATTTGTGTCCTGATACTCATCGATCAAAATGTACTGAAATCGCCGGTTATAGTATTCGCGAACCGCAGGAACCGCCTTCAGCAGGCGCACGCTCTCGAGCAGCAGATCGTCGAAATCAAGCGCATTTGCCTTGGCCAACTCTTTGCGATATTCCGCGTAAATCTGCGCCACGCGCTCGGTCTTCGGGTCAGCCGACTGCAAATAAACTTCCTGCGGATCGAGCATGTGGTTCTTGGCCCACGAAATATGCGCCAACACGGCGCGCGGCGTGGTCTGCTTGTCATCAATTCCCAGCCGGCGCATGACCGACTTGACAAGCTGCTGCTGATCGGCCTCGTCGTAAATGACGAAGCTCTTGCTGAGTCCAATCGCAGGTTGCCCCGGAGTAGCCGATGGAATCCGCAGCGCCTCGATATCGCGCCGCAGCATGCGCACGCAAAACGAATGAAAAGTCGAGATGACGGGCTTAGCGATGGAAAGGCCGCCAACCAGCTTGTCGACCCGTTCAACCATCTCAGAGGCAGCTTTGTTGGTGAACGTCATTGCCAGAATGGACTCCGGCATCACCCCCAAATGCTCGATCAAATGGGCAATGCGGTAAGTAATGACGCGCGTCTTCCCGCTGCCCGCGCCCGCAAGGATGAGCACAGGGCCTTCGGTAGTCTCGACGGCCTCACGCTGCTGCGGGTTGAGTTGGGAGAGAAAGGACAATGATGGAAACGGCTCCCGAGTCGCTGATTGCATTTTACAGGAAACTATTTTGCTGTTTTCGGGGGCATGTTGCCGCCGACTTCAAGTACGGCATTTGCGACTGCCTTGTTCAGATCTCACACAGATTGTGTGACGGCGATCACATCATGCCTCGGTCCAAGACGTGAGAATCGCACAGCCGCGAAGCGGCGCCAAAATTCAGCCCAGGGCGCAAGCCCTGGGTAGGCATTGAATTAGATGCGAGCCCTGAAAAGGCGCAAGAAACCTTGCCTCAGACCTGCGGAAATATCGTCGCTCATCTAATCTTCAGCACCAAAGGCCGCGAACCACTGATCAGACCCGAAATTCGTGCCGATCTTTTCGCCTATCTCGGCGGCATAATTCGTGAAATGCGCGGAACGGCCCTCATCATCAATGGCACCGCCGATCACGTTCACGTGCTGGCGCGGATTCGCCCGGCTCACTCTGCGGCGCAGATCGCACGCGTAATCAAAACAAACTCGTCGCGATGGGTACACGAAAAAGGACACATTAAGTTCGCCTGGCAGGCCGGATATGGCGTATTCAGCGTCAGCGAATCGAACGTTGGATCGGTCACGAAGTATATTGCGGCTCAGGAAGCCCATCACCAGAAGCATTCGTTCCAAGAAGAATTCCTAGCGTTCTTGAAAAAGAATAATGTCGCCTACGACGAACGTTATATCTGGGACTAGTCTTTCGCCGCTTTCGCGGCTCGCGTGTGCGCCTGCTTACCCAGGGCTTGCGCCCTGGGCTGCATTCTTATGCCGCTTCGCGGCTGCTGCGGCATGAAGAAAACCGGAACGCGAAGTCAAGCCTGGGCGTTCCGTTAGTACTCCTGTCGTTCTAAGCGGAAGTTGCCCCAGGAATATGTTCCTGAAGTATTTCGGAATTCGCGCACAGAATGACTTTATCCCACCTTCGCTGCTCGCAGCGCCCTGCACTCCTCGCACGGGCAAACATCCCGCAGAAACTGCCACGAATAAATTCCCAGTTCGTGCCCATCGTTCCATTTGAATCTGATCGCGTACTTGCCCACGCCCTCCGTCGAAACCGGCTTGGCTGCCGGTTTGAACATGGGTAGCTCTCCGGGCTTGGTTCTTGGCGGTTCGCCGGGCTGACGGCCTGTCTTGCTTCGCTCGTCATCGCACAACGCGCAAGGACAGGCGTCCCGCAGGAACGGAAACGAATAATGCGAGCTGTGCCCATCCGTCCACTCAATGTCCATGCCTGCACCAGTCGTCACGTTCACCTTGACCGACTTGGGATCAGCCACACCCGCCATAATTTCAGTATCGCACAGTGAGAGCCGGGCTCTCGGTCCGCGTGAAAAACGGCTGCGGATCGGATAAGGCCGCGCTGTATTGTGATTTGCTTGAGTTTTCGGAAAAGCGTCGGTCCGATGCCCGGCTTCGAAGTCCAAGCTTACTTCTTCCTATCGCGACTCATTTTCTTTGCGATCTCTTCCACGAGCTTCGGTTTCAACTCGGCCAAAACGCTGTCTACGATGCTCGCAATAGCAGCCGATTCTGCTTTCGAGTCACTCGAACTTGGAGCGGCCGTATGCTCGCTCTCTGCTTCCGCTTGGGTGGCAGGGGGCTCCGGGGGCTGATCCGCCGCTTTCAGCTCGGCGGCGGCAACGTCGGCGATTTGCGCCGTAATCCCAGACCCGACAATCGACTCCCGAATTTGTTTCCAGTTCTGCCAGGCCGCGGCAAGTTCAGCTTCGCGATGTTTTTCACCCTCTTCCATCACCGGCGCATTCGAAGCGACTCGCGTATCAGATACCGCCAGCGGAGTTATCCCGCTGGCCGAGGCGGCGGCCGCATAGGCGGCTTCTTCGTTTGTTTCTGGGATTGAAACTGCAGCGCCACTTTGTTCAGCAGCACCCGGCGTTACAACATTCTCAATCATCTGCGGTTGGCTGGACGGCCCTGTAGCCTCCGCTCCGGCAGCCATGGCCACCGCGCGCCCAGCTTCCGCTGCGGCAATCGCCGCATAGGTTTTTTCCATCTCGTGCTCTAAAACGTATGTCGAATCTTCGTCCGAAATCGGGGCCGGCTCTGCAATCCATCGCGGGCCACTAGAGATCGCGCCTGAGGCTGAGGTGATGGACACAGTTTGCGCGTCCGCTGGTGCTAGCGAGGCAATCGCAGCCATCACGTCCTCATCTGGCGCAGATGGTTTCTCCGAGGGAACTTCTGCTGCTTGCACCTCCCTCCCCGAATCGGCTGCGATGCCCGCCGCTTGCATGCCCACGGCTCCGTTTGCATCTTCGTCGGAGGCATTGCCCGCCGCGGTCGTCTCGGTGGAAGGTCCTACAGCATCGACTGCGGTCTGCGGCGCAGAGGCAAAGCTCGCCGACGTCGCCTCTGCCGCATTCTCTTCAGTCGGTTCGACTATGCCAGCATCTGGCTTCGCGGCCGAACTTTCCTCCGCAGCCTGGGCGACCGTCGCCGCAGCTGCTTGAATAGCCGCAAGTTCTTCCGCTGTGATGTCTGGCGGCAATCCTGCCGGCAGTGGGTGCTCGATTTGCGGCGGTTGAAAATCTTGAGCGCGCTCCGGTTCGCGTGATTCGGTGCTCGAGGGGGGAGCTGTTAGTTGCTCCGTCTTCTGGCCGGGAGCAGGAACATTTAAGCGGTCCTTCCAACCGGTTTCTCTATCTCCGAATTGCTCCTCGCCTTCAATCAGCGCTTTACCAAACCGTCCCTTAGGACGCCGGGCTTCCGGAACAATTTTGTCTTCCAGCTTGCTCAGCGCACTCAGCAGTTCACTGGCTTCAAATGGCTTGACGATAAATGCGTCGGCCCGCGCTCGCTTAGCCTCGTCTGGCTTGAATGGCTCCAGCTTCCCGACCGTCAACAGCACCGGGACGCGCGCTGTCTCCCTCGTGTCCTTGATGCGCTGGCACACCTCGAGTCCACTGTAGCCTGGCATGTAGACGTCAAGGACAACCAGGTCAGGTTTATGTTCGGCGATTTTCTTCAGCGCGGCTGAACCGTTATTGACAGTAATGACCTCGTAACCGGCATCGGCAAGGATTCTCCGGCCCATGTTCTGAGCGGTCACACTGTCATCGGCAAGCAGTATTTTGCGCGCCAAGGGATGTCCTTTGGTGTGGGGAGATAACAGCGAAGTTACCCGCTCCCTTAGCCTAAGTCAATGACAATAGGAGAGTAAGCAGGTTACCAGCGGACAGTCACAAGTGGGGTGGAAACGACCGTGTAGGCAGTGGATGTCCTTACCCGCGACCGGACGAATTGATCCCGGGCTGCATTGGCTATAAAGCTATTCAGAACGGCACAATCTTCTTTAAGCCCTTCTTTTTCTTCTTCTTGCTCGAGGAAATCGTCTCATCGTCGTCCTTCTGTTGGGTGGAAGAGGACGATGCCGAATCTCCTGGTTTCGCCCCTGCTTGGGCATCGGCAGGCTGGCTTGCCTGACCGGGCTGAATCTCGTTTACCTGCTGCGGAGGAGGCAACGTCTGCCCACTATTATCAGAAACGTTAGGTTTTAATTCATTCGAGTCGGATGGCGTATTGGGCTTTAGCTCGTTTGAGTCCGTTGCCACATTTGGCTTCAGTTCGTTGGCTGGCTGCTCCGCAGGCGGAGCGGCAGAGTTCTCAGGCTGCGCCCCAGCGTTATCGGATGGAGGCGCATCCGACCGCGGCGCCGGTTGGCTCGGCGGAGGCGCTCCATTGCCGACGGTTTCAATGGCGACTGCATTCTTGTCGGCTCCACCACCGGTTCCCATCATCGCCCGCGTCGCCTGCTGCACCACTTCAGTTGCGCTGGTCATTGGCGGATCGACCAGCGTCGGATCGCCGCCTTTCGCTGCCTGTTCAGTATCTGGACGCTTGGAGAAGTTTCTAATCACCTGCTTGTACATTGGAGTCTCGCGGCGGCTCTCTTCTTCTCTCTTATTGAGCGCAATCGCCTGTTTGGTCGGTCTCGGGACCGGCTGATGCAGCGCCTGCAGTCGTGCCTTCGCGTCGTCTACCCGGTCCATCAATGGATAACGAGTGAGAATGCGCGAGTATGCTTCCGCAGCACTCTTGGTGAGGTCCTGAATCATGCGCGCCTTGCTTACTTCCGCGAATTTCTTCGCGCGCACCATTGTGATTTCGCCTTCGTAGGACTGGCCCAGCAAGAAGAGAGCTTCGTCAGCCTTGCTGTAGAGGGGATACTTGTTTGCCAATGACTGTAAACGCGCGATGGCTGCCGGATACGATTCACGCAAATAGTAGAACCGGCCGACACGATACTCGCGTTCCGCGATTACTTCCTGCACTTCCAGCAGGCGCTGCTTGGCCTCAGCCACCATCTTTTTGTTATCAGGATATTGCAGGATTACCTGCCGGTATTCTTCTTCCGCGCGCATCGCGTGAGTGAAATCGCGGTCTGGCTTTTCCATCTGCTGATAGTGAATATTGGCAATCTTGACCTGCGCCTCGGCAGCCTCCGGCATGTTGGGGAAGAAGGTTTCGAAATCTTTGTACTCCGCCTCCGCCTGCGCCAGCGAGGTCGAGCCGCCCTCGGCATACCAGGAGTCAGCCACCGCCAGTTTGGCGCGCGCGATGTACTCCGAATCTGGATACGTGTTGATGAGCGTCTGCAAAGTGATCCGCGCCACGTCGAAGCGGTTGTGCTTCATAGCATCCATAGCACGGTCGAACAAAACTTTGTCCGGCTGCTTGGATCCCACGTTAGCTAGCGGATTGTTAACTTTCTTGTTGGTGCAAGCGACAGTAAAAGCCAGAGTCGCCAGCAATATGAATACAGCAATACGACGTAGCATAAGACCTCGAATGAGTAGTGCCGGCGTTTCGCCGGCTGTGGCGGCCGCTGAAAGCTACACCTTTTGCAGGGTCGCCTCGACCGCTGTTTTCAATAATTTCTGGGCATTAATCTTTGGATCGCCATGCCCGAACACCGCGTTGCCCGCCACCAGAATTTCTGCCCCCGCACGGACCACATCCCCAACCGTATCCAACGCAATTCCCCCATCTACTTCAATACGATAGCTCAATCCGCGCTCATTTCGCAGGTCAGCCAGCCTGCGAATCTTGTGCACCGCCCCAGGAATGAACTTCTGCCCGCCAAATCCCGGATTCACTGACATTACGAGCACGTAATCGGCAATGTCGAGAACCTCGCTCAACGTATCAACGGGAGTTGCTGGATTAATTACTACGCCCGCTACGCATCCATGACTCTTGATCAGGTTCAGCGTGCGATTCAGATGAACGCACGCCTCTTGATGCACCGAAATCCAATCTGCCCCCGCTTCGCAGAACTCTGGAATGAATTGATCGGGATTTTGGATCATTAGGTGGCAATCGAGGGGAAGGTCAGTAGCTTTGCGCAACGATTTTACGACCGGCGGGCCAACAGTAAGATTCGGCACGAAGTGTCCATCCATAATATCGACGTGGATCACCGTGCCGCCGCCCTCAGTGGCACTGCGCACTTGCTCTGCAAGGCGGGCGAAGTCCGCCGACAAAATCGAGGGTGCTAGCTCAATCAACCTGGGCTCTCGCGAGAAGAATACTTGTGGAAATTCTATCACGCGAGCAGGAAGCGCGGACGGTCGCAAGCCAGACCATCTGGCGTCCAGCCCACCCTGCGAGCAACTTGAAAAATCGATGGAGGACGGGCGTCCCCGCCCGTCTGGGCTTAACTTACGCTGCTATCTCGCGTCGGAAGAACTTCCGCGCCCGCTCGATCCGTCCCGGTTGTGCCACCGGTACACTTAGCGGCCAGGGCTCCTCGACCGCCATCAGGGCCGCGGCTCCGCCCATCAGCGCCAGATTCTTAGTGAAATTGATCATGTCGTTCATGCGCTGATTCGGATCCTCCGCTCGCCAGAAGTCGTGCATGATCGGCGAGACTCCCGCCAGAAATCCTAAAATCGCGGCTGCTCCGTACTTGGGCTTAATGCCGAGCAAAATGCTGGTGCCTCCAAGCAGCATCATCGCCCCCGTAGCCATCACCGCCTCGCGCGGTCTGGGCACCTTTTTTGCGCCCGCGTACTGCGCGATTGTTTCCGTCTGCTTGAAATGATTGATTCCGTTGTAGATGAAGTATCCGCCGAATATGAGCCGGCCGATCAGAAATGGAGCTTTCATATTGCCCTCCGGAGTGATTCGGCCAACTGAGATTCGACCCCACTCAGCCGCGTTGCCCGCATTGCTTCTATAACGCGCAAGCATGCACGGCGTTGAGGGGGCGTGCGCTCAGTATTTTCATCGTCATTGCGAACGGCTCTAGAGCTGAGGAATCTGCTTTTTTCCATTGTCGTTCCGAACAGCCTTAAGCCGTGAGGAATTTGCTTGCCTGATAATTAGGACCCTCGGCCTGCTCCGTAACCTTATCCTCATCAGAAAAGTTTATATAGTTGAGAGCGATGGTCGCGCGAAGAGCGGCAGCGAAGGCAGCGCAATCTGAGGCAGATGATCGCCTCCTGGTCGAAGCTGCGCAGAAAGATCCAAGCCGCTTCGGGGATCTCTACGAGGTAAACTTCGCACGGGTTTATGCCTTCGTCGCTAGCCGCGTGCATGATCGCGACGCGGCTCAGGATTTGACTTCAGATGTTTTCCACAAAGCACTGGCCAATCTTTCGCGTTTTGAATGGCGCGGCGTACCATTCGCGGCCTGGCTTTTGCGGATCGCGGCCAACGCGATTACCGATCGAGCCAAGCGAAGTGCCCGAGAGGTTCCCAGTCCCGATGATCCGCCAGAGCCGACCTCGGACATCGACATGACCGCGGTCGAACATCGCGCGCAGCTCATTCGCTTGGTCCAGCAGCTTCCCGCGGATCAGCGCCGGGTCATCGTTGAACGTTTTGTGGAGCAACGGAGTATTCGTGAAATCGCGCAACAACTCGGACGCAGTGAGGGCGCAGTGAAGCAGCTTCAATTCCGGGCGCTCGAAAAACTGCGTTCGCAAATGGAGGGTGCCAATGCCTAAGCGCTCTCTCACCGATCAACTGGATCAGGCGATTGAAAGGATGTTGGCTCGTCCGCACGGCGAACTCCCAGAGGTTGATGGGAGCCTTGCCCCACTTTTGCAAATTGCAAGGCAATTACGCGATCTTCCGCGCGAAAATTTCAAACCGAGTCTTAAATCTGATTTGGAAAGGACATTATCCATGGCAACCGCTAGGCAACCCATAGCAGCAGTTCGCACCTTCGCATCTCCACGGCTGAGCTACAAGAGCGCCGCAAAAGCAATCGAATTCTATGAGAAAGCGTTTGGAGCGAAGGAATCATGGCGGTTCGAGACCGAATCTGGCATAGGCCACGCAGAGATCATGATCGGCGATTCAACCGTCATGCTCTGCGAGGAGTGGCCGGAAGGCGGCCGCTACAGCGCCGAAACGCTGGGACAGTCGCCCGTCAGCATGACAATCAATGTGCCCGACGTGGACGCTTTTGTCGAGCATGCGGTTGCTGCCGGCGCCAAACTGACGGGCCCGATCACAGACCAGTTTTATGGACACCGCGACGGGACTTTGCTTGATCCCTTCGGATATGCGTGGAACGTTTACACAGTCAAGGAAGAGATATCGGCCGAAGAGATGCATCGCCGGTTCCGGACAACGATGCCCGTGCCCAAGAAGCCGGTGGTCGCTCCTGTTCCCAAAGGCTATCGCACCGTGACTCCGTACCTGGTCGCGCAGGATGGCCCGGCGCTGCTGGAGTTTGCCAAGCAGGCCTTCGGCGCCGAAGAAACGTTCCGCACCGTGGGATCGGCAGGCGGACTTCATGCTGAGGCACGCGTCGGCGATTCCATGTTGATGATAGGCGGCGGCATCCCTGGCCGTGAGTTCCGCTGGATGCCGAACACTCATGCGCTCCACATCTACGTGAAAGATGCCGATGCCGTCTATCAGAAAGCGCTGGACGGTGGCGCCGAATCGATTGACGAGGTCAGAGACCAAGAGTATGGAGAACGCTCAGGCGGAGTGAAAGATCCGGCAGGGAATTACTGGTATATCGCTACCCACAAGGGCGAGACCTATGTTCCGAAGGGCCTGCACAACGTCAATGCGTACTTGCATCCACTGCGGGCCGAGCCGGTCATCAACTTTTTGAAGCGGGCCTTTGGGGCGCAAGAGATTGCGAAATACGCGTCGCCCGATGGCGTCGTTCATCATGCAGAGATACGCGTCGGTGACTCAGTCGTAGAAATGGGCGAGGCACACGGCAAGTATCGGCCGCTACAGTCCATGTTCTATCTATATGTGCCGGATTGCGACTCTGTCTACCGCCGCGCACTCGCTGCCGGCGCAACTTCGATTGCCGAGCCACAAGACCATCCGTATGGTGACCGCAGCGGAGGCGTGCAAGACCCATTCGGCAACCAGTGGTACATCGCGACGCACATTAAAGACGTATAGTCAGGTACACAACACGTAGGGGCGGGTGCTCTCACCCGCCCGGCGGAGCGAAGCTCCGCAATCTTGCCTTCGTAGCTGGCTTTCGTAACTGGCGAGCTGCGCTCGCCAGCACGGACGAGGGCGTTCGGGCCTAGGTGGTTTTTGGTTGCGACTGCTTTACTGCAGCTTTCCGTACTCCGCCTTAGCTTCCTTCAGGATAGGAATAGCCGGATCGGCGTCTTTCCAAATGGCGAAGAAGTCCTGGTAAGCCGTGCGGGCCGCAGCCGCGTCGCCGGACAGAACGCGCGCTCGCCCCAGTTGGAGATGGGACAGGGCGCAGGCCGGTGCGGTCTGGCATACCCCGCGATGATCCAGGATTTTTTGGAACTCGGCTGCCGCTTCCTTCGCCTGTCGTGCCTTGAGGTAAGCTTGTCCACGAGCGTAATTGGGTACCAGGCGTACGACAAGGCCAGTTTCGTAAGGTGATGCGAGCTGGAGCAATTCGATCGCCTTGCTGGCATTGCCACGGTTGACCTCAATCTCGCTACGGATCGTTGGTCCCCAAGAGTTGTTGACCACGGTATCGCCAGGAAAGCGCTTGCTCAGCTCGTCTACGACGGCAGCCGCTTGGCGCGTGTCGCCTGCCATGGCTAGCGCAAGGCCAGCAAAAAAAGCCGTTGCTCGGCTCCGATCCATAGCGAGCGCCTCTTGAGCGGTCGCACGCGCCTGTGTCTCATTTCCAACCAAACCTTCCGTCGCCGCCTGCCGTGCCGTAATGCCTGCGGCACTCTCTTCAAACTTTCCTCGCCGCGCCGACTCGATGGCTTGAGCGTAAATTTCTCTCGCTTTCTGTAGCTTGCCCGAAAAGGCGGCGGCTTCCGCGACCGCTTCCAGCATCTCGAATTCGTTCGTCTTGCCTTTTGCCCAGTCCGCTTCGCGCTGCATCCCCGACGTTTCGCCCTCCAGAAAAGCCATGACATAAAGGTCTCGGTGATCACCCATGTTATCCAGCTTGAGCGCGACCTGTTTCTCGCGGACCGCCTTGGCCTCAGCAAATCGGTTAAGGCCGAGATACGAGGCTCCCAAGACTCCATAGCTGAAAGCGCTATTCGGGTCCAGGCGCATGGTTTCTAGAGCTTCCGCGAGCCCCTGGTCAAATTTGCCAAGATAGACGTTATAGGCAACTGCGAGATTATTCGTCGGGATTGAATCGCGTGGATAGGTCCGCTTCCACAACTGATATGCTTCTATCGCCTTATCCCAATCTCCAGTAACGTTCTCGTAGTAGTGGGTCGAAATATAGAGCTTCTCCGGTTCGCTGGCACGTTCTCGACGTTCAAAGGCCTGTTTTGTGTTTTCGATCGCCAAGGCACTCTGGCCGGTATTGTTATATGCCTGTCCCAAGCGCGCGTAGGCCACGGCGAAATTGGGATCCAGTTCGAGAGCATGTTTATAAAAAGGGATGGCAGTGTACTCGGATCCTTTGTCACGTTCCGCCTCGCCCAGACTGAACGCCTTGAGCGCCTCCAGTGAGGAAGTTGTGGCTTCTTCCACCTTGGAATCGAATTTCTGAATCGAAGCCAAGGATTCTCCCAGCTTGCTTCGCAAATTTGAGGCAGCCCTTCCCACCGCTGCCAGCACCTGCTCTTTCTTGTCCACTTCAATCTGCTCGCGGGCCAAGGTGTCCCCGGTCTGACAATTGATTGCGTCCACGCCTACGACATACTGGCTTCCCATGGTGGCGATGGAACCGTTTAAAGCGGCCTTGATGCTTTCTCGCTGACAGACCTGCCGCGCCAGGTCAGGCGTCAATCGTTCATCGGAAGAGCGCCCCATATAGCGCAAGGTGTCCCGCACGCGCTCTTGGGGAAAAATGTTCAGAAAAGGCGACTGCTCCAGCTGCACTGCCAAAGCTTGTTTGAGCGTCCCATCGAAGACCGGATCGCCCGTCGTGTTGACGAAGTCGGACAGCAGAATGGAATCTTTTTCCGTCAGAGCCCGCGCCCGCCGCGTGTAGAAAAAGCCACCAAAGGCTGCGGCTAGTGCAACCAGAACGGCCGCGAGGATGTACCACCGCTTCCTGCTGCTTGGCGCTGCAACTGTAGCCGGCGTAATTGGACCGGAGGCCGACACCGCTGGCTGCACGGCCGGGCCCGAGGGCGGCGCTGCAACCGCGACCGACCCGGAAGACGGCGTCGTCGCAGGCGCAGCCGAGCTGGCCGCAGAACTTTTCCCCGAATCAACCTCCCGCTTCAACCGCTTCAGGTCGGCGCGCATCTCCGATGCAACCTGGTAGCGCAGCTCGCGGTCCTTCTCCAAGGCCTTGTTGATAATGCGTTCGAGCTCCGCAGGCAAATTCGGATTCAGCCGCACCGGAGCAGTAGGCGCGCGATTTAGGATTGCGTCAAAGATCACTGCCGACGTGCTGCCTGTGAACGGCTGCCTGCCAGTGGCCATTTCATAGAGCACGGCGCCAAAGGAAAAAAGATCGGTGCGCGCATCCAGTTCCTCGCCCCGCGCCTGCTCGGGCGACATGTAGGCCACTGTGCCGACGGTAGAACCTGGGCTGGTCAATTGCGCCGCATCATTCACTGCCGCAGTAGCGAACGATGCGCCTACCGGCTCCAGTTGCGGAATCGGCCGGTTCACCACTTTTGCCAATCCAAAATCCAAAATTTTGGCTTGCCCACGCTTGGTGAGGAACAGATTCGCGGGCTTCATGTCGCGGTGAATAATTCCCGCCGAGTGGGCCACATCCAGCGCATCGGCGACTTGCGCTCCGAAATCAAGCAACTGGTCAAGCGAAATCGGCTTTCCCTCGATGCGGTACTTCAGCGTGCTGCCTTCGAGGTACTCCATGACAATGAAGTGCCGGTCATCAGCTTCACCGATGTCATAAATCGTGCAGATGTTGGGATGGTTTAGAGCCGACGCTGC
>Ga0209160_1001211_pt1 | contig 21607 bp, 16 predicted proteins | sample GraSoiAngelo_153_FD_186167 | JGI IMG/M metagenome (GOLD analysis project Ga0209160, IMG submission 186167) | Grasslands soil microbial communities from the Angelo Coastal Reserve, California, USA - 14_1009_12_40cm (SPAdes) (version 2) | ecosystem: Environmental > Terrestrial > Soil > Grasslands ... | reverse complement strand
GAACTTTACGACGCGTGTATTGCCGTAGCCGTCGCTGACAAAGAACGTGCCATCCGGCAGCCAGGCGATGTCGGTCGGCCGCTTGAAATGCTTATCGTCATTGCCAGGCTCGTCCCTCTGCCCGAGGGTCATCAGAAGTTTCTTGCCATCGTTGGTGAATTTGAAGACTTGATGGTGAATGTCGTCCACCACCCAGACGTTGTGTTCCGGGTCGTATGGGCTGATCAACACCGAGTGCGGCCCGCGGCCATCCTCGAAGAGGTGATCCCATTGCGTCCAGGCTTCGATGAGCTTGCCATCGGCATCGACAATGGCGATGCAATTCTTGAAGACGGGCGTTATGCCTGTGGCTGCCGCCCCCAAAGAACCCGAGAAGCCATTGAAATTGCGAGGCAGTTTATCCGGGAGCTTCAGTTCGCCACGATTAGCAATGAAGATTTTATTGGGCGTCTCCGCAAAAATTCCTCCCGTGGATCCCCAAATGTATCCTTTGTCGGGCAAGGGCTGCGGCCAGCCCTGAACTGCATCGTAAGGGCCGGTGCGGTCGTCTCCTCCCTTTTCCTGGGCGAAAGTGGGAGCGGAGAACAAAATCGAACCGATTAGGGCGACGAGAGAGAGGAGGGCGAGGCGCATGGCTACCTTCCTTTCGATTGGGCCTTTCGATTGGCCTTTACAACGGTTTTGCGATTGCGGAGAACTTAGCACATCAGATGTTAGAATCCAACCCGCCCGCTGTCTAGGCGCGGAATCGCGGCAAGAGAGGGAGCGCGTTTTTGTTTTCTATTTTTTCGAGATCGGCGGCGCTGAATACACCGCACTCTTTCAGATCCTTAAGCTGGTCCGCAGCAGTCAAGTAGGGAAAATCCGTTCCGAACAAAATCTGCGACCTGGGGACGAGCTTGCTTAGGGCCGACATGGCCTCGGGGTTCGTGGTCCAGGCCGTGTCGTAGTAGAACTTGCCCGCCTCGGCCGCAAATCCGGCGGGAAATTGCGAGGCGAACTTGGGCGACTTGGCAAGCGCGGTGAACCGCTCGACCAGGTAGGGCATGGTGCCGCCACCGTGCGAAAAGATCATACGAATGTCGGGGCAGCGCGCGGCGGTCCCACTGAAGAGCAGGTTCGTAATCGCGCGAGTGGTATCGGTGCCCCACTCGATCGTCCCGTCACCAATATTGGGCAAGAGATTCCTGCAGCAATTTGCGGTGTTGGGGTGGGTGAAGAGAACCGCTTTACGCCGGTTGAGTTCCTCGAAGACAGGGTCGAACGCCGCATCACCGAGCCACTTATCTCCGTAGCTCGTGAACAGAGCGATGCCGTCAGCCTTGAGGGTGCCAAAGGCATAATCAATCTCGCGCAGTGCGGCATCCACATTGGGCAGGGGCGCGGACGCAAACACTCCGATACGGCCCGGATGATCCGTCGCGAGGCGTGCGAAGTATTCATTGCATTCGCGGGCAAGCTGAACCGTCTTCGACGGATCCGCGAAGGGATCGCCCTGTGGAGCTATGGAGCAGAGGACCGCGGCCACTCCATTTCGCTCCATCTCCATGAGCCTCTGGTCGAGAGTCCAGTTTGAGGCGGCGTTTGCGAACCGCTGGGCGCCAAATGCCTGAATCAAGGTCGGCGGAGTGAGGTGGTAGTGAACGTCAAGGCGTGCGGCCTTTGCGGCGCCCGGCGCTGGCGCACTCTGCGCGATCAATCTCTGTCCGAACGATCGTGATGAGAAGGGGGGCGATGAGGACAGCACCGCACCGGCGCCGGCGAGGAGGACCGACCCCATAAATTCGCGGCGGGAAGAGTGGAGAGGGAAGTGGCGCTCCGCGTCACCCTTCGGCGGATCAGCGGAGAAGATGTTGTTGTGTCCACGCATTGCGCGCCTCTCGTTCAAGGATTCTCAAACGTTAGCGACATAGGGTACCCTCCCGGCACTTTTTTGCAAGTGTTCATTCTAAAGGTGCTTTAAGTTCTGCAAATTCGTAAGTGCGCATTCGGCGGGACTTAGCCATAGTCCGCGAGGCGACTGCCAAAGAGCACAGGCAGGAGTGCGTGTGCCACGCAAGCCGTCGCAGCCCTGGACCAGATTTAAAGTTTTGGGTAGATATTTCACCCCCCACCCCCTATTTTTTCGCAAGGATATCATTGCAAAGGACTTATTTTTGTAAATATGCAAGAATATCATTCTAAAAGGCTTAGATTGACTGCGAATAATGCCGATGAGGAGCGATGAACCTTGCCGAGGGGGAGATTTGGGCGCAATTCGGAATGGACGGCTCAACGCGGCTGAGCAAATTTCGAGCATGTTCTATTTTACTCCATGAGTAAAGTGAGTCGCGCGGTGTGCTGGGCCGGAGAGATCCCTCGTTCCGGTTCGTCGCTCGGGACGGCCATCCTGGTCGGATGGTCGTTTTACCGCGCGAGTAAAGCGGAAATGGGGGCGAGGACAACTAAATCCGCGCGCTGTGCCGGGCCTGGGGGGATGCCGGCTAGAAGCCGGCGCTACAAAAAAGACGAGGGACGCGGGTGGAAGGCGGCGCTACAAAATGTCGCGGCTAAAAGACGTGGCGGAGGCGGACGGCGTTAGCGTTCGGTGGTGCGCTCGTCGCCGGCCTGATGGAAACCGAGCTCCTTGCCGTTGGAGGTGAGTTTCCCGTCGCCGTCACGAATATAGCCATTGGGCGCGCCGCTCTTGGTGCCGTGGAAAGTGATGTTGATGGGGTCGCCGGCTTTCAGGATGGTTCGCGTCCACCCGGCGCGGGTCATCCACAGCGGATTGTACAGTTCGATGGTCCAGTGCTGCACTTCGCCCTTGTCATTCTTGGCGTCGAAATGCAGGAGGCAATGCGGATTGTTCCATTCCAGACTGGTTACCGTGCCGTCGAGCGTGATCGATTTGGATATATCGTAGGCCGCCGCGCCGTGATGGGCGAACGTCGCCGCGGGAGTGAGCGCAAGCAGCGCGGCTACGGCGCAACAGGTTAGAACTGCGGTCTTCATTATGGTGTGCATTTGCGGAAGCCTCCTCGGGCGCAGCTGTCAATTATTTACCGTTCGTATTAGGCGCCGGCTTGTTCTTATCGTTCTCCTCAATGATTTGCGACTTGAAACTCTCCTGGTTCGTGGGAATACAGAACGATTCCCCAAACTGCCAGTCCGGCTGAAGCGTAAAATTGACGCCCATCTTCCAAGCCTGTGTATAGGATTTGGGATCGTCAATGGTGATGTCGAGTTGCATATGCTTCTGGTCGGCACGATGGAAGCGCTCGATCAGGTGAAGCGCTTCGCTGTGAGGATAGCCCGCTCCATTAATCCAGGTCTTATCGTTGAATCCCGTGGTGTCCACGACCAGGTCATTTCCGTCCCAGTGTCCGACCGAAAAACCCATCCATAGCGGATCGGCATCTTCCGGAGGCTTGCGGCCGTCCATCCAGATGGTACGAAACGTGTGTATGGACTCGTAGAAGATCAGAATCCGTGCCGGAGTCGGCATAATTTCGATCGAATAACCTCCGACGCCGTAGATATGCGGCACGCCGGGAGGCTCGCAGCGAAAAGTGGGGTCGGCGCTGATGGTGCGATCGCTTTTGAGTTCCGCAGTGTTGGCATTGAATCTGGCCTGGGCTTCCGGCAGCATCGGAGCCACTTTCCCCTGGACGCGCAGCCCTCCCCCCACTCCGCCGAACCATAGGCCGGAAAGGTCGCGGGGAGCCAATGCAGGTTCTGACTTTTCTGCTCCCGGCCGGGCTGTTCCGGGCCGGACGGGAGCCTGAGAATGCATGGGCACGGGGAAGACGAGCGCCATGGCTAAGACCGCCGTTGGTCCGATGACCCACTCGCGAAAAAGACGACTGGTATGCAAGGGAGAACCCTGCTGGATGCTACTGCGACTCAATCCCCAGGGTCAAGAGACACTGATTTGGTTCCCCTCTTTCTAGGCGCGCGCGACTCCGCGAGAATTCCCGGCTTGCGTCCAGGCAAGTGAAGGTGTAGGTAAGGAGGCTCGGGAGAGGGGACTGAGGAGGGTCGAAGCTATGGCTGACGATACGCGTCGAGATCTGCTCAAGAAAGCGGCAACGCTGGGTGTGGGCATGATTGTTTCGGGGCGGGATGCGCTTGCTCGCGAAGAACGATTCTCGGAACAAACGGATCGGAATGCTGCTGCAACGGAGTTTTTTCCTGGGTTTAAACGGCTCACGAGGAAAACCTCGGGCGCTACGATCAACTTTGTTACCGGCGGGAGTGGCCCGCCGCTTTTGCTGCTGCACGGTTATCCGGAAACCCATCTGATGTGGCGGAAGGTGGCGCCTCAACTGGCGCGAAACTTTACCGTGGTGGCGGCCGATCTTCGCGGTTATGGCGATAGCGACAAACCTGCGGGAGGCGGGGATCATGCTGCTTATTCAAAACGCGCCATGGCCCAGGACCAGGTCGAGGTGATGAGCAGTCTCGGATTTCAGAAATTTTTGGTGGTCGGTCACGATCGCGGGGGACGCGTAGCGCATCGCATGGCTCTCGACCATCCCGACAGCGTGCAAAAGCTGGTGGTTCTCGACATTGTGCCCACCTACAAGGTCTTCCATACCGTCAACAAGGAACTGGCCACATCCAATTTTCACTGGTTCTTTTTAATTCAACCGGAGCCGCTGCCGGAAACGATGATTGCGAATAGCGCGGAGTTCTGGCTCAAAACGCGGTTCAATGCGCTTCCTGCGGACGCGATCAGCAAGGAAGCGTTTGCCGAATATCTGCGGACCTTCCGCACGCCAGAGATGATTCATGCGACCTGCGAGGACTACCGCGCGGGCGCTTCGATTGATCTGACTCACGACGATGCGGACTTGCAGCGCAAGATCAGTTGTCCGGCTCTGGCATTGTGGGCGGAAAAGGGCGCCATGCATCGGTTCTACAACGTCCTCGATACGTGGAAGGAGCGGGCCTCCAATGTCGCCGGCAAGCCGCTGCCGAGCAGCCACTTTATCGCAGAAGAAATACCGGACACGCTCCTCGCTGAGCTTGGCCATTTCCTGGGCTGAGGTCGGCGCAGGGCCCTTGGATCAAAGGAGCGCTCTTGAGCCCACCCGCAATGGGCAGGGGGGGATGGACCTCGGCGGTCCATCCCCCTCAAACAACAGCACTCAGGCGGCCTCTGAGAATCTACTTTCTGGCAGCGATCACCGGCACGGCCTGCACCTGACCTGCTTGGGCGAGTATTTCGCGTTCGTTCTTGGTGAGCGGTTCGTAGATTAACGATCTGCCAAGCTCAGGCAAGTTCAAGGAGCGAACCCTACGCTCTCCTCGGACAAACGTGATGTATAGACGGGCAGCACCTTTCTCGCTATTGGCAGCGATTGGCGTGACCGTAAACATCTTGTTCTCACCGCCGGCCGACCAAACTAGGGCCGGCGCCGAGGACGATTCCATTCTGATGGAGTAGTCTCCGGCAGGGAGCACGGCTGTGCCCCAGCGGACTTCGTAAGGCAGTGTGAACTTGCCGGTGAAGCTCGCCTGGGCATTTGCGGCAGCCGCGAACGCACAAGTCGTCAATGCAGCGATCACCAGCAGCCTTAGCGTCAATAGGCGTCGAATGGTCTTCGTTTTCATGGTCGTTCTCCTCGTGTTTGAGTCGATGCGTCTCTACTGGCTGGTAGGAGTTCGCATCGTGCCTTCACTCTGTAACGCGAGAACGAGAGACAGATCGGCTCACGAATTCGTGAATTTTCTTGCGCTTGCAGCAAGGAGTTTGGATTCAAGGCCGTGCAGGTGATCGTCGTCACGAGTCGGGCAAATTGCCTTTACTTTCCGGGACTCTGGCGATAACGTCTCGGCAACGTCCTGGGTTGCTCCCAGGCAAGGCCGAGAAGATGTGTCCAGCTTCGTCGGGACGTGTCAGCAAGTTACTCATCAACTGGGGCCAAGGCGATTTAGACGCTCGGGAGGCGTTGATTCCTCTTGTTTACGGCGAGTTGCGCCGCGTGGCGCGGCGTTATCTTGGCCGGGAGCGCCCCGACCACACCCTGCAGAGTGCCGCGCTGGTCCATGAGGCCTATCTTCGTTTGGTCCACAAAGAGCCCCCGCAGTGGCAGAACCGGGCGCACTTTTTTGGTGTTGCGGCACAATTGATGAGGCATCTTTTGGTGGACCATGCCCGAAATCGTCGGGCGGCCAAACGTGGGGCGGGCGCTCCCCGGCTAAGCCTCGATGCACAGATGGTTTTGCCGCAAAAAAGGGAAGTAGACCTTGTGGCGCTGGACGATGCACTAAACAAACTCGCCGGGTTGGATGCGCAACAGAGCCGACTCATTGAGCTGCGATTCTTCGGCGGACTTTCCATTGAGGAAACCGCAGTCGTTCTCGGCATTTCGCCGGCAACCGTCAAGCGCGAATGGGCCACGGCCCGAGCTTGGCTGCAGCGGGAAATGAAGAACCAGGACGCAGGGCAGTGAAGCCGGAACGCTGGCAAGAAGTCAAGAAGGTGCTGGCCGCCGCGCTCGAGCGGGAACCCGGGGAGCGGGGCGCCTATCTGGATCAGGCTTGCACGGAGCCATTGCTGCGGCGCGAGGTGGAGTCGCTGATCGCCGCGCACGAACAAGGGGAGAGCAGTTTTATGGAGCAGCCTGCCATTGAGCACGGTGCGCTGAAGAGAGGCACAAGGCTGGGTCCCTACGAAATCCTTGCGCCGCTGGGTGCGGGCGGGATGGGCGAAGTGTACGAGGCGCACGACAGCAAGCTCGGACGCAAGGTAGCCATAAAAGTCCTTCCGGCGACCTTCATCCACGATCCCCAGCGGCTGGCCCGTTTTCAACGTGAAGCGCGGATGCTGGCTTCGCTGAATCACCCTAACATCGCCACGATCCATGGACTGGAGGAGTCTGACGGTGTGCATTATCTGGTGATGGAACTGGTTCCGGGCGAGACCTTGGCCGAGCGAATCGGCAAAGGCGCATTGCCTGTTGAGGAGGCGCTCAAAGTCGCTGGCCAAGTGGCACAGGCCTTGGAGGCGGCGCACGAAAAAGGAGTGATCCACCGGGATTTGAAACCCGGCAACGTGAAACTGACCCCAGAAGGTCGCGTGAAGGTACTGGATTTTGGTCTAGCGAAAGCGTTTTCTGGGGATGGCGCTCTGGATCCTTCGCAGCTGCCGACGCTCACCGCGATGGGCACGGAGGAAGGAAGAATTCTGGGCACACCGGCATACATGAGCCCGGAGCAGGCACGCGGCAAGACGGTGGACAAGCGGGCTGACGTTTGGGCGTTCGGTTGTCTGCTGTATGAACTGCTCACTGCCCGGAGAGCGTTCAGAGGCGAGACGCTAACCGAAACGATCGCCGCGGTTCTGGAACGGGAGCCCGACTGGCAGGCATTGCCCCCGTCGACTTCGGCGAAGATACGAGATCTGCTGCGGAGATGCCTTCAAAAGGACCCCCAGCGTCGTCTGCGGGACATCGGCGACGTGCGGATCGAAATCGAAGAAGTGTCGGCGTTGCCCAGAGTGGGCGAAGCAGCTGCCACAACGAAAAGTACCCGCGTGCGCTGGCGAGGGGCTCTGCTTTGGGGCGTCGCGCTCTTGTTACTAGCGACCGTCACGAGCATCGCCATATGGAATCGGAAATCACCTTCCCCCCTATTCGCCACGGGAGGTCTGGGGCCAATTGAATCCTTAGCAGTATTGCCGCTCGAAGAGCTGTCTGGCAGCCCCGGGCAAGACTACTTCGCGGATGGAATGACCGATGAGCTAATCACGGACCTCGCCCAGATTAAGGCGCTGCGGGTGATTTCGCGGACTTCCGTGATGGTTTACAAGGGAGCTCACAAATCTTTGCCTGACATTGCGCGGGAGTTAAATGTGGATGCCGTGGTAGAAGGCACCGTGCTTCACTCCGGCAACCGTGTGCGCATCACGGCGCAATTGATCTACGCAGCCACGGACAGGCACCTTTGGGCAGAAAGCTACGAGCGCGATGTTCGTGACATCCTGGGGTTACAAAGAGAGGTGGCGAAAGACATTGTCGATGAAATCCGCATAAAAGTGACTCCCGAGGAGCAGGTGCTCCTCTCAGGTGCACCTCCGGTCAACTCGGAAGCGTACGAAGCATACCTCAAGGGCCGATATTACTGGGAAACGAGGACCGAAGAGGGGCTCCGCAAAGCGATCAGCTATTTCCAGGAGGCGATCGAAAAGGACCCTACTTCTCCGCGAGCATATACGGGACTGGCCGATAGTTATAATGCCCTGGGAAGCGACGAGTTCCTACCGCCGATGGAGACCTTCCCCAAGGCCAAAGCGGCCGCGCTCGAGGCGTTGCGAAGGGACCAGAATTTCGCCGAAGCTCATGCCTCGCTGGCCTTTGCGATTTGGAACTACGACTACGATTGGAAGGCAGTGGAAACAGAATATAAGCGCGCCATCGACCTGAACCCTGGCTATGCCACCTCCTACCACTGGTATGCAGGTTACTTAATGGGGATGGGTCGATTTGCGGAAGCCATCGCAGCGGTCAAGAGGGCCCGCGAGCTTGATCCCCTTTCGCCAAGAATCAACGCGAACGTGGGTTTGATACTCTATTTCGCTCGACAATACGACCAGGCGATCGAAGAACTACAGAAGGCACTGCGGATGGAATCAAACAGCGAGGCCCCGTATTACTATCTGGGACTGGTTTACCTGCAGAAAGGGAATTATCGCGAGGCCATTTCTGAATTCGAGAAGAGCAACCAGCTTTTGTCCGGTGGAGGGAGCTCGGATCTTGATCTTGCTCAGGCCTATGCATTGGCAGGAGACCGAAAAGAGGCTCAGACCATCCTCGGCCGTTCACTCGCCAAATCGAAGGGAAACTACGAATCGGCATTGTTGATCGCCAAAGTGTACGCCGCGTTAGGCGAAAAGCAGAGGGCCTTCGCCTGGCTGCAGAAGGCGTACGTAGAGCGTTCCAGCTTCTTGGCTTTTCTAAGTGTAGATCCCACGCTCGATGTGTTGCATACCGATCCGCGTTTTCAAGCCCTGTTAACCCGCATGAATTTGCAACCTCAGCTGTAAACATCCAGCGCGGCACTCGGCGACTTTCTCACAGCGCGAGGCGCCCCAACGCCGGCAACGTAGAGCACCGATTCACTAATACCGTCTATTCCGAGGTCCCTCTCGATCAAGCTGTCCTTCAATGCCGCCGTGCAAAACGGGGCCAGTCCCAGCCATGTCGCCGTCAGGCAAAAAGTTTGGCAAAGGTGGCCGGCATCGAGCAAAACGACCCGATACGCACGCGCGAATCGATATCTCCACATCGAGCGCGGAAACACCGCTGTCATCAGGAATAGCGCAGCGGCGTTTTTGACATGTGCTTGTCCGGCACAGTACTCAACCGCTTTCTTCTCCATGTGTCCGTCGCGAAGGACCACCAAGGAATGATTTTTCGGATCGTAGTAATACAATCCCGGAGACAGACCTCTTATCTTCAGGGCTAACAGGTATACCTCGCCAGGATGTCGTGCTCCACCGGACGGACTGCTTTTGTGAGGAGCCTGGCCGTAAAGAGTGGGAAGGTAGCCCATCACTCCCCAAGTACAAAATAGCAGTTGAGAAACAACAGCCAGGGGGAGGGCCGTATCCGAGAACTGCCGATGGGTCTTGCGCGACTTGAGCACGCGGGCGAACTCAGTGTCGGGAATCTGGCAGCGGGGAAGCCGTAATCGACGCGCGTTTCGGTAAGTCTTAAAGAAGGGGGGTTGACTCGAGCGGGTTAAATGACTCTCTGCGAGCTTCTCCCGTTGATTGCCCCGGGCGAATCGCACGTCTTTGGTGCCGAAGTGAAAGCCGCCGTATGGCAGCCAAGTCGTCCAGCTTTTTGCAAGCTCGGCATCTTGCCGGGCATCGAAAGTACCCGCTCTAACCAGAAGTGTATTCTTGGCCAGTTGTCCTATCGCGGCACGCAAGCTGCTCGCTGAATACTGAGGTATATCGCAAACAAGATCCTCCGGCTGGCGCCACCGGTCGAAGAAGTCGAGTATCTGCGCGGTAAACGGGTGAGCAGTGACGGACACCCGAGTTCGATAGTTCGCAAAAACCAGTTCCTTTCCTTTCCAGTAGGCAAAGATCGTTCGCGCCCGCCTAAGACGCACGAGACCTCCTCAGGCAACTCGGACATCACGCCCGCATCGGGCAACCTCAGCGCCGACCCTAAGGCCGCCAGAAAGTGTGACTCGCGAGTTCCCGTTTGAGGTGCTTGATTTTAAGATCGAGGTCCCTCTGCGCCTCCTGGATTTGTGCAAAGGCCTTCCTCGTTTCCCGTTTGAGAGAGTCGGTTATGATTTTGGGCTTCTTCGCCCGGGAGCGCTTCTTTGGCCGTGCCATATTCACCTCTTTTCGGAATTTCAATGTGCTTGCCGCTTCGGAAGGCGGCGAGGGGAAATCCTTGGAGCCGACGACGTGCAGACTCTAATATCGAATAGTATTTTGTCAAGATAATCCCGCCTGTTGCAGGCCTCCTAAACCAGCAAGACTGAGATACACTCTCCCAGCCGAAGACTGACAATTCACAAACGGGGGAGAAGTAGTCATGCCGCCTACAATGCGATGGCTCTGTAGCCTCCGGCGCAATGCAAGGGCAAGCAACAAAACGCCAGGGGCGAAGCGCTCCGGGCTATGGCTGGCGCTGGTCGTGGTGCTTGTATTATGCCTCACAACTTGGACTGGCTTCGCGGGGCCGAAAGAAAGCGATCAAATCTGGATCGCCACATGGGGCGCAAGCCCGGTGGCTCCGCTACCTGCCAACACCACCAATTCGGGATTCACCAACCAAACGGTGCGCCTGGTCGTGCATACCAGCCTGGGCGGCAACGAGGTGCGCGTGCGCCTGTCCAATGCGTTCGGGACGGAATCGCTGTTGATCGGTGCAGCGCACATCGCGCTCCGCAGCATGAATGCGGGCACCGTTTCTGGCACGGACAGGGCGCTCACGTTCAGTGGCTCAGGTTCGGTGACCATTCCGCCCGGAGCGCTCGCCGTCAGCGATAGCGTCAAGCTCGACGTGCCTGCACTCTCGGACTTGGCGGTGAGCCTTTACTTGCCCGGCTCCACGGGCCAGGCGACGTGGCACGCGGCAGCTCTCGCCACGAACTATGTTTCCCCGCCGGGGGATTTCACCGGCGCTGCGGATATGCCGGTCGGTCACACGGTCACCTCTTGGTTCTACCTGACCGATGTGGAAGTGAAAGCCTCGAAGGACAGCTTTGCGGTGGTCACATTTGGTGACTCTATCACCGATGGAACGCGCTCCACCCCCGATACAAACCATCGCTGGCCGAATCTTCTTGCGGAGCGCTTGGCTCAGCATCATGCCAGGTTGAGCGTGGTGGACCAAGGCATCGCCGGAAACCGCATCCTGCACGACCTCATCGGGCCGAACGCCCTGGCGAGATTCGACCGCGACGTGCTGGCGCAACCTGGAGTGGGCTACGTGACCGTCCTGCTTGGCATCAATGACATCGGCGATATCAGCCGCGTGATTACAGGCCAGCCCGGCTTGGCTCCTCAACCCGTAAGCGCCGACCAGATCATCGCCGGCCACCTGCAAATGATCGCGCGAGCGCACCAGCAGGGGCTCAAAATCGTGGGTTGCACGCTGACGCCGTTTGAAGGAGCCGCTTACTTCACCCCGGAGGGCGAGACCAAACGGCAAGCCGTGAACAAATTTATCCGCACGGCCGGTGCCTATGATGGCGTGATCGACTTCGACGTTACGGTGCGCGACCCCAATCACCCGACGCAGCTCCAGCCGATGTATGACAGCGGCGACCATTTGCACCCGAACGATGCCGGATACAAAGCGATGGCCGATACGATCGACCTGTCGCTGTTCAAAAAGCGCTGACCGGCCGTTTTACCTGCGCAAATTGGCACGGGGGCGTGGAGCTATCGGCCCAGAGACACCCTAAGCCGAAGAAAATTTCGACCACGGGCGCGGCAACGGCCGACCTTCGAGTTGCGAGCCGGGAAAAGAAATGCCGGTCTTTGCCTCTTTAATGATGTACGTACATGCCGTTCAGCGGCCGTAAACCAGCAGCCGGAACGTTCCCGGAATAGTGGGCCGCTGCGGATTAGGCCGTTCTTTAGTGGGAGCAGGAGCCGGGCCGAAATCTGACGTTGTCAGAAAAACATTATGGGTCTTGGGGTCAACCGCCATCGTCTTGGCCCCGTATTCCGTCGTCACAGTTTCGACTTCACTGAACTTGTCCGGGGAATCTTCATGATAGATGTGAAGCTTGCCCTCGCGCGTCGAAACGTAGAGCATGCCCGTCTCCGGCTCGAACACGTTGGCATCGACGCCGGCGCTGATGGGGAACGATTGGATTACTTTCCCGTTATCCGCATCCATGATCACCAGCATCTGCGGTCCGCGGCCGGATGAAAAAAGTCGGCGATGCTGGCGGTCCATGGCCATGGCTACAGGCGTTCCCGCCGGCGCGACCGGCCAGCGTGCCTTGATGGTGAGCGTCTTCGTGTCGATGGCTACGACATCGTTCTTCTCTTCGTTGTTGTCGTAAATCATCCCCTTGCCATCGGCGACCGGGAATTCCACCGCGCCGACCAAGTCTATGGCCTTGACTACGGTTCCCTTGGCGGGATCGATGACCGTCGCGTTCTTGCTGTTGCCGTTAAAGGTAAAGATGAGCTTCGACGCAGGATCGTAAACAATGGAGTCCGTGTCCGGATAACTCTTGACCTCGCCAGTGATTTTGAAGGTCTTCGGATCAAAAATGAATACCTTCTGTGCATCGCCATCGGTGATGAATCCCTTGCCGAGATCTCTCACAAGGACTACGCCGTGGCATCGCTGAAAGCCGGAAATGGTGCCCACGACCTCATAACTATCCGCATCGAGCACTTTAACCTCGGTACCATGCGAGAGGTAGACTCGGCGCGCAGGGGCATCGAAGGTAATATAGTCGAAATACTCCCCGCCACCCGGGGCCGCGCTGAGAGGGATTTTCTTAATCAAGTGATAATTCGCCGCCGGAGGGCTTGCCAAGGCCAGCACCCCGAGAACCAAAAAAGACACGATAACCGCAAAATGGACGAGACGAATTTTCATGAAGCCTCCTCTGATCGGCTGCGGGACCTGGTGCTGCCAGAGACCCCGGCCGTGTCCCCAGCAGCCATGTTAGCGCGACGGATTATACCGTAAAGCCGCACGAGCGGAAGTCCGCCTCGAATAAAGATTGGGCGAAGGTGTTCCGCGCGTGATGGTAGATGAGTCTTCCATATGGTGTGCCTGCGATTCTTCGACTGAACTGATTGCGTCTCTCTAAACGGAGTTTCTAGTTGCGTAAAAAGGAGATTCTCGTTTCGTCGCTCGAAACTACGGGCTAGCAGATCAAATGAGTTTGCTTCCCCTTGAGTTATTCTTTGCCAGGAAACAGAAACATACTCACGCCAAGCGCAAGAACCATTGCGGAGACGACGCGCCGGAACAGTGGCTCGGGAATTCGCCGGAGCAAGCGTTCGCCTGTAAGCGTTCCAACAACAACACCCAGGATCATCAAAGAAAGCACCGGCCAGAGGCCAAGGACCTGCTTTCCTTGAGTTGCTGCGTAAACCGGTATTCGCGCGACGTCCACAATCAAGGCAATTGCCGTTGCAGTGGCCACAAAAGACTTTCTCGAGATGCGCACTCCTAACATGGCTGCTGAGCGGATGCCGCCTTGATTGCCAACGAGTCCGCCGAAAGCTCCTGACAGTGCACCAGCAATCCAAGCCGCCACACCTTCGAAGCGCAGCCGTTTGGATAAACCTGTTATGCCCATTATTCCTGCGAACACCAAGAGAGCGCCCAAAATGTAGCCGAGTACGGAATTGTCAAAACGGGCGTGAAGGAGCGCCCCCGCCAGGCCCGCGCCCGCGCTGGCAATTCCGAAACTCAAAAGCACACGCTTCTCAACGTGTTCCCGAATCAGTACGAAACGAACCGCCGTGCCGATGAAATGCGGGATAGACACAACCGCCACCGCCAGCTTTGTTCCAATTTGTATGGCCAGCAACGGCGTAAGAATGCTACCGATGCCAAACCCTGCTATGGAAGCAATGCCTCCGGCGAGCATCGCTCCCAATGTGACCAGAAGACGAAACAGCCCGCCTTGCGTCTGAGCTAACATGAATGGGAGGAGCACTATTTTGAGCCGACGAGGCGGGGAGAAACCTCGGTACCGGCGCGGAGTTGATCACCGCCGCGGGCTGCAATCTCGTCTCCCTCGCGCAAATCCGTGCAACAAAGGATATCGCGTGCCCGGGATTCGCTTATATCCTTAGGTGCCGCAATTGTTGGACCATGCCTAGTCCAAAATTGGGTCCTTTGCGGGCATGGTATAGAACGTACCTGGGAATCAGTGCTGATAATAGGTCCTGCTCGCCATTCGGTGTTTCTTGAACCATTCCATCACGATGCCGGCCTTGGATGCCGAACAACGATCTAACAATATGCCTGCTCTTCTGATGATGTCAAAAGGTCTTGGCGCGGGGCATGCTTAAGGCGCCGTTCCTTACCGTTGAGCTATAATTTCAGCGTATATGCCTGGATTCCTGAGCAATTTGCTGCGGCTGCTGCGAGAGCGGCGCGGCACAGATATGGATTTCCTGTGCCATCATCTGCTCTCCGAGCGGGGCGAAGCTTCCCAAACCGTGCTGGCCCAAGAAATCATTAAAGCGTATACGGCCATGAACGCAGGGGAGCGGCGCAAATTTTTTGAAATGCTTTGCCGAAAATTTGGGCCCGACGAAACCGCTGTGCTTGGCGCGGCAGCGGCCTACAAGCGGACGCCGGACGCCGCGAATCTCGCAGCCCTTTCCGCCGCTGTGGAACCGCCACGCCAGGAGCTCTTGCGGCGGATCAATACAGCCACGCGGGGCACGGAGACGCTGGTGGCTTTGCGCGGGCATCTGCTGGAATTAGCAACCGAGGGCACGGATTTCCAGCCGCTCGACGCCGACCTCAAGCATCTTTTCAGATCCTGGTTCAATCGCGGTTTCTTGCGCATGGAACGGATCACCTGGCATACCTCGGCTTTGACGTTGGAAAAACTCATGGCTTACGAGTCCGTGCATGAGATCAACGGCTGGCCGGACTTGCGCCGCCGTCTGGAAGCGGACCGGAGATGCTATGCGTTTTTCCATCCAACGCTGATCGACGAGCCGATCATCTTTGTGGAAGTGGCCTTGTCGAAGGGGCTGACCGGTGATCTGGGATCCTTGCTGGATATCCGCGCGCCGGTGCTTCCGCCGGAACAGGCCGATACGGCAATCTTCTATTCCATCAACAATTGCCTGAAGGGCCTGCGCGGCATTGCCTTTGGGAGTTTCCTGATCAAACAGGTGGTGACCGATCTTGCCGCGGAATTTCCGAATATCAAGACCTACGCCACGCTTTCGCCGCTCCCCTACTTAGCGCGAGCATTACAGGATCAGGCCAACGAAGACGGGTTCACACGCGAGCGCCTGTCGCACCTGCTGAGCGATTATGCCCACACCTTGGCGGCCGCGGATGGGAAGCACGATCCCATAGAGGCTTTGTTGAGCATGCTCAAGCAGCCGGTAGCGAACCGGGCAGCCCTGGCGAAACCTCTGGAGCGCATCGCGCTCGCCTACCTCACCCAAGTGCATCAGAACGGAAGGCTCTATGATCCGGTGGCCACGTTTCATCTTTCCAATGGCGCACGCCTGCAGCGCATCCACGCGTTTGGAAACTTGCGGCCCTATGGCTTGAAAGCTTCGTTCGGGCTCACCGCCAATTACCTGTATGTTCCTGCGGAACTGGAAGAGAACCATGAGCGTTTTGTGCGTGAAGGCGCAATTCGAGTCTCCGGCGACTTGGAGCGGGAGTACAAGGCCGTGGCAGAAGCCTGGCGTGGCGAGCGATACAAACATAAAAGGCCGTAACGCAACCGTATCCGGGTTAGGGAGTGAGAACTGCGGCCTAGCCTTAGGTTTTCGGGCGGAGCCGAGCAAGTTGCGATGCGTTCTGGCGCCCATCCACCAGGCAATGCCCGGGTGAGGCGCGGCCGGGCCCAGGCGCTGCGAGGGCCGGGCGCGAGCAGGCACGAGGGGAGGGGCGAACCTAGAAGTCTAAGTGCACGCCGAATTTGATGACTCGCCCCGGCAAAATGCTCGTGGCGTTCCGCCACGCGCCGGGCGTCCCGGGCGCCGACGTATTGTATGCCGTGCCGACGGTTAGGATCGGATTGGCATTGAATATATTGTAGAAATCCGCGGTCGGTTCGATCTTCCATCGCTCTGTAATCGAGAAATCCCGAGCCAGGCGGAAATCGAGTTGATTATCGCGGCCAAAGGGAAAGACGGTTTGTGGCGTTACTACCTCTGCCTTGCACAAGGTACAGCCATTCAGAGTATTGTGACCAGGTGCGGGATTTATGAACGAAACGTCGGTGCTCCTGAAGGAGTAAGTCCCCTGGAGCGGGATCGAGGGCAGGTTTTGCTCATTGGCGCTCAGCCTGATCTTCCACCAGGGCAGCGTATAGACCGCGATCATCTTGAACTGAAGATTTTGATACCACGGCGGATTGATGTAGCAGGGAGCGGCATCGTTTACGAGTGGATTGATGTTTCCCTGTACGTTGCTAACATTTGTGGCGTTGTTGTTGCTGAATTCGAGAATGGAAGAAGCGCCAGGCGAAGGATTCGAAACCCAAAATAAATCTTCCGGCGAATTCACCTGGACGCAGTAGTTGGTAACCTCATGGCCTGCGGTAACGCCGCCCTGCAGGATCAGCCCATGAAAGCGGGCATTCACGGTAGCGTCAATTCCGGTGTAGACGTCCGACTCTTTGCCGAAGGCGGAGGCTTTCTGTACGAGATACGTGGCTAGGCCGCGATACTGAAGCTGGGGATCATAGAGATTGCAGAGCTGTGTTCCGCCAAATCCCGGATAAGCGGTGCTGGCGGGCGGCGTCACGCAGTATTGGTCATATCCTGTCGCAGGGATGGCGGTGTTCTGCGCCACGGTCAGATTGCCGAACCAGGTCCGGTAATAGCCGATGCTTACGGCCACGTTCCTGACGACTTCCTGCTGGACGGAGGCGGACAACATCCAGTCGTAGGGACGATTTTGAAAACCATGTGTCACATTGTTGGCGTATGTCACGTTGGCAGTCGAGGGAGCGTTTGGGTTGGGGTAGAAGCCCGCTGTGTTGGCGGTGCCTGAGGCGCAATTGGCCCCTGTCTTGGAGTTGCACGGGAGCGCTCCAGGCTGAGTGCTGGTGCCGCTTCCAGCCCCCGAGGTAAAGTCCGCGCCATCAATCGAGGGATTGAATGTACCGCTGTAATCCGTCCAACTCCGCGTGGTGGTGCTGGCCAGTTCGTTTACGGGATTGGTCAGCAGGGTGATATTCGACCCTGTGCTCAGCCCTTCGGTGAGCACTCCTCTTGAGATCGAGACCTTGAGGGCTGTCTTGCCATTGCCAAACACATCGTAGGCCACGCCAACCCGGGGATTGAGGTCTTTCCAGTCCGCGGCGCTGTGCACGGCGTCAAAACTCTTGGCAGCGAGGCCGTACTGAGGCTGCGCCGGCTCGGTTTGCGCCGGATCCTTTCCTTGGAACCAATCGAAACGCAAGCCCAGGTTCAACGTCAACCGCTTGATCCTCCACTGGTCCTGCGCAAAAAGAGCGTGATCTGCTTCATTCAAGGCGAAGTCAACGGGAGCCAGGAACTGTACAACCTGGCTGGGCAGCAGCGCTTGCTGGTACGTCACCTTGTTTACCTTTAGTGTTATCGGTGGGCACAGCAGGCTGTTAACCGTGGAAGGTGAAATTTGACCGGGCCCCGCCCCGATAGGACTCGCAAAACTGTTCGCAGATGGTGAGCCGTTATTCGTGTTGATCGTATGGTAGGGAACCGTCGGCAGGCCATTGCTGGGGTTGATGGAGGCCGCGGGTGTGTCTATGGCCTGGCACGACATCTGTAACTGCACGCCGTAAGGAAAACCGTTGGCGCCCGCGAGATTAGAGAATGTGGCAGCCCTGCTTCCTCTAGGCTCCATTTCGGATACCCCAAACTTGAACGAGTGCGGCCCGGTGGTGTAAGAGGCGGTGAAGTTTCCGTTCAGCTGGGTCTGTGAAGTAAGCCCGTACGTCCCGCCGGCATTCAGGGCCGTGCCGTCTGCACCGTAGGTAAAGTTGGCGCTGCTGTCGGTGACGGCAAAGCTCGTGGGCGTTTCTCCACTGCTCCTGGCGTCAATAGCGCTCACGACGGCTGTCACACCGGCCCACAAGACCAGTTTATTGCTCGCCGGGAACGTCCAAGTGGCCTGATTGCGCCAATCGTGCACGTACCAGTGGTGCGTGGTGGCCTCGGGAGCCAGCAGGCCCGAACTGATGGTGTAGTAACAGTTGCAATTTCTCTCCTGAATGAAGTTCTCGGTGAACTGGTTTCGCTTGGTAGCCTGCCAGGTTAATCGCAAGCCGACGTCGGTATAGGTATTGACATCGTAAGCCGGGCGGCTGGGATCGGCCGCGTAATAAAGGTTATTGGGGAAAGGAGCGGCTTCATTGGCGTCATAGAAGAAATTGGCTCCTGCCTGATTGGAAGAGCTGATCCAATGCCTCGCGTCCGCGAAGAACCACAGCTTATCTTTTTTGATCGGGCCGCCGACCCCTCCAGCTACCTCATAGAGGCTGCGGATCGTAGATGGGGAAGGAACACCGAGACCCTGAAGCGCCGGCGTCACGTTGCCTGACTGCAAAGCTTTGTTACCGAAATCGGCCTGAAAGGATCCGTGTAAAGCGTTGCCGCCGTTCTTCGGAATGATGTTGACGTGGCCGCCGTTGTTCCAATCCTCGGCCGTGTACCCGCCCGTTTCCATCTGGACTTCCTGCGTGGCCGTGGGGTTGTTGCTAGAGAGTTGATTGCTTCCGCCGCCGGTCATCGCCCCGTAGTACATGCCATCCCGCAATTGCGTAAAGTCAACTGGAGCGCTCCCATGGATACGGAAGCCCTGACTCTGCTCGCCTTTCAAGCCTCCCACGTCCTGACTTGCGGCCGGGGCGATAGCTCCTGGGAGCAGTGCGGGATAATCGGCAGCGCTCTTGCCTATCGGCAGCGCCTCGAGAATGGTATTGCTGATGACTCTTTGGACTACCGAGTCTTGTGTGTCGAGGACCGGGGCCTCGGTGGTGACGGTAACTGTTTGCGTCACGGAGCCCGGGGTCAGGCTGAAATTCACGGTGGCCGTGAAACCCGTGGTGATTTCTATGCCCTCGCGCTTCGACGCGCTGAAGCCGGTTTGCCTGGCCGTCACCGTGTAAACGCCGGGCGGCAAATTTACAATTCTGTACAGGCCGTCATCTCCGGTGACCGTTTGCCGGGCCTCTTCGATCAGCGCCGGACTGGTCACTTCAACCTTCGCGCCCGCGACTTTAGCCCCCGAGGAATCGTCCACTTCGCCTGCGATGACGCCCGAATTTGTACCCGCCTGCCCCCATGCAGACGTTCCCGCAAGCAGGCAAACCACCAGGAGATGCCCGAACATAAGGCTCTTTCTCATGATTACCCTCCGGTTACGAAGCAAGTTCCGAAAAACAACGGAAATGTTAGGGCAGAGCGTATAACCGCATGTGAGTAAATGTCAATCTGGAGGCGGCCCGAAGAGCACTCCATTTTGCCGATCTCGTCGATCACGATGAGATCTACCTTCCGGCGAGCCGGTTCTGGTAGAGCCAATCCTTCAAGTCTCTCGAGATTGACGCCGCGCCGCCCCACGGGAAGCGGATCATTGCCACGCCAGGGATTAGTTGACAAGGGTTTCGACATTTGCGTCGTATTTGAAACGGCGATTTTATCGTCATGCCGCTCGGACGCGATGCTTCTTCCCCAGGTTCAACTACTTCCAGTTTCGTGCGCCACTTGTAGAGGCATCGCCGCGTAACGCCCAGCTCCCGCGCCAATTCCCTCACATCCTCGCAGTTCCTCAGGCGCTCGACGGCCATTCGCTGAAATCTCCGGGAGTATCGCTTCCTCTTCACTGTGCTTCCTTTCCCGGAAACTGGGCCCATTTCTGTGTGTCAGTTCAAGGGTTCACTCCAGTTTCCAGTTTGTTCCTCGATTTATTCCCAATTCTCATCGGCCTCGCATTATTGATGGTACTTGTCATGTGGGTGACGGGAGGAAAGAAGCCACAGTCCTCTACGAAAGACAGCGCGCCCCAGATCCCTGATAGCGCAGGTAGATGGCACGCCATACACGCGGAAGGCCCCTGGTCCAAAATCAGGAAGCCGAATTCGCCTCGGTCTTCTATATCAGGCCGATTATGCTCGTTCGTTGTCTCTTGAATTGACTGACTTGCGGAAAAGAGGCTTCGCGTTTGTAGGGTGTTTTACCTAGTTCAAAAGACGTATTCACCTGTATTTACCTAAACGCCAGACAAGCCTATACATGGGCAATCGATATGACAGAAAGGACCGCGCGGCGCCCGGCCCCGAACCTAAGGGTTGGCGGTCGTTCGAAAACGTCTGTGCCAGGTAGGCTCAGGTGAGCGTCGGTTACAATGGGGGCAGGGCCAGGATATTGATTGTCGGGGAGGAACCATCGGCCCGCGACGCGGTGCGTATTTTGCTGGGAAGCGCGGGTTGTGATTGCATTGTCGTCTCGAACGCCCAACAAGCCCTGGCGACGATTAAGCAAAAAGATTTCGATGCTGTTGTACTGGACCCGCAATCCTCGAATTCTCTAGCTGAAGAGGTCACTTCGAGGATCAGCGAAATTCACCCGAATCTCTTGGCACGTATAGTAGTTATCACCGATAAGGACAGCGACCCAGAGACGCGGGATCTGGTGGAGCGCTACTCGTTATTCCATGTCCAACGGCAGTTCCTGGATCTGAAATCGTTGTTGCGTCCCGAGGCGGTGTCTCAGCAGGTTACGCACGTGGCGCAACTCATCTTTGATAGCTCCCGGGACCCGCTTCAAGCCGGGGTGCGGAGTTCGCTCGTTCGGAGTCGACGCCTGCTCTGTGCATCCGGGAGCCTACGGGTGGATCTTTGGATTGAGCCTCAAGCAGACTCTGATCGCATGGCGGTTATGGGACAGATTCTGGATGCGGCCAAGCCAGATCGTAGGTTTGATAGCGTTCCCGTAGCACTTCAGGGCTGGAAGGGTGCGGTGGCATGTGCGACTACTAACGAGTTCGGAGAGTTCCATTTGGATTTCAAGTTTGAGCCAAGCGTCACCTTGGAAATAAAAATACACCAAAATTATTTACTGACGGTTTCGTTACCGGGCCTCGAAGGGGCCACTCTGAGGAAGGCATATCCGTAACTGACCGAAGGGGAATAAGCCATGAAACCCAAGGTGTTGTGGGTCCTTCTAGTTTTCTTTTGGGTGTGGAGCAGCCCAGCCGCTGCCGACAACAGATTTATTGTCCGTGCTCCTTCCGGACTCACCTCCCTGCAGCAGGTCTGCTTGACGCTGGGTTGTAATGTAGCGGGCGGTCTTGACGGCAGTCTGGGCAAAGTTTTCCTGGTCACTACCTCTGACTTGGTTGATCCCAACGTCTTTCTGCAAACTCTCCGTAGTCAGCCGGCCATCACGAATGCAGAGCTAGACGCCCTGCTGAAG
>Ga0209160_1001208_pt1 | contig 21615 bp, 17 predicted proteins | sample GraSoiAngelo_153_FD_186167 | JGI IMG/M metagenome (GOLD analysis project Ga0209160, IMG submission 186167) | Grasslands soil microbial communities from the Angelo Coastal Reserve, California, USA - 14_1009_12_40cm (SPAdes) (version 2) | ecosystem: Environmental > Terrestrial > Soil > Grasslands ... | reverse complement strand
AGCTCATACGCCATCGGTGCCTCGTCCTAGCGTGTGGTTGGGGCGGGAGGATTCGAACCTCCGAATACGGGATCCAAAGTCCCGCGCCTTAGCCGCTTGGCCACGCCCCAGCGTGTTCGCTTCACTCTTTGTCGGCGCACTACCATGGGCCTCAGCGCATGCGGATCGCGGGGCCGCGCAGCGCCCGGACCGCCCAGCATCCCCAGCGCGCGCGCGCGACTCGCGAGCGGATCTGCCGCGCGTGATCGTACGAGCGCGCAACGCCGAACACTGTGAGCCCACTCCCCGACATCGCCGCCCCCAGCGCCCCCGCGGCCAGGAGCGCTGCCTCCATCTGCTCCACCTCACGGTACCGCGCGCTCGCGACGCGTTCCAGCGTGTTGCCGAGGGCGGCCGCCACGCGGCCCGGTTGCCGGCTCTTGAGCGCCGCCGCCATCCTCCGCGCTCGGGCGCCGTTAGAATACATCGCGGCCGCGACCCCCTCGTAGATCTCCGCCGTGCTGGCCGCCACGCGCGGATTCACGAGCACGAGCGACAACGCCGAGCAGGCCAGCGGCTCGAGGTGCTCGCCGCGTCCCGTCGCCAGCGCCGCGCCGCCGTGCAGGAAGAACGGGACGTCCATTCCGAGCTTCACCGCCGCGTCGGCGAGTCGCGCCCTCGACCACCCGAGCCTCCAGAGCCGATTCAAGCCCACGAGCACTGCCGCGGCGTCGGTCGATCCGCCACCGAGGCCCGCCGCCACGGGGATCCGCTTGTCCAGCGTGATCCGCGCCCCGCGACTCACCCCCGCCATCTCGCGGAGAGTCAGCGCGGCCCTGAGCGCCAGATTGGTCCCGTCTGCCGGAACGTCGGAAGCGGTGGTCCGGAGCTCCAGGACGTCCGCGTCCTCGAGCACCAGCCGGTCGGACAAATCCACGGCCTGCATGACCGTGGCGATTTCATGGTACCCGTCGTCCCGTCGTCCAAGCACCTCGAGCGCGAGGTTGATCTTGCACGCCGCGCTGAGCACGAGGCGACGGGGCTTCCCCGCCCGCTTCGACAAGACACCGAACCATAGCACGGGCCGGGGGGCCTTTCAACGGATGGGCTGTGTTTTCGCCCCTTTCGGGATCGTCAACGTGAAGCGCTCGGGGTCGATTCCCTCGCCCTCGACGAGGTTCTGGTAGGTGATCGAGCCCGTGATGTACGACATCGCCGCGTCGAGGTCGAGTCCGGCCAGCGTCCCAGAGCCGTCGCGCCGGTATTTGATCAATGCGTTGAACCGACTCCCGAAGATCTGCCGCTGCTGGATCAGGCCCGTCCCGAGATCGAGCCACACCCGCTGGCGTCCGCCGGCTCCGTTCACCAGATTCAGGGACGGTCCCGCAGCGTCAGGGGCGACCAGCTCCGCGCTCCGGAGGTCGCGCGGCCCTGCCATGCGCCCGACCAGGACCGACACCAGATCGTCCGGGTCCAGGGGCAGGCCCAGGACCTTCGAGATCGTCTCGGCGTCGGCCGGTCCGACGTGGGCCTCATTTTGTATCGCATTATAAGCCGTCACCTGGCCCTCGTGGACGGTCACGACCATGAGCGGCGGGCCGAACGGTGAGAGCGCCTCGAAGCGGACCGAGCTCGGGGCGCGCACGAGCAGGACCCCTCGAAGACGCTGGCGCTCTCCGCCTTTTCTCAGCGCGACGTCGGCGAGGGCGCGCATGTCGGTGAACTCGGCGTAGCGCTCGGCGAGCAGGGCGAGGGTGCGGCGGGCGTCGTCCCCTAGCGGCCCTCGAGGCGGCGCAGTCGCGCAGGCGGCGACCAGCGCCAGCTGCACGAAGAGGAGGAGGCTACTGAGAGGCCTTCGGGCCACCCTTGACCCGGCGCTGGCGATCCTTGAGGTCATCGACCTTCTTCTTGACCCCGTCGGCGGCCGGATCGAGCTGTAGAGCCTTTTCCCATGCGGCCAAGGCGTCCTCGTCGAGACCGTTCTTGACCAGGGCGTCGCCAAGGTGCTCGTAGATCACGGGATCCGGCTCCTTGGTCTTCATGACCGCGCGCTTGAGCTCCTTCAACGCCTCCGGATACTTTCCCTGCTGGTAATACGCCCAGCCGAGACTGTCGATGAAGTAGCCGTTCTCGGGCTCGAGATCGAGCGCCTTGCCGATGAGCTGGATCGCCTCGTCGAGATTCTGGCCGCGCTCGGCGTACATGTAGCCGACGTAGTTGTAGGCCTCGGCGTTCTTGGGATCGAGCGAGATCACGCGCCGGAAGGAGGTGACCGCGTCGTCGAACCGGGATTGCTTCTCGTAGACGACCCCGAGCTGAAAGTGCAGATCCTTCTGCTTGTCGTCGAGCCCCAGACCCTCCTGGAGCGTCTGCGCCGCCCGGTCGTATTCCTTGGCCCGGTAGTAGGCCGTCCCGAGATACAGGAAGAGCTCGGGACGCTTGGGCTCCATGTTGACCGCTTCACGCAGGGTCGAGATCGCCTCGTCGTAGCGCTTGGCCCGGCCGTACAGGAATCCGAGCTGGACCCGCGCGTCGATGGACCGCGGATCGGCTCGCAGGATGCGCTCGAGCTCGGACTTGGCCTCGGCGTCTCGCCCCGCATCCATATACGTGGTGGCGAGGAAGTAGCGAGCGCGGAGATCCGCCGGGGTGAGCGCCACGACGCGTCGAAACGCCTCGATGGCCTTGTCCCACATCTTCTGCTCGTAGTACACGGCGCCGAGCTTCATCCACGCGCGCGGGTTCTGGGGGGTGGCTTCGGCGACCCCTTCGAGCTCGGTCTGGGCCTCGGGCAGGCGTCCGAGACGGATCAGGAGGTCGGCCAGCTTGTCCGCAAACGCCGGGTTGTCCGGGTTGGCCTTGACCGCGCGCCGGTAGACCTCGATTGCCTCTTCACTCTTGTGGAGCGCCTCGCCGTAAACCGCCCCGAGTGCGCTCCAGGCGCCGTCGTGATCCGGATCGATCTCGACCGCGGCGGTGAGGCGCGCGATCGCTTCGTCCCAGGACTCGGTCTCGATCGCGAGCCGGCCGAGGAGGAACTGAGCCTGGGCCAGGCGCGGCTGCTGCTCGACCAGACGGAGGAGCACGGCTCGGGCCTTGTCGTACGCTTTTTGCTCGACGTAGATGCGCGCCAAGGTGAGATATGGCTCCTCGGCGTTCGGGTTCAGCTGGATGGAGTGCTCGAGCTCGGCCTCGGCTTCGGGAATCTTTCGCTGCGTCCGCAGAAGCTCGGCCAGGGTCATGTGCGTCGAGAGCTGGTCCGGAGCCAGCTCGACGGCCCGGCGCGCCGCGCCCACGGCTTCGTCCAGGCTGTCGGCTCGCATGAGCAGCTGGGCCAGCTGTGTCCAGAGGGCCGCCGAGCTCGGATCACGCTTGATGGCGGTCCTCATGAACGGGACCGCATCCTTGAATCGACCGGCCTGCACGTACATCTGCGCGACGGTGTAGGAGTAGTACGCGTCGGCGCGCGGGTCGGTGGCCGCGGCGCGGATGGGGATCTCGTCGTCGGTGGCCACGGTTGGGCCACCCATGGAGGCGCAACCCATCAGCGCGATCGCCATCGTGAGCACGCTCAGTCCCGGCCACGCCTTCGTCAGCAGCCGGCGCGCCGCGGCGGCGACGCCGGCGTCCGGGATGGCGGCCGTCGCCTCGTCGATCTCGCACAGCGCCCGGTGGTCGAGCGCCGGCGCCGCCTGCGTCCTGCCGGCGCGGGCCGCCGCATCGGCGTCGATCGTCCCCGCGATGAAACGGAGCGAGCGAACGGCGTCGAAGCGCTCCCGCAGGCGGCGAGTCAGCTCTTCGCTGCGCAGGGTCAGCTCGTGGAGCCAGGGCGAGTTGTCGACGGCCACCGTGAGACATCCGTCGGCAAAGCTCCGGGCCTGGGCCCGCCGCGCGGCGTCGGCCCCGACGACTTGAGGCCACTCGCGGCGAATGCGGTGCTCGAGCAGCCGATCTCTCAAGTCAGGAACCGCGGTGAGCAACAGATCAGCGACGGCGCGCGGCGGTCGACTGTCCATGCTTTCGTATCATACATCCTCCTTGCAGGGCGCCGCGAGAGCGGTTGAGAACCCTGATATAGTGGCGTCAATCATGGCAAAACCGAGGCGTGGCGACGTTCTCGATTTGACGATCGACGACCTCGCCTTCGGAGGCGAGGGGGTCGGGAGGGTCCAGGGCTACGTCCTCTTCGTGCGCGGCGCCGTGCCGGGCGATCGCGTGCGGGCAAAAGTGATCGAGGCGCGCTCGCGGTTCGGGCGCGCGGTGATCGAGTCCCTCGACACCCCGTCGGCGGATCGCGTGGAGGCCCCCTGCGCATACTTCGGCCGCTGTGGCGGCTGCCGCCTGCAGCACCTCTCGTATACCGCGCAGCTCGGCTTCAAGGAAAAGCAGGTGCGCGACTGCCTCGAGCGCATCGGCGGGCTCGGCGAGTTCGAGCTGCGGCCCATCCTGGCCGCGCCGGATCCGTACGGGTACCGGAACAAGATGGAATTCACGATCGTGCACGGCGCCGACGCGCCGGAGATCGGGCTGCATCAGGCCGATCGCTACGACGTGGTCCTGGACATCGAGCGGTGCCATCTGCAGTCGGACACGATGAACACGCTGCTCGGTGAGCTGAGGGCGCAAGCGCGCGCGCGGCGGCTCTCCGTCTACGACCAGGACTCGGGCACAGGACTCCTTCGCTTCGCGACTGTGCGTGAGGGTCGTCGGACCGGCGAGGCGATGGTGAACATCGTCGCGGCCGCGCCCGATGTCGAAACACTCGCTCCCGTCGCCGCCGACTTGCGCGCCCGCGTTCCCGCGCTGGCCAGCGTGGTGCTGAACGTGAACGCGAAGAAGGCCTCGGTCGCAGTGGGAACCGAGGAGCATCTCCTGCTCGGGCGCGATCACATCCGCGAATCACTGGGCGGGCTCACGTTTCAGGTCTCGGCGAGCTCGTTCTTCCAGACCAACACCGTGCAGGCCGAGCGGCTGTTCGCGGTCGTCGAGGCCGCGTGCGAGCTCGGCGGTACCGAGACGGTCATGGATCTCTACTCCGGGACCGGCGCGATCAGCCTCTTGCTGGCGCGCAAGAGCCGCTGGGTCTACGGCATCGAGGTCGCCTCGGCCGCGGTGGCCGACGCCGTGCGGAACGCGCGTGAGAACGGGATCGAGAACTGCACGTTCCTGCCGGGGGAGGTGCGTCACGTCCTGCCGACGTTGATGCGCGACGGGATCCGTGCCGACGTCGTCGTCGCCGATCCACCGCGCGCCGGGTTCCATCCCAAGGCACTCAACGCGCTGGCGACGCTCGGCCCGGCGCGGATCGTGTACGTGTCGTGCAACCCGTCTACGCTCGCGCGCGACGTCGGCGACCTGGTCCGTCAGGGCTATCGACTCGAGTGGGTCGAGCCGGTCGACATGTTCCCGCAGACGCCGCACATCGAGGCTGTTGCCCGTCTTCGTCGGGCGTCATGAAGATCTTCCTGGCCCGCCGTCTGGCCCAGTCGCTGCTGGTCCTGCTCGGGGTCTCCTTCATCGTCTTCTTCATCCTGTATCTCACCGGCGATCCGGCGCTGGTGCTGCTGCCGCCCGATTCGTCCGAGGAGGACGTGCAGAAATTCCGGCAGGCGATGGGCTTCAACGATCCGTTCATCGTTCAGTACGGCCGTTTCCTGGTCGGCGCGCTCCACGGGAATTTCGGTCAGTCGGTGCGCCACGGGGAGCCCGCGTTCAACCTGGTCGTCGAGCGCATGCCGGCCACCTTCGAGCTCTCGGGAGCCGCGCTGCTGGTCGCGCTCTGTCTGGCGATCCCGGCCGGGATCGTCTCGGCGGTGCGGCGCAACACCGTGCTCGACTACATCTCGACGATCGTCGCGCTCCTGGGGCAATCGATGCCGACCTTCTGGCTGGGGATCATGCTGATCCTGGTGTTCTCGGTGCAGTTCAATCTCCTGCCGTCCTCGGGCCGCGGAAACCTCGAGCACCTGATCCTGCCGGCGATCACGCTCGGACTCTTCACGACCGCCCGCATCACCCGGCTCACGCGCTCGGGGATGCTCGAGGTGCTGAGCCAGGACTACATCCGAACGGCGCGCGCCAAGGGTGTGAGCGGCCCGCCCGTCGTATGGAAGCACGCGCTCAAGAACGCCGCGATCCCGATCGTGACCATCGTCGGCATCGAGCTCGGTACCTTGCTCGGAGGCTCGGTCATCACCGAGACGATCTTCGCGTGGCCGGGCGTCGGCCGCCTGTCCGTCCAGGCCATCTACAATCGCGACTACCCGGTGGTGCAGGCGGCGGTCTTCCTGCTCTCGACGACGTTCGTGCTCGTCAATCTGTTCGTGGACGTCCTCTATACCTACCTCGATCCGCGGATCCGGCTCAGGTGAGCGTTCCGATCAGCGCTCGCACGATGGACCTGGCCAGCGCGCGCAGCCCGGCTCGGCGTGAATGGATCGTGTTCGCCCGGCGCCTGGCGCGTCGGCGGACCGCGCTCTTCGGGCTCGTGGTCGTGATGATGGTGATCGTCTCGGCGCTCGCCGCGCCGTGGCTCTCCGCGTACGATCCGGTCGAGCAGGACATCACGAACCGATTGCGACCGCCCGGGGCGCTCGACGCGGCCGGACGCGCGCACGTTCTGGGCACCGACCACCTCGGCCGCGACATCCTGGTGCGCATGATCTTCGGCGCCCGGCCCGCGCTGCTGGTGGGCTTCGCCGCCGTCGCGATCTCCGGCGTGCTCGGGATGGCCGTGGGGTTGATCTCCGGCTACTTCGGTGGGCGAATCGACGACGTGTTCATGCGCCTCGCCGACATCCAGCTGGCCTTCCCGTTCATCCTGCTCGCGATCGCCGTCATCGGCGTCCTGGGCCCGAGCTTGCCGGTCATCATCGTGGTCATCGGCGTCTCGAGCTGGGTCGTGTACGCCCGCGTCGTGCGCGGCGCCGTCCTGTCGTTGCGCGAGCGCGAGTTCGTCCAGGCCGCCCACGCGCTCGGAAGCCGCGACGGCCGCATCCTGGTGCGCCACATTCTTCCGAACGCGTTCACGCCGTGGCTCGTCGTTGCGACACTCGACATGGCGCGCGTGATCGTGATCGAGTCGGCGCTGTCGTTCCTGGGGCTCGGCGTCCAGCCGCCGACGCCGACGTGGGGTGGCATGCTCGCCGACGGCCGCGTCTACATCTCGACTGCGTGGTGGCTCGCGACGTTTCCCGGGCTGGCGATCCTGATCACGGTGCTCGGCATCAACCTGTTCGGCGACGGGTTGCGCGACACTCTCGATCCTCGTCTCAAGCTCTAACTCGCTTTCGGTCAGTCGCGGTCGGCGGTGTGGGGGCGGCGGGGGGTTGGGGTAGGGGTCCCGCGACCACGCGGCACGCGTGCGCTGCCCCGGTGCGGCTGGGCTCCATCCCGGCGCTTCACGTCCGACGACGCCTTGCGGGAACGGGTCGCGGGACCCCTACCCCAACCCCCCGCCGCCCCCACACCGCCGGCTACGACAGATCGGTTCAGTAAGGCTTTAAGGACGAGGATCGGAGCGCGCAGGCTTAGGGCCGGTGTCTACAGAACTCGCGTGAGGAGGGCTCGCGTACCTGGAGCGGGCGTAGATGCGGCGGGCGAGGAGGAGGAGGGCGGCGAGGGGGGCGGTGAGCCAGAGGGCGCCGGAGGGGATGCCGACGATGGCGTTGAGAATCAGGAACCCGGCGCCGCCGACGAATCCTGTCCAGAGCAGTAAGGTCGTCGCTCTGTCGATTGCGGTGCGCCAGCCTAGGCCCGCCACGGAGACGGCGAGCAGTGCGCCGATGGCGTCGGTCGCGACGTCCATGGCGCTTGCGGTTCGCGTGGGGACGAGAGACTGCCTGAGCTCGTCGAGGACCGCCCAGGCCAGACAGATCGCAAACGCCATCGCGGCGGTGGTGCGAGGGCTCGCGTGTCGGCCGCGTGTGAAGGCTCGGTACCAGAGCGCCGCCAGGATCGCGTATTCCGTGACATGTCCGCCTTTGCGCGCGAGACCGTGCAGGGCGTCGAGCTGGGTCGGCGTGGCCCACGGGGCCAACATCCGGAACAAGGGCAGGAGCCAGTGCCCGGTGTGGTCCGCGCTGCCCACGTCGGATGAGAGCCCGATGATCACGGCCATCCACAGGGCCGGCGGCAGCCAGTACTTTAGGGGCACGGCGTCATGATACAAACACGGCCGGGCGCACACGCCGTGCTACAGTTGCCGCGATGCTCGGCGGGATCCTCGACGATCTGCTGACCTCTCCGTCGACGGGGCCGTGCATTACGGCGACGCGTCACTTCCCCGCGCAGCCCCCCGTCCTGGTTCCGTTTCCCGCTTCGCTCGACCCGCGGATCGGCGACGCGCTGCGCGCGCGCGGCATCGACGAGCTCTATTCGCATCAGGGGCACGCGTGGGATCTGATCGCGAAGGGGCAGCACGTGGTCGTCGTCACGCCGACCGCTTCAGGGAAGACGCTCTGCTACAACCTGCCCGCGCTCCAGGCGCTCGTGCATCAGCCGGACGCGCGGATCCTCTATCTGTTTCCCACCAAGGCGCTCGCCCAGGATCAGCTGGCCGAGCTGGAAGAGCTCGCGCGGCAGCTGCCCGAGATGCGGATGTTCACCTACGACGGCGACACGCCCCAGGACGCGCGGCGCGCGGTACGGGCGCGCGCGAACCTCGTGCTCACGAACCCCGACATGCTCCACTCGGGGATCCTGCCGCACCACACGAAGTGGGCGTCGCTCTTCCAGAACCTCCGATACGTCGTGATCGACGAGCTGCACGCGTACCGCGGCGTCTTCGGCTCGCACCTGGCCAACGTGCTGCGGCGCCTGCGTCGGATCTGCCGACACTACGGCTCGGCGCCGCAGTTCATCATGGCCTCCGCGACGATCGCGAATCCGGGTGAGCTGGCGAGCCGACTGATCGGCGAGCCGGTCGAGGAGATCACCGAGAGCGGGGCGCCGACGGGCGACAAGGTGTTCGTCTGCTACAACCCGCCCGTCGTCAACCGCGAGCTCGGGATCCGGGCGCCGTATCTCGGCGAAGCGGCCAGGTTCGCGATCCGATTCCTCAAGGAGAAGATCGCGACGATCGTGTTCGCTCAGAGCCGCCTGGCCACCGAGGTGTTGTTGACGTCGATCAAGAGCGGCGTCGCCGACAAGACGGGTGACAGCGGCATCGTGCGCGGGTATCGCGGCGGCTATCTGCCGACGCGCCGCCGGGCGGTGGAGAAAGGGTTGCGCGAGGGCGAGGTGCTCGGCGTCGTCTCGACGAACGCGCTCGAGCTCGGCGTGGACATCGGCCACCTCGACGTCGCGGTGCTCGCCGGCTATCCGGGCGGGATCGCGTCGCTCTGGCAACAGGCCGGACGCGCCGGCCGGCGAAGCGGGCGCTCGGTGGCCCTCATGGTGGCGACGAGCGCGCCGCTCGACCAGTTCATGGTCACGCACCCGGAGTATCTCTTCGGAACGCCGCCCGAGCACGCGCGCGTGAATCCGAACAACCCGTTCATCCTCGTGAACCACCTCAAGTGCGCCGCGTTCGAGCTGCCCATCGCCGAGGACGAGCGGTTCGGCGAGCTCGACGTGCGGCGGCTCCTGGCGGCGCTCGACGACGAGGGCGTCCTGCATCACGCCGGGCGCCACTGGCACTGGGCGTCCGAGACCTACCCGGCCGATCACATCTCGCTCCGCACCGTCACGACCGACAACTTCCTCGTGATCGACACCACGGCGAGGGACGAGAAGCAGACGAAGCGGCGCCAGATCATCGCCGAGGTCGACTGGGGTAGCGCGTTCGCGACGATCTATCCCAAGGCGATCTACCTCGTGGAGAGCGAGCCCTACGAGGTCCAGGAGCTCCACTTCCGCGAGGACGAGGAGAAGGTGGCCTACGTCAAGCGCGTCGCCGTCGATTACTTCACCGACGCGATCAGCGCCAGGGGCGTCTGGATCCTCCAGCGCCTGGCCGAGGGCGCCCCGGCCCCCTATCTCGCCGAGCAGGGCGAGGTGCTGGTGGCCGAGAAGGTCGTCGGGTTCAAGAAGATCAAGATGGGGACGCTCGAGAACGTCGGCTCCGGAGAAGTCGAGCTACCCCAGCAGGAGATGCAGACGACGGCCGCGTGGCTCACCGTCGCGCCCGAGACCCTCGCGCGCGTGAGTTCATCGCGAGAAGAGCTGATCGACGGGCTGCGCGCCGTGACGTACCTCCTGCATCATCTGGCGCCGATCTTCCTGCTCTGCGACATCCGTGACCTCGGCTCGTGGCTCGGCGACACGACGCCGGCGACGAGCGGCGCCGTGGCGACGCGAGAGTCCACCAAGCGGCGCCTGATGGATGCCGCGCAGTTCAATCCGACCATCTATCTCTATGACTCCCACGCCGGCGGGATCGGGCTCGCCGAGCACGTGTTCGAGATCCTGCCCGACCTCCTCCGCCGCGGGCTCGAGACGCTCGAGGCATGCGCCTGCCGGGACGGCTGTCCCTCGTGCGTGGGCCCGGTGAACGAAGTGGGCCGCAAAGCCAAGAGCACGGCGCAGGCGCTCCTGCGCGCGCTGACCGACTGAGGTTGCGTGGCCGCTCACTCGCTCGACGATCTCCGGCGTGTCATCCGGCGCATCGAGACGCGCCGCCCCAAGCGCCCGGCCGCGCAACCCATCGAAGAAGTACTGGGCGGCGAGCTCGTGGACACCGGCGAGGGGCAGCTCCTGGTGGTCCGCCGTGAATTTCCGCTCTCGCACCGGCACGGGCGTCAGCCGCTCGGGGCCGTGCTCGAGGCGCCCCTCGATCTCTTGAGCGCGGTGGCGCGGGCCGAGCACCCCGTCGAGGACGCGCGGCGGCTGCTGTTTCTCGACGCCGAGACGACCGGCCTCGCCGGCGGTACCGGTACGTACGCCTTCCTGGTCGGCGCCGCGTGGCTCGAGGACGACCGCCTCGTGTTGACCCAGCACTTCATGCGCGACTTCGACGAAGAGCCGGCGCTGCTGGCGGCGCTGCGCCCGCTCCTCGAGAGGGCGAGCGGCCTGGTGACCTTCAACGGGGCGAGCTTCGACCTGCCGTTGCTCGAGACGCGCTTCATCATGACGCGCCGGCGCTGGCCGGCGGCCTTGCCGCACCTCGACCTCCTGCGTCCGGCTCGGCGCGTATGGAACTCGTACCTGGCCGATTGCCGTCTGACCACCCTCGAGCGAGAAGTCGTCGGCGTCGTTCGAGAAGACGACATCGCCGGCGGTCTGATCCCGGCGCTCTACTTCGACTTCCTGCGCTCGCGGAGGGCCGCGCCACTCGGCCGCGTGCTTGCCCACAACCGGGACGACATCCTGACCCTGGTCGGGCTTCTCGGCTGGTTTGGGAAAGCGTTGACCTCCCGCGAGGAGCTCACGGCCGGCGAGCTCGGCGGGCTCGGACGGCTCTGGGAGCCGATCGATGTCGACCGCGCGCTCGAGTGCTATCGCGCCGCGCTCGCGGCCGGCCTCTCCGGCGCCCCCGCGCAGGTGGTACGCCTGAATCTCGCGAGGTGGGAGAAACGCTTTGCTCGCTGGGATGCCGCGTGCCTCTTGTGGGAGGAGGCCGCGCGCGACGCCGGGTTCGACCCGCGCCCGTGGGAGGAGCTGGCCAAATTCCACGAGCACCGTCGTCGTGACTTCGTTCGGGCCCGCACGGTCGTCGAGGATGCGCTGGGCCTCGCCGAGGCCGCCGGGGCGTCCGTCCGGACGGTCGACGCCTTCACGCATCGCCTCGGACGTCTCGAGCGCCGCCTCACCGTCGCCGCCGCTCGGCCGGCCGAAGACGGTGGATGAGCCGAACGGCCACTAGCGCGCGCCCCGCGTGAGCCGCGCCGGGCGGGCGCGACTGCGTGCCTTCACGCTCGCCGAGCGTCCCGACCTCGAGACCGGCGTGCATCGCCTGATCGCCTCCCTTTGGCCACCCGAGATGGAGTACATCCATCACGACCCAGTCTGCGGGCACCACTGGGGCGCGCTCTACCGCGAGTTCGCTGAGTTCCAGCCTGTGCTGTGCGACGGCCGAGGCACCGTGGTCGCGGCTGGCTTCACGATTCCGCTCGAGTGGAGCGGTCGGCCGCAGGATCTCCCCTCGGGCGTGGACGGCGCCCTCGAGCGCGGTTCTCGTGGGCGGGCGCGGAGTCGGCCGCCCACGACCTTGTCCGCTCTCCTGGCGGCCGTCGCGCCCGGCCAGCAGCAGCGCGGTCTCAGCGCGCACGTGATCCGCGCGATGAGATCGATCGCCGCACGGCACGGCCTGCGCGAGCTGATCGCGCCGGTGCGCCCCACGCTCAAGCATCGGTATCCGTTGACCTCGATGCGTCGGTACGTCCGATGGAAGCGTGCCGACGGCGCGCCGTTCGATCCCTGGCTTCGCCTTCACTGGCGCCTTGGCGCCAAGCTCCTGCGCGTGGCGCCACGCTCGATGGTGGTCACCGGCACCGTCGCGGAGTGGGAAGCGTGGACGACGATGAAGTTCCCGGAGAGCGGGTGGTATACGGTCCCGGGCGGGCTGGCGCCGGTGCGGATCGACCGCCGCAGGAACGTCGGGCGCTACATCGAGCCGAACGTCTGGATGCGGCACCCCCTCAAGACGCGGGAAACGTGATGACGAGGAGGACCTGGGCCCGCGGGCGTACGCGGAGCCCTAACGGAAACGTGGTGGACGACGGCTGCGACGAATGCACCCAATGGCCTGAGGCCAGACCGAGGCAGTAGACGGGATCATCACCCGCATCCGTTACGGCACCGGCGTCAGCGCCGGTTTGCCGTCGAGGACGGCCAGGCAATTGCGGACGGCGAGCGACGCCATCGCCAGGCGGGTGTCGAACGAGGCGCTCGCGATGTGCGGCGCCAGTACGACGTTGCTCAGGGGCACGAGGCCCGGATGGATCTTCGGCTCCTCTTCGAAGACGTCGAGCCCGGCGGCGGCGATCCAGCCCTCCTTGAGGGCGCGGACCAGCGCGGCTTCGTCGACGACCGGGCCGCGAGAGGCGTTCACGAGCACCGCCGACTTCTTCATGAGCCTGAGGGTGCGCTCGTTGATGAGATGTCGGGTCTCGGGCAGGAGCGGGGTGTGAAGGCTCACGAAGTCGGCCTCGGCCAAGAGGGGCTCCAGCTCCATCCGGGAGGCGCGCAGCTCGCGCTCGACGCCGACGTCGGCCCGGACGGCGTCTTGATAGAGGACTCGCATGTTGAAGCCGAGCGCCCGGTGGGCGACGGCCCGTCCGATGCGCCCGAAGCCGACGACGCCGAGGGTCTTGCCGTACACGTCGGCGCCCCACAGGAGATGCCACTGCCAGCGCTGCCACTGGCCCGACCGCGCGAAGTGGTCGGCCTCGACAACGCGCCGCGCGGTCGCCATCAGGAGCGCCCACGTGAAGTCGGCGGTGGTCTCGGTGAGGACGTCGGGAGTATTGGTGACGACCACTCCGCGCCTGCGCGCCGCGGCCAGGTCGATGTTGTTGTAGCCAACCGCGACGTTCGCGACGACCTTCACCGTGGGCGCCGCCGCGAGCACTTCGTCGTCGATCGTGCTGATGATGTGGCAGATGAGCCCGTCCTTCCCTCGAAGTCGGGCTATCAGCTCGGCCTTGGACAGTTCCGCCGGGGTGTCGTTGTAGTCGACGGTGACCTCTCCAGGGATGATCCTCAGGGCGTCTGCCGGCAAAGCGCTAGAAACTAAAATACTTTTTGCCATCTCTTCTCCCCTCTGGATTTTCCCCCTTGCTGCCGGCCTACTTCGCTCGTATAGTTAGCACTCGATAAAACCGAGTGCTAACAGGCAGCCGGAGCTGGAGGATGGTCACGCCCATCGCCCGCAGAGGCTAGCGCAACATCAACAAAGCGCCAAGGAGGCAGAGACACCATGAAGATTCGTCCGCTGCATGACCGCATCCTCGTCGAGCGGCTCGAGGAGCAGGAGGTCCGCCGGGGCGGGATCATCATCCCGGACACGGCCAAGGAGAAGCCGCAAGAGGGCAAGGTGATCGCCGCCGGGACCGGGAAGGTCGGCGACGATGGCAAGAAGATCCCGCTGGACGTGAAGGCCGGGGACAAGATCCTGTTCGGCAAGTATTCAGGCTCCGAAGTCAAGATCGACGACAAGGAATATCTCATCCTGCGCGAGGAAGACGTCCTCGCCATTCTCGAGTAAGGGAGGAACGCGATCTATGCCGAAGCAGCTCAAGTTCGACGAGGAGGCCCGGAGCGCGCTGCTCAGGGGCGTCAACATCATGGCCGAGGCGGTGAAGGCGACCCTGGGTCCCAAGGGCCGCAACGTCGTCATCGACAAGAAGTTCGGGAGCCCCACGATCACCAAGGACGGCGTCACCGTCGCCAAGGAGATCGAGCTGAAGGATCCCTATGAGGACATGGGCGCCCAGATGCTGAAGGAAGTGGCGTCCAAGACCTCCGACATCGCCGGTGACGGCACCACCACGGCGACGGTGCTGGCCCAGGCGATCTTCCGCGAGGGCCTGAAGAATGTGACCGCCGGTGCCAATCCGATGGGCCTCAAGCGGGGCATCGAGGCGGCGGTGGAAGCGGTGACCGACGAGCTGAAGAAGCTGTCCAAGTCGACCAAGGACAAGAAGGAAATCGCCCAGGTGGCGACGATCGCCTCGAACAACGACAAGACGATCGGCAACCTGATCGCCGAGGCGATGGAGAAGGTCGGCAAGGACGGGGTCATCACGGTCGAGGAGTCGAAGTCGGCCGACACGGTCCTGGACGTGGTGGAGGGCATGCAGTTCGACCGCGGCTATCTGTCGCCTTACTTCGTCACCGACGCCGAGCGCATGGAAGTGGTGCTCGAGGACGCGCTGGTCCTGATCCACGAGAAAAAGATCAGCGTGATGAAGGACATGCTGCCGCTGCTCGAGCAGGTGGCGCGATCCGGCAAGCCGTTCCTGATCATCGCCGAGGACATCGAGGGTGAGGCGCTGGCCACCCTGGTGGTCAACAAGCTGCGCGGCACCCTGCACACCTGCGCCGTGAAGGCGCCGGGCTTCGGTGATCGTCGCAAGGCGATGCTCGAAGACATCTCGACACTCACGGGCGGCAAGGCGATCACCGAGGATCTCGGCATCAAGCTCGAGAACATCAAGCTCGAGGATCTCGGCCGCGCCAAGAAGGTGGTGGTCGACAAGGACAACACGACCATCGTCGAGGGCGCCGGGAAGGCGAAGGAGATTGAGGGGCGCATCAAGCAGATCCGGGCCCAGATCGAGGAGACGACCTCCGACTACGACCGCGAGAAGCTACAGGAGCGGCTGGCGAAGCTGGCCGGCGGCGTGGCGGTCATCAAGGTCGGCGCGGCCACCGAGACGGCGATGAAGGAGAAGAAGGCCCGGGTCGAGGACGCGCTGAACGCGACCCGTGCGGCCGTCGAGGAAGGCATCGTGCCGGGCGGCGGCGTCGCGTTGCTGCGCGCGTCGAAGGCCGTCGACCGCGTGAAGGCCGACGGGGACGAGAAGGTGGGCGCCATGATCGTGAAGCGGGCGCTCGAGGAACCGATTCGCCAGATCGTCGAGAACGCCGGCCTCGAGGGGAGCGTGATCGTCGAGAAGGTGAAGAGCGAGACCGTGCCGAACCGCGGCTACGACGCGGACAGCATGGAGTACGTCGACATGGTCCAGGCGGGGATCATCGACCCGACCAAGGTCGAGCGGGTGGCGCTGCAGAACGCGGCGTCGATCGCGTCCCTGCTGCTGACGACCGAGGCGCTGATCACCGATATCCCGGAGGAAAAGCCGGCGGCCGCACCCCCGATGCCTCACGGGGACATGTACTAAGTGCACTCGGAGGGGGGCTGCGCCCCCTTCCGACGGGCAGAGCGTGCCGCGAGGCCCGCTCTTGCCCTGCCCCCCCAGGATCGGATCGATTGCGCCGGCAAAGCCGGCGCTCGAACGCGAGAGAGTTGGTTGACGATGGGGCTGGCAGACCGTAAGTTCCGCAGTTCGTGATACGACGGTGACGGCCCGGGCCCGAAAATGGGTCTGGGCCGTAACGTTTTGTGGGCGTTGACCTTGCACCGTGTTTGGATGTTTGATACGTTTAGGCGCTCAACTCGGGTCTGTTCGGCTCGAGTCCAAGGGAGGTGAGTGAGAACTGCGACCGTACGAAGTCCTCGTGATCGTCGATCCGCGCCCGACCGATGAGGAAGTCGCCGCGTTGCTCGAACAACTCGGCGAACAACTCAAGACGCTCGGCGCCGACGTCGCCAAAGTCGACAACTGGGGAAAGCGCCGGCTCGCGTACGACATCCGCAAGCAGCGCGAAGGGACGTACGCGGTCTTTGATGTTTCTGCCGAGCCCTCCATGGTGAAGGAATTCGAGCGCCAGGTGCGCCTCAACGAGAACGTGCTGCGTTTCGTCAGCACGCGGGTTCCGATCCGCAAGAAGGCTCGGCCGGCCAAAACTCAGGAAGTGGTCGAGGAGGTCAGCTGATGGCGAGCCTCAACAAGGTGTTCCTGATCGGTAACCTGACCAAGCCCCCGGAGCTGCGCTACACGCCCAGCGGGACCGCCGTCGCCGACTTGCGGCTGGCGGTCAATCGCAATTACACGACGCAGGGCGGGGAGAAACGCGAAGACACCTGTTTCCTCACGGTGGTGGTGTGGGGCAAGCAGGCGGAGAGTTGTGGTGAGTACCTCGACAAGGGCAGTCCGATCCTCGTCGAGGGGCGCCTGCAGACGCGCGAGTGGGAGGCCAAGGACGGCGGCAAACGGACCGTCATCGAAGTGGTGGCCGAGCGCGTCCAGTTCATGGGTCGCGGGCGCGCGGCGGCGCCAGCGACCGTCCCCGCGTCGGGCGAACCGTTCGCCGAGGACGCCGGCACCGGTAACGACGATGTCCCGTTCTAGCGCCTAGAAAAGGAGCGAGCCATTCCCCCGACAGCCCAGAAACCCGTCAAACGCCGCCGGTTCGGCCGGCGGAAGATCTGCAAGTTCTGCGCTGACAAGGTCGACCTCGTCGACTACAAAGATGTGCGCCGGCTCCGGAGTTTCGTGAGCGAGCGCGGCAAGATCATTCCCCGTCGTATCTCGGGCAGCTGCGCGCGGCACCAGCGCCAGCTAACGCACGCGATCAAGCGCGCGCGCACGGTCGCCCTGCTGCCGTACCTGGCGGCGGACTAGGGCACGTCATGAAGATCATCCTGCTGGACGACGTCACGAAGGTCGGGCGCCGGGGCGAGGTCCGCGACGTGTCCGACGGGTACGCGCGGAACTTCCTGATCCCCAAGAAGCTCGCGCTCTCGGCGACCGCCGGGAATCTCAAGAACCTCGAGCACATCAAGAAGCAACAGGACGCCAAGGCCGATCGCGTCAAGGCCGACGCGGAATCACTGCGCGCGAAGATCGAAGCGCTAGTCTACGAGGAGCGCCGCCAGGCCTCCGAGGAAGGCAAGCTCTTCGGCTCGGTCACGTCGCAGGACATCGCCGACTTCCTCGGCACGCGCGGTGTTCCGATGGACCGCAAGCGCATCACACTCGAGGAGCCCATCAAGGCGCTCGGCGAGCACTCGGTCTCCATGCGGCTGCACCCGGACGTCGTCGCGCAGCTGCGGGTCAACGTCGTCCGCGAATAGCGGCGTAGTCCGCGCATAGGGTCGTGTCGTAACAGCCGACCCCCGAATTCACTCGGGGGTCGCCTTTTTCTATCCACTCGCGATCCACGCACCATCCACCGCCTTTCGGCAGATATCCACGGGATGTCCACGGATCGTTCCACCGGACTCGCCTTTCATCTAAATTCTATTGACGATCGTCGACGCTCCGCTACGATGCATCGATGGTCACCGGTGGCTTCCGTCGATGAGTCGTCTCGAAGTCCCGACGAGAATCCCGCCGCACAACCTGGACGCCGAGCGCGCGGTGCTGGGCGCGATCCTCCTCGAAGGCCGCGAGACGCTGCCGCGAGTGATCGAGCTGCTCAAGCCCTCGGATTTCTACACCGAGGCGCATCGCGTGACCTATCAGGGCATGCTGACTCTGTTCAACCGTAGTGAGCCCGTCGACGTCCTGACCCTGACCGAGGAGCTTCGCCGCGGCGATCAGCTCCAGCTCGTCGGCGGCCCGGCGGCGTTGGCGCTCCTGGTCGAGCAGGGTTCGATCTCGGCGTACCTCAACTCGTATGCGTCGATCGTCCGGGACATGGCGGTGCTCCGCGAGCTGATCCAGACCTCCAGCCAGATCATCGCGCAGGCGTTCGAGGCCAAGGAAGACGTGCAAACGCTGGTGGACGACGCCGAGCGCCGGATCTTCAGCCTCGCCGAACGCCGTCTCGAAGGCAGCGCGCTCCCGATCGGCAAGATTCTCCGGAACACGTTCGAGTACATCGAGCGCCTCTACGAGCGGAAGGAGCACGTCACCGGCGTCGCGACCGGCTTCGAAAAGCTCGATCTCGAGACCTCGGGCTTCCAGCCTTCGGACTTCATCATCATCGCCGGACGCCCGAGTATGGGCAAGACCGCCTTCGCACTGAACGTCGCCCAGCACGTCGGCATCGCGTTACACGGCAAGGTGCTCGTGCTGAGCCTCGAGATGTCGTCGCAGCAGATCGTGCAGCGCATGCTCTGCTCCGAGGCGAAGGTGGATTCGCAGGCGGTGCGAACGGGGTATCTGACCTCGGCGGACTGGCATCGGCTCACGGCCGCGGCGGGCCGGCTCTCGGAAGCGTCGATCTTCATCGACGACAGCCCCGGGCTCACCGTCCTCGAAGCGCGCGCCAAGGCGCGGCGGATGAAAGCCGAGCACGGGCTCAACCTGCTCGTCATCGACTATCTCCAGCTCATGCGCGGCCGCGCCGCGATGGAGAGCCGTCAGCAGGAGATCTCGGAGATCTCGCGCTCGCTCAAGGCGCTCGCCAAGGAGCTGAACGTCCCGGTGGTGGCGCTTTCGCAGCTCTCGCGCGCGGTCGAAGCGCGTCAGGCGCGCGACTTCAAGCCGCAGCTCTCGGATCTTCGCGAATGCGTCACGGGCGACACGCTCGTCTTGCTGTCGGACGGTCGGCGAATGCCCGTCCGGGATCTCGTCGAGACCGCGCCCGAGGTGCTCGCGATCTCTCCCGCTGGGAAGATCGTGAAGGCGAAGACCGAACGAATCTGGGCCGTCGGCGTCCGGCCGGTCTTCTCGGTCGGGCTCGCGAGCGGGCGCACGATCAGAGCGACCGCCGAGCACCGACTCCTCTCGGGACGGGGCTGGGTCACGGTGGCCGAGCTCCGAGCGGGTGACCGCCTGGCGATCGCCCGACTGGTTCCAGAGCCGGTCGCGCCCGAGCGGTGGCCGGATCAGCGTGTCGCGCTCCTCGGGCAGCTGATCGGGGACGGGAGCTATCTGAGCCATCAGCCGTTGCGGTACACCACCAGCTCCGAAGAGAACAGCGAGACCGTCACGCGAGCCGCCCGCGCGGAGTTCGGTTGCCGAGTCACGCGGTATACGGGGCGCGGAAGCTGGCATCAGCTTCTCCTCAGCGGCAACGGCAATCGCTGGCATCCCGGTGGCGTCGGCGGCTGGCTGCGGGAACTGGGGATCTTCGGACAGCGCTCGCATCAGAAGCGAATCCCCGAAGCCGCGTTCTTGCTTTCGACACAGCAGAGCGCTCTCCTCCTCCGCCACCTGTGGGCGACCGACGGGACGATTGCGACCCGACGCACCAGCCGGGGCAGCGACTCGATCTCGTACGCCACGAACAGCCCGGCATTGGCCGGAGACGTGGCGGCGCTGTTGTTACGACTCGGGATCGTCGCGCGGATCTCCTCCGCGAGGAAGGGCAAGTATCGACCCTCGTTCATGGTGCATGTGTCGGGGGCCTCCGATCAGCGACGGTTCTTGGAGACGGTGGGCGCATTCGGTCCACGTGAGCCTCAGGCGCGCCGTCTCGAGTCCCGCCTGAGCGATCGTTCCCCGAACACGAATGTCGATACGATGCCGATCGAGTCGTTCGATCGCGTAAGGCGCGCGATGCGCGCGCGGGGTATCTCGCAACGTCGGATGGTCGCGCTGCGCGGGACCTCGTATGGCGGCACGTCCCACTTCCGGTTCGCGCCGTCACGGGACATTCTGCGCCAGTACGCTGACCTCCTCGACGGCGACGATCTGCGCGCCGCCGCCACGAGTGATCTCTTCTGGGATCGCATCGTGAGCATCGAGCCGGCCGGTGAGGAAGACGTGTTCGATCTCACGGTACCGGGGCCGGCGTCGTGGCTCGCCGACGGGATCGTCAGCCACAATTCCGGGGCGCTCGAGCAGGACGCAGACGTGATCCTGTTTCTGTATCGGCAATCGCAGTACAAGGAAGACCTGCCGCCGGACGAGAAGAACATCGCCGAAGTCATCATCGGCAAGCAGCGCAACGGCCCGGTCGGTACCGTGCGGGTCGTGTTCCTGCCTCAGTACGCGCGCTTCGAGAACGTCGCGGAACAGCATCGGCAGCCCCAGCCGTTTTAGATCTTCCGCGTGGCTCGTCGTATGATGAGCCCCGTGCGTTTGAGTCGGCTGAAGCGTCTGTTCGTCGGGAGCCCGCTCCCGACCGCGCAGTCACGCCACGAACGGCTCGCGAGGTCGACGGCGCTCGCGGTCTTCGCCTCGGACGCCCTCTCTTCCGTCGCGTACGCCACCGAAGAGATCTTGCTGGTGCTGGTGCTGGCCGGCACCGCCGCGCTGAGCTATTCGATCCCGATCAGCATCGCGATCGCGGTCCTGATCGCCATCGTCGTCTCGTCGTATCGGCAGACGATCCGCGCGTACCCGCAAGGCGGCGGTGCCTATATCGTGAGCAAGGACAATCTCGGCGTGCCCGCCGGGCTGGTGGCCGGCGCCGCGCTCCTGATCGACTACGTGCTCACGGTGGCGGTGAGCGTCGCCGCCGGTATCGCCGCGCTCACGTCCGCCGTTCCGGTCCTCTTCCCGTACCGGCCGTGGCTCTGCGTCGCCGCGGTCGTCGCCGTCGCCGTCGCGAACCTCCGCGGCATCCGTGAGTCGGGCAAGATCTTCGCGGCGCCGACCTATCTCTTCATCGGCAGCCTCGGAGTCCTGATCCTCTACGGAGGGTTCGGCGCGGTCTTCGACTTTCTCCCGGAGGCGCCCTATCAGCGGCATCCGCCCGGTCTGGAGGGCGTCGGGCTCTTTCTGTTCTTGCGGGCGTTCGCGTCGGGCTGCACCGCGCTCACCGGGGTCGAGGCCGTCTCCGACGGGGTGCCGGCGTTCAAGCCGCCGGAGGCCCACAATGCGCGGATCGTGCTGACGGTGCTGGGCGTGATTCTGATCGTGCTCTTCCTCGGCATCACCTTCCTGGCGTACGACTTCGGCATCGCGCCGCGCCCCGAGGAGACGGTGGTGTCGCAGCTGGCGCGCCACGTCTTCGGCGGCGGCGCGCTCTATTTCGAGATCCAGGCGGTCACGATGCTGATCCTGCTCCTGGCCGCCAACACGTCCTTCGCCGATTTTCCGCGGCTGTCGTTCTTCCTGGCCCGCGACCGCTTCATCCCGCGCCAGTTCGCGACGCAGGGTGACCGGCTCGTCTTCTCCAACGGCATCCTGATCCTGAGCGGACTCGCCGCGCTCCTGCTCGTGATCTTCGGCGGCGACACCCACGCGCTGATCCCGCTCTACGCGGTCGGCGTCTTCCTGTCCTTCACGCTCT
>Ga0209160_1001207_pt1 | contig 21634 bp, 23 predicted proteins | sample GraSoiAngelo_153_FD_186167 | JGI IMG/M metagenome (GOLD analysis project Ga0209160, IMG submission 186167) | Grasslands soil microbial communities from the Angelo Coastal Reserve, California, USA - 14_1009_12_40cm (SPAdes) (version 2) | ecosystem: Environmental > Terrestrial > Soil > Grasslands ... | reverse complement strand
CTTACGACCATGGAAAACACGAAGTCGGCGGACGCCAGGATCCACGCTCGGGATCGGGCCCTGTCGCTGCTGAACCAGGTGACCGCCGGCATCGCCTTCGCGGCGGTGGCGGGCGTCGGCATCTTCGGGACGGTCAGCGCGCTCACGATACCGGGAGTCTCCGCCTCCTCGTCTTCGGGAGCGACCGCGAGTGCGGCGACCTCGACCTCGAGCTCATCCTCGACCAGCACGTCGTCTAGCTCGTCCTCGAGCGGGCTCCAGTCGTCGTCTGGGACCGTGGGCTCCTCATCGAGCTCGGGCGTCGCCGTTTCCGGCGGCTCCTAGCACTCCCGCCGTGAACGACACGCTTCTCTGGTACACGACCAGGGGCGCCGGGGCCGTCTCGATGATCCTGCTCAGCGTCGTCGTCGTGCTCGGCGTGCTCTCCTCGCTGCGGTTCCAAAGCTCCGGCTGGCCGCGGTTCCTCACCCCGGCCCTGCACCGAAACCTGGCGCTGATGACACTCGTCTTCCTCGCCCTGCACATCGTCACCGCGGTCGTCGACCCGTTCACCCACCTCGGATGGCTCACGGCTGTGGTCCCCTTCTCGTCCTACTACCGGACGCTGTGGCTTGGGCTGGGCACGATCGCGTTCGAGCTGTTGGCCGCCATCGTGGTGACGAGCCTGCTGCGCAACCTGATCGGACAGGCGGCATGGCGACTGATCCACTGGCTCGCATATGCATCGTGGCCGGTCGCCGTGCTTCACAGCTTTGGCACGGGGACCGACGCCCTGTCCGTCTGGTTCATCGCCCTGTCGATCGTGTGCGTCGTTTCGGTGACGATCGCGGTCACCTACCGTCTCCTGCAGCCACCGGCTGATCCTCTCGCGGTGGCGCGGGGTGAGTTTCGGTCGGGTGTCTCGCGAAGGCCGAACCAATGAGCGGACTCAGGCTGCTGGCAGGTCCCGACCTCAGGGCCGGAGCAGAGGGCTATGCCGATCATGTTCGCCGCCTCGGAGCACCGACACTCGCGGGTCGCCCGCTGATCGAAGCGCTCGTGCAAAGCCGTCTGACGGGCCGCGGCGGCGCATCCTTTTCCGCCGGGGTCAAGTGGCGGTCGGTCGCTTCCGCATCGAAAGGCACGGCCGTGATCGTCGCCAACGGCGCCGAGGGCGAGCCCCAGAGTCACAAGGACCGGCTGCTCATGGCGACTCGCCCCCACCTCATCCTGGACGGCGCATTTCTGGCCGCCCGCACCGTGCGCGCGGCGTCGGTCGTCCTGTACGTCGGGCAGGAGCACAAAGCCGCGTATGCGGCGATGGAGCGCGCCCTCGCGGAGCGCCCCGATGTGGAGAGGCGGATCGCCCGAATGGCAGCCGCGCCGCATCGATACGTCGCCGGCGAATCGAGCGCGGCGGTCCATCTCATCGACGCAGGCATCGCGACCCCGACCACGACCCCGCCCCATCCGCGCGAGCGAGGCGTGGCGGCGGCGCCCACATTGATGCAGAACGTCGAGACGCTCGCGCACGTCGCGTTGATTGCGAGGTACGGCGACGCCTGGTATCGATCCGCCGGCCGGAATGGCGCCGTTGGGACGCTGCTCATCACGCTCGCCGGTGGAGTCAAGAAACCCGGCGTCGTCGAGATCGAGGCGGGCACCACGATCGGGGAAGCGGTAGCGATGGCCGGCGGGATGTCCGAGCCGGCCGGAGCCGTGCTGCTCGGCGGCTACTTCGGCGTCTGGATCCCGGCGGCGAAGGCATGGGAGCTGCCACTCGACGCCGAGGCCCTGGGAGCCGCCGGGCTCGGGCTGGGCTGCGGCGTCGTCGGTCTACTGCCCTCCAGCAGGTGTGGTGTGTGCGACACCGCTCACATCATGCGTTACCTCGCCGAGGAGAGCTCGGCGCAATGCGGGCCGTGCTTTTTCGGGCTGCGGGCGCTGTCCGATGCGTGCAGCCGCGTTGCCGAGCGAGGCACTAATCGCGATGACATCGCGCGTCTCAAGAGGTGGGCGGTCGAGGTGCAGGGTCGAGGCGCATGCAAGCACCCGGACGGCGCGGTGATGTTTCTCCGTTCGGCGCTTTCGACGTTTTCGGAGGAGTTCGCGACGCACCCCGTCCACTGGAGGCAGCAGCCGGCATGAAGACAGACATTCACATGACCATCGACCGCATCAAGTGCGACGGTCATGGACTTTGCGCCGAGCTGCTGCCTGAGCGCATCCGCCTGGACGATTGGGGTTACCCGATCATCGCCCCCGGCCCGATACCAGAGCGCCTGGCGCCACTCGCGCAGCGTGCGGTCGCAACCTGCCCCGTCATGGCGCTCGCGCTGGCGCTGCGACGAGAGGCCCGGACGAATTGAGCACCACGCTCTTCGGCATCGTGGACGGCCGCGCGCTGGGCACGTCGATGCGGCTGATCGTGACGCGGCCGGACGGCCTCGCCGCCGCCAGGGCTTCGGTCGATCGGATCGTCAATGCGATCGATGAAGCCGCGAGCAGGTTCCGTGACGACAGCGAGCTGAGCCGCGTCAATCGCGATGCGGGGCATGAGGTTCGGGTCAGCCCTCTCCTGGCGCAGGCGATCGCCGCGGGCCTGAGAGGCGCGCGGCTGACGGATGGTGCTGTCGATCCGACGGTCGGATCCGCTGTCAGGCTCGCCGGCTACGACCGCGACTTCGCCACGGTCCCGCCTGACGGCAAGCCGATAAACATGTCCGTGACTCGCGTCCCGGGGTGGCAGGCGATCCAGTTCGACGACCGCGCGCGCGTAGTGGCCGTCCCGCCTGGTGTCGAGATCGATCTTGGCGCGACGGCCAAAGCGCTGGCCGCGGACCTCGCCGCCGCCGCCGCCCACCAAGCCGTGGGTGCGGGAGGCGTGCTGGTCAGCCTCGGCGGCGATATCGCGGTTGCCGGCGATCCGCCGGCCGAAGGCTGGGCGGTGCAGACGAGCGAGGACAGCAACGCCGCGATCGACAGCGACGAGGAGACCATAACCATCGAATCCGGTGGCATCGCGACGTCGAGCATCACGGTGCGCCGTTGGACGAGAGGTGGAGTCGTCCTCCACCACATCATCGATCCATCGACAGGCATGCCCGTCGACGGGCCATGGCGAACGGCGAGCGTGGTGGCCGCCTCCTGCGTCGACGCCAACATCGCCTCGACGGCCGCCATCGTGAAGGGAGAATCGGCGATCGCGTGGCTGGCCACCACCGGCCTTCAGGCCCGGCTGGTCGACCGCGACGGCGGCGTCCACCGTGTGTCGGGCTGGCCGAACTCCTAGGCCCGTCCCAGCAACCTCTCAGCAAACTCCAAGGCATTCGAGGCATTCTGGGGGCGTGAACACCGATGGCGGCCGGCCCCAAAACGGGGCGAGGGTCCTGGTGGTCGACGACGAGCCGAACATAACTGAGCTGCTGGCGATGGCGCTGCGCTACGAGGGTTTCACGGTCAAGACCGCGGCCACGGGCCGCGCCGCCGTGACGGCGGTAACTCAGTTCTCGCCCGCGCTGGTCATCCTCGACGTCATGCTCCCCGACATCGACGGCATCGAGGTGCTCAAGCGCCTCAACGCCGGTGGGCACAAGGTGCCGATCATCTTCCTCACCGCCAAGGACGCCACCGAGGACAAGGTGCACGGGCTGACCATCGGCGGCGACGACTACGTCACCAAGCCTTTCAGCATCGAAGAGCTGATGGCTCGGGTCCGTGTAGTGCTGCGGCGCCACGGGGCCTCGGGACCCGACGGAGGCCGGCTGACCCTGGCCGACCTCGAGATGGACGACGAAGCCCATGAGGTCCGCCGCGGACCGCACATCGTCGAGCTCACGACCACCGAGTACCGGCTGCTTCGCTACCTGTTGATCAACGCCGGCCGCGTGCTCACCCGCAGCCAGATCCTCGACCACGTTTGGCACTACGACTTCGGCGGCGACGCGAGCGTGCTCGAGACCTACATCAGCTACCTGCGTCGCAAAGTCGACAAGTTCAAGCCGCCTCTGATCCAGACGGTGCGCGGCGTCGGTTACGTCCTCCGCGCCCCTCGTAATTAGGCATGACGCAGTCGCTGCGCGGACGGCTCCTCATCGGAGTCATCTCCCTTGTCGTCATCGGGCTTCTGATCCTGGATGTCGCGACCTACACATCGCTGCAACGATTCCTCACCAACCGTGTCGATGACCAGCTCCTGGGTTCGCACAACACCGCCATCAGCGTGCTCGGGGGTCCGAGCGGAGGCCCCGGACCGCAAACAGGCGGTGGACTGCCCGAGGACACGATCGTCGAGCGGGTCTCGCCGAACGGGACGGTCGTGCTGGCCAAGAGGCTGGCATTCGCACCAACGACGTCTAAGGCACTACCAGTTCTTCCCAACACTCTCCCTGCGGCAAGTGAAAGGAACCCCGTCATCTCAATGCTTGCCGGAACCGGCGGGGTGTCACAGTACCGCGCAGCCATCTGGCAAGAGGACCTGTTCCAGGGCGACACCGTGGTCCTTGCGATCCCACTCACCGACATCGCGTCGACACTCAGCCAACTGCTGCAGCTGGAGCTGTTGATCAGCCTCGGCGTGGTGGCGGCGATGGCGGTCCTCGCGCTCTTGATCATCCGGATCAGCTTGCGACCGCTCGAAAAGATGGGCGCGGTCGCGCAGGACATCGCCGCGGGCGACTTGAGCCGACGGGTCGAACCGGCGACCCCCAAGAGCGAGATCGGCCGTCTCGGCCTCGCGTTGAACGGGATGCTGAGCCAGATCGAATCCGCTTTCGCCGAACGAACGGCCTCCAACCGGCGCCTGCGCCGTTTTGTCGCGGACGCCTCACACGAGCTTCGGACGCCGCTCACTTCCATCCGCGGCTATTCGGAGATGCTGCGCCGCGGGGCGGCCGAATCGCTCGAAGACGCAGAGCTGGCGCGGCGGCGGATCGAGGAAGAGTCGATCCGCATGACCGGGCTCGTCGACGACATGCTGGTTCTCGCGCGACTCGACCAGGGCCGTCCGCTCGAGCAAGAGCCCGTCGACCTGCAGGCAATCGCCACCGACGCCGTCGCCGACGCTCGGGTCGTTGCGCCTCAGCGCGAGATCAAACTGACATCCTCAGGCACGGTCGTCGTCAACGGCGATGACACCAGGTTGCGCCAGGTGCTTGGCAACCTCGTGCGGAACGCCATCGTGCATACGCCGCCGCAGACGCCCATCGACATCAGCCTCTCGACCGAGGACAGCATCGCGAAGCTATCGGTCGCCGATCACGGCCCCGGTCTGTCCGCCGAAGAACTCGATCGGATCTTCGAACCCTTCTATCGCGCCGACCCCAGCCGCGGCCGCGACAGCGGCGGCGCGGGATTGGGGCTGTCGATCGTCAGCGCCGTCGTCACCGCCCATAGAGGGCACGTGAAAGTCCACGAAACCGATGGGGGCGGGGCGACCTTTGAGGTCGAGCTGCCCTTGGCCGGTACCTAGCGGTTCAGGTCGAGGCACTCGATCGCGTCGTGGGACGGGGCAGCGGCGCACCGAGCCGGGACGCTAAGCACGATCCAGGGATTCCGCCACTACGAGTTCAGACCGGCCGGTACGCGATCAGGTCTCCGCGCGAGTTGCCGATGAGCACCGTGTCGCCGCTGATCGCGGGGCCGCTGAAAACGGCCGAGTGGAAGTCGGTCAACCAGAGCACCGAACCGTCTCGGCTGGAGAGGACCACCATGCCACCGACGTTGGGGTTCCCGAAGACATCGCCGATCCCGAACACCAAAACGCCCTGGCCGATCGCCGGCGCGGAGTAAACCGGAAGGCCGCTGTCGTAGGTCCAAAGCGTCTTGCCGTCCGCGGCTGCCAGCGCGAACACGCCAACCGGCACCCCCGCCGAAGGGACGTAGAAGTTGTTGCCGTCGTAGGCGGGTGAGGCGAGCAGCCCGTGCACGGCGCTGCCCTGGACCAGGTCACGCGACCAGACCACCGACCCCGAAGCGGCGTCGAGCAATTTGAAAACGCCGGCATTGGATCCGACGGCGATCGCTTCGCGGCCGCCTGTTTGAAGCACGATGGGCGTGGCGCCCACATCGACATCGCGACCGGCGTCGGGATGGAAGCTCGTGAACCAAAGCGGCTTGCCGGTCGCGACCTCGAACGCCAGCACGCCGTCGTCGGGATTGCCGACGCCGATGAATCCGCGAGCGGCCGCGTCGATAGCCGGCGACGACCAGATGCCGTCGCCCTGCAGGCAGCCTGCGCGGGCAACCGTTCGCGCGCACAGCTCCCACATCTGGCTCCCGGTGGCGAGATCGAACGCGACGACCACGCCCTCCTCGAGCGGCTCATCCCCGTACTGCGAGCCGACTCCGGCGAGGACGAGCTGACCGTAGACGGTCGGTGACGACCAGATCGCCGGCTTGAGACCGGGGACTATCGAATCCCAGAGCAGCGTCCCATCCAGGCCGATCGCGATGATGTGACCGCTCAAGGTGCCGACCACCACCTTCCCGGCCGCGATCGTAGGCGAGCCGGAGATGGCCCCGAGGTTGTTCAGCTGCCAGACTCGAGCCCCGGAGTCCAGCCGGTAAGCCGCGACCACCCCTCCCCCACTCGCGGCGACGACCAGGCCACCCGCGACGGCCGGCGTCCCGTTGACGGCGCCGCTCATCTCCACCTGCCAAGCCGTCTTGAGGCGCTTGACGGCGGCGGCATTGAGAGTCGCTTCAGCTGGATGGCCGTCGCGGGCCAGGTCGCCCCGATGCATGGGCCAATCGCCGCCGGCATCCGCGCGGGGTGACGGCGACGGCTCTATCACCGTTCCGCAGGCGACGGAAAGAACCAGGAGCGTGCAAACGCGCGCCAACAGGCGGAGGCCGGCAGGACGCAGGCTACTTGCCGCCGTAAACCGCGCCGGGGCGCGCCGCCGTCGATTCGCCGGCCCCGACCCATCGATGAAACAGCGCCAGAGGACGCGGAGCCCACCAGTTGGCGCGGCCGAGCAGGCGCATGACCGCGGGCACGATGAGGATGCGGACGATCGTGGCGTCGATCGCGATCGCAACCGCGAGGCCGATGCCGATGGCTTTGATGATCACTATGTTGGCCATACCGAACGCGAGGAACACCGCCACCATGATCGCGGCGGCGCCGGTGATGAGGCGACCGCTCTTCTCGAGCCCCAACGCCACCCCGGCCTGGTTGTCGCCCGTGCGCCGGTACTCCTCCTGGATACGGCTGATCAGAAGCACCTCGTAGTCCATCGACATGCCGAAGACGATGCTGAATAGGATCACCGGGATGCTGGGATCGATCGACTGCGGTGTGAAGCCGAGGAACCCGCTCAGGTGGCCCTCCTGGAAGATCCATACCATCGCGCCGAATGACGCCGAGATCGAGAACAGGTTGGTGATCACCGCCTTCAGCGGCAAGACCACCGAGCCGGTGAGGAGAAACAGGACGGCATATGTGATGACGATCACCGAGGCGACCGCGACAGGGGTTCGCTGCAGGATGAAGTTGACGATGTCGAGGTCGTAAGCCGTGCCGCCGGTGGCGAGCACCTGTCCATCCGGAACCTGCTCGGCCCTCGCCGCCCTCACGATGGCTCGCGCGTCGTCGCTCGTGTACTGCTTGTTGGTGACGACGTTGAGCACGGTCAAGTGCCGCCCCGTCCCAGCAACCAGTGCGTCCCGCATCTGCACCGGCAGGTCGGAGATCGGTCCGGAGTAGAGGCGCTCGTAGTCCGTCTTCGCGAGGCTGGGGTCGAGGTCGACGATGCTCGACACCCGGAGCACATTGGGCAGAGCGGCCAGGCGGCGGCTGAGATCGTAGATGGCACTGACGTGGTCGGTTGTCAAAGGGCTTCCGCCCGCGTAGTAGACGACCACGCTGATGTTGGTCTGGTCCTGGCCGGGGAAATCCCGCACCAGGGTGTCATAGCCCTGACGGGCCTGGTTTCCGGGCGGCAGCTGGTCGACGTCACCGTTGGCCAGGCGCAGCTGCAGGAAAGGCGTGCCTGCCAGCAGCAGAAGCGCAAGCGATGGAATCAGCACGACCACCGGCCGCTTCATCACCCACAGGGCCATCGAATGCCACGCGCCGGTACCGTCCGGCCTGCGCCGGCCGAGGATCGGAAGCCGGAGCCTGTCGACCCACGGGCCGAGGACCGAGAGCACCGCCGGCAGGAACGTAAGCCCATACAGGACCGCGATCGAGACCACGATCGTGCCTGCAGCGCCCATCGACGCGAGGAACGTGCCCTGGAAGAAGAGCATGGCCGACAGGCCGATGGCGACCGTGATGCCCGAGAACGTGATCGCGCGGCCGGCGGTGGACATGGACTTGGCGATCGCGTCCTCGCGAGTCGCGCCGGCCGCAAGCTCGTCGCGGAATCGATTGACCACGAACAGCGAATAGTCGATCGCGACCGCAAGCCCGATGAGCGTGATGATGTTGATCGCGTACGTCGATACATCAGTGAAGCGGGCGAGGAACAGCGTGCCCCCCACGCCGCCGACGATCGCGAGCAGGCCGACCCCGAGCGGCAGCGAAGCGGCGATGAGCGAGGCGAAGATCAGGACGAGCATCAGGAGGGTGATCGGCAGCGCGAGATATTCCGCCCTGTTCAGGTCGCCCTCGAGCGTCTTGTTGAAGGCCTCGCTGATCAGAACTCCGCCGGTCGCGAGCATCGTGAGATTCCCGGGATGGATCTCGGCCAGCACGGCCGGTATGTAGCCCTTGGACCTGGAGCTGATGTCTTTGAGGGCAACGATCACCAGCGCCTCGTGCTGGTCGCGTGAGATGTAGCTGGCCTGCGCCTCCGCGGGTACCGTGAAGGGCGTGGACACCGACGTCACCCGCGTGTCGTTCGCGAGAGGCGCCAGCGCGTTGTCGAGCGCCGCCCTGTAGGCAGGGTCGGTGACGGTGAGCGAGGCGCTGCCGAAGATCAGCGTCACCTGCGAGCCGGTGACCTTCTTCTGGGGGTGGACCTCGGCGGTGATCAGCTTCTGGGCCTGCCCGGCGGGAAGGTCGGCGCCGAAGCTGCCGCTGTCGGTAAGCGTGCCAGCCGTGAACGTGGCCACGATCGAAACCGCGAGTAGCAGCGCCGATATGACCAGCACCGCCCATCGAAAGCGATAAACGAACCGACCCCAGCGGGCGAACACGGCGACTGAAGATACAGACCGAGGCAACAGGTTCCGACGACAACGCCCGCGCGCGCGTCAGGAGCGGGCGGCTAGTGCAGTCCCCATTGAATGCTCGCCAGTACCGGGCCCGCCTCGGCGATGAAGGCGTCCTTGTTGCTCGCCAGACTGAGCAGGACGATCCCGTAATAGACGCTGCCATCGGAGTTGGCGCCCGCGAACAACGGGGCCGCCGCCTGCACGCTCTGACTGCCCGAGGTAAGCGTGAAGCACATCTGCCAGAAGATCCCGGAAGCCCCATTGATCGAGCCGTTGGTCACCTTGGTGTTGGGACACTGGTGCGCATCAGGGGCTTTGACCGCCAGCGACTTGTCGAGCGCATCTTTGTTCTGCTGCGCCGTCTGCGGCGGGTTGGACGTGCCGCTGGTGATCGCGACCGCGTTGCCGTTCGGGTCGGTCAAAGTGATCGTCGTCGAATCCTTGCTGGCGATCACCCAGCCCGCCGGGACCGTGACCGTGAACGTCGCGTTCGACGCCTTGCCCCCGCTCGCCGGGGTCGCGGTCGGCGAGGCGATCGGGCTCGGGGTGCCGGCGGGAGACGGGCTCGGCAATAGGCCGGTGGAGTTCGCCTGGCTGGAATTCCGGTTGTTGAGAAATGCGTACGCCGTCCCGGCGCCGGCCATGATCACGATCAGGCCGATCACGGCGCTGACGATGAGGACCCATGGCGTGCGGTGGACGGGCGGCTGCGGATAGCCTGGGGCCGGCGCGTAGTAAGGGCTCTGATACTCGGGCGGCGGAGCGCTCGGCGGAGGACCGACGATCGGTGGAGGTGGCGCCACGCCCGGCGGAGGCGGCGCCAGACCGGGCGGCGGTCCCACCGGCGGCGCCGCGGGTTGCGCGATGAAAGACGCCAGCGGCGTTCCGCACGACTGGCAGAACGAATTGGTGTCGGGGTTCTGCGTACCGCATCGCGGGCAGGCGAGCGCCATTTACGTTTTCTTCGCCCCAGCAGCCTCGGTGCGAGGACGCCGGCCGCGCCTGACGGAGGTTGGAGCCGCACTCAGCGCCATGCCGCAATTCGGGCAGAAACCGGAAGCGACGATGTGCATGTGGCAGTTGGGGCACACGGTCTCGGCGAAGCCCATATGCGCGGCCTCCTCGAGCAGGGAGTAGTGCAGCAGGTAGCGGATGTAAATCAGCAAGGCTCCGACCACGACCGCCTGCCAGACCAGGACGAAGAGCGGGTTCATCCCGGCGTCCTTCATCAGCACGGTTCCGGTTGAAAACGCGACGTGGGCGATCACGGCCATGGCGACACCGCCGATCTCGCGACCGCCGAGCCGCCCGCGCCGGAAGCGCCAGATGGTAGCGACGATCATGCCGGTGGCGCTGCCTTGCAGCAGGGGCTGGAATATAGCGAGGGTCGCCAGGTCGTAGATCCAGGTGCCCGGCGCGACGTGCGGGGGCAGGTTCGCCAGCGTGTTGGAGAATCCGATCAGCGTCTCGGCGACGCTGAATCCAAGACCGGCGGCGACTCCGAAGACGAGCCCATCGACCGTCTCGGGGAAGTCGGCGCGATTGGGCAGGAAGAAAGCCGGGATGGGTTTGAGCGCCTCCTGGATCACCGGGATGAGCAGCCCCAGGATCAGCACACCGCCGACGCTGATGCCCGCCCCGCCAAAGGGGCTGGGGAAGTACTGGAACGGGTTGTAAATCACGCGCTCGAAGAGGGTGACGACGATGCCGACGACGACCCCGCCGCCGATCGTGAAGCCGAGCACGAGGGCCGGCTCGTCGCGGTAGACCTGGGCCTCGTACAGGTAGATCAGATAAAGGACGGGGACGAGGAAGGCCGAAACCAGGATCGCGGCGGTGATCAGCCCCGCGACGTAAAGGAGAAGGACGCCCGCGAGGCCGGCGATGAAGGCCCAGCGGAACTCGTGGATCTTGGAGTGCCCCAGGTGCGGGAACAGCGTGGTGAAGACGGACGGCTGCGCCACGTGCTCCCCGGGATGCGCGGCGTAACGGTGCTCACGAGTCTTCGCCCTGCCCGATTCCTGGGTCGTCCCCTGGTGCGCGCCGCAACGCGTGCAGAAGACTCCGTCAGGGGAGTCCTGGGCGCAATGGTCGCACCGCACGGCCCGTAAGGATAAGCGGCGGCGCCGCTTTTGAGGCTTTTGTTAGCTAGGCGTTAAGTAGTGGTTCCGGCCTCAGCCGGCTGGGCCGGCACCCAGCCGCGAATGAAGTGGCAGGAGTAGTGGCCCTGGTGCTTGTCGAAGTAGCGCTGGTGGTACTCCTCGGCCCGCCAGAAGTGGGTGGCCGGGACAATCTCGGTCACGATCGGCTTTTTGAAGTAGCGCTGCGCTTCGGCGGCCGAGCGGCGCGCCGCCGCCTCCTGCTCGGGGTTGTGGAAGAAGATCGCCGAACGGTACTGGTGGCCGTGGTCGGGACCCTGGTAGTTCAGCGTCGTCGGATCGTGCATGTTCCAGAACGCGTTGAGCAGCTCGTCGTACGTGACCTTGCTCGGGTCGTACGTCACCTCCACCGCCTCGGCGTGGCCGGTCCTGCCTGAGCAGACCTGCTCGTACGTCGGGTTGTCGCGATTTCCGCCGGTGTAACCGGAGACGGCGTCGATGACGCCTGGAATCTCGTTGAAGAGGTGCTCGACGCCCCAAAAACAGCCGCCTGCGAAAGTTGCCTTTTCCATCACGTCTCAGAATACCCGCCTGTGATCGAGCCAAAACCGGAGGACCTGCGCCGGGAGTGGTGGCATCTCGCCACCGTGGACGTGACTCCACTGCGCCGGCACCGCGACTTCCGGCTGCTCTTCATCGGCCGGCTGGTGTCGTTCTTCGGCAGCATGATCACGTCGGTCGCCGTCCCGTTCCAGGTCTACCAGCTTTCGCACAGCGTCCTGCTGGTCGGGGTGCTCGGCCTGGCCGAGCTGGGGACGATGGTCGCCTTCGCGTTTCTCGGCGGGGCGCTCGCCGACGCGCGCGACCGCCGCAACATGGTGCTCGGCAGCGAGGCGGCGCTCATGGTGTGCAGCCTGGCGCTGGCCGTCAACGCGCTTCTTCCCCATCCGTACCTCTGGCTGATCTTTGTCGTCGCCGCGTTGTGGGGCGCGCTTGACGCCTTGCAGCGCCCGTCGCTCGACGCGATGCTGCCGCGGCTGGTCGAGCGCCAGGAGCTGGCGGCCGCCGCGGCCCTGGGCAACATACGCGGCACTCTGGGCATGATCGCGGGCCCGGCGATCGGCGGCGTGCTGGTCGCGGTCGCCGGGCTGCCCATCACCTACGGCGTCGACATCGCCACGTTCGTGATCGGCCTGGGCTGCCTGTATCTGATGCGCGCCGTGCCGCCGCCGGTCGATGCCGAACGGCCCAGCCTGCGGCGAGTGGTGGAGGGCATTCGTTATGCGGGCAGCCGGCCGGAGCTCATCGGGACATACGTGGTCGACATAGTGGCGATGTTCTTCGGCATGCCGATGGCCCTATTCCCCGCCATCGCGCAGGGCCTCGGGGGGCCGAAGGTGCTCGGCCTCCTCTATGCCGCGCCGGCGGTCGGTGCCTTCCTCTTCTCGCTGACCAGCGGCTGGACGGCGCGGGTCCACCGCCACGGGATGGGCGTCATCGCGGCCGCAACGCTCTGGGGGCTCGCGATCATCGGCTTCGGTCTCATCCCTGGACTGCTCGCCACGCTCGTATTCCTTGCTCTCGCCGGCGCGGCCGATGCCATGAGCGGCGTTTTCCGCCAGCTGATCTGGAACCTGACGATCCCCGACTCGCTCCGCGGCCGCCTCGCATCGATCGAGCTGCTCAGCTACTCGGTCGGCCCATCGCTGGGCAACTTCGAGGCGGGCGCGGTGGCTTCGCTGTTCAGCATCCGCGTCTCGATCGTGTCTGGGGGCGTGCTTTGCGTGGCCGGATGCGTCCTGTGCGCCATCGCCCTGCCCGCTTTCAGGCGCTATGACGAGCGCGTCTGGCGCGCCAGTTCGACGATGTAAGGACGTTACGATCAGCAGGCGATGGGCTCAGAGCAGGTGTTGGTGGTGCTGGGAATCGCAACGGCGATCCTTGCGCTGTGGGCGGCGATCTTCGCCACTCGCGCCGACCTCGCCACCCGCAGCGCGAAGTCGGAAGCGCGCAAGCGATGGGATGACAGCATCCGCCCCCTCCCCCATCTGACATTCACGTCGGCGCCCGCGATTGGTCAGTCGATCGAGGTCGACGTCGAGAACCTCGGCGGCGCCCTTGCCGCGGGCGCGGTAATCCTTCAGCACGGCGACGCGCTGTTCGCAGGCGAGCTCACTCTGCCTGAGAAGGCGCCCGCGCGTCGCATGGTTCTTCCGCCGGTGCTGCAAGCCTGGCAGCGAAGCAATCAGCCGCGCTGCCTCCTGCTCGTGGGCCGGGACGTCAGCGGCCGCACGTGGGATTGCCTGGACGGCATGAAGCTCATCAAGGACCCGCGCCGTTGGATCGCCGGTCAGCTGCGCGAGATGCGACTCCAGGGCATCGTCGATTTCCCGTCGCTCACGGGCGGTAAGTAGCTCAAAAAGGCCTGACCTTTAGTGGGCGGCGTCGAGCGTCGCGTGCAGCCTCAGCTCGACGTTGCCGTGCATCGCCTTGGATACGGGGCAACCCTCCTCGGCTTCCTTGGCCAGCTTCTGGAAGTCGTCATTGCTGATCCCATGTATATGACCGCGCACGGTGATCGTCGAGGTTGTGATGCCGGTGCCGGGGACGAACTCTATCTCCACCGTCGTGTCCAAACGCTCGGGCGTGTGGCCGGCTTTGGCGAGGCCGTTGGAGAAGGCCATGCTGAAGCACGACGCGTGTGCCGCCGCGATGAGCTCTTCCGGGCTCGTCTTGCCGTGCATGCGCTCGGCCCGGCTTGCCCAGGTGATCGGCAGCTCCGCGAAAGCTCCGCTCTCGGGTTTGACATGCCCGCCGCCGCTCATCAGGTCGCCTTCCCACGTCGCATCCGCCCGACTGATCGCAGCCATATCCAACCTCCGGTGAGCCTGTAAATAGGGAGAGGGCCAGTGTAGCTCCGGTCCTGGTTAGGTCTTGCTTGCGCGCCTCAAGCTCAGACCGAGCATCGAGATCACGATGAGGGGCACGATCCACCATGCGTTGATGTGGGCGGACACGAACAGGGCGGTGAGGATAAGGCCGGCGGCGACCGCGGCGGCCACCGTCCAGTCGTCGCCGATGATGAAGTGATACCAGAAGAGACCAAAGCCGGCGATCCACGACCAGATCAGGCGCATGGCTATCGTCCGGGACTGAACCCGAGCACGCGCCCGCGCTCGATCGTGATGTATGTGCCCGCCGTAACGATGTACAGCGCCAGCAGGCCGAGGATGGCGCCATCACCGGCGGGCCACTCAACGCCAAGGCCTTCGAGCGACCAGAACGTACCGAACGTGGTGAGCAGGATGCCGACCACCAGCTGGAGGAGGCTGCGCGGGATCCTGGTCACGACCCGCTGCAGAATCAGACCTATCGCGCCAATGACGACCACAGCCGCGACTCCGCCGATGACGGCCACACCCAGCTGGTTGGTGTTGGCGCCGAACGAGACGACGATGAACGCGACCTCGAGCCCTTCGAGCACGACGGCCTTGAAGGCCAGCACGAACGCAGTCCAGTCGAATCCGGTGCCGGTCCACTCCGGCGGCTCGTCCTCGGGGGAAAGACGGATGCCCGCCAGGCCGTGGGCCGCGACCCGCATCACGCCCTTGCGGAACCACTGCAGCCCGAAGACGAGCAGGAGGGCGCCGACGATCAGCCTCAGCGGGCCGATGGGCGCGCGGCTCAACGCCAGGCCGGCGACGACAACGATCACCGCCAGCACCCCGAATCCCGCCACGGCGCCGACCAGCGTCGCGCGCCAGCCACGTGTCGCTCCGACGCCCAGCACGATGGTGACCATCTCGATGGCCTCGACCGCGGAGGCCAGGAACGTGGTGACCAGGACGAAAAGGACGGCGGTCATCACGTCGATTGTGTGCGATCTACGGGTTCGTCGTAGGCTGATCTTCGCTATGGCTGTCTGCAAACATCTCGATCAAATCCACGAAGTCACCGCCAGCGCAGACGGCTGTGAGGACTGCCTCCGGATCGGCGACCGCTGGGTGCACCTGCGGCTCTGCATGTCCTGCGGACATGTGGGCTGCTGCGACAGCTCGAAGAACAAGCACGCGACCGCACATTTTCGGAAGACGGGACACGCGATCATCAGGACGTTCGAGCCGGGCGAGGATTGGGGTTGGTGCTACGCGGACGAGGTCGAGCTCGATCCAACCGGGTGGCCCGTGCGCGGCCGAGTGGCGCACACCGTCTGACCGCAGGTGGGTTTGCGGGTTGCGGCGTCCGCCACCCTCGCCCTGCTGATCGCGTACCACCTGATGCGCGCGGCCGCGACAGCGTGCACCGGTTCGGCGTGCGACGCCTACATTCCTTTATCTCTGCTGCTTCCGGTCCTGGTCCTGGGAGGAGCCGTTGTGACAGCGGTGATGGCGGTCTCGGCCGCGAGGCGCCGGCGAACGTGGCTGATCGTGCTCAGCGTTTGCGCCGCGCTCGGCGTCATCGGCCCGATCATCGCCCTCGCCGTCCTACGCGATAGCCCGGATGCATTTGTCGTGACCTCGACGATTCTCGTCGCGCTGGTGCCGGTCAGCGCCCTGGCCTACTCGTTCACCGCCACTTGAACTCGGCCGCCGAGCCGGCGAGCTGCATCATCCAGACCTCGTTGTTGTCGGTGGTCACCGAGCTGGAGGGGGTCAGGATTCGTTCCGCGATCTGACCGGTGGAAGGATCGACGCGCGCCGTGGTGGGTCCGCTGAGCCAGACGCCTGAGGGCCAGGCTCCCAGCTCGTCGATGCCCTGGCGGCCGATGAATCCCGGCCCGGGCTGAGTCCATTCCACAGCCCCGGTCGAAGCGTTGATCCGTGAGATGTCGCCGCCGTACGTCCCGCGGACGTAAACGGCACCCGCGCCGGTCACCACGCCAGTGCTGAACCACTCGATGGGATAGCGACCGATCACCTTATCTGTGGCGGGATCGATGCGATCGAGGTGGCCGATACCGTCGGCGCCGCGTACGCAGATCACCCACACCGCACCCGCACCGTCGGCGAGCATCGCTGGGCCGTGATCGAGATCGGTCACTACATCGGTCAGTTTGCGAGTCTGAACATCGACCACATATAAGGAGTGGTCGTTCCAACCGGATACCCACCCCTTGCCGCCGCCGAAAGCGACCGACCAGCCCATGCCTGGAAGTCCAACGCGCTCGGCTGTCTTGTGGGTGTTGGGGTCGACGCGGACGAGCTGTTGGTTCCCGTTGTCGAGCGCCCAGAGCGAGGAGCCGTCCCAGCCGATCGCGTAGGGCGTGTCGCACGCGCGCCAGCCCCACGAGCCTGAGTAATACGCATGCACGCTGTCGGGTGCGCAGCCCTGGGCGCGAAGGACCTTGGGATCCGCGACCAGGATCGTCGCCACCACTTTGCCGGTCGAGCGTTGGATCTGGGTGACCGTGCCGTCGCTCATGTTGGCGACGAAGGCCCACTGGCCGCCGAGTGTAATCGGGCCCGGAGTCTGCCCCACCTTGACGTTGGCGACCATGGTCCAGTGCGGAGGTTGCGGAGACGGGGTCGCCGTCTGCGTCTGGGTGCAGGCGCCAAGGACTCCAATGGCGACTAGTGTGGCTGAGAAGCGAATAGGCGTAATAGCCTAAGCATTCTAAATCTATTACACTCGTGGAGGCTTTGCCTTCTCCTCTCCCCCGAGACTGGGCCGATGCACCGTGCCTTGATCTCGTCAACAGCCGCTGGAACGATCACCTAGGCTCGGGTGAGACCTACGACCGTCTGCCGGAACCGCGATTTCGTCGCGCGTTTCTGAAGCGCTGGGGATATCGGGTCGACGACCCTGACGACCCTCCCGCCCGGGCGCGGCTCGCGACTCTACGGAGTCTCCTCCGAGGCATCCTCGAGAACTACGTAGCAGGCCGCCCACTCCCCGCCTCGACGCGCCGGAGGCTTGAAACAGAGATCAACAAAGCCCCGATTTCGATGCGACTGATTGCGTCCGCGGAGGGCTACACGCTGTCTGCAGGCCGTGCCGGCGGGGCGTGGGATGTCGTGATGGCGGACATCGCGACGTCTGCGGCGAGGCTGATCGCTGACAAGGCGGCCGTGAAGGTGTGCGCCAACCCGGACTGCAGCTGGATGTTCACGGACGAGAGCAAACCGAAAACGCGGCGGTGGTGCAACGTCTCCGTCTGCGGCAGTTTGATCAACGTGCGCCACCACCGCGCCGGCCGCCATGATTGAACCCACGGTGGAGGTTCGATTCGACGGACATTGCTTCGGATGTGGGCCACTCAACGACGAGGGACTGCAGCTGAAGTTCGTGCCTGGGTCGGATGGCTCGGTGGCAGAGTTCGTCGTCCCGGATCGGTTTCAGAGCTGGTCAGGGATGGCGCACGGGGGTATCACGTCCCTGCTGCTTGACGAGGCGGTGGGTTGGGCGGCGTGGCATGCGGGCCATCCGGGCGTTACCGGCCGGTTGCGAGTCAGCTTCCGGCGACCGCTGAAGCTTGGGGAGCGCGTGAGAGTGGTGGGCAAGGTCGAAAACGTTCGGCGGTCGCTTGTATACACGTCGGCGTATGTGGACAGCCTGGACGACGGATCGCGGATCGCGGATGCGACCGCGACGTTGATGGAGGTGAAGACGCAGGTCGATGCGGAGCTGGGCGGAGCGCACGGCCCGGCACGCTGAGGGTTCGGCGGCTGTAGGCGTCTAGAATCACTCTCGCGTCGGGGGCTGGCGCAGTTTGGCAGCGCGCACGGTTCGGGACCGTGAGGCCGAGGGTTCAAATCCCTCGCCCCCGACCATTTTTGTATTCAAAATCGGCGATTTCCTAAGGACCACGGGCAAAGACCCCAATCCCAATGACGCCCATGTACGGCGCGTACCAGTGGAAATCCAGAACGGGCGAGTTGGCTAGTATCAGGGCACAGGCCGCAAACGCGACTATCGCTTTAACCATCCTACGCAATGGCCAATTCTTGAGTCTCCAAGGAACCGCCATGCCTGAGCTTTTGAGCCTTGTTGCGACGACACGCCACATGGCAATCGGCGTGATAGCCAGAAAAAACTCAGTAACCCTCGTAAAGGCAATCTTCAATGGAGCGAGACGTGGACATGCCCAGCAATTCAGCTGACAAGGCCTCTCGACTTCATCTGTCGTTAGGCCGGCGACGATTCCGAGCTCGGCGGCTCGTTGTGACCGCATAGGGGAACCAAAGGAAGGGCCCTTCCATTACCGGCCATCCACAGAGTCGGGGACGCGAGAGCAATCTGCCTCATCCAAACGTCCTTAGCGTCTCCCGCCTTGCTGATCGCGACCCTGGGCGCGCATCGTCATCCCTCAATCCACGATGGGGAGCCGGGCTGCAGATTTCTGGTGTTGGCGGTCCTCCGGCGACCTAGAATCCACCGCGGATGCCTACCGAGCAGTCTGCAAACCGACACGAGCGGCCGCTTCTCAGCCATCGCTACCCGAAAGATGAAGCTGCGAACCTACTCCGTGGTCGTATCGATGCCGGCCAGGCCTTGCTCACGAAGTTCAACCCCTCAGACATCTTCAGCGGGCTAGTGGCGTGGGAAGCCGACATCAGTAAGTGGGGCGACTTCAACTCCGAGCTGCTTCGTGCGCTGTTCACCACCCCGGAGGTGGCGGGCGAGTACTCCTACGCGAACCCGATCCTAATGAGATCCAATTACGACAATAGCAGCGACCGTTTCGGCCGGCTTCGGCAGTCGGTTGAAAAGCAACTTACGAGCCTCGAGTCAATCCTCGACAAGCTCACTTTATATGAGGTTGAAGCCCCCACTGGACCGCCGTCTGGCCATCCAGGCCAACCAGCACAGTATCGCGATGTGCACATTCACATCGCGGGGAGCACGGTGGGCCAGCTCAACCTCGCGCCAGTCGTCGGCAACATAGAGACGCACCTCAATACCGTTAACGGTCCTACTGCCAGTGAGTTAAAGGTAGTCGTCGCCAACCTGGTTGAAGCGGTTGTGGCCGACGAAGAGTTATCAGCGGTTGCCAAGAAAGACACGCTCGAGAACATCGACTATCTCTCGGAGGCTGCCGCGACTCCCGTCTCCATGAGGAAGCTGCCAGTCGTTAAGGCGGTCGTGGCGTCGACGGCGGCCATTCTCGCGGCTAGCAGCCACGCGGCCACCGTTTGGGAAGCCGCGCGGCCAGTATTGCAGCAATTTTTCGGCTTCTAGGTGCCCGGCACCGTTGCCCGCGGTCGCGTACTCACTTCCTGGAGGATGGTGACGTCCGGGCTCAAGGTTGATAGCGTCGGCAGCTTTCGGTCAAGCGCCATACCGACGTTCCAGGTAGTGATCCTCACAGCGACTCGCGAGTCTTACTCCCGATCGAGTCAGGCAGTTGAGGGCAGGCCGATTCGCATTCCCACCCGCGGTCGGTAGTTATCGATAAGAGCCTGCTAGCGGGAGCATTCGTGTGGAAAGCACCCTTCGGAAGATAAGCACCTATACTGCCGCCGCTATGATCGGCGGCCCGAGTTGGTGGGAGCGCAGAATCGTTCAGTTCTTCATGCGGCGCGGCTTAATGACGGCCGCTGTGGTGCCGGTAGTCGTCGGGCTGGTCTTTTTGTACGGCGCGACTATGGTTATCGCGCTCATCACCGAGCATCGGCCTTGGCCCGCGTCGCTCGAAGTGTCTTGGGTCCTCATCGCCGGAGTTGGTGCCCTTCTCATCACCTATCTGGTGGCTCTGCTGGCGATGGGGGCTGTGTTCACTCGCAGTCGGTACAACCGCCTACTAACACTGCACCAGACGATGCGAGATATCCGTGCCATGTCTTGGATTGAGTTCGAGGAGCTTGTCGCTGCCAACTACGTTGCCCAGGGCTACGAGGTCGACCGCGTTGGCCAGGCCGGCCCTGATGGCGGAATAGACCTTCGAATGAGAAAGGATGGCGAGACCGTGCTCGTTCAGTGCAAGCACTACCGAAACAGCTGGGTGCACGAACTGCCGCTGCGACAATTTCTGGGGTCGCTAGTGAACTTCAATGCTGACAGGGGCATATTCGTCAGTTGCGGTGTCTTCGATGAGACCGCCGAGCAATTTGCTAAGCAGAATCCCCGGCTTCAACTGGTCGCAGGCGAGCAGCTTGAGGCGATGATCAAACAGTCAGTGGAACAAAGGCTCGAGGGACACATCTACATCTGCGATGACTGCCACGCCCCAATGAAGCCCAAAACAGGAAGGCGTGGACTCTTTCTCAGTTGCTCAAACTACCCCGCCTGCAAAGGTTCGCGCAATTGGCCGAGCGGCCTGAAAGAATGACATTCGTATACTCCGATTGCTCACGATAAGGCTCCGATATCATTATCGCCAAGAGGTGCGTGAGGCGGTTAAGCGCGCCTGCTCGCTGGCTGTTTAGTCGCCAAGACTGTCGTCCCAGACCAGTACGATCGCAGTCACTGGTTCTACCGGTCGTGTTCCAGGGACTTCAGCGACCTTCACGCGATAGATCCCGGCGGACGGAATCCGGACAAACCCGCGATACCGACCTTCGCCTAGGTTGGTAAGTCGCGTAGCGGCGACGACAGGCTCCTCGTTTTCATCGACCACTTGGGCTCCGAGGACGAGATTGTCTTCATCGGGGTCCGCCTCGACGAGAACAGTCATGGCCGCCCCGAGCTGGATCAAATCGGAGATCTCCAGCCCAAACTGCGGGCGGTCACCCATGTACTGGAACTTCTGCATCGTAAGAATCCCTTCAATCTGATCTAGGACGCCGCCTTCTGCGTGCAGTCGCGCGTGAAGTTTGGGTACGAACATCGCCCGACTGGTGTCTCCCTTCCATTCGGGAGGTAGTGCCGAGCGCCCAGGTACGGTTCCATCGCCGATGCCAGTCTCGGCCTCGTTTAGGCCAGCCAGAGTTGTCGCTGTTATCGTTCGGTGACGGACGCCGGCAATCACATGAGTCGCGTATTGGTTTTCGGCAGCGCCCCTTTGTGCTATTGCATCCTGAATCTGATGGTGAAACCGAATACCATCGTGCACAAGGGCTGGCGCTACGTCGGGCAGAGTCACGTTATCTGGCCGACTAGGCGGTTGCGTGTCACTCTCGTGAACGCTGTCGTAGGTCGGGATCATCTGGTAGATCGAGGGTAGGCTTCGCACCAGATCCGTCGCGTCGATGGTGAATGGACCGGCCTGCCAACGCTGACCAAGAAGAAAGTTGAGCGCTTTTGGCGAGCCCTGATGCGGTGTGCCAATAGTTATTAGGCGGCGGGTGTGCTGGTACCCGCCAAGCACCTCCAGGTAATAACGCGCGATTAGCCCACCCATGGAGTGACACACGAAGATCATCTTCGGGTCGGGCGACAAGCTGCCTCGCGTTTCGCTGAGTCGCGCCTGGCGCCAAAATTGCAACGAACTCTCAGCTGCGTCCTTCAATCGCTGC
>Ga0209160_1001206_pt1 | contig 21637 bp, 16 predicted proteins | sample GraSoiAngelo_153_FD_186167 | JGI IMG/M metagenome (GOLD analysis project Ga0209160, IMG submission 186167) | Grasslands soil microbial communities from the Angelo Coastal Reserve, California, USA - 14_1009_12_40cm (SPAdes) (version 2) | ecosystem: Environmental > Terrestrial > Soil > Grasslands ... | reverse complement strand
CGTGCAGCCGCGCACCGACGACGCCGCCGTGCGCGCCAACGTCGTCGGGATCGCGCCGCAGGTCAGCGGTCCCATCGTTGACCTGCGGGTCGTGGACAACCAGCACGTGAACGCTGGAGATCTTCTCTTCGCCGTCGACTGTCGTCCCTACGAGGCGCGACTGGCTCGCACCCGCGCCGACCTGGCGCTCGCTCTCAAGGAAGTCGACGCCCAGCGCAAGTCGATCGCCTCGGCGGCGTCGGAGATCGGCCGGCGAGAGGCCAGCCTGGCGTCGGCGACCGCGCAGATCGCGCGCGCCGAGGAAGAGCGTGCCGCGGCCGAAGCCGCCGTGGCCAGACTGCAGGCCGAGGCCGACTACGCGGATGATTACCTGGGACGGATCGAGCCGCTCCTCAAGCGCCAGTTCGTGACGGCGGATCGCGTGGCCGACGCCCGCAACAAACGGGACGCCAGCGCGGCCGCGGTGCAGGAAGCGCGGCGACGCGTGCGAGCAGCCGCAGCCGCGGTCGAGCATGCTATGGCTGCTCGCCGCGATGCGGCGCTTGCCGTCGACCAATCACACCACGAGCGCTCGCGGGCCGAGGACCTCCTGGCCCAGGTCGGCGATTTCAACGCGCGCGTGGAAGCCGCCAGGGCCACCATGCGCACGGCCGAGCTCGACGTGGGCTACTGCCAGGTTCGCGCACCCTTCGACGCCTACGTGACCAACCTGAACATCGCCGTCGGCGAGTATGCGCGGCTGGGCCAGCAGGTCTTCGCCCTCGTGGACAACCGCGCCTGGTACGTCCTGGCCAACTTCAGCGAGACCTACATGCCGTCGATCAAGCCGGGGATGGAGGCAGACGTCTACCTCGTCAGCGCCCCGGGCCGACCATTTCGCGGCGTCGTACAGGGAGTCGGCTGGGCGAACCGGCCGGCCGATGGGGAGACAGTCGGCGTGCTGCCCGACGTGCGGCGCACGCTGAACTGGGTGCGCCTCGCCAATCGCTTCCAGGTTCGGGTTCGCCTCGAGGAGCGGGATCCCGAACATCCGTTCCGGATGGGCACGACGGCGGTCGTCACCATCCGCGGTTTTCCGAGTTCCGCGTCTGCGGCTGCTGAGCCGCGCTGAACGCGGGGTGCGCTCGTGAGCGTCGTCCCGGCGGCAGCGCGGCTGATCGATCCGCCGCCCCGGATGATCGAGTCGCTGTGGGCGGAGTTGGCGCCGACACCGGGGCGCTGGCGGCGGTCCGTGTTCATCGGCCTCGGCACGATGACCGCGCTCGTAGTGGCGTGGACCATCCAGATGCCGAGTTTCGCGGCCCCGGTCGTCGCCTTGTTCGGGCTGCTGCCGAGCAACGTCTGTACCTGGCGCAAACTCCCTTTGCGGCTCGCGCTCACGACCGCCGGCGCGGTTCTCAGCATCACGGTCGCCGGAGTGCTGGTGCAGCTTCCCTGGCTGCTTCTGCCCGCGTTCTTCGCGGGTGTGGCGCTCACCGCGTATTGCTGCCCCGTCACGAGCGGCCCTCTCGAGCTGCTCGCGCTGCTGTACCCGCTGTGCACCGCGTTCTACATGGGTGTGTTCGACCCGGACGGCATGCCGATGGCGGTCGCCGAGATCTGCGTCGGCTACGCCGTCGGGATCGTGACGGCGACTACATTCTCGCGCCTGTTCGCGGCGGACGACGCGGCGGCCACGCTCGCCGGCGCGCTCGCCGCCGGGTTCGCGCGTGCGCGCGTGCGCCTCGACGAGGTCACGGCTCGCTTCGCCGCTGAAGGGTTCGAGCCCATCCCGGGCGAGGCGCCGATTTCGCCGCAGTTCGCCCGCGATATGCAACTGCTGGAGCGCGTCCGCCAGGAAGGTCGGCGTCGCGAGGACGTCGCGATGCTCTCCCTCGCCATCGTCGTCGTCGACCACGCGCTGACGCTCACGGACACGATGGACGCACTGGCCCGGCATGACGTCGGCCGGACGTATCGGCGCCTGCTCGCCCCGCAGCTGAGCGTGCTCGTCGCTCGCCTCGGCGCGGGGCTCCGCGGATTTGAGCAGGCGGCGCGCGAGCTTCGCCCTCTCGCCGCGACCTTCGCTACGCTGCACGCGCAGTGGCCCGACTTCCGCGCGGCCACCGCCGCGGTGGAAGCGCAGCAGCTCGCGCTCCGCCGGACCGGCACCCTGGTGAATGTGGACATCGCGGAGGAAGCCAACACCGACGCGTTCGTCCGGGCGCTGATCGACCTGGCCGAAACTCTGCACACCTCGCCCGCAGAGCTCCGCGAGCGGGCGACGAGCGGCGCGGAACCGAGGAGCGTGGCGCTTCCGGGTCTCGACCCCTATGCCGCGCGCTACGGCGTGCACGTCGGACTCGGCACGACGTTCAGCTATCTCATCGGGATCGTCGCGGACACCCCGGACCTCTTCAACGTCCTCTTTCACCCGGCCTTCCTCGCGGTGTCGAGCTACGGCGCGACCATCCATCGCGCCGGTACGCGCTTGGCCGGCACCGTGATCGGTTGTTTCGTGGCGATCGTCGCGACGATCGCGGTGACGCCGAACATCTTCGAGCTGCCCGCGCTCGCGCTCGTGCTTTTCGCGGTCACGGTGCCATCCGCGTACGTCGCGCTCGGCGGACCACGGTTTTCGTACGTCGGTTTGCAGATCGTCGTCGCCTTCGCGATCGTCGCACTCGCCGAGCAGGCGCACGCGGACGTCCAGTCGCCGCTGTGGCGAGCCTATGGGGCCCTCCTCGGCACCGCGGCACTCTTTTTCGCGTTCCGCGTCGTCGGCCCAGACTATGCGGGCCGCCAGCTCGTCGCCCGCTTTATCGACGTCGTGCGTGAGATTTTGCGGTTGGTCCCGCGGCCTGGCTCGGTCCCGCTCACCGTCACCGAGGCGGTGGGCGTCCGTCAGCGGATCGTCGCGACCCTGCCTGACATTCTGCGGCTCGCCGACGAGGCGCGCGCCGAACGGGTCACGGGTGGAGTCGATACGAACGCGGCCGTCGTCGCCGGCGGCCGCGGTGTCCGTATCGGCTACCGCCTCGCGGCCATCTGGGAGGGACGCGTGGCGAGCCGTCGGCCGCCGCTCTCGGAACCGCTGCAGACAGCGCTGGTGAACGTCGAGATCGCTATCCGTGCCTCGCTCGAGCTCGCGCTGAGCATGCTCGAGGCGCGGCACACCATGGCCCGTCCGCGCTCACGTGGCTATCGCCAGGCGTACGCGGTAGCCTCGGCGGTAGCGTCGGAGCCGCGCCCGGACCTGTCTGGTGCTCTGAGCGGGCTCGAGCGAACGATCGACGCGGCGCGCGCCACGGAGCTCGACGAGTGGCCTCCGACCGCGCGGGGAGCGCTCGTCGCCGAGCTCGAACACCTGCGACGCATCGTCGAGCTATTACCGTCGTTCGATGACTATCTCGAGCAGATGATCCTCCCTCGGCGGTGACCGTCGCCGGGCCCGTCTCCAACCGGCTGGGGCGTACCCGACGAAAGTAGGGTGTATTCCGACCCGACCAACGTCGGGTAGATGCGTTCGACCTCTCACCGTAGTCTTCGCCGTAACCGATCGAACATTCACGGACAACGGCGAGGACGCGAGATGAATCTTCAGGTGGTGCTCGAACGGCACATCGATCGAACCTCCGCCCCGACCCGCGTAGACCGCGATCACGATCTCCTGGAGGCGCTCCGGCGTCGCGAGCCCATGGCCGCGGAGCGTCTGGTGAGCACGTACGGCGAGCGTGCCTATCGTCTGGCCAGCCGCATGACCGGCAACCGCGAGGACGCGCAGGAAGTCGTGCAGGATGCGTTCTGGACCGTGATTCGAAAGATCGACATGTTTCGCGGCGAGGCCGCATTCGGGTCGTGGCTCTACCGCATCGTGGCGAACGCCGCCTGCCAGAAGCTTCGCAGCCGGCAGAGCCGCCGGCACGAGATCTCGCTGGACGAGGTGCTCCCGCTGTTCGACGAGCGCGGGTGCCACGCCGAGCCGGTCGCCGACTGGTCGCCGGCCGCGAACGATCCCGCCGTCCAGGCGGAGCTGCGGACGACACTGAGCGCGGCGATCGACGAGCTGCCCGCCGCCTACCGGGCGGTGCTGGTGCTGCGCGATATCGAGGGGCGATCGAACGCGGAGGTCGCGGAGGCTCTCGGGCTCAACATCGGGGTGGTGAGGACGCGCGCGCATCGCGCCCGGTTGTTCCTGCGGAAGCGACTGGACTATTGCATGACGACCATCCCCGCCGCCGTTGCATAGCCTGCTGACCGCCGTAGTTGCCGCGCGAGATGGGTGCTCGGCTGACCACGCGCGTGCCGTGACGGAACCGACCGCGGTCTCTCCGACGGTTTCGGAATCTTGCGCAAAGCGCGCGGCTGTCGTGGCACCCGGTCGACTCGGGTCGTCACAACGGCAAAGCACATGTGCGCGCCGACGTACCGGAAAACGTCGATCCGCCGGCGGCAGGCGCGGAGCAGGGTGCAGGACATGATCACAACGGCGACGGACACGAGCGCGCAGGGCATTGAACGCGCGTCGGCCGCGCGCGTCGGGATGATCGGCCTGATCGTCGCGGAGGCGTCGCTGTTCGCGGTCTTCGTCGTCGCCTACCTCTACGATCTCGGAAAAAGCCTCAGCGGGCCGTCGCCGAAAGAGGTGCTGTCCGTGCCGGTCCTTGGCACCGTGTGCCTGCTCTCGAGCAGCGTCACCGTGGCGCTGGCGGTGCGGGCGTTCGGCCGCGGCGCCGTTCGCCGTTGCGGCGCCTGGCTGCTGGCGACGGTGGTGCTGGCCGTCGTGTTCCTGACCGGTACCGCGGCCGAGTGGCTGCGGCTCATCACGCGCGAAGGCGTCACGATCGGGACGAATCTGTTCGGGACGACGTTTTACGCGCTGGTCGGCTTGCACGCCTCGCACGTGATCGTCGGGGTCGTGATGCTCACGCTCATCGGCGTGTTCGCCTGGTCGCGGGCGCTCCAGTCCGCGCACGTCGAGCGCGTGGAGCTCGTGTCCTGGTACTGGCATTTCGTGGACGCGGTCTGGGTCGTCGTCCTCACCGTCGTCTACGTGATCGGACGCTGAGGGCGCTAAATATATGAGCGAAGCCTGCTCCGAAGTCGTCGTCACGTCAGTCGCGCGTGACCGCCGCCAGGTCGCCACAGATCTCGTTGCGCTCACGAAGCCGCGGGTGGTCATCATGGTGCTCGTCACGACGCTCGTGGGCTACCACGTGGGGCTGACCGGGTCAGCTGACTACCTCCGCGTGATTCACCTGCTGATCGGTACCCTGCTCGCCGCCGGCGGGACGCTCGCCCTCAACCAGTGCTGGGAGCGAGATCTCGACGCACAGATGAATCGTACTCGTACCCGACCGCTGCCCGCCGGCCGTCTGCAGCCTCTCGAGGCGTGGCTGTTCGGTGTGGCGCTCATCGTGCTCGGCACGGCGTACGTCGCGGCGCTGGTCGGCCCGCTGGTTGCGCTGGTCACGATGCTCACAACGATCCTTTACTTGTTTGCGTACACGCCGCTGAAGCCACGGACTCCGCTCTGCACGCTGGTGGGTGCCGTGCCCGGCGCGCTCCCGCCCGTGGCGGGATGGGCGGCCGCCCGGGGTGACCTCACGCTGGGCGCCTGGGTCCTCTTCGGCGTGTTGTTTCTCTGGCAGCTGCCGCACACGCTGTCGATCGCCCGGCTCTATCGCGACGACTACGCGCGCGGCGGCGTCCGGGTGCTGCCGGTGACGGACCCGGACGGCACGAGCACGGAGCGCCAGATCGTCCTTGGGTGCCTGGCGCTGCTCAGCGTGAGCCTGGTGCCGGCCGTCATCGGCTGGACCGGCGCGATCTACTTCGTGGGAGCGCTCGTCCTGGGGCTCGCGTTCGCCGCCGTCGGCGTCGTGCACGCGCTGGCGCCATCGCCGCGCGCCGCGCGCCACGTCTTGCTCGCCTCGCTGCTCTATCTGCCGCTGCTCCTCGGGCTGCTGGCATTCGACCGGATATGACGCCGACCTACGACGGACACGCGGAGTCTTCGGACACCATCGATCTGCCGGCACCGACGGCGTGGCCGATGGTCCTGGCCCTCGGGATCACGCTGGCCTTCGGCGGTCTCGTCACCCACGCCGCCATCAGCGTCATGGGCATCGTGCTGGCGCTGATCGCTGGCGTGGGCTGGTGGCGCGAGGTCTTTCCCGAGCAACGAGTGGAACGGATCACGTTGCGCACGATCGAGCTGCGCCCACCGACGGTCATGCCATGGCGCCCGGCCGTCGAGCGCGCCAGCATCGGTGGGGGTGGTCATCGAGCGCGGGTGCCCGTCGAGATCCAACCGTATTCGGCCGGCATCAAGGGCGGCATCGTCGGCGGCATCGTCATGGCCGCGCTCGCGCTCGCCTACGGGCTCGTCGTGCAGCGAAGCGTGTGGTACCCGATCAATCTCCTCTCGGCGGTCGCGATGCCGTCGCTCGCGCACGCGACCGTCGCCGAGCTCCGTGCGTTCAGCCTGACGGCGTTCGTGATCGGGATCGTCGTTCACGGACTGATTTCGGTGCTCGTCGGCCTGCTGTACGCGGTGATCCTGCCGATGCTGCCGCGCCGTCACATGCTCTGGGGCGGCCTCGTCGCGCCGCTGCTCTGGACGAGCCTCGTCTGGGCCGTGCTCGGGATCGTCGACCCGATGCTGAACGCGCGAGTCGACTGGACCTGGTTCGTCGTCTCGCAGATCGGTTTTGGACTCACGACGGGATTCGTGGTGGCGCGTGCGCATCCGCTCGCCACGATGCAGACCTGGCCGCTCGCGACGCGCGCCGGCGTCGAGACATCGACGGCAGGTTCGGAGCAGACGCGATGACCACATCGACGGCCCCGAATGTCGTCGTCGTCGCGATGCTGCTCGTCGTGAGCCTGACCGGCTGCGACGTCGCGCCCGGGCGAGCGAGAGCGCGAACACAGCGAGACACTCCGCCCGCGCAGGCGACGACGTTTCGCGCACTCTACGACCGGCAATGCGCGGGTTGCCACGGCCGTGACGGCCGCCTCGGCGCGGCACGGCCCCTGAATGATGCAGTCTACCTGGCGCTGGTCCCGCCGGAGCGCATCCGCCACGTGATCGCGAATGGCGTCCCGGGCACCGAACAGCCGGCCTTCGCGCTCAGCGCGGGCGGCCCGCTGACCGACGAGCAGATCGAGTCGCTGGTCCAGGGACTCCGCGCAGCGTGGTGGCGACCCGACGCGCTGCGGGATGAACACGTGCCGCCGTACGCGGCGCCGCTCGGAGACCCGGAGCGCGGCAGCGCCGTCTACGCCGCGGCCTGCGCGAGCTGCCATGGCGGGGAGGGGAGCGGCGGGTCGAAGGCGCGCTCGATCGTGCATTCCTCGTATCTGGCGCTCGCGAGCGATCAGCATCTGCGCACCACCGTGATCGCGGGACGCTCGGACCTCGGAATGCCCGACTGGCGCGGTCAGATCGCCGGGCGCGCGCTGTCGCCGGCGGAGATCTCGGACGTCGTCGCCTGGCTCGTCACGAAACGGACGCCGGTCCCAGGCCGGCCGGGAGGATCCTGACGCGATGTGTGGAAACCACGACCGCCTGCCGCCGTCGCCGCCGTCGCGGCGCGGATTCTTGTTCACGCTGGGCGCAGGACTGAGCGCCGTCGCCGCCATGCTGGCTGGCATCCCGATCATCGGATACATCTTCGGACCGGTTCGCGGCCGCGCTGGTCAGGCGTGGATCACGCTCGGCGCTGTCGGCAGCTTCCCCGAAGGTCAGACGCGCCTGGCGACGTATGACAACCCGTTCCGCGTCGCGTGGGACGGCCCGACGGCGAAGATCGCGTGCTGGGTGCGGCGTGTCGGCGGCGAGCAGTTCCAGGTCTTCGCGGTCAACTGCGCGCACCTCGGGTGCCCGGTCCGATGGTTCCAGGAGTCGCGCCTGTTCATGTGTCCGTGCCACGGCGGCGCGTACTACGAGGACGGCTCGCGGGCCTCGGGGCCGCCGCCCCGCGGGCTCTTCGAGTACGACTACGAGATCCGGCAGGGGCAGCTGTGGGTGCGCGGCGGCCAGCTTCCGACGCTGGCGGGACCCGTGTGATGCGGCTCATCACGCCGCTCCGCGCGGTGGCCGGCTGGCTCGAGGCCCGCACAGGGCTCGGCGCCGCGGTCACCCCGGCCGCGACCCATCCGGTTCCGCGGCGCACCGCGAGCTGGTGGTACGTCTTCGGCAGCGCGACGATGACGCTCTTCGCGCTCCAGATCGCCACCGGCATCTGCCTGGCGCTCGTATATGTCCCCGCGGCCGACCAGGCGTACCAGAGCCTCCAGTACCTGAACGAGCAGGCGGCGTTCGGCGCGTATCTACGCGCCATCCACTTCTGGGGCTCGAACGCCATGGTGCTCGTGATGACGCTGCACATGCTGCAGGTCTTCCTGTTCGGCGCCTACAAGTACCCACGCGAGCTGACGTGGATTGTCGGCGTGTTCATGCTGCTGTGCACGCTCGGGATGGCCTTCACGGGGCAGATCTTGAGGTGGGACCAGGACGCCTACTGGGGCCTCGGCATCGGCGCGTCCATTGCCGCGCGGGCGCCGGTCGTCGGCTCGACACTCGTCCACCTGCTCCTGGGCGCGCCGATCATCGCCGGCCGGACGCTGTCGCGCTTCTTCGCGCTCCACGTCTTCGTCGTCCCCGGCATTCTCATCGCGCTCACCGGGCTGCACGTGTGGCTCGTCCTCCGACTCGGCGTCAACGAGTGGCCGATGCCGGGGCGGGTGGTGGACCGGGAGACCTACCGTGAACGTTACGAGGCCGAGGTCCACCGCGATGGCGTGCCGTTCTTTCCCGTGGCGGCGCGGAAGGACATGATCGCGATGGGTGTCGTCATCCTCGCCGTGCTGGTCTGCGCGGCGATCTTCGGTCCGAACGGGCCCCACGGCGTGCCGGATCCGACCATCACCGATGCCTCCCCGAGACCCGACTTCTACTTCCTCTCGCTCTTCGCGCTGCTGGCGCTGCTGCCGCCGTGGACCGAGACGGTCATCCTGCTCGTCGGCATGCCGCTGGCGATCGTGCTCCTGCTGGCCCTGCCGCTGTTCGCCTCCACCGGCGAGAAGAGCTGGCGCCGCCGGCCGGTCGCCGTCCTGAGCTCGCTGCTGATCGTGCTGGTGGTGGCGACGTTCGCGGCGCTCGGGGTGATGTCGCCGTGGTCGCCCGTGATGGATGCTGGAACGGCGCTCGCCACGCCGGTGACGTACGTGCAAGACCGCTCCCCGCTCGAGCTGCAGGGCGCGCTCGTCGTCCAGAACAAGCAGTGCCGGAACTGTCACAGCCTCGGCGGCGAAGGCGGAGCGCGCGGCCCCGCGCTCGATGGAGTCGCGACGCGGCTCACCCGTGATCAACTGATCCGACAGGTGCTCCAGGGCGGGGGCAACATGCCGGCCTACGGCAAGAACCTCACCCCAGCCGAAGTGAACGCGTTGGTCGCCTTTCTCGAGACGTTGCGTCCGTCGAATCAACCGCCGGCGCGTGCGCCGGAGGGCGCGCGGCCGGTCGCGCGCTCGGACTGATGGCCAGCGGTACGGACGCCTGGCTGGCCTTGGCCACGCTGGGCGGCGCGGCCGCGATCTACGCGCGCGGCTGGTGGGCGCTGTCGCGGCGCACATCGCGGCGCTTTGGCGTGGGACGTCTGGCCGCGTTCCTCGGCGGCCTCGCGGTGATTGCGATCGCGCTGGCGTCCCCGCTGGACACCCTCGCCGGCCGGCTCCGGTCGGCGCACATGGTGCAGCACCAGTTGCTCATGATGCTGGCGCCGCCGCTGCTCTGGCTGGGCGCCCCAGTGGCGCCGATGCTGCTCGGGTTGCCGCGACCGATCCGTCGGCTGGTGGCGGTCGCGCTGGCGTCACGGTTTCCGCGGCTGAGCGGGCACATCCAGCAACCCGCTGTCGGCTGGGTATCGTTCGCCCTCGCCTTCTGGACGTGGCACGCGGCGCCGCTCTACGAGCTGGCGTTAGGCTCGCACGCCTGGCATCACGTCGAGCATGCGTGCTTCTTCGGCAGCGCCATGTTGTTCTGGTGGCCGGTGATTCTTCCGTGGCCCGCCCGATCGGCGTGGCCTCGGTGGACGATGATCCCGTATCTGCTACTGGCGGATCTCCAGAATACGATCCTCGCCGCGATGCTCACGCTCTCCGACCGCCTGGTCTATCCCGCGTACGCGACCGTCGGAGTCGGCAACGTGTCCGCGCTCGACGATCAAGCGATCGCTGGCCTGATCATGTGGATACCCGGATCGCTGATCTTCCTCGTCGCGGCCACGTGGCTCGCCGTGGAGGCGCTCAACGGTACGCGCGACGTTCGCGACATGGCACCCGCTCGCTAAGCTATTCGCGCGCGCCGGTGAAGCGGCGCGTCGTGGATAGCCAGGGGCTCGCGGCGCGGGTAGCGTGGACCTCGCGCGGGGAGGCTCCGAACGCGACGAACGTAAGGTAGACACCCCACGTCCCTCAAAGTACGCTTACGCGAGCTCTACCTGGGGGCTGGACACATGGCACGAGCAACGCGCGGTTCGTTCGCCGACCACGTCGCACTATGTCGCTCTCCAGAAATCCTCTGATATCAACGCGCCCTCCAGCATGGTCGAGTCAGTAGCGCCGGCATGATCGACTTCTCGGACTGCACGCTCGAGCCACTCCAGAGGGATGGGGAGCTCGTCCTGTACCGCGGAGCGCACGCGCGCTCCGCGAGCGACGTTGGTCCCCGTATGCTCCTCCTCGCGCCTGCGCGTGACTACGCGTCGCCCGCAACGCTCGCGCGTCTCGAGCACGAATATTCGCTGGCCGCCGAGCTCGATCCGCGATGGGCGGCACGCCCGGTCGCGCTCGGCCGGCACCAGGGTCGCACGGTTCTGGCGCTCGAGGACCCCGGCGGCGTGCCGCTCGCCCGCCTGCTCGGCAAGCCCATTGACCCGGTTGCCTTTCTGCAACTGGCGATCAGTCTCGCGTGCGCGGTCGAGGGCGTGCATGCGGCCGGTCTGATCCACAAGGACATCACGCCGGCCCACGTCCTTGTCGACTCGGCGACCGGTGCTGTCTGGCTCACCGGCTTCGGGATCGCGTCGCGACTTCGCCGCCAGCGGCAGTCGCCCGAGCCGCCCGAGATCATCGCGGGCACGCTCGCGTACATGGCCCCCGAGCAGACCGGGCGGATGAACCGGTCGATCGACTCGCGGAGCGATTTGTATGCCCTCGGCGTCATCCTGTACGAGCTACTGACCGGCAGCCTCCCGTTCACCGCCGCCGACCCGATGGAATGGGTCCACTGCCACGTGGCGAGGCGTCCGATGCCACCGGCCGAGCGGCGGCAGGGGGTGCCCGGCGTCGTGTCGGCGGTTGTCACGAAGCTGCTCGCCAAGACGGCCGAGGACCGCTATCAGACCGCGGCTGGCCTCGAGCGCGACCTCCGGCGCTGCCTGGCTCAATGGGAGACCGAGCGCCGGATCGACACCTTCCCGCTCGGCGCGCACGACACGCCGGACAGGCTCGTGATGCCCGAGAAACTCTATGGGCGAGCGCGCGAGATCGAAACGCTGCTCGCTGCCTTCGACCGCGTCGTGACGAGCGGGATGCCGGAGCTGGTGCTGGTCTCCGGCTCTGCCGGCATCGGCAAGTCCGCCGTCGTCAACGAGCTGCATAAAGTGCTCGTGCCGCCCCGCGGCCTCTTTGCCGCAGGCAAGTTTGACCAGTACAACCGTGACATCCCGTATGCGACGCTCGCGCAGGCGTTTCAGAGCCTCATCCGGCACCTTCTGGGGAAGAGCGAGGCCGAGCTGGACAGCTGGCGCGCCGCGCTCCGTGAGGCGTTGGAGCCGAACGGACGGCTCATGGTGGACCTCGTCCCCGAATTGACGCTCCTCATCGGCGACCAGCCGCCCGTGCCGGAGCTCGCGCCGCAGAACGCGCAACGGCGTTTCCAGCTGGTGTTCCGGCGGTTCATCGGTGTGTTCGCCCGGCCGGACCATCCGCTGGCGCTCTTCCTCGACGATCTGCAATGGCTCGACGCCGCGACGCTCGATATGCTCGAGGATCTCTTGACTCAGCGGGATGTCGCGTCCTTGCTGGTGATCGGCGCCTATCGGGACAACGAAGTCAGCGCCATCCATCCGCTGCGGCGCACGCTCGACACGATCCGCCACGCGGGAGCGAGCGTGCAGGAGATCAGCCTTGTGCCGCTGGCCCGTCACGACGTGGGACAGCTGATGGCGGATGCGCTGCGCTGCGAACCGGCGCGCGTCGCCCCGCTGGCGCGGCTGGTGCACGACAAGACGGCCGGCAATCCGTTTTTCGCCATACAGTTCATTGCCGCGCTCGCGGAAGAGGGGTTGCTCACCTTCGATCATGGCCAGGGGTGCTGGTCGTGGGATCTCGATCGCATTCACGCCAAGGGGTACACCCAGAACGTGGTGGACCTCATGGTCGCGAAGTTGCACCGCCTGCCCGTCGACACACAGGAGGCACTCCAGCAGCTGGCGTGCCTGGGACACAGCGCAGCGATCACGACGCTTGCTCTCGTGCACGGGACATCGGAGGAGGAGGTCCACGCGCATCTCTGGGAGGCGGTCCGTCACGAGGTGATCGAGCGGCTGGAGAGTGCCTACAGGTTTATCCACGACCGTGTCCAGGAAGCTGCCTATTTCCTCATCCCGGAGGAAGGACGCGCTGCAGCGCATCTCCGCATCGGGCGGCTGTTTGCAGCACATACTCCTCCAGAGAAGCGGGAGGAGGCGATCTTCGAGCTCGTCAATCAGCTCAACCGTGGCGCCGCGCTGATCACTGAACAAGAGGAACGCGAGCGGCTGGCAGAACTCAACCTCATGGCCGGCACGCGCGCCAAGAATTCAACAGCCTACGCCTCGGCGCTCACCTATCTCCTCGCGGGTGCGGCATTGTTGGCGGAAGATTGCTGGGAGCGCCAGCATGCGCTCGCGTTCTCGCTGGAGTTCCACCGCGCCGAATGCGAGTTCCTGACCGGTGCGCTGGCGGCGGCGGAGGAGCGCTTGACCGCGCTTGCAACGCGCGCCGCCACGACGGTCGAGTACGCGACCGTCTCGTGCTTACGCATTGATGTGCACGCGACTCTTGGTCAGGGCGGCCGCGCGATCGCCGTCGGTCTCGACTACCTCCGACGGGTCGGCATCGACTGGCCGCCGCATCCGACCGAAGAGGACGTGCGACGCGAATACGAGCGGATCTGGGCCCAGCTCGGGGGCCGCACCGTTGAGGAGCTCATCGAGCTGCCGTTGATGAGCGACCCGGTAACCCTCGCGACCCTTGATGTGCTGACCAGGCTCGTGCCGCCTGCATCATTAAGGAATATGAACCTCGAATTCTTGACTGTCTGTCGGGCGGTCAATCTCAGCCTCGAGCATGGCAACAGCGACGGGTCGTGCTTCGCCTATGCAATGCTTAGCTTGGTCGCTGGCCCGCATTTCGGCAACTTCCAGGCCGGATTTCGCTTCGGCCAGCTCGGTTACGACCTGATCGAACGACGGGGATTGAGGCGCTTCCAGGCCCTGACGTATTTGGCCTTGGGACAAGCCATCCTGCCACTGACGCGACATGTCCGGGCTGGCCGCGAGATGGCGCGCCGCGCGTTCGAGGCCGCCAACAAGATCGGCGACCTCACGTGCGCGGTCTATTGCGGCAACCAACTGAACGCGCACCTGCTCGCGGACGGCGACCCGCTTGCCGAGACGCAACGCGAAGCCGAGAACGGTCTCGCGTTTGCGCAGAAGATGCGGTTCGGGTATGTCATTGACGTCATCTCCACCCAGCTCGGGCTGATCCGGACGCTCCGGGGACTGACGCGGAAGTTCGGCTCCCTGGATGATGAGCAGTTTGACGAGCTGTGGATCGAGCGCCGTTTTGCAGACAATCCGGATTGGGCGCCGGGCGAGTGGTTGTATCGGATCCGCAAGCTGCAGGCGCGCTACTTCGCCGGCGACTATGCAGCGGCTGTCGAGGCCGCATCGCAGGTGCAACGGCCGCAGCAGCGCCACCGGGAAGCGGCGGAATTGCACTTCTACAGCGCGCTGTCCCACGCCGCATGCTGCGACTCCGCCGCAGCCGACCTGCGCCAGCAGCATGTCGAGGCGCTGGCCGCCCACCACCGACAGCTCGCGGTCTGGGCGGAGCACCGCCCCGAGAGGTTTGAAAACCGCGCCGCGTTGGTGGGCGCGGAGATCGCGCGCCTCGAAGGCCGCGAGCTCGATGCCATGCGCCTGTACGAACGGGCCATCCAATCCGCCCGCGCCAACGGCTTTGTCCACCATGAGGCGCTGGCCCACGAACTGGCCGGCCGCTTTTATCTGCAGCGCGGATTCGAGACGGCCGGCTCTGCGCACCTGCGCCACGCGCGGGCGTGCTATGCGCTCTGGGGTGCCGACGGCAAGGTGCGGCAGCTCGATGAGCTCTATCCGCACCTGCACCAGGCAGAGCCGGCGCCCGAAGCACGTGGAACCATCGGGGCGCCGATCGAGCACCTGGAGCTTGCCACAGTGCTCAACGTCTCACAGGCCGTCTCGGGCGAGCTCGTGCTGGAGAAGCTCGTCGAGATGCTGTTGCGGACGGCTATCGAGCACGCCGGCGCCGAACGCGGGCTGCTCATTGTGCCGCGCGGTGGCGACCTGTCGATCCAGGCGGAAGCGACCACCAGCGGCAGTACCGTGCGGGTGCGTCTGTGCGAGACACCCGTCTCGGCGGCGGCACTGCCCGCGTCGGTGGTCCGGTATGCCGCGCGCACTCGGGAGAGCGTGATCCTCGACGACGCGTCGGCTTGCCGCTGGTGAAACAGGGGACTCTGGTGGCCATGCTGTACCTGGAAAACAACCTGGCGCCCAGTGTCTTCACGCCCGCCAGGATTGCCGTCCTGCAGCTGCTCGCCTCCGAGGCGGCGATGTCGCTCGACAACAGCCGTTTGTATCGCGAGCTCCAGGAACGGGAAGCCAAGATCCGGCGGCTGGTCGAGGCCAACATCATCGGGGTCGTCATCACGGATTTCGACGGCCCGATCATTGAGGCGAACGACGCCTTTCTCGATATGGTCGGCTATAGCCGGGACGATCTCATGGCGGGACGACTTCAATGGACCGCGCTTACGCCGCCCGAGTGGCACGCCGCCACGCAGCGAGGCATGGCGCAGATACGGGCGACCGGACGGTGTGACAGCTACGAGAAAGAATTCAGTAGGAAGGATGGCACCAGGGTGCCGGCGCTGGTCGGTGGCGCGGTGTTCGAGGAGACCCGCACGCACGCCGTAGCGTTCGTCGTCGACCTGAGCGAACGAAGACGCGCCGAGGAGGCGCTGCAGCGAGCCCACGCCGAGCTTGCGCACATCACCCGCGTGACGACGCTCGGTGAGCTGGCCGCGTCGATCGCGCACGAGGTCAAACAGCCTTTGGCGGCCATCATCGCGGAGGCGGACGCAGGCCGAAACTGGTTGGCCATGCCGAATCCCCGTCTCGATGTCGTGAGCGAGGCGCTCGACGCCATCGCGAAGGATGGTCAGCGGGCAGCAGATGTCATCCAGCGGATTCGCCAGCTCGCGACGAAGACCGAGCCACCGAAAGATCGGGTGGACGTCAACGAGGTGATCCGTGACGTGGTCTCGCTGGTGCGCGCGGAGCTGCGGCGCCACGACGTGGTGCTGACCCTGGAGCTCGAGGCAGAGTTGCCAATGGTGCGCGGTGATCGGATCCAACTGCAGCAGGTGATTCTCAACCTCGCGATGAACGCGATCGATGCCATGGCCGCGGTGGTCGACCGGCCGCGGGAGCTACGGATCCGATCGGGGCAGCCCGACGGGGATCACGTCACCATCGCCGTGCAGGACAGCGGCGTCGGCATCGAGCCAGACGATCTGGACCGGCTGTTCAATGCCTTCTTCAGCACCAAGCCTGGGGGCATGGGCATGGGACTATCGATCAGCCGCTCGATCGTCGAGGCGCATGGCGGCCGGCTGTCGGCGACGCCGAACGCGCCGCACGGCGCGTGCTTCTACATCTCTCTACCGGCCGCCACGCCGGCGCTGGAGCGCGACTGGCCGAAGTAGTCGATGTAGCGATCGATGGCACGTGGCTGATCACCGATCAAGGCACACACGTACATGATCCACTCCGCCAGTTCAACTCGCCGAGTGGGTCTCGACCGCCTGCGGATCAACCGTCGAAACCGACGGCACGACACCCGGGGCCAGCGTGACCCGCATGCGCTCGGCGTCCACGCTGATCCAGTGGACCGTGTCCACTGCTCAGGCTCACTCACCGTTGACGCCGCCCGTCGTGCCACCACCGAGCCCCGTGTCACGAGGCGTACCGATCGTGGTGCCGATGCCGCCGGTCGTCCCCACGCCGGGGACTGGACCAAGACCCGATGAGGTATCGCGCGGACTGCCCGCGCTCGAGCCGCTCGTCGGGAGCGAGATCGCCCCAGTTCCGTACGACGACGAGGCATCGCGTGACCCGAACCCGCGCGAAACGCCGAACATCGTGCCGGTCGAGCCGGGCGTCGTGCCGATCGAACCGGCCGCCATCCACACGATCACGCTGGCCGCTACGACCCTCCTCCCACGGCTCATGACTGCCTCCCTATCGATCCAAGAAATCGAACGAGTCGACACCGACGTTGTAGGACGCCGCGCGGGCGTCGAGTTGCACGGCGAAGTAGGCGCGGCCCAAGGCATCGATGGTGTCATCCAGCGGCTTGAGCACGGTCCGAAGTACCTGGCCCGACGAATCCAACTCATCGATGCGGAGGACGACGTTGTCAGCAGGCTCGCCGCGGTCGTTGTAGACGTATCCCGTGATGCGCACGTGGCCGTCCCGTCTCGTGTCGGCGCTCCACTGGATGTGGAAGAACTCGGCGCCGAGCGCGGTGTCGCCTCCGGGATCGGCCGCCGATGCCGTGGTTGGACTGGCCGCCAGTGCTGCCTGCCCAGGCAGGATGGCTGCCGCCAATGCGGCACCAGAGACTAAAAGTCCAGTAATGATCAGTGACCTCGTTCGTGTCATCTCCGTCTCCTCTTTCCGGGCGCCATCGGAACGGGCGCTCCGTACACCGTTGCGATGGCGTCGGGATGGTCGTGCGGCAGTGACCAGAAGATTTCCGCAAGAATCTGGAACGGGGGACGTGAATTCCGCATCTGGTCGTGTGAGAGGAGTTGGGGCCGGCGAGGTGTAGAAGGGCGCTGGACGATGAAGCTCCCTGGCCGACTGCGCGACTACTCACGCTGGCCGGGTTCACGTTGCAGTTGGCTCGCTGGCGAGGAGTCGCGATACGACAGCGGATCGCCGAAGAGCGACTGGACCTCGGAGGCCGCCGGGACGAAGGCCGTGATCGTACGACGGCAGGTGGGGGGCGATGCCCCCCACCTACGCCGACGTTAAGGCGCCTGGATGGAGTCCGGCCCGGTCACTGGCGTATCGTCGTTGAACGCCCATGACGTGCCGACGCCGCTGAGCGCGACGACCGCGAGCAGGAACGCGATGCTGAGCTTCTTCATCATCCTCACCCCCTCTCGCCCCTTCCGACGCCGGCGGAACACTCACGCGTTTCATGGGCCTTGTCGATTCTTGCGAAGATCGTCCTCGGCGTCACCTCGCCCACCTTGATGTCGTCTGAAGGGATACGCCTGGATCGCCCCATCCGGAGACGCTCGCCTACAGCACTTCCTCAAGCTGGTGAAGGCGGGGAAGGTCAGCGGCGTCACGCCGTCGAAGCGGGCGATCGAGGGCACACTGGCCGCGAACGGGCTGGAGACGTTCCGTCCGCGAGCTTGCGGACGGCAACGGACCGGCCTCTATCGGTCGAGTTAGGCGCCGCGTCCGTCACGCCGTAAGTTCTCCACGGCGTGTAACGGCGGTGAGCCGCGAGGCCTCTCAGTGTGTGGAGGCTTGGGAACCCATGAAGACCTTCATCACGGCGATCGTCGGCCTTGCCCTCATGGTGTTGGCGACTCCCGCCAGGGCCTATGTCGTCGAGATCACCACCTCGATCGGGCTTGCCAGTGTCGCCGATAAAGACCAGCTCCGCGACGCCGTCGAGTCGGCGATCGTCGACGTTCTGACGAATGCAATTGCTTTCTCTCCGACCGTGGTGACGATACAGAATGCGCGAGTCGTAGCGGACCGGATCTACATCTTGCTGCTGATCGCGGACGCGGACGGCGAAAAAACCCTCGAGGTGATCTCGGCTGAGAGGTCAGCGCCCAGCGACCCGGAAGGCGCGCGAGCGCCTTCGGAATAGCCGTTCGCGGTCTGAGCCGAGGGGAAAAAGCGGACGAGTGTGAACACCAAAACGACCGAGGCCACGATCGAACTTGCCGGCCGGCCACCTGACATGCAGATGCAGCACGCTGTGATCGGCGCGCTTCCCGGGGGCAAGCTCCGCCGGGTGATGGCCTACATCCAGAGCAATCTGCACCGAGAGCTTCGGCTCGCTGAGCTCAGCGCGGTGGTGCATATGAGCCCGTATCACTTCGCGCGCCTCTTCAAGAGAGCTACGGGGGTGTCCCCATATCGCTTCGTGGTGCACCGAAGGATGGACGCGTCGATCGCTCTGCTCACTACTTCGACGTCCTCCATCAGCTCGATCGCACGGGCGGTGGGATTCAAGACCGCGAGTCACTTTGCGACCACCTTCCGGCGCCTGACTGGCGTGACGCCGAGCGCGTACCAAGCCGGCAGAGCGGGTGTCGCGAACTCGCGAGCCGCGACATCATCGGCACGACACTCAGCGTGACCACGTGCGGAGGATCAACAATGATAACTGCTCCCAATGGCTCATCGAACGGTTGTTCGAACCGAGCGTCCGCGATTCCGCCACTTCGTGTACCGGTACGTCGGATCCGAGCTCGCGCGCCGCGGGGCGTCGAGTAGACCCAGGTAAGGGATGAAGGCCAGGGCCGCCGTCGGAGTTCAGACGCCAACTGTGCCGAAGTCAGACGGGAAGGTCGCGACTTCTGAACAGCGCCCGAGCATGCCGGCTGCTGGCATCTCGCGTGCACTGCATCCGCGTTTGTGAAGCTGCACGAGTTGCTCTTCGGCAAGCCGCTGCGCGCGACCGAACAGGAATCCGAACGGGTCGGCGCCGTCACCGCCCTGCCCGTGCTGGGGCTCGATGCGCTCGCCTCGGCCGCGTACGGCCCCGAGGCCGCGCTCACGGTGCTCCTGCCGCTGGGCGCCGCGGCCTCCGGTCAGGTCGGTGTCCTGACCCTGTGCATCGGCGCGGTGCTGATCGCGGTCGTGCTCTCGTACGCGCAGACCATCCGGGCGTACCCGAACGGCGGCGGGTCGTTCACGGTCGCGAACGAGAACCTCGGGCGAACCGCCGGCCTCCTCGCGGCCGCGGCGCTGTGCACCGATTATGCACTGAACGTGGCGGTGGGCATCTCGGCGGGAGTGGCAGCGGCCGCATCCGCCGTGCCCGCGCTTCTACCCTGGACGCTCCCGCTCTGCCTCGCCATTCTCGCCGTCCTCGTCGTGGTGAATCTGCGTGGCGTGCGCGACTCGGGGCTCGTCTTCCTCGGCCCGACGTATCTGTTCCTCGCGGCCCTCTTCGGCGCCCTCGCGCTCGGCGGATTCCGCACGATCCTCGCGCATGGGCATCCCGCGCCCGTCATGGCACCGCTCCCGGCGCCGCCGGCGGCGGCGCTGGCGCTGACGCCCTGGCTTCTCTTGCGCGCGTTCGCGAGCGGCTGCACCGCTCTCACCGGCGTCGAGGCCGTGAGCAACGCGGTCCCCATCTTCCGCCAGCCCAAGGTGCGGAAAGCGCGGTTCACGCTCGTCTGCATCGCCGGTTGCCTGCTCGCGCTGCTCCTGGGCGAGGCGCTCCTCACGAGAGCGTACGGCATCGTGGCCACCGAGCCGGGCGCAACGGGATACCAGTCGGTGCTGTCGCAGTTGATCGGCGCCGTCGCCGGGCGAGGGCCGTTCTACTACGTCGCGATGAGCGCCATCTTCGCCGTGCTCGCCCTCTCGGCGAACACGAGCTTCGCCGACTTCCCGCGCATCTGCCGCCTTCTCGCGCTCGACGATTACTTGCCGCCCGGCTACGCGCACCTGGGACGCCGTCTCGTCTATTCGAACGGGATCGCCTTGCTCGCCGCCGTCTCCGGCTTGCTGCTCGTCGTGTTCGGCGGAATCACCGACCGGCTGATTCCGCTCTTCGCCATCGGCGCCTTCCTGGCGTTCACGCTGTCGCAGGCAGGAATGGTCGCACACTGGTGGCGCGTGCGCGGCCCGCAGTGGCGCAAATCGTTGTGCCTGAACGCGATCGGCGCAGTTGCCACGTTCGTCACTTTGTGTATCGTCGCCGTCTCCAAGTTCATGGAGGGCGCATGGATCACGCTGATCTTCATTCCCGCGCTCGTGGTCTTCTTCGCCGGCCAGCGCAGGGCGACCGAGCGCATCTGGCGCGAGCGGACCGATCCCTCTCCTCTCGACTTGACGAACCTCGCTCGGCCGATCGTCGTCGTGCCGCTGCAGGTGTTCGACAGCATCGCGCACAAGGGGCTGCGCCTCGCCTTGACGCTGTCGCACGACGTCCGCGCCGTGCAGGTGCGGACGGATGACCTGAAGCTCGATGACCTGGGCAAGAGCTGGAATGCGCTGGTGGGGGAGCCGGCGCGCAACGCCGGATTGCCGCCGCCGCGCCTCGTCGTGCTCCCTTCGAAGTATCGCGCATTTCTCGGTCCGCTCCTGACCTATTTGCGAACCGTTTTCGAATCGACCGGCAATTCCCCCATCACCGTGCTCGTCCCCGAGTTGGTGCGGCGGCGGTGGTACCACTTCTTCATCCCGTCGCGCGTCACGATGCTGAAGGTGCTCCTGCTGCTCGACGGCGGGCCGCAGATCAGCGTGCTGAGCGCGCCCTGGTACCCCGCCGACGAGGTGGACGAAAGCACGCTGTCCCGATACGGCCGGCGGTCGTGGAACCGGCTACGCAAACTGGGCCGGCGGCCCGCCTAGCATTCCTGGTGCGCGTGAAGTGACCGTGCGGTGTCAGGCGCTCGCAAGTCGCCAGGATGGCTGGACAGGCTCCCTCATCGACGCGCCCTTCGCTCCCGCGATGGCGTTTCGACGAAGAACCAAGCAGCGGCGAAGCATCCGAGGCATACCAAGTCCAACTGATACAACGGTGGGATTCAAGACCGCGAGTCACTTTGCGACCACCTTCCGGCGCCTGACGGGCGTGACGCCGAGCGCGTACCGAGCCGGCCGAGCGGTCGACGAACCTGGGGTCGAGATATCGCGATGTGCGATATCAACGGCACAACGGTCAGCGTGACCACGGGTGGAGGATCAACAATGATAACTGTAGGCACTCTCGATCACCGTCGCCGCGCTCGCTTCGTTGTGCTCTTCGCGGCGATCCTCGCCGTTACCGGGTGCGCCACAACGCGCCGGGAAGAGGCGGCCAGCACCGAGCAACTGCTCGCCGCGGCGGGCTTCCAGATGCGACCCGCGGACACTCCGGAGCGGGTCGCTGCCCTGGCGTCGATGCCGCGCGAGAAGCTCGTCGTCCGGAGTAAGGACGGGAATGTCGTCTACACTTACGCGGATCCGGAGAAGTGTCACTGCCTCTACGTCGGCGGACCGAAGGAGTACGCCGCGTTGCAGCAGATCGG
>Ga0209160_1001201_pt1 | contig 21663 bp, 20 predicted proteins | sample GraSoiAngelo_153_FD_186167 | JGI IMG/M metagenome (GOLD analysis project Ga0209160, IMG submission 186167) | Grasslands soil microbial communities from the Angelo Coastal Reserve, California, USA - 14_1009_12_40cm (SPAdes) (version 2) | ecosystem: Environmental > Terrestrial > Soil > Grasslands ... | reverse complement strand
CCGGAGGAGGAGGCCCTCGAGGATGTGCGCACGGTGCCGACCTGGCTGGGCGAGTTGGTGCACCGCTGCCTCGAGGCCGAGCCGGCGGTCCGCTGGGCCGACGCGGCAGCCGCGCTCGCGACCGTCAGCCGGCCGAGCGGGGGCGTGGCGGGGGGGCCGACGGATTAGACGGCGACAGCCATGACACGAGACGTTCCTCGGTCCATCTCGGCAGTGGCCATTCACAGCCGTATGAAAACCCTCGGCCGCCCGTCGCATGCGGCGGTGCTGCAGCACTTCTTCAAGACGGAGCCTGGTCAGTACGGCGCCGGCGACCGCTTCCTCGGGCTACGTGTTCCCCTGCTTCGCAAGCTGGCTCGCGAATATCAGGCCCTCCCCCGAGGCGACGTCACCAGGTTGCTGAAATCTCCGTGGCACGAAGAGCGACTGCTTGCGCTGTTCATCCTGGTTCGGCAATACGCCCGAGGAGACGGCGCGCACCGTGCCGCGATTTATCGTCTCTACATGCGCAGCACGTCCCAGATCAACAACTGGGATCTCGTCGACTGCTCAGCGGAGCACATCGTGGGCGCGCACCTGCGCGATGGCCGACGGAGCCGCCTGCGACAGTTGGCCAGATCGCATCGTGTGTGGGAACGACGCATCGCCGTCATGGCGACGTTCCACTACATCAAGCGCGGTGAGTTCGACACGACGCTCGATGTCGCGCGGCTGCTGCTCGACGATCCACATGACCTCATCCACAAGGCTGTCGGCTGGATGCTGCGCGAAATCGGGAAGCGGGATCGTGGCGTCGAGGAAGGGTTTCTGCGGCACTACGTGAGACGTATGCCGCGTACCATGCTCCGCTATGCCATTGAGCGCTTTCCCCACAGGCTGCGACGGAGCTATCTCGCCGCCTAATAGGGCGGCCTACGTGTTCGCCGTCTTGGCGATGCGACCGGAGGGACTCGAACCCCCACGGGTTGCCCCACAGGATCCTAAGTCCTGCGCGTCTACCAGTTCCGCCACGGTCGCTTCAATACGAGCTCCGTCGAGGATAATACGTAGAGCGAGGACGTCGAGCAAAAGGCGCCCCGGACAGCCGGGCGACCTCGTCTTGCTCGGTTCGGGCACGCTGGAGGGACTCAATTTCCGCGAGGAACCCGTCACCAGGCGTTGGTGGACGCCGGCCCCGCGTCCGCTGCGACCGCCGCGTAAGCCGTCTATCCGCCGCCTTCGGCGCCGCGACTCCACCCTGCCAAGACGGCGCCGACCACTGCAGCTTTCCCGCATGATGGTGACGGCGGTCAACTGGGCGCGCCTGAAGGTCGACGGACCCTACCGACTGCGTCGCGGCGCCTGGTATCCGGTGAGCGCGCTCGCGGAAGGCGAGGTGCTCGTCCACGTGGGCCGGCACTGGGTGCGCGTGCCGTGGGCGGCGGTCGAGGTGAGCGGGGCGCTGCCCAGCCGCTGGACCGTGGTGCCACGGCCCGCCAACGCCGTGATGCTCCCCCCGAGCTGGGGAGCGCACTATGCCGTGTGCCCGCGCTGCCGCCACCGTGCCGCCTTGCAGGGCGCGCCGGAGGCGATGCAATGCCCGCGCTGCGGCAAGTCGTCCACGGTGGCGTGGGATGAGGCGTACTTGGGGCGGCAATAGTCGCGCGCTGGCGGTGCCGGATACCGCCGTCTTATGATGGGATACTGCGAGACTGCACCCGGACGGGGTCATGACGGACAAGAACACGGAGAGGCTGCACGCCCTCTTGAAAGCCTACGCCGGGCGCGCGGCGCCGGCGGGGGGAGGGGACACGAAACCGGTGCCCGACGACGGGGAACGGCGGCGCCGCGCGTGCGGCGAGCGACTGCAAAAGATCGTGCGTCCGGTGCTCATGGGGTTCCTGACCGAGCTCGAGAACGCGGGACACGACGCCTCGGTGCAGGACCATACGGACAGCGCGGACGCGCATCCCAGCGTCGCGCTGGCGTTCGCGCCGCGCGCGTCGGGGGCGAGAGCGCTCGCCTCCGTGCTCACCTTCCGTTACGATCCGCGGCGCGGGATTGCCGTGCAGCGGGAGATCAAGGTGCCGACCAAGCAGGAGCGCGTCGTCACGGCGAGTACCGACCGCATCGGGACGATCGGGATGGAAGCGGTGACCACCGAGTGGGTCGAGACCAAGACCCTGAGCTTCGTCGAGGCGGTACTCAAAGCTAACTGACGTCGTACGCCGCCAACATCGCCTCGCGCATCAGGGTGAGACTCATGCGGGCGGCGTCCGTCACGGCGGCCGGCGATTCGCCTCGCGCGACGCAGCGCTTGACGATCTCCAGCGCCTGCACCGGATGCTCGTCGTCGTACTTGGCGTGCTCTTCCAGCCACCACCGCCCCTTCGGCCCGATCTTGGCGTTCTTGCTGAGCCCGCGCAGCGCCTTCTCGGAGATCCGCTGGGCCATGCCCTCGACGGCGTAATTCGTCGCCGACACCGCCGCCCCGAACGGCTCGCCGCGGCACATCTCGGTCAGGTAGTCGTGAAACCTGCGCACCGGCGCGACCATCGGCTCCCGGCGGTGGAACCGCTCCTGGGGCACCCCGAACCCCTCGCCCATCGCACGCCACATCGCCTCGTGGCGTCGCTCGACACGGATATTGTCTTGGAAGAACCCGCGGCCGTCATCCGGCGAGCGGTCGAGCAGCACTTGCAGCCAGTGCGGAAAGTCGCGGATGATGGGATAGAACGCGACCAGGAAATTCTGGATCTTGGCTGGTGCGAGACAGTTCTCGGCGGCGTCTTCGACGACCGGCGAGGTCAGGATCGCCTGCTGGATCGGCTCGAGCGCCTGATCCAAATCGGCAACCCAAGCGGGGTGCTGCGTGACGTGGACCGCCATCGCACCAAGAATCTCGGGGCAGCGCGCCCGGTCCCGCAATGTTGCGGCGCCGCAACGGCGCGGTCGCCTTCAGTTGACGGGCCGCGACCGCCTCGCGCGATGGGTCTTCCCCCGATACACGCTGCGGTGGCCGCGGCGGTCCTCCTGGCGAAACCGCCGCCGCTTGGCGGCCGAACCGAAAACCTGCGTCCACGTGCCGTTCTTGAACACGCTCATGTAGCCACCCCGCAGGATCTGAAACGGACGCGTCACCCGCTTCGCGTAGTCGAACCGCGTCGAGCCGGGCTTGTGGAAGGCTTCGAACCAGGCGGGATACACGAAATCGCTCATCGCCAGGCCGTTGATGGAGAACTCGACTTCCTCCACCGCGTCGGCGGTCTCGTAGGCGTAGAACAGGTTATGCGGACCGGTCGAGCACAGGTTGATCGCCGGGTCCACGAGCATCTCGGCCAGCTCGTGGCAGGCCGTGACGCTCACCTTCTGGCGCACCGCGAGCGTGCTCTTCACGAACACCTTTGCGAACGGCAAGCCGTCGGGCGTGAGGTCGTGGTACCCGAGCGCGTTGGCCACGTCGGCGTCGTCGAGCAACGCCAGCGCCCACGCCCCCTTCCGGAACGTCGTGGTCTTCACGAGCTTCGCGGGCGTGCCCCACACGGGGACGAAGTAGTCGTCCACGAAGGTCTGGAGCGTGCTGATGAGCCGGTCGAACGTAACGCTCCCGCCCAGCGCGACGGTCGCCTTGTTGAAGCAGGCGATCGTGGGGACCTGGCCCCGATCGAACGCCCCCGCGATCAAGCGGGACCGGCTCGTCACACGGGGTTGGTCCGCCGGACGTCGAGGCTCAGCGGGCCGGTGCCGAAGTACGCGATGAGGAGCGCGCCGCCCAAGAGCCCCAGGTTCTTCATGAAGTTGACCTGCTGCATCTGCGCCATCATCGGGTCCGTTACTCCCCAGAACTTGTGCATGTAGAGCGTGACCGGCACGAGGAACAGTACCAACAGCCAAGCGCCCTGCTTGGCGCGATACCCGAGAAGCACGCTCAAGCCGCCAGCGAGCGCGATCACCCCGGCGATGGGGACGAGCACGCTCGGCGCGGGCACGCCGGCCTGCGTGGCGTAGCCGACGTACGTGGCGGTGAAGTGCCCGGGAGCGCCGAACAGGAAAATGGCGGTGTACAGGACCCGTCCCACCAGAGGCAGATAGCGCATGGGATCTCCTCTCAGTTGTTCGTGGTGCGCTCAGCCCGCCAGATTGCGCAGCGCGCTCTCCAGGCTCGCCGCCTGCGCCACGCTCAGCGCGCTCACGATGGCGCGCTGCGCCTCGGCGAGGGCGCGCTGCGCCTTGGCGTACGCCTGGCGGCCCGCCGGGGTGAGGACGGCGCGGATGCTCCGCCCGTCGCCCGTGTCGGCGCGCCGGCGCACCAGCCCGTCCCGCTCGAGTCGATCGACCAGCTGAGTGATGTTCGATCGGACGCAGCCTTCGTGCTCGGCCAGCTCGGAGAGGAGCAGCGGCTCGGGCGCTTCCGCCAGGAACATCAGCACGCCGGCCTTGGCGAGCGAGAGGCCGAGCGGCCGTAGCGCCGCCTCGAGCCGCGCCTCCACGGCGCTCGCGGTGCCCAGGAGCGAGAGCACTAAATCCCCGGCCGCCGCCGCGCGGCGCGCCGGCTTCCGGGGACGTTTGTTCATATCTGCATCGTATGGCCCCCCGCTCGGGCGGTCAAGCACCTCGGAGCGACTCACGGGGTCTCGCTGGCCGGCCAGCTGGCGCCGACGGCCTTGTAGAGCTGCACGGCGGCGACGAGCTGGTCACGCTCCGCCGCGCTGAGCGCCAGCTCGGCGGTGAACAGGCTGCGCTGGGCGTCGAGCACGTCCAGATAGCTCGAGATGCCATTCTGGTACCGCATCTCGGCGAGGTCGAGCGCGCGCCGCAGGGCCACCACTTGACGACCCTGCGCGGCCGACCGGTCCTGGGCCGTCCGCAGTGCGACGAGCACGTCTTCCACCTCGCGCAGCGCGACCAGCACCGTCTGCTCGTAGCGGGCACGGGCCTGCACGGCGCGCGCGCGCGCGATGTTGACCTCCTCCCCTCCCGGCCGCCCCTGCGTGAACAGCGGGACCGACACCCCCGCGAAGGCCTGCCACACGTTGCTGCCCGACGCGAACCACTGGGAGAACTCGGTGCTCTGGCTGCCGTACTGGCCGGTGATGGTGAACGTGGGAAGCCGGGCGGCTTCCGCCACCCCGATCCGCGCCGTGGCGGCGCGAAGACTCGCCTCGGCGCTCCGGACGTCGGGGCGGTGCTCGAGCAGCGCGGACGGTACTCCGGTGGGGATCGGGATCCGCGCCACCAGTTCCGTGAGCGAGCGGCCGCGGGCGATCGCCCCGGGGTTGCGGCCGACGAGCACGCTGAGCGCGTTCTCCTGCTGTGCCACCTGCCGCTCGAAGTCGGCGACGCTCGCCGCCGGGCTCGCCACCTCGGCCTCGAACTGCCGTACGTCGAGCTCCGAGATCAGGCCCTGATCGAGCCGCTGCCGGGCGAGCGCCAGCGTCAGCCGCCGCGAGGCGAGCGTGCGCCGGGCGATCTCGAGATCGCGATCGCCTTCCCGCAGATCGACGTAGCCCGTCGCCACGTCGCCGATCAGCGACAGCTCGAGCGCGCGCCGGTCCTCCTGCCGCACCGCCAGATCGGCGCGCGCAGCCTGCGTCGAGCGGCGCAACCGGCCCCACAGGTCGAGCTCCCAGCTCAGGTCGGCCGTGGCCCGGAACACGTCGTAGGTGAACGACCCGAACGTACCGAACACCTGCTGGTTGCGGCCCGCCTGACCGTTGGCCGTCACCTCGGGCAGGAACGCACCCCGCGTGGCCCGGTACTGGGCGCGGAATTCGTCGATCGCCGCGATCGCGGTCCGCACGTCGCGGTTGTCACGCAACGCCGTGTCCACGAGCTGCCGCAGCACCGAATCCTGCACCAGGTCGAGCCACTTGAGCGCGACCGCGGTATCGCCGCTCGCGCCCGCCGGCGTGACGTCGTACGCAAACGGCACGCGGGCCGTGTCGGCGCCGTGGGGCAGCAGCGTGTCGCGGCTGGTCCGCAGGGAATCGTAGAAGGGTCGCAGCGAGTCCTCCGACGCGGGCGCCGGCCGCCAGGCGGAGGGCATGCCGAGCGATGGCCGGCGGTAACCGGGACCGACCGCGCAGGACGCGGTCAACGCGACCAGGACGAGCGAGGTGATGGTTCGCATGTCAGTCGCCCGGCACCGGAGCAGGAGCGACTCGCCCCTCCCCGGCCGCGGCCCCCCCCCGCGCGCGGCGCGCCAGACCCCGCTCGCTCAGGGTCCGGATGACCGTAAAGAACAGCGGGATGAAGAAGATCCCGACGGTCGTGGCGGCGAGCATGCCGAAGAACACCCCCGTGCCGATCGAGTGGCGGCTCGCGGCGCCGGCGCCGCTCGACGTGAGCAGCGGGGCGACGCCCAGAATGAATGCGAACGACGTCATGAGGATCGGCCGCAGCCGCTCGCGGCCCGCCTCGAGGGCCGCCTCGCGGATGGAGCGCCCCTGAGCGCGCAGCTCGTTCGCGAACTCGACGATCAGGATCGCGTTCTTCGCGGCGAGGCCGACCACGACGATCAGGCCGATCTGTACATACACGTCGTTCGGCATGCCGCGCAGCCAGACGCCCAGCAGCGCGCCCAGCGTGCCGAACGGCACCCCGAGCAACACCGCGAACGGGATGGACCAGCTCTCGTACTGGGCCGCGAGCACCAGGAAGACCATGATCAAGCCGAGCCCGAACACGAGGCCGCCCTGCCCCCCGGAGGCCCGCTCCTGGTACGACTGGCCGCTGAAGGCGTAGCCGACGCCTTGACCGGCGTATTTGCTCTGCGCCAGCCGCTCCACCGCGTCGAGCATCTGGCCGGAGCTCTTGCCCGGGGCGGGGGCGCCGATGACGAGCGCCGACGTGAAGCCGTTGAAGCGCGTCAGCACACTCGGCCCGGACTGGAACTCGGTGCGGGTGAGCGCGGAGACGGGGACCATCGGCTGATTCGGGCCTCCCCCCCGCACGTACAGCCGCCCGATGTCCTCGGGTCTCTGGCGGAACTTGGGCTGCGCCTCCGCCTGCACCCGGTATGTCTTGCCGTACAGGTTGAAGTCGTTGATGTAGAGCGTCGAGAGGAAGGCCTGGAGGGTCTGGAACAGGCCCGTGAGGGAGACCCCCAGCGCCTTCGCCTTCTCGCGGTCCACGTGGACGTACAGCTGTGGCGTGTTCACCCGGATGGTCGAGTACACCCCTCGCAGGTCGGGGCTGCCGTTCGCGTCGCGCGTGAAATCATTGACGAGCCCGGCGAAGCGCTTCACGTCGTTCACGCCGCGATCCTGCAGGTTCATCTCGAGGCCCGCGGTCGTCCCGAGGCCGATGATCTCCGGGAGATTGAACGCAAAGCCGCGCGCGTTCCGCATGCCGAACAGATAGCCGTTCACGGCGCCGAGCACCGCGTTGATCTGGTCCCTCCGGGACGTGCGCTCGTCCCAAGGCTTCATGTTGACGAAGATGATCGCGGCGTTCGTCTGGTTCGCGTTCTGGATGAAGTTGAGGCCGACGAGCGAGACCACGTGATTGACGGCCGGCTGCTGCTGGAGGAAGCCCTCGATCCCGCTCACGACTCCCTCGGTGCGCTGGCGCGAGGCGTCGTCCGGCAGCTCGACGAGCATGGCGAAGTAGCCCTTGTCCTCGCTGGGGATGAACCCGCTGGGCACGACGCGCATCAGCACGAACAGCAGCGCGACGACGACGCCAAAGGCGGCGAAGAAGGTGCGCGGACGGTCGATCACGCGGCCCGCGGCGCCGAGGTAGCGCTCCGTCGCCGCGCGGAAGCCCTGGTTGAAGCGCGCGAACAGCCGGTCCAGCCGGGAGGCTCCAGCGGCCCGCTCGGCCGCCGGCCGCAACAGCACCGCGCACAGCGCCGGGGTGAGCGTCAACGCCACGATCCCGGACAGGACCACCGCGACCGCGATCGTGATGGCGAATTGCCGGTACATCAGGCCCGTGATGCCCCCCAAAAAAGCCACGGGGACGAAGACGGAGCAGAGCACCAGCACGATGGCGATCAAGGCGCGGCTCACCTGGTGCATCGCCCGGTCGGCGGCCACGGCAGGGGACACGCCCTCGCTCGCCATGATGCGCTCCACGTTCTCGATCACGACGATGGCGTCGTCCACCACGATCCCGATCGCCAGTACCAGCCCGAACAGGGTCAGCAGGTTGATGGAGAAGCCGAGCACCCGCATGCCGAAGAAGGCGCCGACGACGGACACGGGTACGGCCAACACGGGGATGAGCGTCGCCCGCCAGCTCTGCAGGAACACGAACACCACGAGGGTGACGAGCAGCATCGCCTCGAACAGCGTCTTCACGACCTCGCGGATCGAGGCGGTGATGTACGGGGTCGTGTCGAACGGCACCGACCAGTGGACGCCGGCGGGGAAGTTGCGGGCGAGCTGGCTCATCCGCTGCAGCACCGCCTGCTTGACCTGGAGCGCGTTCGCTCCGGGCCGCAGGTAGACGAGAAACAGGGCCGTGAGCTTGCCGTCGAGCCGCCCCACGACGTCGTAGTTGCGAGCCCCGAGCCGGACGTCGCCGATGTCGTGGACCCGCACCAGCGAGCCGTCCGGCTGTCCCCGCACGATGATCCGCTCGAACTCGGCGGGATCTTTGAGCCGGCCCGCGGTGATCACGGGGATGGTGAGCTCGGTGCCTGGCGGCGAAGGCTCGCGCCCGATGCGCCCGGCCGGGTTCGTGGCGTTCTGCTCCTGCACCGCGGCGGCGACGTCCGACACGGTCAGCCCGAGCTGCGCCATACGGTCGGGGTCGAGGCTCAACAGCATCGAGAACTCGAGCTGGCCGAGCGTCTGCGCGTCGCCCACGCCGGGGATGCGCTTCAGCTCGTCTTCGAGATAGATCTTCGAGTAGTTGCTCAGGTACTCGGCGTCGTAGCGCGGGTCGTCGGCGGTGAGCGCGCCCACGACGAGGATCGCCGTCTGGCGCTTCCGCACCGTGATTCCGTTGCGCACGACCTCCTGCGGCAGCTGCGGCTCGGCGAGCGCGATCTGGTTCTGCACGTCCACCGCCGCGAGGTCCGGGTCACGCGACACGTCGAAGTAGACCGACAGGTTCATGATGCCGTCGCTCGAGTTCGACGACTTGAAGTAGAGCAGCCCCTCGAGCCCCGACAGCTGCTGCTCGATCGGCGCGGCGACGGCCGCGGCGACGTCCTGCGCCGTCGCGCCCGGGTAGACGGCCTGCACCTGGATCTCGGGCGGCGTGAGCGCCGGGTAGCTGTTCACCGGCAGCGTGCCGAGCGAGAACAGCCCCAGCAGCACGATCACGATGGAGATCACGCCCGAGAAGATGGGGCGCCGGATGAAGATGTTGCGGATTTGCGGCGTGTCGCTCACGGTGTGCTCCGAGCCGCGGCGCTGTCGGGAGCCGGCTGGTACGCGACGGCGCGGACGGGGGATCCGGGCCCGACCTGCTGGACGCCGTCCACCACGACGCGGTCTCCGGCCGCGAGCCCCTGCTCGATCAGCCACGACGCGCCGTCCCACGACGTCGCGCTCACGGGGCGCGTCGCGACCTTGTCGTCCGCGTCCAACACGTAGACGAACGCCCCCCCCAGTCCCTGCAGCACCGCTCGCTGCGGCACCAGGATCGCGCCGGGCTGCTTCAAGCCGAGCAGCCGCACCCGCACGAACTGGCCGGGGAGCAGCAGGCGCTGCGGGTTCCTGAGCTCGGCGCGCAGCTGCTGCGTGCCGGTGACCGGCTGGAGGGCGAGGTCGGTGAAGTTCAGCGTGCCGATGCGGGGGTAAACAGTCCCGTCCGCGAGCGTCACCTGCACGGTCAGCGCCCCGCGCGGCATGACGAGCCGGCCGTCCGCGGCGTCGCGGCGCCAGCGCAGCACGTCCTGGTCGGACGGACTGAAGTTCACGTAGATGGGATCGACCTGCTCGACGGTCGTCAGCAGATCGCCCGGGCCCGTGACGCGCGCGCCCAGCTCCAGCAGCGCGCGCCCTGCGCGGCCGGCGATCTCGGCGCGAACGAAGGTGTCATCGTAGTCCTTCTTGGCTTGGTCGACCGCGGCCCGGGCCTGGTCGAACGCCTGCTGCGCGTCGTCCACGTCCTTCTGCGCGACCGCCCGCGCCGCGAGCAGCGGCTTCAGCCGCACCAGGGTGCGGTCCGCGTTGTCGAGCCGGGCCTGGGCGCTGCGGTACGCGGCCTCGTACGTGGTCGGATCGATCCGGAAGAGCAGCGTCCCCGCGGCGACGTCGGTGCCCTCAACGTAAGGTCGCGCCACGATCACGCCAGTGACGAGCGCGCGCACCTCGACACGGCGCGATGCCTCCGCCTGCCCCACGTACTCGTACTGGGCCGCGACCGTCTGCGGGGCGACCGTGACGACTGTGACTTCCGGAGGCGGCGGGGCCGCCGGAGCGGCGGCGGGGGTGCGCGTCCGTGCTGCCACGGCTCCCGCGAGCAACAGCACCGCGGCGCCGGCCCCGAGCCAGCTCGCCGGCTTGATGAATCGCTTCATGAAAGCACCCTCCTCGCAAGCGTGTCGCTGTTCACCGTTGATAGTGCAGGAATGAACTTTCGAGCTAAATGGTTCCCAGCCTTGGAGCAGCGGCTCCGCGCGCCCACCCAAGCGGGGGGGATGCCCCACCCGATCGTGGGGGGGCGGCGTTCCGACGATCGACCGGCGGCGACGCAACGAACTAGTAACGGGCAAACGACGCCGGCCGGCACCTGGACGGCGCCGGCCGGGAATTGGGTGTGCCGCCTTCAGAACGAGAGGGTGATGCCGCCCTGCCAGGCGATGTCGTGCTGCGTCTTGTCGAAACCGTAGCGGTCGAACGTGTAGACGTAGTCTCGCCCTTCGGCCCGCACCCCCCAGCGGCCGAAGCGGTACTCGAGACCCGCGCCGAAGTTGCCGGCGAACTTGCTCCACGTGCTGTCGGAGTCGAGCTGATGGACGCTGATGGCGCCGACCCCGCCGAGCAGGTACGGGCTGAACGTGCCCGCGCCGCTCTGGATCGGGTAGCGGAGCACCAGGTCCGCGTCGTAGTTGAACTTGTTGAACTTGCCGCGGCCGCTGAGGCTCGCGCCGTTGAGGCTGTCCTGCGCCCAACTGCCGCTGGCGCGGACGCCCACGTACTGCTGCAGCCACTTGGTGACGTCGATGGAAGCCGCCCAGCCGAGCCGCCAATCGGCGGTGCCCGCGGCGTCCAAGTGTGCGGCGCCGGACAGGCCGCCGAAGGCGCCGCCCACGGTCACGTTGTCGAAGCGGCCCGTGCTCTGGGCGCGCAGCGTCACGGGCGCGAGCGCCGCCACGAGCGCCGCGACGATAAAGGAAAGGGAATGTTTCCGCATGACATCCTCCAAATGAGTTGTTGTGGATTTCACAATGCGAACCCGATGCCGAGACCGACGTACGACACCGGGTCGCGGTAGAACTCGCCGTACGGCGAGGGGCCGGTGTACGCCCTGAGCAAGACCCGCCAGCGCCAGCCGGAGCCGGGCGCGGCCCTCGGGTCGGCGAGTTCGAGCCCCGTCACGCCGCTCCACCCGACCTGCCACCCGCGGTCCTGCACCGACCTGCCGTCCAGCCCCGCCACCAGGCGGCCCACGGCGAAGCGGCCCAGTCGCACCGCGGGGTCCGGCTGGCGGTACTCCAGCCCACCGTGCAGCACGCCCGGCGCGAGGTCGGCCGGCGAGTGGGCGAACAGGTACTCCCCACCGCCGTACACCCGCCAATTCGCGATCGCCTTCGAGACCAGCAGCTCGGCGGCCTCGAACGTCAGATCCACGCGCTGCGCATGGGTGTGCAGCAGATACTCGTCGCCCAGGTGTGAGCTCTGGTGGTACAGCCGGAATCGCGTTGTCCAGGAGCCGTGGCGGTACGTGAGCGGCAGGCCGACCAGGTAGTCGGTGTTGATCAGGTCGTTCGTGGCCGACTGCATGTTGAACTGCGAGAACACACCGGCGGCGATCGCGACTTCCCAGTCCGGCTCGCGGATCAGACTGATGGTCTGACCCAAGCCGACGCTCGCCAGTCGCGAACTGAGTCGGGGTGAGCGGTCCCACAGGTAGGTGGCGAAGAACTGCGGCTCCTTGGGATCGGCGAGGAGCGGCTGGAAGACGCCCCCCTCTCCCTGGGCGGAGGCCCCAGTGAACCCCAGGAACCCAGCCGCCGCCACGAGCAGCCCGACGGTTCGCGCCACCATAGACACTTCATGAATGAACTATGTGCTTCCCAAAGTTCCCGCGCGGCTCCAGATTGGGCGGCGTGCGCGGAGCAGTCGCGTTGTGCGTAACGGTGTGCTTCCCGGGCGTGGCGGGCGGCCAGTCACCGCGCGCCGCGAACCCGGAACGCCCCACCTTCGCGACCCACGCCTACGTCGTGGCGCGCGGGTACCTCGAGCTCGAGCAGGGGGTGCGCGTCCAGGGAACGGGCGACCTGAGTGAGGCCACCGCGTGGGATTACAACCTCAAGATCGGACTCGCCCGCCGCGTGCAGCTGGCCTGCTTCGGAACCGGCCTGATACGCACCGCGGCGGGCACAGGTCTGGGCGACGTGGGCACGACCCTCAAGCTCTCGTCCGCCGTCTCGACTCGAACCACCCTGGCGCTCGCGTCGAGCGTGAGCTTCCCGACTGGGGACGCGTCCGCCGGTCGCGGGGCCGGTCGCACGCAGGGCGCCCTCCTCGCCGTGGCGAGCGTGGACACGCCGTGGAAGATTCATGTCGACCTGAATGTCGGCCCGGTCGCGCTCGGCAGCGGCGGGTCGCCGCTGCGGTGGTTTCACTCCGTCGGTGCCGCGATCAGCTCGGGGCGCTACGGCCTTACCAGCGAGGCGTACGGGTACTCGGCCGGCGCCGGTCAGCCGGCGCAGTGGGGCGCGCTGGCCGCGGTGACGCTCCGGCTCGCCCAGTGGGTGGTGCTGGACGCAGGCGGCAGCGTGGGGTTGTGGCGCGACACTCCCGACCTCGCGTTCGTGGGGCTCACCACGAATCTCGGGCGAGTGTTCCGATAGACGTTACGGGGTGGGGAGCCGCTCCCGCGTGTCGGCGTCGAAGAAGTGGAGCGCCTCGGGATTGAAGGACACGGTCATGTCCTGGCCCGGCTCGACTTGGGACCCGGGCGCGAGCCGCGCGGTCACCTCGTGGCCCCCCCACTGGGAGTGCGCGCTGATGAGGAGCTCTTGCCCCAGGGGCTCCACCAGGTCGAGCCGCAGCCGCACGCCGGCGCTACCGCTAGCGACGGGCCGCACGTCCTCGGGGCGGACGCCCAGGATCACGGGCCGCCCTTCCCGCGGTGCGAGCGCGCGCTCCCAGGCCGGCGGCAGCCCGAGGGCAAAGGCATCGCCGTCGGCGCGGAACTGGAGGGCCGGGTCGCGCACCACGGCGCCCGGCACCAGGTTCATCGCCGGGCTGCCGATGAAGCCCGCCACGAATGTGTTCCGCGGCCGGCGGTAGGTTTCGAGCGGCGTGTCGATCTGCTGGACCTGGCCCGCGTTGAGCACGACGATGCGGTCGCCCAGGGTCATCGCCTCGGCCTGGTCGTGCGTGACGTAGAGCATCGTGGCGCGGAGCTCGCGATGCAGCCGCGCGATCTCGCGCCGCATCTGCACGCGCAGCTTGGCGTCGAGGTTCGAGAGCGGCTCGTCGAAGAGAAACACGGCGGGCTTGCGAACCAGCGCCCGGCCCAGCGCGACGCGCTGCTGCTCGCCGCCGGAGAGATGGCGCGGCCGCCGCTCGAGCAGCGGCGTGATGCCGAGCAGCGCCGCCGCCTCCCGCACGCGCGGGTCGATCTCGCGCCCCGGGAGGCCGCGCAGCTTCAATCCGAACGCCATGTTCTCGAACACCGTCATATGCGGGTACAACGCGTAGTTCTGGAACACCATCGCGATGTTCCGGTCCTTCGCGGCGACCTCGTTCATCACGCGATCGCCGATCCGCACCGTGCCCGCCGAGATGGACTCGAGCCCCGCGATCATCCGGAGCGTGGTGCTCTTGCCACACCCCGAGGGCCCAACGAGCACCACGAACTCGCCGTCCGAAACGGCGAGGTCCACCCCGTCCACCGCCACGCGGGGGCGGGCGCCCTCCTGATATATTTTTCGCACACCGACGAGGGTCACGCTGGCCATGCGGCATCTCGACGCGAATGAGTGAGCCCATCCGGTTTCCCGACGACTTCCTCTGGGGGACGGCCACGTCCGCCTACCAGGTCGAGGGCTCCCCGCTCGCCGACGGCGCGGGCCCCAGCATCTGGCACCGCTTCTCCCACACCCCCGGCCGCACCCTGCGGGGCGAGACGGGGGACGTCGCCTGCGACCATTACCACCGCTACGCCGACGACGCGGCGCTGATGCGCGACCTCGGTCTCAACGCCTACCGCCTCAGCCTCTCCTGGAGCCGCATTCTGCCGGCCGGGAAGGGCACGGTCAACCCTCGCGGCCTGGACTTCTACGACCGCTTGATCGACGCGTTGCTCGAGCACCGCCTCGCGCCGGTCGTCACGCTGTATCACTGGGATCTCCCGGCCGCGCTGGACGACCTGGGCGGCTGGCTCAATCGGGACAGCGCGCACTGGTTCGCTGACTATGCGCGCGTCGCGGTGCGCGCCCTCGGCGACCGCGTCGGGCTGTGGGCGACGCTCAACGAGCCGTGGGTCGTGGCGGACGGCGGGTACTTGACCGGCGGGCTCGCTCCCGGGCACCGCAACCTGTTCGAGGCACCGCGCGTGAGCCACAACCTGTTGCGCGCGCACGGGGCCGCGGTGCAGGCGTACCGCGCGGAGGGGAAGAGCGGGGGGCAGGTCGGGCTGGTGTTGAACCTCGAGCCCAAGCACTCCGCCTCGGACTCGCCCGAGGACCTCGCCGCCACGCGTCGTGCCGATGCGTACATGAACCGCCAGTATCTCGAGCCGGTCGTGCGCGGCGCCTATCCCGCCGAGCTGTCCGAGATCTTCGGTGAGGCGTGGCCCGAGATGCCGGAGGCGGACCTCCGTCTGATCCGCCAGCCGATCGATTTCCTCGGCATCAACTACTACACGCGGAGCGTGACGCGCAGCGACCCGCAGGCGCTGCCGCTGCGCGCGAGCGCGGTGCGGCAGCCGCACGCCTTGTACACGGAGACCGATTGGGAGGTGTATCCCGCCGGCCTCACGGAGACGCTGTTGTGGGTGCGCGAGCGGTGCGGGGATGTGCCGCTCTACATCACCGAGAACGGCGCCGCCTTCGCCGACGAGCCGCCCAGGGACGGCCGGCTGGACGACCCGCGGCGGGTCGAGTACTACCGCGGCCATCTTGCCGCCGCGCTCGAGGCGCTGCGCCGGGGGGTGAACCTGCGCGGCTACTTTGCCTGGTCGCTGCTCGACAACTACGAGTGGAGCCACGGCTACTCGAAGCGGTTCGGGCTCGTGCACGTGGACTTCGCGACGCAGCGGCGCACCCCCAAGGCGAGCGCCCGCTTCTACGCCTCCGTGGTGCAGAGCCGCGGCGCCGCCCTGTTCAGCGCGCCATCAGCTGCGCCAGCCTGATCAGCTCGCGGTCGGGCGGCGGCTTGGGCAGCAGCACCTGCTCGAGCGGCAGCGGCGTGACGGCGCCGCGCGCCAGCGCCATGAACGTCCCCGATTCCCCGTCCGCCAGGCGCTCCACGGCGGCGACGCCGAGCCGCGTCGCGAGCAGCCGGTCGAACGCCCCGGGCGCGCCGCCGCGCTGCACGTGTCCGAGCGTCGTCACCCGCAGCTCGAACCCGATCCGCTCGCGGTGCTTCTCGAAGTGCCGCGCCAGCGCGAGCGCGTCCCAGCGGGCGCCCTCCGCCACCACGACGATCGCGTGGCGTTTGCCGCGCGTGTAGGCCGCGTGCAGCTCGTCCGCCATCGCGTCGGGGCTCATCTCCACCTCGGGGATGACGACCACCTCGGCGCCCCCCGCGACGCCCGCCGCCAGGGCGAGATAGCCGCAGTTCCGCCCCATCACTTCGACCAGGAAGGCGCGCTGGTGTGAGGACGCCGTGGTCTTGAGCCGGTCGATCGCTTCCAGCGCGATGTTCAGCGCGGTGTCCACGCCGATCGTGATGTCGGCACCGTTCACGTCGTTGTCGATCGTCGAGGCCACGCCCACGACGGGGAACCCCGTGCCCGCGAGCGCCTGCGCGCCGGCGAGCGAGCCATTGCCGCCGATCACGACCACGCCGTCCACGTGATGCTGACTGAGCCCCCGCAGCGCGCGATCGCGGCCCTCCGCCGTCTGGAACTCCGGGGCGCGCGCGCTCCCCAGTATCGTGCCGCCCAGCTGCAGGATGCCCGCGACGTCGCGCGTGCCGAGCGGCTGGATCTGGCCGTCGAGCAGGCCCGAGTACCCCTGCTGCACACCCATGACTTCGAGCCCGCGGGCCACGCCGCTCCGTACCACGGCTCGGATCGCCGCGTTCATCCCGGGCGCGTCGCCCCCGCTCGTCAACACCGCGACCCGCTTCAGCGTCATCCCTTCGTGCTCCCCGCCATGATGCCCTCGATGTAGTAGCGCTGCAGCAGCACGAACAATAACAACACCGGAAGCACGGTGAGCACCGAGCCCGCCATCATGAGCTCGGTGTCCTGCACGTGCTCGCCGGCGAGGTTCGCGAGGGCGACGGGGAGCGTGTACTTGGCGTCGTCCGAGAGCACGACCAGGGGCCACAGGAAGTCGTTCCACGTCGACAGGAACGTGAAGATCGCGAGCGTCGCGAGCACCGGGCGCATCGCGGGGACCACGACGGACCAGTAGATGCGAAACTCGCCCGCCCCGTCGATGCGGGCGGCGTCGAGCAGGTCGTCGGGGATCGACAGCGCGTATTGGCGGATCAGGAAGATCCCGAAGATCGTGGCCATCGCCGGCACGATGGCGCCGAGATAGCTGTTCACGAGTCCCATGGCGCGGAGCAGCAGGAAGAGCGGCAGCATCGTCACCTGCGCCGGGATGACGAGGCCCGCGACGAGCAGCCGGAACAGGCCGTCCCGCCCCCGGAACCGGAGCTTCGCGAGCGCGTATCCGGCCATCGAATTGAACAACAGCGAGAGGAGCGTCGCCGCGAGGGCGACGATGCAACTGTTCAGGACGTAGCGCCCCAGGGAGAGGCGCGTGAACAGCTCGGCGTAGTGCTCGAACGTGAGCGTCCGCGGGAAGAAACGCGGCGGGTAGGTCGTCGCTTGTCCGGTCGGCATGAGCGAGGCCGAGACCATCCACACGAGGGGCACGAGCGTGAGCGCCGCCCCGAGCACGAGGGTGCCGTACAGCAATAGCTGTTGCAGCCGGCGCGTCATCGCGGCGTCTCGCGCTGCAGGCGCAGCTGCACGAGGGTGAAGGCGAGGATGATGCAGAACAGCACGAAGGCGATGGCGGCGGCGGAGCCGAGGCGCCACCAGCGAAAGCCTTCCTCGTACATGAAGAGCACCATGCTGAGCGTGCTCTTGAGGGGCCCGCCCCCGGTCATGACGTACGGCTCGGCGAACAGCTGGAAGTAACCGATCGCCGTGATCACGCCCACGAACAGGAACGTGGGCGCGAGCTGCGGCACGGTGATATGGCGGAACTGCGCCCAGGCGCCGGCGCCGTCCAGCTCGGCCGCCTCGTACAGCTGGGTCGGGATGCGCTGCAGGCCGGCGACGAAGATCAGCATGTTGTAGCCGAAGTTGCGCCACACGGCGAGCAGGATGATGGCGGGCATCGCCCACAGCGGGTCGCCGAGCCAGTCGACCGGCCCGATCCCGACCGCGCCGAGCGCGGCGTTCAAGAGGCCGTAGCGGGGATGGTACAGATAGCGCCACACGACCGCGACGGCGACGAGCGTGGTGACGAAGGGCGCGAAGTACGCCGTTCGGAAGATGCCCTTGAACCGCACCAGCTTCGCGTTGACGAGCAGCGCCGCGCCCAGCGCGACGAGCACCGACAGCGGCGCGCCCGCGAAGGCGAAGTAGAGTGTGTTCTTGAGCGCCGTCCAAAACAGCGGGGCGGCGGCGAGCTGTCGGTAGTTCGCGAGGCCGACGAAGCGGGCGTTGTGCGAGTCGGCGATCGCGTAGATGTCGAAGTCGGTGAAGCTCAGTGCGAGCGACGCGACGACGGGGAGAAAAAAGAACACCGCGATGACGGTGAGCGCGGGCGCAAGGAACAGCCAGGCAGCGCGGGCGGTGCCGCGCTCGACCCGGGTCACGGCGAGCCGCGCCGCGCCAGCAGCCAGCGGCGCCGCTCCAGGATGCGGTTCACCTCGGCGTCGAGGCGGGCCAGCGCCGTGTCGGCGGGCACGCCGCCCCGGATCGCCTGCTCGCCATAGTCGAAGATGCGGGTCGCGATCAGCTCCCACTCGGGGACCTGGGGGGTCGGCACCACCCGCTGCAGCTGCTCCCAGAACGCCCGCGTGGCGTCGTCGGCCGCGAGCGCGGGGTCGCGCCACGCCGCGAGACGCGCCGGCAGGTCGCCCGACAGCCGGTACACGCGGAGCTGCTGCTCCGGGCGCGACAGGAACTCGACCAGCTGCCACGCGGCGGCCTGGTGGCGCGACGCGCGGAACACCACCAGGCTCGAGCCCCCGGCGAGCGAGATCCCGGACGCCGCGCCGTCCGGGCCGGGCAGCGGCGCCGTCCCCCATTTGCTCTGGAAGTCGGGCGGCAGGCGACGGCGCAACTCGCCGATGACCCAGGGGCCGGTGATCCACATGGCGACCGTGCCCCGCTCGAACTCCTGATAGATGTTCCCGATCTCGTTGATCCCCAGCCGCGGCGCGAGCGCCGTGCGGTACAGGCTCAGATAGAATTCGAAGGCGCGTCGGAACGGCGCCTCGGTGAAGGCGCCGTAGCGGGCGCCGTCCCGCAGAATCGGCGAGCCGGCCTGGAGGCCCAGGATGGTCGGCGGGGGCCACTCGTTGGTCGGGAGGAAGATTGGGTAGCGCTCGGGACCGCCCTGCGCCTTCATCGCTCGCATCGCGGCGAGCCACTCGCTCCACGACGTCGGCGGCTGCGGGAACCCGGCGCGCGCCAGCAGGTCCTTGCGGTAGAATAGCAGCCGCGTGTCCACGTACCACGGCACGCCGTACACGCCGCCGTCCAGCACGTTGGTGCTCCAGATGCCCGGGAAATAATCGGCCGGCTTGAGGGCGCCGGAGGCCGCGATCGCGGAGTCGAGCCGTACGAGCCCGTCGAGCGCGACGAATTCGGGGACCCACGTGTTGCCGAGCTGCGCCACGTCGGGCGTGGCGTCCCCAACGTACGCGGTGAGCAGCTTCTCGTGCGCCGCCGTCCAGGGGATCTGCTGCACCCGCACTCGGACCCCGGGGTGCTCGCGCTCGAACGCCGGCATCAGCTCCGCCACCACCTCGCCCTCGCGCCCCAGTCCCCAGAAGTCGAGGACGACGTCGCCCGCAACGGCGGGGCGGCAACCTGCGAGCGCCGCGATGAAGACCGCCGCCGCCCTCACGGGCACCGACCCGCGAGCCACCCCCCCGAGAATCCCGCCCGGCACAGCCCGCGCACGACGTACGGGTTGGTACGCAGCAGCTGCCACACGAGCCCCGTGCGGTAGTTCTCGGCCATCGCGAGGATCGGTCCTTCGTCGATGCCGAGGTAGTCGGTGTCGAACCATGCCATCCCGGGCACGACGTGACCCATGCTCGGCGTGCCGGTGAAAGTCGGGTTGAAGGCGTCAAGGAAGCCGTACATCGAGAACAGGTTCGCGCCGTACTTGTCGCGCATCGCCCAGAGCGCGGGGAGGGCGATCTCCGGGGCGAAGGGGATGGACCCGCCCGCGGCGGTGGGTGCGAGCGTGCCGTCGTCTTCCAGGTCGGTGAACGACGCGCCACGGGCCCAGTAGGTATGGAAGGTGCGACTCTTCCCGGCGAGCGTGAGCGTGGTGTTCGCGGGGCCGTCCGACGCGGTGAGCCCCCACGTGCGGTCGCCGTAGCCCACCCACGCGCCCGGGTTCGCGATCGCGTAGGAGCGCTGCGCGTACGTCGCGCGACGCGAGTTTTCGAAGTAGTCGATCCCGTGCGCGGCCATGTAGGCGTCCTGGATGCCGCCGAAGTCGATCCACACGTGGGAGTAGTGATGGCCGAACAGCGGCCCGAAGCCGAGGTAGGTCTGTCCTTGGAACGTGCCCCACTGGTAGGTGGAGGTCCACGCCGCCCAGCCAGTGGAATCAGCGGGGTGCGTCGGCGAGCCGAAGGCCAGCACGTACACCAGCATTGCCTCGTTGTAACCGCGCCAGTCGTACGGCAGGAACCCGTTCTCCGGAGTCCAGCCGAGCGTGATCGCGGGTGCGTGGTGCTCAGCCCACTGCCAGTCGGCGCGGCGGTAGATCGAGTCCGCGAGCATGCGAATCGCGGTCTCCACGGAGTCCGAGAGATTCGTGAAGTACGACTGGCAGGTGAGCACGCCGGCGAGCAGCAGCGCGGTGTCCATCGTCGACAGCTCGACCGTGCCGAAGCGCCGCCCCGTGCTCATGTCGAGGAAATGGTAGAAGAAGCCTTTGTAGCCGGTGACGCCCGTCGCGACGGAGTCTTGCGGCGCCGTCCAGAAAAAGTTCAGCGTGGTGAGGGCGCGCTGCGCTGCGGCGGCGCGCGTGACGTAGCCGCGCGCCACGCCGATCGGGTAGGCGGTGAGCGCGAACCCGACGGCGGCGATGCTCGAGAACGATCCGGCGGCCGAGCGGTCCGGGGTCAGGCCGTTCGTCGGGTTGGTGAGGTCCCAGAAGTAGTGGAACGTGCGCTGCTCGAGCGTGTCCAGAAAACCCACCGCCTGCGCCGAGTCGGGGGGCGGCGGGCCGGTGGGGTGGTTCGAGGCGCAGGCGGCGAGCGCGGCCGTCGCGCGGATGGCGATAAGCCAGCGCCACGCGGCGGAGCGCCCGCGAACCCTGGTCAGAAGTCGACCTGCGTGCCGAGTTGCACCCGCCTCCCGTCTGTGATCACACAACCCGGTTTTCCGAAGTCCGGGTTTGTGCTCGGCAGGGGTGGCATATAGTTGTTGAAGCACCCGTAGTTCTGATAGTTGAACGCGTTGAACAAGTCGGCGGTGATACCCCACCGCGCCCGGCCCAGGCCTGGGATGTCCTTGCGGAGGTGCAGGTCGACGTTCCGGTACGCCCACGCGTTCGGGATGATGAAATTGAACTGCTCCGGGTCTCCCTCACCCCGCCGCAGCACGTAGGTGCCGCTCGAGGCATCACCGATGTCGAACGGCGTGCCGGACCCCAGGGTGATCAGACCGCTGAACTGGATGCCGGCGATGTAGGGCACATCCGCGATCCAGTTGAGGACGACCGTATGCCGCTGGTCGTCGCCCGTGCGGAACCGCGGGTAGTTGGTCGGATCAGGGAAGTCGAGGCTGAACAGATCGCCGCCGATCTTCGTGGCTTTCCCGAACGTCCATGCCAATCCGCCGCCCCAGCCTCTCGCCCCCGTCCGCGAGTACGGGCGCTCGATCTTGACGTACAGCGCGTCATACCACGTGCGGATGTTGTCGTGCGAGATGAAGACCGGGCCGTAGGCGGCGACGGGGGCTGCGAAGCAGTTAGGTGGCTGCTTGTCGGGTGTGGCGCCAACGAGGTTGCCGCATCCGAAGGTGAACCCATGATAGCTGCGCACCCCCGTGTACGTCGCCGACGCCAGCCATTGACCCAGGACTCTGCGGATTCCGACGCTCCATTGGGTCGATCGCGGCGGCCGGGTGTTGTTGTCGACGAGGAAGATCTGCGGCCGGCCGGCCGTG
>Ga0209160_1001197_pt1 | contig 21680 bp, 22 predicted proteins | sample GraSoiAngelo_153_FD_186167 | JGI IMG/M metagenome (GOLD analysis project Ga0209160, IMG submission 186167) | Grasslands soil microbial communities from the Angelo Coastal Reserve, California, USA - 14_1009_12_40cm (SPAdes) (version 2) | ecosystem: Environmental > Terrestrial > Soil > Grasslands ... | reverse complement strand
ATCCGCTGATGGTGAATTCAGCCGCGTACTGGTTCCTGATGCAAATCGGGATGATCGTCGGGTTCGTCACTTCGTGGCCCGCGAACGTCTGGCTCCTCAACCGCGGCATCAAGCTCGCGATGTGACCGACGAAACTCTGCTCGTCCTCGGGGCTCGAGAGCGATGTCATCCGTGGGCCGACGGCACCGCCGTACGCGCCGCACCGGCGCTGCGCAAAGGCTTGTCGCTCCGCAGCGGGACAAGGGGAGGGATAGCACTCACCCCTTCGCCATTCTCACCATACAACGCAATGGGGGGCTTGCGGCAAGACCCGGGTCGTGCTGCAGAATCTCCGGCCGCAACCAGAACCGAGGGATTTGGGGGGTGACGTATGGCTGAACACGCTGTGGTGATAGCCGGAGGCGGCCCGACAGGGCTGATGTTGGCGGGCGAGGTGGCGCTGGCCGGGGTTGACGTCGCCATTGTCGAACGGCGAGCCAGCCAGGACGTCAGCGGCTCGCGCGCAGGCGGTCTGCACTCGCGCACCATCGAGGTTCTCGACCAGCGTGGAATCGCTGATCGGTTCCTGTCGCAGGGGCAGGTGGCGCAGGTCGCGGGGTTCGCCTGGATCCGTCTGGACATCAGCGACTTTCCCACCCGCCACAACTACGGGCTCGGGCTGCGGCAGAACCACATCGAGCGCATCCTGGCCGGTTGGGTCGACGAGCTGGCGGTGCCGATCTACCGCGGACGTGAGGTGACCGGTTTCGCGCAAGACGACACCGGCGTCGACGTCGAGCTGTCCGACGGCCACTCGCTGCGTGCCGCATATCTGGTCGGATGCGACGGAGGACGCAGTCTGATCCGTAAAGCAGCCGGCATCGAGTTTGCCGGATGGGATCCCACAACGAGCTCCCTGATCGCCCAGGTCGAGCTGACCGACGAGCCGGAATGGGGCACCCGCCGCGACGCCATTGGCGTCCATGCCTTCTCCCGGTTGGAGGATGGACCGGTGGGGGTCCTGGTGACCGAACAGCATCTGGGACACACCGGCGAGCCCACCCTGCGCGATCTCAGCGATGCGCTCATCGCCGTATACGGGACCGATTACGGGGTCCACAGTCCCACCTCGATCTCCAGGTTCACCGATATGACTCGGCAGGCGGCGTCCTACCGGGACAGACGGGTGCTGCTGGCCGGCGACGCCGCACACGTGCATTTCCCGGTGGGTGGACAGGGCCTCCAGATCGGTGTGCAGGATGCGGTGAATTTGGGATGGAAGCTGGCCCAGGTGGTCAAGGAGACGTCGCCGGAGAGCCTGCTGGATACCTACCACGCCGAGCGCCACCCGGTCGCAGCCCGCGCGCTGCGCAACACCATGGCGCAAACAGCGCTCCTCCGCTCGGACGAACGTACCGAGGCACTTCGCGACACCATGTCCGAGCTGCTGAGCATGGACGAGCCTCGCAAGCGGGTCGCCGGGATGATGTCCGGCCTGGACATTCATTACGACCTCGGCGAGGGACACCCGCTGCTCGGGCGCCGCATGCCCGATCTCGACCTGGTCACCGCCAACGGCCCGCTGCGGATATTCACTCTGTTGCACGAAGCCCGGCCGATCCTGCTCAACCTCGGTAAGCCCGGCAGCCTCGACATCTCTCCGTGGGCACAGCGAGTGATGGCGATCGACGCCACCTACGCCGGTGATTGGGAGCTTCCCGTGCTGGGCCACGTAGCTGCGCCCGCTGCCGCGCTGATCAGACCCGATGGATACGTCGCCTGGGTCGGTGACGGCACAGATGACGGATTGCGCGCTGCGCTGACTACCTGGTTCGGATCACCACGCGACGCGATGCTCGGCCCAACCGAACGCCGAATGGAGTAGAAGAGTTTCTCGGGAGACGCGTCCTAGCCTGGAACGGGTGGGGACGGGCGGGACCACCCTGATCCGCCCGCCAAGAACCGCCGGCGGACGGGCTAAACGCCGGCGGCGGCCTGCTCAAGCCGGTCGCAATGGGTCCCAATTAGATCGAGGACGCCGCTGCCGGTTTCAATTCGAGAGTTCAAATAGTGCCCGTTTCCCCGACCAAAATCCGAACCCAAACGTCGTCCTCAGCTGACCGCTTTCTTCACGAGCGCGCCGATCCTAGCCTCTTCGGCGGCAGTCAACTTCTTCAGGGCGAAGGCGACCGGCCAGAGGCCTCCGTCGTCGAGGTTCGCAGAGTCGTTGAAGCCGAACGTCGCGTACCTCGTGCTGAACTTCTGCGCGCTTTGGAAGAAACAGACGACCTTGCCGTCCTTGGCATACGCGGGCATCCCGTACCAGAGTTTCGGCGAAAGGGCCGGCGCGCTGGCTTTGACGATCGCATGGAGCCGCTCGGCCATGGCGCGATCTGGTGCCTTCATGGCGGCGATCTTCTCGAGCACGGCGCTTTCCCCGTCCGCCTTGTCCGCGCGCGGGCGGGGGCGCGCCCCCGACTGCAGCTCTTGGAAGCGCTCCCTCATGGCGGCCTTTTCCTCGTCCGTGAATCCCGTGACCGCCCGTCGGCTTGCGCTGGTGCTCTTGGCGGACTTCTGCGTGCCCTTCATTGCAGGTTTCGTCCCGGCCATGGTGCCAGCTCCTACGCCTTCGCCGCGTGGGCGACCTTTTTCGGCTGGAGGATCCGGATGGCGTTGCCGAAGGGGTCGCGGATGCCCATGTCGGTGCCGTAGAAGCGGTCGGCGGGCTCCTGGGTGAAGTCGGTGACACCTCGAGCCTTGAGGGTCTCGTAGAGACCCCGGACGTCGTCCGACTGGAAGACGAGGCCTCCCAGGGCACCCTTGGTGATCAGCTCGCGGAGCTGCGCGGCGGTGGCTTCGTCGTGCACCGGCGGGCCGGGCTCTTCCAGGGAGATTTCGGTGCCGGGGTCGTCGGGGACGCGCACCGTCAGCCAGCGGTAGGAACCTTGCTTGATGTCCTGGCCTTTCTCCAGCCCTACCTTGTTGACGTAGAAGTCGAGGGCCTCGTCCTTGTCGAGGACCATGATGGAAGTGGCGTTTAGCTTGGTGATCATTCGCTTGTCTTCTCCTCTGCGAGATTTGATCGGGACGACCCCCATGCTATGGAGCCGCCGCCGCGGCGGCTATTCCAAAAGTGCTCGATCGCTTCGCCACCCCCGCCGCCACCACCGGCCGCATGGCCGCCATCTGGAGGCAGGTGGGCGGCAACATCGGCTCATGCTCCACGCGGTAGTCCGATGGCGTCTCTCCGACGATCTCCCGGAACGTGCGGCTGAAGGTCCCCGAGCTGGTGAAGCCGACGTCGAAGCAGATGTCGGTGACGCTGCGGTCGGTCTCGCGCAGCAGGAACATCGAGCGCTCCACCCGTCGTCGCTGCAGGTAACGGTGCGGCGTCTCCCCGAAAACGGCGCGGAAGCAACGGATGAAGTGCGCGCGGGAGAGATGGGCCACCGAGGCCACGGCGCGGACGTCGAGCGGCTCGGCGTAGGCGCGGTCCATGGCGTCGCGCGCGCGCAGTACGCGCCGGTTCAAGTCCTCGACTTCCCGGCTCACGGTCCAACGCTACGCCATCAGGGGGCCAGCTGCCGGTAACCCGAGCCTCATCCCTTGGCTGTTGGGCGGCATTCGCGACGCAACTCTGAGAGGCATCAGTGATGCGCGTTGCGTTCGAGGACCCCGCGGATGAAAGCGGCCTGTGCAACCTGCTCAAAGTTGTGGCCGGCAACGCTCACAAGGCGGACACCAAGAGTTACAGGCGGGTCCCAGTTCTTATCAACAATGCGGTCGAGGGCAGAATCCGTCAGCGTTCGCACAAAACGAGTTGTCATTTCGTTTACAGCGCCGAAGTAGCCGAGCAACAATTCGGCATCACCAGTTACGGCTGCCACTTGTTTGGCGGTATGTCCGTAGCCTGTGTCCGCGGGGGCGAACGGCAGGCGCCACCGAGTTGCCCAACCGGATGAGGTCCACACTTGCGGCTTGTGTGCGACCTCAGCAATGTGATCGTCGGCGATCCGGCTCATATGCCACACCAACCATGCGATCGAGTTTGCTTCGCGGTCGAGACGAAATGTCAGTTGGGCCGGAGTTAGCCCTTCAACGACATCGTGCACCTGGGCGGGAATTCGATCGAAGGCTTCAATCAATAGCTCGCTGCTGGTCATACCGCTCCTCAGTTATTGCGTCCAACCGACTACAAAAGCGCCTGCGACCTCGAGCCTTCTGGGTGCAGCTGTGTAGGTCTCTACGCGGCCTTTTGTCGCTCTCAGCTGTGCCATCTGGTTACAACGCTAGCGGGGACTCTCGAAACGCCAGCGCGTCGCGCCATGCGGTTCCTTGGTCGCGACACCCACCGCCGCGGTCGGCGTGACGGCGTAGAGATCCCACGGCCCGCGACCTGCACTTGGCGCACTGTACTCCGCCGTGATGGCTCCAGCGCTCGCTCGCGCCGGCCAACCTAGCGACGCGTAAAGGTTCGCCACGCGCTCCAGGACCGCCTCATCGGTCACCTTGCGCGCAGTGCCCTCGACCACGACGTCGATGTCATCCAACGAGACCGACACCGCGCAGCTCGGGTTGGCGACAAGGTTCCGGCTCTTCCGCAGTCGAGGCCCGCTCACGAAATAGAAATTGTCATCGACCCAGATCGCGCCCACCGCAGCCAGGTGCGGCCTCCCATCGGGATCCGTTGTGGCCAGCCAGCAGGTGCGCCCGGGCCCTTCCTCGCGGGCTTGCTCCTCAAGCTGCTTCAATGCCCGCGACCACGGAATCGGCTCGTGTCCGTAGATGTCCAGGTTCTGCTCTTGCATCTCCGACTCCTTCCGGTTGATAACCCTTATGACGGCCCGATGCCCTCCAACTCATCGGTGGCCGCAAGGCGCCGCGAACGTGACTACCAGCGCTGGTGTACAAGCGGCGCGATGCGCTCCCGATAGAGCTCTGCAATCCGGTCCATCGTCGACGCGGGCAGCTCAGGGAGATCGGAAGCGGCCGCATTGGCGCTCGCCTGCTCCGGAGTTTTGGCCCCAGGTATGACCGTGCTAATGCCGTCGTTCATCAGGATCCAGCGCAAGGCCATTTGGGCCATGGTCGTCTCATGTGGCATCAATGACCGCAACTCCTCGACCGCCACTAGCGCGGTTTCGTAATCGACTCCGGCGAAGGTTTCCCCGACGTCAAAGCTCTCACCGTGGCGATTGAAGTTGCGGTGGTCGGTGGCCGCGAATTGCGTGTCGGGATTGAACTTTCCGGTAAGCAGCCCCGACGCAAGCGGCACGCGAGCGATCACCCCGACATTGCGCTCGCGCGCCGCGCTTAGAAACCGCTCGGCGGGCCGCTGCCGGAAGATGTTGTAGATGATCTGGACCGTGGCGACGTTCGGATACTCGATCGCTTTGAGGCCCTCCTCGACACGTTCGACGCTCACGCCGTAACTCGCGATCCGACCATCCGTGATGAAGCTGTCCATGGCGTCAAAGATTTCTGGTCGGTAGTAGCTGTCGGTCGGGAGAGAGTGGAGCTGGACGAGGTCGAGCCGATCCATGTTTAGGTTCTCTCGAGATCGGTCGATCCAAGCGCCAAAGTTCTCGCGTGTGTACGCCTTGAGGTCCAGCGGCGCTCGCCGGCCGATCTTGGTGGCAACGACGATCGGTTCCGTGCGCTCTTTACGGAAACCGGCGATAAGCCGCTCGCTGCGTCCATCGCCGTAAACATCCGCCGTGTCGAAGAAGGTCACACCGGCGTCGGCCGCGGCATGAAGCGCCCGCAAGCTCTGCTCGTCGTCGACCTGTCCCCAGTCCGCTCCGATCGCCCACGCGCCGAAGCCGATCTCGCTGACTTGACGCCCTGTCCTGCCGAGGGGCCGATATAGCATCAGATCGACAACTCGAACACGAATGTAGCCCAAGGCCAAATCCCGATCAAAAGCCCCGCCAGCCAGGTGTCTCGTAGTGGCCTTCCCGCGAACCGATGAATTCCGAACGCCTGCGAAGTCTCTATCGTCGACACCCGACTTCTAGTTCACTCAAGGAGCACGACCGTGACCAGCGATACCACCACACACGCAAAGGGCACCGGCCAGTACGCCGAGGTCAATGGCATCAACCTCTACTACGAGACTCACGGGAGCGGGCGGCCGCTCGTCCTGCTCCACGGCGGCCTCGGCTCGGGCGAGATGTTCGGCCCTGTCCTACCAACCATCGCGGAGCGCCACGAGGTCGTCGTCGTCGACCTGCAAGGACACGGCCGTACCGCTGACATCGATCGACCGCTCGACGTCCGGCTGATGGCCGGCGACATCGCGGCGCTTATCGACCATCTCGGCCTGGCCGCGCCGGACGTGGTCGGCTACTCGCTCGGCGGTGGGGTGGCGCTGCAAACTGCGGCCAAGTACCCGGCCAAGGTCAGGCGGCTCGTCATGGTCTCCGCGAACCTACGGCCCGACGCAATCTATGCGGAGATGCGGGTACAGCAGGGGCAGGTCAACGCAGCGGCCGCCGAGTTCATGAAAGAAACGCCGATGTATCAGCTCTACCAGCGGGTCGCACCGCGACCTGAGGACTTCCCGAAGCTGCTGACCAAGATCGGCGAAGCGATGGCCAAGGACTTCGACTTCACCGAGGACGTCCGCGGTCTCCAGATGCCGACCCTCGTGATGGCCGCTGACGCTGATATGGCCCCGCCAAGCCACTACGTCGAAGTCTTCAAGTTGCTCGATGGCGGCCTCCGCGATGGCGGCTGGATGAGCGAGAACCGGCCCAAGGGCGGTCACGCGCTGGCCATCCTTCCGGGCTTGACCCACTACAACATCGTCAACTCGCCGCTGTTCGCCGCGGCCACCCTCGCCTTCCTCGAGGCGTAGCCGACATCAGACCCATGAGACCGCGCGTCGCCGCCTGACTCACGGGCCGTCGTTTAATCGATGGTCATCAGCAAGGTTCTCATCACGGGATCATCGGACGGCCTGGGACTCGCGGCCGGCAAGCGCCTGCTGGCCGCGGGTCACGAGGTGGCGCTGCACGCCCGCAACGAGAACCGCGCCAAAGATGCGCGAGCGGCGGCGCCCAAGGCAGCGGCCGTCGTCATCGGCGATGTGGCCAGCATCGCCGAAACACGAGCTGTCGCCGAGCAAGCCAATCGCTTGGGTCCATTCGACGCTGTGATCCACAATGTCGGGGTCGGCGACCGCGAGCGCCGGATCGAAACAGCGGACGGCCTGGAGCACATCTTCGCCATCAACGTGCTCGCCCCGTACCTGCTCACTGCGCTCATCAAACCGCCGAGGCGACTTGTCTATCTCAGCTCCGGCATGCACCAGGGCGGAAACCCCGACTTCGATGACCTTCAGTGGAAGAGGCGGCGCTGGAGCGGCATGCAGGCCTACTCTGACTCCAAGCTGTTCGATGCCGCGCTGGCCTTCGCCATCGCCCGCCGGTGGCCTTCGGCGCTTTCGAATGCGGTGGACCCAGGTTGGGTGCCGACCAAGATGGGTGGACGCGGAGCGCCGGACAATCTTGACGAGGGCTCGGAGACACAAGCCTGGCTGGCGGTCAGCGACGACCCCGCGGCGAGGACGACCGGCGGCTACTGGTACCACAAGCGCCGGCGCCAATCGCATCGGGCCGCCGACGATGAAACCGTCCAAGAGGCTCTCTTGGCCGCGTGCGAGGAGCTAACTGGGACGGCCTTCCCGGACTCGATGTGAGCGAGTTGAGCCCCGGTGACCTACAGCCTCGCAGTCATCGCCCTGGGCCTCATCGCGCTGGCTGCACAAGGGGTGACACGGCCGGACGTACGAAAAATCGACTGAATGGTTGATGTTGGGCCGGACGCTGGGCGATTAGCTTCGGGGCATGAACTACCAATCCGCACCAGACTCCTTCCTTTCCGCTCTCTCGACGCGCGACTTCGGACTGTTCGCGGAGTGCCTGGCGCCTCAAGCGCAAGCGCGACTGCTCTTGCCCCCAGGACCCGAGGTGCGCACTGGGCGCGAGGAGATCGCCCGGCGCTTTCGAGGGTTGGTTCTCGCGCGCGACTGCCTTCGAGGTCCTCGAAACACACCGGGAACAGGTCGGGCCTCGAGAGCGGCTCAGTTGGCGCTTCCGCATGAGCCGAGAGGGCAAGCCGCACGAGATCGTCGAGCAAGTCGCCTTCGTCAACGTGCGGCCGGATGGGATCTCCCACATCGACTTGCTGTGTTCGGGGTTTGTCCGAGAGGAGGACGCCGTTGCCTCGTGCGCCGTGGATGCCGGCCCGTCTCGCGGCGCTCGATAATGTGCGGATTATCGGCACCGCTGGAGGCGGTCAGTCAGTAACCGACAAGCCGATCGGGCCATCCCACCTGGACGAGATCAGCGCCGCCCTCGCCGATTTCGTCGACCTGGCCTCGCCCTTCACCCGCGGACACTCCACCCGCGTCGCAAAGCTGGCTGAGGCAGCCGCGTTGAATGCGGGGCTGGGTGGGGAGGACGCGGCAACTGTGCGGCGTGCGGGCCAGGTCCACGACCTCGGCATGGTCAGCGTGCCGAACCGGGTCTGGATCAAGCACGGTTCGCTCAATCAATCGGAGTGGGAGCGGGTTCGCCTGCCAGATCGCACGCGAGCTCCAGGTCGCCCAGGCCACAGTGCACACTCACGTCATCAACCTCTACGGCAAGATCGGCGTCAACACGCGAGCCGGGGCAACGCTTTTCGCCTTCGAGAACGACCTGATCGACTCACCATCGCGATGACAGGTCGACCGAACGGTGGATACCGCCGGTCGCTTTGAAGCGCTACGCTCGACCCGTTTCCCCCGATTTGATTGCGCAAGGAGGTTCGCTATGCCGCTCTACATGGATATTCACCACAAGATCGATGGCCTGACCGCGGAGGCAATTAAAGGCGCTCACGAGCAAGATCTGAAGGTTCAGGAAAAACTCGGAGTGAAGTACCTCCACTACTGGTTCGATGAAGGGTCGGGCAAGGCGTTCTGCCTCGTTGAGGCACCGAGCAAGGAAGCCGCCAACGCGGTGCATCGCGAAGCACACGGCCTGGTGGCTGATGAGCTGATCGAGGTACAGGAGGGCGCCTAGTCCGTCACAGAGGTACTAGCCCGCGGATAACAATCGCCTCGTGCCGTGCGCCTCGATGGCGGCGATCTCGGCTGGCGTCGAGGGCCGGAAATGCTACCTGGTCATCAAGCATGGGCTCCCGGTCGCTGGGCCGGGAGTTCCCGCGCGCGCGGGATCACCCGGGTGGCGTAGAGCTCGATGTTGGTCATAAGCGATTCGTCCTCTAGGCCTCCCATGCCGTATTTCAGGTCGAAACGGTTGGCGCCCAAGGCGGTCAGATGAGCCGCGATCTCCTGCGCAACTGCCTCTGGGGATCCGACGTACACCGCTCCACGGGGTCCGACCTCAACGCGACAGACTCCTTGGCCGGGATTGCGAAACCACGAGTTTCGGCGACGCTGGTGATGATCTGCAGGTAGCGCGGCCAGAAATCTACATGTTGAACTGACATGGACATCGACCCAGCAATACCGCCGAGCGGTTCGGGGTGTGTCGAATGCCTCGCGAGCGGAGGTTGGTGGCTCCACTTGCGCCGATGTGCGGGTTGTGGACACATCGGCTGCTGTGACTCATCCCCATCGCAGCACGCAAGCCACCATGCCGCTGACACAGGGCATCCGATCATCCAGAGCTATGAGCCGGGCGAGGAGTGGTTCTGGGATTACGCGACGCAGCAGTTCTGGAACGGTCCCGAGCTTGCCCCGCCCCGCCACCATCCGCTCGACCAACCGGTGCCAGGACCCGCGGGCCGCGTGCCCCGGGACTGGCCGACACGACTGCACTGACATGACGACGAACGGCTTCATCGGCAGCGGAGACGCTCAAGGACCTCGTCGGCGAGCTGGGGCGTTTGTCTCGCCGTACGGCGCCTTCAACGGCGAGCGCGGCATCCCGGCAGCTATGACAGCAATGCGCCTCTCTCTCGGCATGTAGAACACCCGGTCGGCGGAATTAAGGCGAGAACATGGCCGTACGAATGTCCGTGAGCCCTGGCAGTGTCTGAAGCGACCCTCGGTGTCGGGATCATCGGGGTCAGCCCGGTCCGAGGCTGGGCCGCTACCGCCCACATCCCAGCACTGCGCGCGCTGCCGAATTACGAGATCCGCGCATTGGGCGCGCACAGCGCGGAGTCCGCGCGGGCGGTAGGAGAGGCATTCAGAGTCGATGCGGTGTTCTCAGACCACGAGAAGCTGGTGATCCAACCAGACATAGACGTGGTCGCGGTTACGGTCAAGGTGCCGCACCATCGAGAGCTCGTCTCCGCCGCAATCGGCGCCGGCAAGGCCGTCTACTGCGAATGGCCGCTTGGCCGCGACGTCCACGACGCCCGAGCGATGGCTGCGCTCGCCGCCGAGCAAAAGGTTCGTACGGTCGTCGGGTTGCAGGCCCGCCAGGCACCTGCGATCGAGTTCGTCAAACAACTGCTCAGCGACGGATACGTCGGCGACGTCCTGTCCACGACCATGGTCGGGCTCTCGATCCCAGGCGACGCCGTGGGCTTGCCCAATGCCTACATGCTCGACAGGACAAATGGGGCCAACCTGCTCACGATCCCGGTCGGCCACAGCCTGGACATCCTCAACTACGTGCTGGGCGAGTTCGCCGACTTGTCCGCCGTTACGGGTCTTCGCAGGCCTCTGATCACCATCAAAGAGACCGGACAGCAGATCGTGAAAACGGCCGCCGACCAAATCGCGGTGATCGGCACCCTCACTTCGGGGGTCACCGCGAGCGTCCACATGCGTGAGGCAGTGGCTGGCGGAACTGGGTTTCTGTGGGAAATCAACGGAACCGACGGAACGCTGCGGATTACCGCTGACGGTGCGGTACCCGGAATCTATCCCTTGACTGTCGTAGGAGCACGCGGGCGGGGCGAGCCCGGGGAGCTTGCCATCCCGGCGGCGCAGATGGAGAAATGGCCCACGCTCACGAGCCTGGAAGGAACGCCGGCCTTCAACGTCGGCCGTGCTTATGCCGCGTTTGCGGCGGACATCGACCACGACACCCGTACCGTCCCCGACTTCGCTGACGCTGTCCGGCGGCACGAGGTCATCGCCGCGATCGAGAGGTCAGCGGCATCGGGGGACCGCGTCAAGCTGTAGCCCAGATGCTACGTAGCCAACATTTCCGAGCAGTCAGCACGTGTCGAAATGGCCATCTGTCATTCGATGAGTGGGTGAGACAGCAAAAGTCCGAGCCCATCACGATGCGGAAGTTGTAATAAAGGAGACAGAGATGCGTGTGCTGATCATGGCGAAGGAAGGCGAGCAGAGCGCGGCGGCGACTCCCCCAACACCGGAGGCGATGGCGGAGTATCAGAAGTTCAACGACGAGCTGGTCAAGGCGGGCGTGGTGCTCGAGGCCGGCCGGCTCTACCCGAGTTCGCAGAGCAAGCGTGTCCGTTTCGACGGCAAGAAGCGCACCGTCATCGACGGGCCGTTCGCGGAGACCAAGGAGCTCGTGGCCGGGTACTGGCTGTGGCAGGTGCGCTCGATCGATGAGGCCCTCGAGTGGCTCAAGCGGGCACCGTATGACGGTGGGACCTTCGAGGTCCGTCAGGTCCTCGAATACGAGGGCATGTGAAGGACCTCTCGCCATAGGTCTGCGAGCTGGACCCGCGTCCGATAGTCCAGGGCGCCGCGAGGCAGCGACAACCGAAGCGCATCGCGCGACCGAGGCGATATGGCGGATCGAGTCGGCCCGGCTCATCGCCGGGCTGGCTCGTCTCGTCGGCGACATCGGGACGGCTGAGGAGCTCGCACAGGACGCCCTGGTCGCCGCGCTCGAGCAGTGGCCCGCCGAGGGCGTGCCGGAGCGTCCGGGCGCCTGGCTCATGGGCACGGCCAAGCACCGCGCGTTCGACCTGATCCGGCGTCGCAAGACGCTTGAGCGCAAACACGAAGAGATTGGACGCGAGTTGGAACGGACTCAGGAAGGCGTGGAAGTGGACACCGCAATCGAGGCGGACGTGGGGGACGATCTCCTGGGCCTCATCTTCATGGCCTGCCATCCGGTGCTCGCAAAGGACGCACGAGTCGCACTCACGCTTCGCGTCCTCGGCGGTCTCACCACGGATGAGATCGCACGGGCCTTTCTAGTCCCTGTGCCGACCATCGCCCAGCGGATCGTCCGCGCAAAGCGAACTCTGGCCGAGGCTCACGTCAAGTTCGAAGTCCCGCGTGGAGCCGAGCGCATTGCCAGCCTCGCCTCCGTGCTTGAGGTGATCTACCTGATCTTCAACGAAGGGTATTCCGCGACGGCGGGCACGGACTGGGTCCGACCGGCGCTGTGCGAGGAGGCGCTGCGCTTGGGTCGCATCCTGGCCGAGCTTATCCCGACCGAGCCTGAGGTCCACGGCCTCGTCGCACTCATGGAGATCCAGGCCTCTCGCCTGGGCGCTCGCATTGGACCTTCGGGCGAGCCCGTCCTCCTGCTCGATCAGGACCGGGCGCGCTGGGATCGCCTGCTTATTCGGCGCGGCCTGGCGGCGCTCGACCGCGCCGAGAGCTTCGGGGGCGCGCTGGGTCCCTACGCGCTTCAGGCGGCGATCGCTTCCTGCCACGCTCGAGCGACGACCGCGGCGGAGACGGACTGGCCGCGCATCGTCGCGCTCTACGACGCGGTCGCGGAGCTTGCGCCATCGCCGGTCGTCGAGCTGAATCGGGCGGTCGCGGTGGGGATGGCCTTCGGTCCCGCTGCCGGCCTCGACCTCGTAGACGCGCTCGTCGACGAGCCGTCGCTCAAGTCGTACCACCTACTGCCGGCCGTGCGTGGCGACCTCCTTAGGAAGCTCGGCCGAATGGAGGAGGCGGTTGCCGAGTTCCTGCGCGCCGCGTCGCTGACGGACAACGTGCCCGAGCGTGACCTCCTACAGAGGCGAGCCGTCGAGTGCGCCGCGGAACGGATGACGGACTAGAGCAAGGGGCCGGATCTCGGGAAACTCGCGCCGCTTCTTTACAGGTCGATGACACGATTCCCAGCGGATTCTCACAAATCCCACACGTGGCCCTCAGGTTCCGTGGTCAGCCTGACCGTCAGTGCGCAGGGACGTTCTCGGCATGGTCACCGGCTGGACCGGCTCGCGACGTTGGCCAACCGGCCTTTCGTCTGCGGCTCAACTCCTCGGCGAGGTCGCGGTCGGCGTGGTCGCGGGCCCTCCGGGCGCCCTCGCATATCGATCGGTGGTGGTAACAGCCGCGCATCAGGTGGAGACCACGCTGCGCCAGATCGATGGGAGCAGGTCATGAAGAAACTGGTGCGCGGAAACCTGACGCGGCGGAAGGTCCTCGTCACGCTTGTCGTGTTGACCACGGCCCTCGGGGGCACCATCGTGTACGCCCAGGCGGCGAAGCCCACGACCACGTACCGGACGGCCCAGGTCACGTACGGCACGATCACCCAGTCCATAGGCATGGCCGGCAACTTGCAGCCGGTCAGCGAGGCAGACCTCAACTTTGCCTCCTCCGGCACCGTCCAGTCGGTGTCGGTCCAGGTCGGCCAGACAGTCGCGGCGGGGACCACCCTGGCCGCCCTCGATCCGACGCTCCTGTCCGCCCAGGTGCTGCAGGCCGAGGCGTCGCTCGCGTCGGCTCAGGCCAAGCTCGCCCAGGACAAGGCCGGGGCGACCCCACAAACCCTGACCGCTGGGCAGAACGCCGTCGCGGCGGCTCAGGTCAACGCCAACAACGCGCAAACGAGCTTCAACGACACGCAAGCCATCAACGCGCAGTCGGTCGCTGTCGCGCAAGGGGTGGCCACAGCCGCACAGGCAGTGGTCAATGCGGATGAGGCGACCACGCCGCCAAGTCCCACCCTCGCTGCTGATCAGGCCGCGCTCGCCGCCGCCAACAACGCACTCGCCGCGGCCAAGGCCAAGGCGCAGCAGAGCAACGACCAGGCCGCCGCCTCGCTGGCGTCGGCGCGACAGCAGCTGTCCAGCGCCAAGAGCTCGCTTGCCGCGCTGCGGACGAGCACCCCCGCGTCGACGCTTCAGATGGACGAAGCCCAGATCCAGATCGCGCAGGCGAACCTGAGCACGACGCAGCACCAGCTCAACGGCGCCACCATCAAGTCTCCGATCGCGGGTGTCGTTTCCCAGGTCAACGTCTCGGCCGGCCAGGCGGTCAGCGGAGGCGGTTCTGGGACGGGCACCTCGTCGAGCTACGCAATCGTTGTCTACAGCCCTGGCTCGTATGAGGTGACAGGAACAGTCAGCGACGCCCAGGTGAACCTGGTCGCCGTCGGCCAGACGGTCCAGGTGACGCCGGCCGGTTCGACCCAGGCACTGCAGGGCAAAGTCACAGCGATCTCCCCGGCTGCGACCATCACCTCTGGTGTCGCGACATTCGTCGTGACTGCGCAGCTGGCTGACAACAGCAACTCGATCAAGCCCGGGGTCTCCGCCACGGCGACCATTGTCACCAACCAGGTCGTCCACGTCCTCACCGTGCCGACGAGTGCCGTGCACACGACAGCCACAGGAAGCACCGTCCAGATCCTTGTCAACGGCAAGCCGCAGACGGTCGTGGTGACCACGGGCGCGTCCGATCCGACTCGCATCCAGATCTTGTCCGGGCTGCAGCTCAACCAGACCGTGGTCATCGCGGTCATCTCGAGCTCGGTCCCTAGCAGCAGCGCGGGGACCGCCCTCGGCGCCGGCGGCGGGGCACGGGGAGGAGGCGGAGGCGGCGCCACCCGCGGTGGTGGAACCGGCGGATGAGCGTCGGCGTGGCGCCGGAGCAAGAGCCGCTGATACGACTGGAATCGATCTCGAAGCTCTACGGATCAGGTGACGCGCAGGTGGCGGCGCTGCGCAATTTCTCTCTACGCGTCGCGCAGGGCGAGTTGCTCGCCGTGATGGGACCGTCGGGATCGGGCAAGTCGACGCTGATGAACATACTCGGCTGCCTTGACAGTCCGACTTCGGGCCGCTACTGGTTCGCGGGCGAGGACGTCAGCAGGCTCAGCGAGACCCAGCTCGCCCATGTGCGCAATCGTCGGATCGGGTTTGTCTTCCAGCAGTTCCAGCTGCTGCCCAAGCTGTCGGCCTGGCGCAACGTCGAGTTGCCGCTGCTGTACCGCAACGCGAGCGATCGAAGAAGCCTCGCCGTCCACGCACTGGAGACGGTCGGCCTTGGCAATCGCATCGAACACCGCCCGACGCAGCTTTCCGGCGGCCAGCAGCAACGGGTTGCGATCGCGCGCGCACTGGTCACCGACCCCGATCTGATCCTGGCCGACGAGCCGACGGGAAACCTCGATACCGCCGCGAGCCGGGAAGTGCTCGCGGTATTGCGAGACCTGAACCAGGGGGGCCGCACGGTAATTGTCATCACGCACGACCCCGAGGTCGCTCCCATCGCAAGGCGCACGGTTCATGTTCGCGATGGACAGCTCGTGCAGCAAAAGGCCGCATGAGCATCCTGCAAACGATCGAAACCGGCTTGCGCAGCCTGCTCGGTCACCGCTTGCGGTCTGTCCTGACGACTCTCGGGATTCTTTTCGGTGTCGCTGCGGTGATCGCCACCGTGGGCATCGGTCAGGCCTCTTCCGACAGCGTCACCGCGCGCATCACATCGCTCGGCACCAATCTGCTGACCGTGTCGCCTGGCAGCACGGTCTTCGGGGGAGTGTTCGGCGGCGGGGCAAGCGCGAACTCTCTGACCATGCGGGACGTGGCGGGACTATCAGACCGCCAAAACGCGCCGGATATCTCCGCGGTCGCCCCCGTCTCGCAGGGCCGGGTCTCGCTGGTCAGCACGTCCAGCAACTGGAGCACGACTCTTTCGGGCAGCACTCCAGACTGGCTGATCGCCAACGCTCGCTCGATGAGCAGCGGGACCTTCATCACCAGTGCCGACGTGAGCACCAGCGCCCAGGTGATCGTGCTCGGGGCCACCACCGCCTCCAACCTCGGGGCCGGGGTCGGTGATCTGATCACGGTCAAGCAGATCCCCTTCCAGGTCATCGGGATCCTTGCCTCAACCGGCAGCCAGGGCTTTGGAAACCAGGACGACCTGGCCGTCGTGCCGCTCACGACTGCCCAGGACGAGCTCATCGGAGGGGTCGGCACCGTGCAGAGAATCCTGCTCAGCGCGACGAGCTCGGCGAACCTTGGCACAGCCTATGCAGAGGCGAACCAGATCCTTCTCCAGACGCATGGCATCACCAACCCGAGTCAGGCCGACTTCTCGATCACGTCCCAAACGCAGGTGCTGAGCACCGCTCAGGCCGTGACCCAGACGCTGACCATCCTGCTCGCGAGCGTCGCCGCCATCTCGCTGCTGGTGGGTGGGATCGGGGTCATGAACATCATGCTGGTGTCGGTCACGGAGCGAACCAGCGAGATCGGGCTGCGCAAGGCGCTGGGCGCCACTCCGGGCGACCTCTTCCGCCAGTTCGTGATCGAGGCCGGCGCTCTGACCGCTGTCGGTGGCCTGCTCGGGGTCGCCACTGGATTGGCTGCCGGTTACATCGTGCCTCGAACGGCCAACATCGCGGTCACCATCACCCCCGCTCCGATCGCGATAGCGGTGGCGGTGGCGGTGGTTGTCGGACTCGTCTTCGGCGTCTACCCAGCGCTCAGAGCTGCTCGGCTCGCGCCCATCGAGGCGCTGCGCGCCCAGTAACTGCTCCAAGGAGGATCCATGAGCCGATTCAGCATCATCCTGTGCATTGGCGCGAGCTTAGTCCTCGCCGCCTGCGGCAACTCTGCGAGCGCCGGAAACACGGCATCACCTAGCCCCGGCATCGCCCGCGCGCCTCGTGGCGGCGCCTCCGGCCAGTTGGTGCAGATCAACGGCAACACGCTCATCCTCACCGGCGCCAACGGCGACGTCACGGTCACGTACACGACCACCACGACAATCACCAAGATGTCGACGGCCACCCTGGCCGACATCACGGCGGGCGAATGCATCTTCGCGACCGGTGCGAAGGATTCGTCCGGGCTGATCACAGCCACATCCGTGCGGCTGGCGCCCAAGAACTCGCGCGGCTGCACCACTGGCGGAGCAGCATTCAGTCCGCCTGCCGGCGCCAGCCCGCGGCCGACCCCGAGCGGTCAGGCCAACATGAGCGTCGTGAGCGGTGAAGTGACCGCGGTCAGTGGAACCTCGGTCACGGTTCTCACCGCGTCCACCGGTACCCAGACATTCACAGTGCCGACCGTGGCCAACGTGACGGTGAGTTCGGCAGCGAGCGCGGCTTCCTTTCAGGTCGGCCAGTGCTTACGCGCGACCGGGGCGCCAGATGCCTCCGGGAACGTTCAGGCGACGTCGCTGACGATCACCCCTGCCGGCGCAAATGGAACCTGCTCGACCGGCTCTGGTTTCGGCCGCCGGGCAGGCAACGGTGCTCCGGCCGGGGGCTAGAGTGCTTGGCGCTCGGTGTGTCCTGGCCGAACCACGGCCTTGACGCTGTGGGGATCGCGACCGGCGTTGAGGGCTTGCTCGGTGGCGGCAAGCCCGAACTCGCCGGTGACCAGGTCGTCGAGACCGACTCGGCCGCTTGCGACCAGGGCAATCGCGGTGGGCCACGTGTTGGCGTAGCGGAACGTGCCTGTGATCACCAGTTCGCGTCGCTGGATGACCGCAAGAGGCAGCGTGAGTTCGTCTGCGCCCATGCCGACCAGGACGATTCTCCCTGCCGCTCGAACCGACCGAGCGCCTGCAGCGATGGCGGATGGTGAACCCGAGCAGTCGATGAATGCGTCGAAATCGCCGTCGATGGCCTCAGCTCCCGCAAGGGCGATCTCCGTCGCGCCGCTTGTCCGCGCGGCCTCGAGTCGGTGGCGGTTGACATCGGTCACCACAATGCGAGTTGCCCCGGCGGCATGCGCAACTTTCGTGGTTACGAGGCCGACCGGCCCTGCTCCCGCGATTAGCAATGAGGTGCCCATCTGCGTCCAGGCTTTTTCATTGGCCCAGATTCCGACAGACAGTGGTTCGAGCAGCGCGGCCGCGTTGTCGCTGATTTCGTCGGGCACCTTGTAAGCCAGATCGGACTTCACAGTCACGAATTCCGACAGCGTGCCGTCGACCGGCGGTGTGCCATGGAATCTCATGTATGGGCAAAGGTTGTATCTGCCGGCCCGACATTGATCGCAGCGACCGCAGGCCACGCCCGGCTCGATCGCGACGCGATCACCGACTCGCGACCGTGAGACTCCTTCGCCGACCTCGACTATCTGACCGGACGATTCGTGTCCGAGGACCAGAGGACTGCGGACGACGAAATCGCCGATGCGGCCGTGCTCGTAATAGTGGACATCGGACCCGCACACCCCGACCGACAGAATCCGGACCAGGACCTCGCCGTGCGATGGACTCGGAACGGGACGCTGCTCAATTCGCAGATCGTGCGGCGCGTAAAGCACCGCCGCGGTCATCGTGCCACGCCCGCCTCGTTGGCCGACGCGTGCCACACGTCTGGCGACGGCGTCAGGCCGCGTGCCTGCTCCCCGACTCGATGGGTCCCCCATCAAGACCCATTCTGGCGGCGCTGATGTCGAGACGCCCGTAACCCTCCGCGACCAGCTCGCTCCAGCGCCCGCCGATGGCGGCCGCCTAATCGCGTACAGCGCGCTGATGCTGCTGCTGGAACATCTCTCGTATCTCGCGCACCGTAGTCGCGTCTTCGGGCTTCTTGTCGGCGGAACGAAAGGAGACGATGCGCGGGAACCGCAACGCGAATCCGGGCTGGTCGCCGACCATGCCGGCGGTATGCCGCGGGCTGGGCGTGATCTCGTCGGCCAGAACTTCGACCACCAGCTCGGGCTGCAACCAGACGTCCGGGACGAGGATAGAGTTGACGCGCGCGGGCTTCTCGCCAACCTCCAGCCTGCTCAACTGCTTGTGGAGGTCGAGCCAGCCCTCGTCTGAGAGGCCGGTCCCGAGCTTGCTGATGCTGACGAACTCGTCCTTCTCACTGTCGTAGACCCCCGCCAGGAGCGCGCCTGCACCGAATTCCGCGCGCTTTCCCTTGCCGCCGTAGTAGCCGATGAGGACGACGTCGATGGTGTCTGTCAGCTCGCCGCTCGTGTTGCGCTTCAACTTCACCCAGTTGAAGTTGCGGGCGCCGGCCTGATACGGCGAGTCGAGGCGCTTGGCCACGACTCCCTCCAGTCCGCGGCTGATATTGTCGAGAAGCTCTCTCGTCAGGACCTCGACCGAATCCGTCTTCGTCAGCGGCGCCGTCTGTAGCGTGTCTGATCCCTTGAGCATCTCTTCGACGATGGCGAAGCGCTGCTCGTAAGGCAACGGTGTCAGGTCGGTCCCGTCTCGAAACATCACGTCGAAGACGAATGCGCGCAAGGGAACCCTGGTGGCGAATTCGTCGATCCCCTCCTTGCGGCGTCGCGCAGTGGTTTCCTGGAACGGGACGTACTCCTCCGACTCCGGGCTGTACGCGATCGCCTCGCCGTCGAGGATGACGCTCTTCACCGGGAGACTTACGGTCGCCGCGACCAGCTCCGGGAACATCGGCGTCATCGTCTCGAGATTCCGCGAGAAGATGTTGACCACGCCGCCGTCCTTGTGGATCTGGACTCGGAAGCCGTCGTATTTCGGCTGGACGCCGACCAGACCGAGCTTTTTGATCACCGCCTCGGGGTTGGGCAGACGCTCCGCGAGCTGGCTCCGCAGCGGCTTGCCGACCGTGACTTTGATCGCCTCGATTGCTTCCAGACCTTGAGCCCACAACGTCTTCGCCATCAGACCCAGGTCCGAGCTCCGGTTGTAGGCGGCTTCGAGGACCGGGCGAAGCGAGCGATCGCCCTTTTTTGCGAACGAGAGCGCATCCAGGACTGTGGGGTCGCCGATGCCGAGCCGCATCTTGCCCAGGGTGATCCGGACCAGGTGCTTGGCCGAGGCCGCGTCCAGGTCGCCAAGAAGTGCAGCGAATAGATTGAGCTTTGCCTTCAGGCTGCCTTCGCCACTGAGGCCGGCGATCTCCCACAGTCGTTGATGGACCTCGATGACCGAGGGCGTGTCATCTCTGGTCTTCGGGCCCAGGCTCATCGCGGTGAGCCCGAGGTCGCCGGTTTGCCTGTACGTCTTGGTGACGTCCTCCTTGGAGGTGCCGTAAGCCATCGCGATCGCGGACATGAGCAACCTTTCGCCAAGTCCCATCTCGACGGGTTCGAAGAACGGCGCCAGCCGACCCTGGATCAGGTAGGTGATCGGCTCGATCTCCTCCACCGAGCACGCCTTGTAAGCCTCGGCAAGGATGCGAACCAGCTCATTGCGGCTGCTTGTCGCCTCCAGTTGATCCAGGTAAGTGGCCAGCTCGCTAAAGGTCATGTCGCTAGCGGAGCGCCTCGAACTCGGCGTCGGTGAGCTCGATCTGTAGCGCAGCGAGGTTCTCTTTGAGGTGAACGAGCGACAGGGTGCCCGGAATCGGCAGCACCGCCGCCGAGCGCCGGAGGAGCCATGCAAGCGTGATCTGCTGCTTGCTCGCACCATGCCGCCTGGCGATCTGGGTCAGCGCACCGCCGCCGTCTCCGCGCAGGGGAAAGAACGGGACGAAAACAATGCCCTCCGCGGCGCAGTAGTCGACGACTGCCTCGGATTTGCGCTCGGAAAGGTTGTAGTGATTCTGCACCGCCACGATCGGCACCACCCGTCGGGCGCGCTCGATCTGCTCGATCCCGACGTTGGAGATTCCGACGTGGCGGACCTTGCCCCGGTCGCGGTAATCCTTGATGGCGCTCAGGCTTTCCTCGATCGGAGTCTCCGGGTCGACGCGATGAAGGTAATAGAGGTAGATGGTGTCGGTCTTCAGGTGACGAATGCTCTGCTCGAGCTCCGCGTGCAGCACCTCGGGGCGGGCGCGCCCGGCACCACCGAACCCGCCCTTGGTGGCCACGATGCAGCCTTCGGGAGGTGGCGACAGGGCCTCCCCGATCGTCTGCTCGCTCTGCCCGCCCGTGTACAGGTGAGCGGTGTCGATCATCTGCACGCCCTCGGCGACTGCCGATCTGATGAACGCGACATTTTCCTTCGTAATCGTCAGTCGGTTCGTCCCCAAACCAATCCGGGCCACGTCAATGTCGCCGACCTTCACGTTTCCTCCATGATGGTGTGCGATGACTCGCTTCGTGGAGCTGAGCCACCCGATCGTAGAGGGCATGGAAACGTATCGTCCCTTGCCAACGCCTCGCGTGGAAGTCCTCAACGACTATGACGCGTCGCCGTACGACGGGATGTCGGAGTTCCTTATCGCCTCGCTGCACCTTTGTGGTAACACCGGCACTTATGTCGACTCGCCTCGGCATAGGTTTCGAGCCGCCATCGACCTTGCCGGACTCCGGCTCGAACAGCTTGCGGATGTGCCAGTGGTGGTCGCCGACGTCACGCAAATCGGGCGGGCAATTGGTCCCGACGCGGTACCGGCTGGGGACCTGCACGGCAAAGCTGTTCTCTTTCGCACCGACTTCTCGCGCCACTGGGGTACTGACAGCTACTTCCACGGCAACCGGTTTCTAACCGCCGAGGCTTCAGACAAGCTGGCTACTGCCGGGCCGGCGTTCGTCGGGATCGATTCGCTGAACATCGACGACGTCGCCGACATGTCCCGACCGGCCCATACGCGGCTGCTTAGGGCTGGCATCCCGATCTGCGAGCACATGACCAACCTCGCCGCGATCGCCTC
>Ga0209160_1001195_pt1 | contig 21692 bp, 19 predicted proteins | sample GraSoiAngelo_153_FD_186167 | JGI IMG/M metagenome (GOLD analysis project Ga0209160, IMG submission 186167) | Grasslands soil microbial communities from the Angelo Coastal Reserve, California, USA - 14_1009_12_40cm (SPAdes) (version 2) | ecosystem: Environmental > Terrestrial > Soil > Grasslands ... | reverse complement strand
CGACGTTGAGAGTCGGTCGGAGCCAGAGAGAAACAGGCTGGTTACCCAGCAGCAACGCCCAGCCCGTCCCGATCGTATAGCCGAGGCCACAGTGCTCCGTCGCGTTCACGCTGACGCAATGTCCGTAGCGTGCTGGGTGCACGATGACGGTGAGGGGTTCCCGCCACGCGATCCTCCGGAGGGCGCCACGCGCCCGGATCTCAGGTCCGATGAAGCCCCAGGCGACTGCGCGCGTTCGATACCGAAAGACGATGTCGTCTCTATCGATGCCCAGGAGAAGGATCTCGCGCTGATGTCGGTCGTGGATAGTGAACAAGGGAGCAAGCCCTAGTGGCCGCGGGCCAGCACGGGCAAGCACGTGGATCCCGGCGTCGGAGAGGAGCTGCTGGCGCACCTGTGGCGAGTTCCCGAGGACGCCGGACGGAATCTCCAACCCATCGACCGAGGCCTGCAGAACACGGCCCCCATACCACTCGAGATGACCGAATCGAGGGGTCCATCCTCCGTAGTACACATCCTCGGAGAACGATGGAGCTAGCAGAACACCAGTCAGGGTGAGGACGGACGCCGCGCTCAGCGCTCCGGCGACCGAGAGGACGTCGCCCCGGCGTGGCGTCGGTTTCCACACCGCCGGGGCGGAATGGGCGAGGGCAACCCCGAGCGCCGCTCCGAGCGTGTTGAATAGGACATCCGAGAGGCTCGGATCGCGGCCGGGGATCACGAGCTGGGCGGTCTCCACTCCACAGGACAGAAGGGCGCCCAGCACGATAGTGCGCCACGGACGCCAGCCGGCGACGCTCAGTGCCGCCCCCAGCGGAAGGAACAGCGCCGCGTTCAGGACGCCGTCGGCGAGCGCCCCGTCGCCACACAGCACGCAGAGGATTGGTGGTGGTCCGTCCGTGGCCTCGAGCGGAACGAGGGTCACTCCCAGAATCACTGCGAGCCAAAGGATCAGGAACCAATTGGACCTCAGGATCTGTGTTGGCCCCTCATAACACGCCTTCTCGTATGCGGCAGACAAAGACACAGGACAGGATCACACGGTACTGATGCCGCTCGTCATCGTTATGCGCCGGCCTCGTCGTCTGCGTCGCCTTAGGCGAAGGTCCCGGGACGCCTCGTGCCCTGAGGTTCGTAGTCACGTCTAAGCGTGTGCACGAAGCCTTCCGCGAGCCCATTGCTCTCCGGGCTGTAATGAAGCAAAACGGGAGAATTCCGGCGCTGCTCCTGATCCTGGGTTTCTTATTGTGGGCCATAGAATCGTGCGCCCCGATCAACTTGGGCCTCGCAAGCGACGTCGGCAGAGGCCCGAACGCCATGGCTCCCCCTCGCGGGTCGACGGTGACGGCACAGCCCACCGAGATCGATGACATCCTCTGAAAGAAACTCGGGTACCGAATGGTGGTCCGCGAGATGACCCACACTGCTGAGAGTGGAGCCCTGGTGGAACGCTGCTCCTCCGATCGCAGTGGGAGAACGTAGGCGTTGCTCCGTTCTATCATCCCTGGCCGCTTGCCTACCGCCTCAGGTCGAGCTCGGATCAAGTAGTGGCGCAATGGACGAGCACGGCCAACCTAATGCGCTGGCTGCCGGGAGCACCCCACAAGGTCGAAGACATCGTGGCGTTGCCGGAGCACGTGCCAGTAGCGACCTACTCCTGGACGTGGCCATCCTAACCCCGGACGGCAGTTCCGCTCACGTCGATCTCGCCATTCAAGGAAGGCGGGCGGATCGATGGTATCCAGTGTCGAAGCTAACGATCCGTAACTGAGCAAACGCTCTTTGTGTAAGGATCATCACTCCTTTTTTAGAGTCGGAGAAACTCCGATCCGCTCTATAATCCGTCCCAAGTGTTGCACTTAAGAGCGATGAGTCGGTCTCGAAGTAGGCTACGCTTTCAGGGGGGGGCAATGCTCGCGCGGTTCCGCCGAGTCGGCACGGGTGCGGTTGTCGGGATTGTCGTCGGGTTGATCGCGTCCCACGCGTGGAGTCAAGAGCCCACGCCCTCTGGCACGAAAGACCAACCGCCGGTCCCCGGGGTTCCTCCCACACTGCAAAGTCCGGGACAGCCGATGGCGTCGTATCCCCTCACGCTGTTGGGGCTTCTGGGGCCTCCGGCCCAACGCGGCCCGGTGACGGTGATGCCTTCAATCGCCGTTTCAGAGGAGTATAACGACAACGTCAATTCAGATAACCAGAACCGGCAGTCGGATTTCATCACGGAGATCAGCCCCACCATCACACTGTCAGTCTACCGCCCATCGTACCAACTGAATGCTGGCTATTCGTTCTCCGCCGCTCTGTTTGCGAAGGGGACGCGACCCAACGAGCCGTTCGAGTCTCAAAACCTGGTAGGGAGCGGACTCTTCCAGTTGACGCGCGGACTGACGTTGACTGCCGCTGATTCCTTCGCATTCAATCGCAACGAGACTAATCTCGTGGCGGTACAGGGTGTTTCGACCGGTCAGCAAAAATCGTGGAGCAACACCTTGACCCCCGGGATGGCATGGCAGATGACGCCGGCGAACAGCCTCGCTCTCAACGCGACCTACGGCGTGTTGCGCTACCTTGGCAGCGGGACCGGACGTGATTCTGACACCTACGGATTCCTGGGCAGTCTGACTCACACCTTCACGCCACGCTTTTCGGGCATCGTCAGCTATGGCTTCACGTACCTGAGTCTTCGAGAACAGCAAGATTCGAAGACCCACACTCCGGAAATAGGGCTCAGCTATCAGCTGACACCGACGCTTTCGACCAAAATCACTGGTGGTGCCGCCGTGACCCAGATCGGTGGTGACACATTCGTGTCGCCAGCTGGGGCCGCGAGTCTCGTTCAGGTGTTTTCATTTGGCTCAGCAAGTCTGAATTACAATCAAGGCGTCGGTGTAGCGGGCGGGTTCGGCGGGTCGAACGACACACAGAGTGTCTCGGCCACACTGACGCTTTCTCGCCTTCTGCGAGGCTTGCTCGTTGTGGTTGGCCCTGCGTACAGCCGCTCCGAGTCCTTGAGCTCCCAGCAGCGCGGGCAGGTTGATGTCTGGGCTGCCTCACTGGGTCTCGGGGCGACCTATCAAATTGCACGCTTTGTCAGCGTCTTTGGAGGGTACACGTTTCTCTATCAGCGTACCGGGGGATCGTCGTCGAGGCAGGTGGATGTCGATCAGAACCGGGTCAAGTTCGGTCTGCAGTTCGGGTATCCGATCAACTTCGACTGATTCAGTAGAAGCTCCAACGCCAGCACTCTTCAGACGAGACTTGACGGTGACGTGCCTCTTCGCGTGCTGACAGGGGCAATTCGCGCATGATATTCTCGGATGACTAGGGGTATCGTTCAGTGTTCTTCGCCTCTGCCGGTATCCCCGCCGTATGTTCTCCGCCAGCATCGCCGTAGCTCGATACTCGGTTGGTCCGGCCTAGGCAGGGCGGAGCCAAAGGGGCGAAGCTGTGCAAGGATCTGAATCGAACAAAGGCCGGTTCGTTGACTCTGTCAACACGGCTGCGTAGCGGCCGCGACCACGCCTGGCCTCCCATCGGCCCTTCAACGCGACGATCGGCGCGCCGCCAGTGAGCGCATTACACGCACGAACCCGTTCTCGTGATCCAGCCGTTCCGGTAAAACGAGGGGTTTCGCTGGGCACTGCTTGGCAAGCGAGGCCCCGACTTCGGCGTGATGACCGTCGGCGCCGTCGTTGTCGCGATCTTGCCTGTCGCTGGACTTGTCTTTTTCAAGTATCCGGAACGCGCGTTCGCGGATGTCGTGTGATGGCAAGGTTGATAAATGGGCAGGGCATTGAACTTAGGCAGTAAGCTCGTGATGGCGGGAGTCCGCATGCGCCCGCTGCTGGTCCTCATAGGCATCTCGCTGGGGCTGTGGATCGTTTTCGCAACGTTGGTCGTGCCAGCCGTCATCGAGAGCGCTTACCGCGGGGAGAGTTGGTCGTTCCTCAACCGGATGATCAACGCGCAGGCGACGCATCCTGTAGGCGACTACCTACAGGACTGGTACAGAATGGCCGCCAAATTGACGATCGCTGGTTTGCTGAGCGGTCTTGGATTCTGGCTCGTCGCGCTGGTGATCAGTAGCCCGGCTCTCGTCCAGTGGATTCGGATTGTATATAAAGCAGTCGCCATTCTCACGCTGAACACCCTTGCTGTATTCGCCGGTTTCGAGTTGGCTACGACAGGGGCCTTTAAGATTGGGAGTGTATTTTCGAAGTCGACTGAAAAGCTAGTAGGAGAGGGGGAGGCGCGGGAGACAGTTTCCTACTATGCCTCGCAGGATTGGGCTGAACAGTTTTGGCATGAGTTCCGGCTAACCCGTAAGCAACGGTACTACCCTTACGTTGGCTGGAGGAGAGCTCCTTTCAAAGGTAAAACCATAGAGATTGATCAAAACGGTATCAGAGTGACGCCCGGTGCCGATTGCCGCGCAGCCTCCTTCAAGGTGTTTACCTTTGGCGGCTCGACGATGTGGGGAACGGGCTCACCAAGCTGGGGTACGATACCCGCTTATTTACAGGCGGGCCTTGAAAAGCTGAGACAAGGGCCGGTTTGCGTAGTGAATTTCGGCGAGACAGCTTATGTTTCAACGCAGGACGTTATTATGCTCCAAATCCAACTACGATCCGGCAATGTGCCGGATGTGGTCGTCTTTTACAGTGTTTCGGGTGACATCTATGCCGCGTACCAGTCGGGTCGAGCCGGTGTCCCTCAGAATCTTGATCAAATTGCCGCCAGGTTCGAGATGGCCAAGAGCCCACCTACATTGCTTGAGCTGCTGACGAGTTCTCACTCGTATTCCTTGATCGAAGACCTGACGGGCAAACTGACGATCGCTAACCCAGGGCAGGGGAAACCAGCTGTCGGCGAGCTGGTGACTTACGAAAGCATGGGGATTGAGGTCGCAAAGTTGAGCGATTCGATCGTGCAAAACTATTTTGAGAACTACAAGATTGTGAAAGCTCTTGCCCAAACGTATGGCTTCAAGCACTTCTTTTTCTTGCAGCCAAACGTGTTGAGGGGCAACAAGCCTTTGACAAGAGAAGAGCAGGAGATGAAACAGATACTCCAAATGGAGGTCCCCCTTTACAAGCTCCTCACTGCGGCTTATCAGACTCTGGAACTGGGGTCTGCCAAGTATCCGAACTTCTACCCAATAGAGCATGTCTTCGATGACTACAATTCACTCATTTGGATTGACGGATTTCATGTGACGCCAGTAGGGAACCGATTGATCGCGAAGAAAATGTTGGACGTGATTGGTGCGAGCTCCCCTTAGAACTACGATGACACCTGCCTGGCGTGAGCGCCTACGATGATTCAGGTCGTAGGATCTATACTCGTGGTTCTGCTTCTGTGGGTGTTGGCTTGGCACTTACCGTCAGTCAAGTGGCGCCAGCTACTCCTCCTATTCGCCAGTTACCTATTCTATGCAAACTGGGGCATAGGGTTTCTGGCCGCTTTGATCATAAGTTCGCTCCTGAATTATATGTGCGGCTCAGCGCTACGCCGCCAAGTGACCACGCCGCGCCTCTGGATCGGTATCGCCGTCAATCTGCTGCCGCTAGCGTTTTTTAAGTACCTGCCGCCGTTGCTCGAGTTGGGGCCAGCAGGTTCATGGCAATATGATCTTGCGCGCCAGATCATCATGCCGGTGGGAATGTCCTTTTGGACGTTTCAAGGACTCTCCTATCTCTTCGACATTTACCTTGAGGAGGAGTTGGATCCTTCACTCCTGGAGTTTTGCCTTTATATGGCATTCTGGCCGACGGTTGTCTCCGGGCCCGTCTGCCGCCTGCCGAACATGTTGCCGCAATTCCGCCAGCTTTCTCGCATTAGTTGGGACGACGTATCGGCAGGCAGCCGTCGTTTGATTCAGGGCATCACGATGAAGTTCGTGCTGGCTCAAATTCTGGGGTCCGGTTGGACACCCGGCGAAGGTATAGCTGCTGGATTCGATCAGGTCAAAGGCGGTTGGGGCGGGGTAGATGTTTGGTTATTGGGGATAGGCTTCGGATTTCTACTATTTTTCGATTTTGCGGGCTACTCGCATATGGTCATCGGGACTGCCCGCGTATTCGCCATACGACTGCCAGAAAATTTTGATCGTCCATTTCTCTCGACAACGCCTTCTGTTTTCTGGACGCGCTGGCATATGTCACTTTCATTCTGGATTCGAGACTATGTCTTCAACCCGTTGGCCGCGGCTGGGCGGCGCTATCGTTGGTGGCCGCATGTTGTCTTCGTTATTTCTATGACTCTCTTTGGGCTGTGGCATGGCGCTAAGTTGACCTTCATTGTCTTCGGTGTCTACCACGGTTTGATACTAGTGATGCACCGGTTGGGTCAGCAGATGAGACGGCGATTCTCCATCCTCCGCCGGCCACATTACCTGGGACATTTTCTGTCGTGGGGAACCACGTTTCTGTTGATGTCCCTAGGATTTATCTGTTTTCGCGCGAATACTTTGAGTGAAGCCGTATCGATGTGCAGCACTGCGTTTTCGCCGGGCGCCTACCGGCATTTCGCCATGCCGCGAAGCTTTTACATTCTCACGCCCGCCCTAGTCATCGGTTATTTTGCCCTCGAAGCAGGACAGTCATTATTACTCTCCTGGCGGCTACGCTACAGGCAGGCACTGAGTGAGCGTACACTAGCTGCACAGGCTCGATCACCGGCGGGTAATTTTGCTTTGATAATGGGAGCGTCCGTCGATTTCTTCGGCGCGAGATTATGGTGGTGGTTTGCACCTGTGGTCTCAATTCTTATGGTGTTTGCAGGTTTGGCGATGTACAAGCAGAGCGCTGTCATCGCAGTGACGCCGTTCATTTATACCTTGTTCTGAGCTTGCCTTGGATGAAACGCGCACTGGTTCGTCGGTGCGGCGCGTCCCGAGAGGAACAGCTGAAATGGCGACTTCCATTCTCGACAGATTCATCGAACATTCGATACTTTTTCAAGACGATCCGGCGATTTTTATTAATAATCGATCGTACACTTATGGCGAATTGAGAGATCTTTGCTCTTCCATTTGTTCTCTTCTAAAAGCCCACGGAATAGAAAAGGGAGACCGGGTAGGTATTTTGACAGAGAACAATATCTACACTTACGCCTCTCTTCTAGGAGTCTTGGGCTGTGGAGCCTGTTATGTTCCGCTGAATCCTGTAAATCCCGCTCAACGAAATATGGGAATTATCGGAGACGCTGGCATCAAATTGCTTTTGTACACTGAAAAGCAAGGAGAGGCCCGGGAACTCTGCGCTTCTCCGGGAAGCGAATGCCGTCCGGTAAAGAACCTGGTTACCCCCACCTCGTGGAAATTGGAACCGGTCGATCAAGTCCCCGGCGATCTTTGTTATCTGCTCTTCACTTCCGGAACAACTGGCAAACCCAAAGGAGTCCCGATCTATCACCGTAACCTTTCCGCATTCCTTGACATGATGTTGGAAAGCGGGAGGTATGACTTCAACAGGAATGACCGCTTCCTTCAAATGTTTGAGCTGACATTTGATCTCTCGGTTTTCTCGTTCCTGGTACCCCTATCGGTCGGCGCGAGTTTCTATCCTCTCCCCCAGACGGGCATGGCCTACCTCGAGGTTGCTGAGATCCTCGAAACTAGGGAGATCTCCGTTGCGCTGATGGTACCTTCGGTCATCAACTACCTCAGACCTTATTTCGGGGAGATCAGCCTTCCCCAGATGAGGTACAGCCTATTTTGCGGCGAAGCGCTCTACCACGATACTCTTTCAACTTGGGCCGAATGTGTCCCCAGCGCGAGAATTGAGAACCTATACGGCCCTACCGAAGCGACTATTTTTTGTCTTCGATACGAATGGCAACGTGGAGAGCCAGCCCACCCGCAAGGCAAAGGAATCGTTCCCATCGGCAAACCTATGGAGGGTATGGGCGCTTTTATCGTAAAGGAGAACAGCTCGCTTGAAGAGGGAGAACTTTGGCTCTCGGGCGAGCAGGTTACCCTTGCTTACTGGAACGACCCGTCAAAAACCGCAGAATCGTTCGGAACGAATCAAGCCGGTGATAGAGTCTACCGGACCGGCGACTTATGTAAGACTGACCAGGGGGGCAACTTTCTTTACCTGGGGCGGATTGACAACCAGGTAAAGATTGACGGCCACCGGATAGAACTTGAGGAGATCGAGTTCCATGCCCGTGAATTCTGCGGGGATCATCAGGTGGTTGCTACGGTGCACACCAACGACACGGGCTTCCAATCCATTGTTCTTTTCATTGAAAGTGAAACGGCGCTGAAAACGGGGTTGGATGAACATTTGAAAAAGCATCTCCCCGCCTACATGATCCCAAAAGAGACAATCAGAATAAGCCCGTTTCCTCGCAACAGTAATGGTAAGACCGATCGCAGGGCCCTGATCGACAAATTCTCGGAAGCTTCTGCAAAGGGTTAACCCCGCGTCGGTTTATGAAAGTCAGAAGAGCAAATAAAACGGATATTCCATTTCTGGTGGACGCCATACTGGAGGCTGAGGCATCCGGAAGTCAAAATATCAGCTATCGAGAAATATTTTGCCTTAACGACAGGGAGCTGAAGGATTTGCTAGATTCTATCTTGTCTGAGGAGATACAAGGCTGCGGATGGAGCCCGCCGGAGTTTTTAATCGCCGAACAAGACGGTGAAGCGGCCGCCTGCTGTGCCGCATGGATTGAGGGAGCTAGCGGATTGTCGTCCAACATCATTAAATCACAACTCCTGGTCGAATTTCTGGGACAGGGGAAATGGGAAAATTCTAAAGAGAATCTCAACGCAGCTTCTGAAGTTGACATCCATCGAACCCCAGGCGTTCTTCAAATCGAATCGGTTTACACCCAACCTCGATACCGGGGCAATGGCCTTAGCGGCATACTCATTCGGGAACATCTTTTACAAGCAGCTAAAATCGGAACAAGATCTGCCGAGATCCAGTTGATGAAAAATAATGGCGCAGCTATCAGAGCCTATGAAAAAGCGGGCTTCATCTTTAAAAGCGAAAAGCGTTCTGACAATAACAAACTCGGGAAACTGCTCCCTCACCACACCAAGCTCATGATGGGAAAGGATTAGTTACGGCGGTGCGGGCGATCCGTAAGCATCAACGAATGACTAAAGAAGAATGACTAAAGAACAGATTACCGGAGAGTTAAAGTCCGTGTTCGAGAAGGTTTTCCAGAAAAAGGGTCTCACCATCACGCGGGAAATGACCGCAAAAGCTATAGAAGAGTGGGATTCATTGCGCCATATTCAATTGATCACCGACGTGGAAACGGCCTTTGGAATCAAGTTTAGACTGCGCGAGGTTTTGAGCATGAAAAATGTGGGGGACCTGATCGACCTGATCCATACTAAGAAAGGATAGTCATCTTAGGGTCCCGACAGGGCAATTCTCGTGTAGTAGTATCGAATGGTAGATATTGCTCAGAGTGATTCGGTTGGTCTGGCCCAGGCAAGAGTGGAACAAAAGGGGCGAAGCTGTGCCAGGAACTGAATCGAGCAAGGCCGCGTAGCGGCCGCGGGCACGTCTGGCCCTCCATCGGCCCTTCAACGCGACGATCAGTGCGCCGCCAGTGAGCACATTACGCGAACCCGTCCTCGTGATTCAACCGAGCCGGGTGTGGTTCCGCCTCGATTTGGCCGCGCTCTGGCAATATCGGGAGCTGCTCTACTTCCTGGTCTGGCGGGACGTCAAAGTCCGCTACAAACAAACCGCAATCGGCGCGACATGGGCGATACTGCAGCCTCTAATGACGATGATAATTTTTACCGCGATCTTTGCTCATTTCGCCAAGATACCCTCGGACGGCCTTCCCTATCCCATTTTCGCTTACACGGCCCTGCTGCCTTGGATCTACTTTGCCAGCGCTCTAAACCGTTCGAGCGGCAGCGTGGTTTCTGAGGCCCATCTGATCTCTAAGATCTATTTCCCCCGAGTGATTCTACCCCTTGCTGGGACTGTCTCCGGGATCATCGATTTTGCCATCGCCTTTGTCTTGCTCGTGGGCATGATGTCCTGGTATGAGATCATGCCTACCTGGGGACTCCTCGCTTTACCCCTCTTTCTCCTGCTGGCTTTCGCTACGGCCCTGGCCGTGGGGCTCTGGTGCTCTGCTCTTCACGTCAGATACAGAGATGTGGGGCTTACCGTGCCATTCCTAACTCAGTGCTGGATGTATGCCTCCCCAGTTGCGTACCCCGTCAGCCTTGTGCCGGAAAATTGGCGGTTTTTCTATAGCCTGAACCCGATGGCCGGAGTCATCGAGGGGTTTCGCTGGGCACTGCTTGGTAAACAAGTTCCCGACTTCGGCGTGATGGCGATCAGCGCCGTCGTTGTCGCGCTCTTGCTTGTCAGCGGACTTGTCTTTTTCAAGCATATGGAACGCACGTTCGTGGATGTGGTCTGACGAACACTGCACGGTGGTGTCCGGGGCCGCCCACTCAACAACGTGAAAGACATCGCCCTCCGAGTTGAGAATCTCTCCAAACAGTACAAGCTTGGGACTGCGAAGTACCGCCATGACACCCTGCGCGACCAACTCGTAGCAGGAGCCAAGTCACTATTTGGCCTTATCGCCGGGCGGCCAGGAAACGGCGGCCATCGGCCGACGGTCTCCGACCAACCTGTTCGTCGGTCTCCCGCCAGCGGTCATGGCGGTACGATCTGGGCTCTGAAAGACGTCTCGTTCGAGGTTGAGCGGGGAGAAATCGTGGGCATTGTTGGCCACAACGGCGCCGGCAAAAGCACGCTGCTCAAGATCCTCTCCCGCATCACCGAGCCGACAGAAGGCCGAGCAGAGGTGTACGGGCGAGTCGGCAGTCTCCTGGAGGTTGGCACGGGTTTTCACGGTGAGTTGACCGGGCTAGAGAACATCTATCTCAACGGCGCGATCATGGGCATGAAAAAAGCCGAGATCGACCGGAAGTTGCAGGAGATCGTGGACTTCTCTGGGATAGAGCAGTTCATGAACACACCGGTCAAACGGTACTCGAGCGGCATGTATGTACGTCTGGCCTTCGCCGTGGCCGCTCATCTCGAGCCGGAGATCCTTATTATCGACGAGGTCCTCGCGGTAGGGGATGCCGCGTTCCAGAAGAAGTGCCTCGGCAAGATGCGGGATGTCACGAGGGAAGGCAGAACCGTCTTGTTCGTGAGCCACAATATGGCGGCTATTCAGGGCCTTTGCTCCAAGTGTTATCTCGTCAGCGGTGGTCATCTCATAGCAGAGGGATCGCCAGGAAGTGTTGTGGAACGGTACCTCGCTGACGCTTCAGTCGCTACTCGGGCGCAATTGGGGCAAAGGAAAGATCGTCAAGGGAGTGGCGAGATACAGTTCTTGGAAGTGACGCTTCTGGACGCTAAAAACCGCCCCATCGACGGAGCCCTATCGGGGCAAGACATTGCTATCGCAGTATCGTATGGTTCACCGGGCGAAAAGCCGATTTCTCGACTGGATGTTCACATCGCGTTTTATACGACTTCCGGGCAATTCATGTTTAACTGCTCGAGCGAGGGCAGCGGGCACTTTTTCGAAGACGTCCCTCCGACCGGGCGAATGATCTGCCACATCCCTGAGTTGCCCCTCGCCCCGGGACGGTATGTCTTCAATCTGTTCTCGACCGTCGGAGGTGTCACTGCCGATTGGGTACAAGAAGCCGGGTCTCTGCACGTTGCCGCAGGCGACTATTTTGGCACAGGCCAATTAAGGACTCATGACGACGGATTCCTAGTCAAACACAAGTGGACTGTTTCTCTCCCATAGGCCAGAAGAACCATGGGATCCCTCAGAAAGCTACTCACGGGAGCATGTCTCAATGCTAGAGAAGCTGCCATTGTCGACCGATTGGTGTCCAAGCTGTTCCAACTCTGGTATGACCTTCCAGTCAACCCGTACTATCTGGTCCCCCGGCACGACATCGGTGAAATCTTCAGACACTGTTATGGGCTCCCTTTTCCACCGACCCACTACTACAGCCCACTTCCGGACCTCCCAGCCGTCAAGGAGAAATTGGCGCGCTGGTACAAGGAGAGTAGCGCTCCAGGGATCGATTGGAATCTGCAGGCGCAAATCGAGCTAGCAGAGAAGATTGGGCAGTACGCACATGAGCTGGGTTCTCTGCCGACCTTTGCCCGAGTGACCCAGGACGGGTACGGGCAAGGGTACGGGGAAGTTGAGGCCCATGTGCTTTACATGATGATGCGTCATCTGAAACCCTCAGCGGTTGTGGAGGTCGGTTCAGGGGTCTCTACCTTTTACACGCTGAGCGCGCTACGGATGACCCGAGAGAACGACGGTGTCGCGGCGCGCATGACGTGTGTAGACCCGTACCCAAGCGACAAATTGCGCGAGTTAGTATCCGAGCGACACATTCAACTTCGAGCGTGCGAAGTGCAGGATATCGAATTCAGCCTATTCCAGGAACTGTCCGCTAATGATGTACTCTTCATCGATTCCAGCCACGTCAGCAAAAAAGACAGCGATGTCGACTTCCTCTACCTGGAAGTCATGCCACGTCTCAGGGAGGGCGTTGTCGTCCAGATACATGACATGCCGTTTCCCATGCCAGCAATCCCGCAAGCCCACCCTTTGTTTGACACATATCTCTTTTGGAACGAGGCCGCTCTGGTCAAAGCGTTTCTCCTGTTCAACGCGGCATTCCAGGTCACCATGTGTCAGAGTTATCTACATCATACGAAACCAGAGGTGTTGAAGAGACTTGCGCCAGTTTACGATCCGAAAGATGCGAAAGAGCTCCCGGCCTCCCTTTGGCTGCGGAAGGTGCTTTGATGGTGGGGAGACACCTGCTGCATCTCGTCGCATTCGTTCCGAACTATGTGTCGACGGGCACTCTCTTCGATCTCTGGGGACCGACAGTCTACGCGCCTCCATTTACTCGGACCTCGGCATGGGGAGCCGTGTGACTCCGCGGGGCCACTTTGCGCTCGTGATCGGCGGTTGTGGTCATCAATGAAGCTCCTCATCGTCGACACCTACTATTCAGGAGTTCTCGACCACCTCTACGCCGAGGCGCCTGGCCTTCATCGCCGGCCCTACGCGGAGCAATGGCGACTCGTGATGGACCAGTGCTTCGGCACGGCCGATTTCTATTCGGAGGGTCTGCGGCCTCTTGGCTACGACGCGCACGAAGTCGTCGCTAACTGCGATCCTCTGCAGCGCAGGTGGGCGCGGCAACACGCAGCACACTTGTGGGCGGCCTATCCGCTGTACCGCCGGCTGGGCAGACGCAAGGACTGGTACATGGCCGTTCTGAAGGCACAGGTGGACAAGCTCAGGCCCGACGTCCTTTACGTGCAGGACTTGAACTGGGTGGACGCCGCCCTATTGCAGGCTGTCAGACGAAAGGGACAGCTCATTGTGGGCCAGACGGCGTGTGCTCTTCGCGAGGACGTAGACTGTCGGCAGTACGATCTGATCGTCTCATCTTTTCCTCATTATGTTGAGCGATTCCGGCAGCAGGGCGTCAAGTCTGAATATCTGCGCTTCGCCTTCGCGCCGCGGATTTTGAACCTGCTTGGGCCGGTGCCGCCTGGCAAGGCGGTGGTCTTCGTCGGTGGATACTCCACCCAGACGTATGTGAACGGAAGCCAGCTGCTCGAACATGTTGCCAGCCGAGTCTCCTTGGACTTCTGGGGGTACGGCGCCGAATCGTTACCGGCGACGTCTTTGGTCCACCAGTCCTATCATGGCGAATCATGGGGCCTTCAGATGTATCGGATCCTCGCCGCATCCCGGATGGCCCTGAACCGTCACGGTGAGATCTCGGGGCGGTTCGCCAACAACATGCGCCTGTTCGAGGCAACTGGCGTCGGGACTCTTCTCCTGACGGATTGGAAGGACGACCTGAACGAAATGTTCAAAGTAGGGAAAGAAGTCATCGCTTACCGTACGCCGCAGGAATGCGCTGAGCTCATCGCTTTTTATCTGGAACACGAGAATGAGCGTCGCGCTATCGCCCGTGCCGGGCAGGAACGCACGCTCAGAGACCACACTTATCAGCAGCGTATGAAGGAGCTAGTTGACATTGTGCGGAAGTATCTCTAGCTTGACGTCCGCCCTCGGCGGTCACTGCATTCCGATCGCAGCCGCTCTACCTGAGGTGGAAGCCCCGCTACTATGGGGGCGACGCGCTTCATCGAGCTGGCGGGTGAGATCAACAGTGGGTTGCCGGCCAACGTCGTGCAGAAACCGTGAGGCGTCGAACGAGCGCGGTAAGCCCGTGAAGAAGTCAGCCTGATGCTCAGAGCGGCTGCCACGAGGGCGCTCCCAGTCGGAATTCGCCGGGCGCTGAAACGCTGGCTGGGATTGAACCACGACGACGTGAGCTCGGGCTGCGAAATCCTCCTGAACGATGTTGAGCCGAAGCTGCTGCTGGGATGGAAGGACCCGCGCGTCGCCGAGCGCCAGGAGAGGCTCTTCGCACCAGTTCTTCGGCAGATGCGCGAGGGGCGACCCAGGGAGGACTTTACAGCGCTGGCCGCGGCCGTGCGTCTCACCGGCGCGACGGACCCCCTAATCGTGGAAGTGGGATGCGCAAGCGCCTGGAACGCCGAGGTCCTGACCAAGTTGTGGGATCGTCCCTTCCGGTATATCGGGATGGACTACTCGCCAGCCATGATCGCCCTGGCCCGCCGGCGTGATTCCCAACGACCCTACTTGGTGGGCGACGCCACGGCCTTGCCGCTCCGGGACCGTTCGTGCGATATCCTGCTGTCCGGGACCGTCCTGATGCACCTGCTCGGATATCAGGCAGCCATCCAGGAGAGCCGCCGGGTCGCGCGGCGGTGGTGCATCTTCCACACCGTGCCGGTCGTGACGAAGCGGCCAACAACGATCCTGAAGAAGTTCGCCTACGGTAGCGCGGTAGTCGAAATCGTGTTCAACGCGGAAGAATTTCCCAGCCTTCTAAGCAACAACGGCTTGCGACTATGTGATGTGCTGAACAGCCTCCCGCATGAGTATCTCAATGAGGTTTTGCGCGAACCAATTACGGCGCGCACCTACGTGTGCGAGATTGTCTGAATCATCAGGAGTCCAGGGATGACCGGTCACGAATTTCACGGAAGAAACATCCTCATCACGGGCGGGTTGGGCTTCGTGGGGTCGAATCTGGCTCGACGATTAGTGGACCTCGGTGCGCACGTAATCCTGGTGGACAGTCTGATTCCCGAGTACGGCGGCAACCTGTTCAACATCGCCGGCATCCAGGATCGCGTGCAGGTCAACATCTCCGATGTCCGCGACGTGCATGGCATGCGGTACCTGATCCAGGGCCAGGATTATCTGTTCAACCTAGCGGGACAAACTAGCCATATGGACTCGATGCAGGATCCTTACACCGATCTGGAAATCAACTGCCGGTCACAGCTGTCCATCCTCGAAGCGTGCCGTCATTACAACAAGGACATCAAAATCGTCTTCGCGAGCACGCGGCAGATCTACGGCAAGCCGGATTACCTGCCCGTCGACGAAAAGCACCTGCTGCGACCAGTCGACGTCAACGGCATCAATAAGATGGCGGGCGAGTGGTATCACATCCTCTACAACAACGTCTATGGCGTTCGCGCCTGCGCCTTGCGGCTCACCAACACCATCGGCCCGCGGATGCGCATCAAGGACGCCCGGCAAACGTTCCTCGGCATCTGGATCAAGCTGCTGCTCGAGGGGAAGGCATTCGAAGTCTGGGGCGGAGAACAGTTGCGCGATTTCACATATGTCGACGATGCGGTGGCCGCCTTTCTCCTGGCGGCCGCCAGCGAAGACGCGAATGGCCAGGTATTCAACCTCGGCTGCGAGCGGGTCATCAGCCTCACGGATCTGGCCGACCTGCTCATCGAGGTCAACGGCGGCGGGCGCTACGAGCTGCGCGCCTTTCCTTCAGACCGCAAGCGGATCGACATCGGCGACTACTTCGCGGACTTCAGTCGAATCCGGTCCGTCCTGAACTGGGAGCCGCGGGTGCCGCTGCGCGACGCGCTCGTCCGTACTGTGGAGTTCTATCGAGACAACTTGAAGCAGTACATATGAGGATGGTGAGCCCGAGGGGGCAACGCAAGTGATCCTTCCAGCCAATCCTGCCGCAAATTACCGGGCGCATCGGGATGAGATCGATCAGGCGGTGCATCGGGTATTAGACGGCGGAATGTATATTCTCGGCGACGAAGTCGCCAGATTCGAGGAGGAGTTCGCCCACTATCTCGGTGTCCAGCATGCTGTCGGGGTCGGGAGCGGCACGGATGCGCTGCATATCGCCCTGCGGGCCTGTGGAGTCGGGCCGGGGGATACGGTGCTGACCGTTTCCCACACAGCGGTCGCCACAGTCGCCGCCGTCGAGCTGACCGGCGCCACGGCGGTGCTGACGGACATCGATCCTGCGACGGCCACGATGGATGTTAACAGCCTCGCAGAGGCAATCCAGAAACAGCACTCCGGCCGATTAAAAGCCATTATCCCCGTTCACCTCTACGGACATCCCGCCGATATGCCTGCGATCATGACTATCGCCGAGCGCCACGGCCTGAAAGTCATCGAGGACTGCGCGCAGTCCCACGGGGCCGCCCTCGAGGGCCGCAAGACGGGCACGTGGGGGCACGTCGCCGCGTTCAGCTTCTATCCGACGAAGAACCTCGGGGCGTTGGGGGATGGAGGCGCCGCCGTCACCAACGATCGGACCGTGGCCGAGCAGCTCCGACTCCTGCGCGAGTATGGGTGGCGTGAGAGGTATGTCAGCGACTTCGCCGGCCTGAACACGCGGCTCGATGAGCTCCAAGCGGCCGTGCTCCGCGTCAAGCTCCGGTACCTGGACAAGGAGAACGCGAGGCGACGCGAACTGGCTCGTATCTATGACGCTATCCTGTCAGCCACGCCAGTGACGGTTCCCCGCGGCTCGCAATGCGCGGACCATGTCTATCATCAATACGTCGTGCAAAGCGACCGCCGCGACGCCTTACGGTCATTCCTGAAAGCCAACGGCGTAGGAACGCTGATTCACTACCCGGTGCCCGTGCACATGCAACCGGCATATCAGGGACGCGTCGTACCGAACGGAGCGGCCCTGCCGCACACAGAGAGGATGTGCCGCCTCATTCTCAGCCTACCGATGCATCCTCAATTAACCGACGCAGAGGTGCAAGAAGTAGGCGATCTCATTGTCCGCTGGCATCGGCAATCGATGGACGGTCGATGACGCACTACTTTTGCACCTACTTCGACCGCAATTACTTGTCGCGTGGGCTCGCACTCTATCGATCTCTGCAGCGCTACTGTCCGGACTTCGAGCTCTGGGTGCTCTGCATGGACCGTATCTGCTTCGATGCGCTGACGACCCTCGCCCTTCCAGGGATCCATGCAATCGCGCTCCAAGATTTCGAAAAGGGCGACAACGATCTGCTTGCGGCCAAGCAAAATCGGACAGCGATCGAATACTATTTCACGTGCTCGCCCTCGTTGCCGTTGTTCGTCCTCAACAACAACCCCCGGGTGGATCTCATCACTTATCTGGACGCGGACTTGTTCTTCTTCTCCGAAATTAGCCCGATCTACGACGAGTTGGCTGATCGCTCCATCGGTATCATAGGGCATCGCTTCCCACCGTTCCTAAAAGACAACGAGCAATTCGGGATCTTTAACGTCGGGTGGGTGAGCTTCAGGCGCGACGCCCACGGGTTAGCCTGCCTGCGCTGGTGGCGCGAGCGGTGCCTGGAATGGTGCTACGATCACCCTGAAGATGGACGCTTCGCAGATCAAAAATATCTCGACGTCTGGCCGAGCCGCTTCGAGAAGGTTGCCGTTCTGCAACACAAGGGCGCCAACCTCGCGCCCTGGAATCTAGCGAATTACACGATTTCGACCCATGGCGACCACGTGCGTGTGGATGAGCAGCCATTGATCTTCTTCCACTTCCACGGCCTCAAGCATATCGAGAGATGGGCGTATGATCCGGGCTTGAACCACTACCAGACCAAAGCCACGACCATCATTCGACGGAGCGTCTACGCACCGTATATACGAATGCTCGCTGAGACGGCGCGGCATCTGCCCTCGCCGATACGGGACACAGCGCTCCGCGGCAACATCCGCGATCCGGGAGTGAGCAAGCTTAGGAGACGGCTGCGGTTGGTGCGAGGCATCCTGGAGCGACGCTACGTCGTCGTATTGAACGGTTGGGCTCTTTAGCGCCGTTGGTGGACCGGTGGGAGGGTGTCATGACCCAGGCGAAACTCTAGCTCGTCGACGACGAGGCGCTTCGCAAAGGCGCAGCAGGCTCTCGTTAGCCTGGACCTCGCGCCTTCCGCTGCACGGCGCCGAAGAGGGGCTGCCGCGCTCGAGCAGATCATCTAGGAAGTCTTCTGCTTGCGAGCATAGCTCCTTGTAGCAGTTTTTGAATGCTGTCTTTTTGAATCGATCCATTTTCGCGAGACCATTGGAGGCCTAAGACCAGTGAACCACGGGGAAAGCTTATTTATGACGTGGGGCCGAATCCGTCTGTGGCTGGTCCTCATGGTCATCTCGCTGGGCCTATGGATCGTTCTCGCAAAGCTGGTTGTGCCAGCAGTGATTGAAGGCGCTTACCGCGGTGAGAGTTGGTCGTTCCTCAACCGCATGATTCGCGGGCAGGCGACGCATCCCGTGAGTGAGTACATACGGGACTGGGATACAGTAACCATTCCCGTTTTACTGAAGGGTCTTGGATTCTGGCTCGTCGTGTTGGTGATCAGTAGCCCGGCCTTCTTCCGGAGAATGGTGGGGGCAACAACACCCGGCTCACTCGGAGCCATCAGAACTTTGACCTGCCTCATCCTCCTTCTAACTACACTCATCGAAGATTTGCCCAGCATCGCCCTGCTCCCAACGGAGATGCGCCGATCCCTTGGGATGACGCAGTATCTCTACCTTCGCTTCGGTTTCGAAGGGTTGGTCACAAGTGAGACCAACCTCCGGGCGTTCCAATGGCTCACGGCGTTGATCCTGTTTCTAGGGTTGATCGGATGGCGAACACGGCTCGTCATTCCTCTGGGAGCGCTGTTCACGTTCGTATTCCTCGGTATTCTTATAGACCACAGTTTCTTCTGGCACCAGAACCTAGTACCGCTCTATCTCATGATCGTCCTGTCCTTTACGCCGTGCGGGGACGGTTGGTCAATCGATCGCCTGTGGAAGATCGCCCAAGGCCGAACCGTGCCAGACGCCGGTCGCCTATCGCCCGCCTACGGCTGGTCGCGGTATGCCTGCTGGGTGACGATAGCGTTGCCTTACGTGGCGAATGGTCTGAGTAAGCTGCAAGAAGGGGGCTTTTACTGGTGGAATGCAACCAATATGAGGACGAACCTCTATGGGGACACCCTCAATCCGAGGGAGTTCGATTGGGCTTTATCGTTGCACCTCGCTCATGTCCCTGACATCTTCTTGGCTCTGCTGGGGATATTCGCTCTTTCGAGCGAGACACTTTTCGGAATGGTCTTATTCTCCCGCGTCGCTCGGCGGATCTTCCCCGTCGCGGCAGTATTGATGCATATCGGTATCTTTCTTATGCAGAGAATCCTTTTCTTCGACCTCATCCTCCTCCAGCTCGTCTTCTTTGATTTCACCCCGGTCCGAAAAGCAATCGGCGCTCGCCTTGCAATCAAGCGCGGTCGCCTTCAGGTACTGTACGATGGCCTCTGTCCTTTTTGTCGTAGGACCGTTCGTTTGCTGACTTCGCTGGACCTCTTCACCCGACTCGAGTTCCTCGACTTCCGGCGCCTGGATCTCGATGACTACAATCGTCGTTCAGGGCTCAATCTGGCGCTACGAGATCTGGAAGAGGAGATGTATGTAGTCTGTCGAGGCAAGGCTTATCGAGGGTTCGGCGGGTATCGGCGCATCGCATTGGCAGTCCCGGCGTTCTGGGCGCTCGCTCCGTGGTTATTTCTACCGGGAATCTCCTTTATGGGTGCGTCCGTCTACGGCCGCGTGGCCCGCAACCGTCAGAAGGTTGTCTGGTGCGACTCCCACTGTCCCGTCCGGCCTTCGGAGGAAGGTGCGTCAGCTGAGGTCGTCACAACAGGACGCCCTGACCGAGGCTTTGGTTACGCTTTAGCGGTCTCCGCGATAACCGTAGTCGCACTGCTCTGTTGGTTCTACCGCATCGAGTATTATCCGTTGACCTCGTGGCATCTCTACTCGGCATCGGATACTTCGGGGAAGGTGGAGTACAAGAAAGTGTTGGCCCGCTATGAGTCGGGCGAGACCTCTCCCGCACGCCTCGAAGAGGGCATTGGCGCGTTGGCCCTGGACGGCCGCTATTCACCGGCCCTTGATATGTGTATCGAGCAGAGGCAGCCCAAGGATGTCGAGATCTGCAAGAAGTTCCTTAGGGCCGAGGCTTCCGCCTACAATAGAAAGGCTCGTCCGGGGAGGAAGGTGAAAGCATATGAGATCCAGGTCTGGATCTGGGATTTCCGCTCTAATCCGGGAGACCCCCACTACGGCAACATGACGAAGCGCTTTACCTTTGAGATTAACGAAGAGAGCTAGCACGACGTCGCTCTGATTGATCGCTGCGCTCACGACATTCCGATACCGTGGCGCGCGCAGCGGCAACATATACTTTCTACTTCGCTACGCTCTTAGGTCAAATGGCTGTATGAGGACGAGCTCTGATGGAACCCCGACGGACTCATCGGCAAGACAAACGGGCAGAGGGACATAAGGAGAGACGGCTCATGGGGATTGTAAAGCGGGTGCTGGTCACCGGGGCCGGCGGGTTCATCGGCCATCATCTCGTCACCTACCTGAAATGCGCCGGCGCCTGGGTGCGTGGCGTAGATATCAAGCAGCCCGAATACCGCCCGACGGACGCCGATGAATTCGAGCTACTGGACCTACGGCGATGGGATAACTGCCTGCAAGCGACGCGTGGTGTCGACGAGGTCTTTGCCCTGGCGGCCGATATGGGGGGTATGGGGTACATCTCCGCGCATCACGCCGAGATCCTGCATAACAACTCTCTCATCAACCTCCACACTCTCGACGCGGCGCGGGTCAACGGCGTCCGGCGGTATCTCTACACGTCGTCGGCGTGCGTCTACCCCGAATATCGGCAGACGGACGCCAACGTCGCGCCGCTTAGGGAGGAAGACGCCTATCCCGCACAGCCACAGGATGCCTACGGCTGGGAGAAGCTGATCGCGGAGCGGCTCTGTACGCACTACCGCGAAGAGTACGGTATGGAGACCCGAATAGTCCGCTTCCACAATATCTTCGGTCCGCTCGGCACCTGGGACGGCGGTCGGGAAAAGGCCCCGGCGGCGATCTGTCGAAAGGTGGCGATGGCGAAGCTCACCGGCGCGTACGAGGTCGAAGTTTGGGGAGATGGTGAGCAGACTCGTTCCTTCTGCTTCATCGACGACTGCGTTAGCGGAATCCGAAGACTTATGGACTCCGACTACCCGGAGCCGCTGAATCTGGGGCAGGACCGCATGGTGACCATCAACCAATTGGTCGACATCGTCGCGCAGATCGCTGGCGTTCGCGTGACGAAGAAGCACGTCCCCGGTCCACAGGGGGTCCGCGGCCGCAACTCGGATAATACCCAGCTGCGGAAAGTGCTCGGCTGGGAGCCGACGATTTCGCTCGAGGAAGGGCTGGAGCGGACCTATACCTGGATCGAGGAACTGGCACGTCGG
>Ga0209160_1001188_pt1 | contig 21773 bp, 20 predicted proteins | sample GraSoiAngelo_153_FD_186167 | JGI IMG/M metagenome (GOLD analysis project Ga0209160, IMG submission 186167) | Grasslands soil microbial communities from the Angelo Coastal Reserve, California, USA - 14_1009_12_40cm (SPAdes) (version 2) | ecosystem: Environmental > Terrestrial > Soil > Grasslands ... | reverse complement strand
TGGGTGGTCTCCGCTTCGGATGATTACGTAAAGGTCTCCGGCGGGTCCGCCTCGCAGTCCGGCATTGCCTTTGCCGGGAATACGAATGCGTTGACCATCTCGCGTGCCCGGTTTGATACGGACCTCAAGGGGCTCCGTGCGTTCGATGCTGCCTTCACCGTGGCACGTCGGACAAGTCGAGATGTTCTTGCCGGTGCCGTGGCAACGCGGACAGGTCACGTTGAACTTCATGCGACCGCCGGTTTGCTCGATGGTGCCCTTGCCCTTGCACTGGGGGCAGACACCCGGGGCTTCCACATAACCGTGGCCAGAGCATGTCGAGCAGGCATCCCGGCGCGTGATATTCAGCCGCAGCACGCCGCCACGAATGGCGGTCCAGAACGGCACGTTGACCTGATATTCGAGGTCATTGCCAGGCTCGGGGCCTTCGTCGGCCACGCCACCACCGCCGCTGAACATGCTGGAGAAAATGTCGCGGAAGCCCCCGCCGGAGGAAGCCTTCTTTCCGCGGCCTCCTTCAAACATGTCAGAGAAATCGAAGCCCCCGAAATCGAAATGCGTCCCCTGGTTTCCGGCGCCACTTCCCGGTTGTGCTCCAGGGAATCCGCCGAACCCGCCGGCACCTGTGGGGCCGCCGCGAGCGTAGGCTTCGGCTGCCGCGGGATCAATATTGTCGGAGTAAAAGCCTAGCTGATCGTAAATCTTGCGCTTCTTGGGGTCGCTGAGAACGTCATTGGCCTCGGAAATGGCCTTGAATTTCTCTTCTGCGCCCTTATCACCGGGGTTTACATCGGGGTGATACTTGCGCGCGAGTTTGCGGAAAGCCTTGCGGATCTCATCTGCCGAAGCAGACTTCTTTACTCCGAGCAGGCCGTAATAGTCTTTGGTTTGAGTCGCCATGGCTTACGAGAGCGCAACTTCAGACAATCTTTCTCCCCGAGTTTACCGCGTCCTTCTCGACACACGCCTGGCTTCCCGAATCGCAGCCCGAGCAGCCCGTTTGCCGTACATCGCGGTCAGCGCCTGGACGGCTATGTGCTTCACGCTGAGTCTGGCGCTGATCGTGGCCCATTTGTACCCGTACTCCGCCAACGCCTGGCCACCGGTTGCTCGCGGATGATTTATGCGCTTCATTGTGTCTCCCCAAAACACACGATTCGCTTAATGCTTTGCCACTTCCCCGGGCAGGCTGAATCGCTCGTGCGTCGCCGCGTCCACGTAGACCGGGATGCGGCGCATCCCCGATGCCGTGGGCGCAAAGACACACCAGCATCTTTCATCCTCTACAAAAGTTAAAAAATAAGATTGACCGTTTACTTCGAATTGCAATTTAAATCTCCCTTGTTCTAAATCTAATAAGAATAAAAAATGTAGCCACGGATTTGGGCGGAGCCGCGGATTCCCTTCCCGCGTTCATCCGTCTGATCCGTGGCCAGTCAGTCCTTCTTGCGGGCGAGGGCGCCCGCATAACACGAATCCTTACTTCTTATCTTCGACGTCTACGTATTCGGCGTCGATTACACCCTCGTCTTTCTTTGGCTGTCCATTGGCGTTTGGAGCCGGACCTGCTCCTCCTCCCGCTCCCGGGCCAGCGCCTGGTTCCGCGCCCGGGGCGCCCTGCGCCTGCGTAGCCTTATACATCTGCTCCGCCAGTTTGTGCGAGGCCTGGGTCAGACGTTCCCGCGCCTGATCCATGGCAGCCTTGTCGGTGCCTTCGAGCGCCTTCTTGGCATCGGCGATGGCGTTTTCGACGTCACCACGCTCGGAACCGGAGATCTTATCGCCCGATTCGCGCAGCATCTTCTCCAACTGATAAACCATGGAGTCGAGCTGGTTACGCGAGTCGATCTCTTCCCGCTTGGCCTTATCTTCCGCCGAATGCGCGTCGGCTTCCTTCGCCATGCGCTCGACTTCCTCTTTGCTCAGACCCGAAGACGACGTGATCGTGATCTTCTGGTCCTTCTGGGTGGCCGTATCTTTGGCGGTCACGTTGAGAATGCCGTTGGCGTCGATGTCAAATGTCACCTCGATTTGCGGCATACCACGCGGCGCCATGGGAATTCCCGTCAGGTGGAACTTGCCCAGCGTGCGATTGTCGCGTGCCAGAGGACGCTCGCCCTGCAGTACATGGACTTCAACCGAGGTCTGATTGTCAGCCGCGGTCGAGAACGTCTCCGTTTTGCGAGTCGGAATGGTCGTGTTGCGCGGAATCATTGGGGTAGCCACCCCGCCCAGGGTCTCGATCGCCAGGGTCAGCGGGGTCACGTCGAGCAAGAGCAAGTCTTTGACCTCGCCCTTGAGCACGCCACCCTGTATAGCCGCGCCGATAGCGACGACCTCATCCGGATTCACTCCCTTGTGCGGCTCCTTGCCGAACAGCTCCTTTACCAATGCTTGAATCCGCGGCATGCGGGTCTGGCCGCCGACCAGCACAACTTCGTTAATCTTGGTGGCGTCCACGCCCGCGTCTTTCATGCACTGTTTGCAGGGGCCGACAGAACGCTGAATGATGTCCTCGACCATGGATTCCAACTTGGCCCGGGTCAGTCTCTTGACCAAGTGCTTCGGACCGCTGGCATCAGCCGTTATAAACGGCAGGTTGATCTCATGCTCCATGGTGGTGGAGAGTTCGATCTTGGCGCGCTCCGCCGCGTCGCGTAGACGCTGCAGGGCCATCTCATTGCCTTTGCCACGAAGGTCGAGACCTTCGTCTTTTTTGAACTCGTCAATCAGCCAGTCGACAATGCGCTGGTCAATATTGTCGCCGCCGAGGTGGGTGTCACCATTGGTAGCCTTTACTTCGATCACACCTTCGCCCACCTCGAGGATCGAAATATCGAAGGTCCCGCCGCCGAAGTCATAGACGGCAATGGTTTCGTCCTTACCTTTATCCAGGCCGTAGGCCAGTGCTGCCGCCGTAGGTTCATTGATGATGCGCTTCACGTCTAATCCCGCGATTTTGCCAGCATCCTTAGTGGCCTGGCGTTGCGCATCGTTGAAGTAAGCAGGAACCGTGATAACGGCGTCGGTAACTTTCTCCCCGAGGTAGTCTTCTGCTGCTTTCTTCAGCTTTTGCAGAATCATCGCCGAGATCTCAGGCGGAGTGTACTTCTTGCCCTGCGCAACTATGGCGACGTTATCGCCGTCTCGCTCCACCTTGTACGGCACCATCTTCATTTCTTCGCTAACTTCGTCGTAGCGGCGTCCCATGAACCGCTTGATGGAATAAATTGTGTTCTCCGGGTTAGTGATGGCTTGCCGCTTGGCCACCTGGCCGACTAGACGCTCTCCGGTCTTGGTAAAGCCAACCACCGATGGCGTAGTGCGACCGCCTTCTTCATTGGGAATGACCTTGGGCTCGCCACCCTCCATCACCGCGACGCAGGAATTGGTGGTCCCGAGATCAATTCCGATCGTTTTGCTCATAAACTGCCTCCTGATCCTTTAAGTGCTTTATAAATAGTAGCTTGGAGTACTGAATCCGCTATCAACGGCGGTATGATAGAACTTGAGTACATCGTTGTCAAGGTTTAGATGAGTCTGCAAGCCTCGCGGTTGCAGTGATTTAGATATGATCAGCGGTCGGCAACTCCTTCAAACTCTGTGGGTTGCAGCCGATACGCTTTTGAGGGGCGGAGCCAGATTGCAGACCGATCTGACGAGGGCGACGGATGAAGAACTAAAAGCTGGGCAAGTTGAGAGCTACTCTACTGTGACTGACTTCGCCAGATTTCTGGGTTGATCGACATCACAACCTCGACGCACCGCGATGTGGTACGCCAAAAGCTGCAGTGGGACGACTTCCAGAATTGGCAGTAATTCCTCGGGTGCGGGTGGAATAAAGATCACGTGATCGGCAGCCTCTTTGATTTCCTCATCGCCTTCGGTCGCCAGCGCGATCACGATACCGGAACGGGCCTTCACTTCCTTTAAGTTGGACAGCGTCTTTTCATAGCGGACGACTGACCCTGAATCGTTGGGGTCGCGTGTAGCTATAATGACGACCGGAAGGTTCTCGTCAATGAGGGCGTTCGGGCCATGCTTCATTTCGCCCGCCGGATAGCCCTCGGCGTGAATGTAAGAGACCTCTTTCAACTTCAGCGCCCCTTCCAGTGCGATGGGATAGTGAATGCCACGTCCGAGAAATAGAAAATCCTGCGCACGTATGTATTCCTTTGCGAGGTCTTCACATTCTTCTTCGTGCGTGAGCAAATGCTCGAGCTTGCCAGGAATACGAGTCAGTTCCTGCACCGCGGCCTTCCCCTGCTCGGGAGTCATGGCGCCGCGCAGTTGCGCCAGGTACAGCGCGAACAGGTAAAGGGCAGTGAGTTGTGCGGTGAAGGCCTTGGTTGAGGCCACACCAATCTCTGGTCCGGCATGGGTATAGATGGTTCCCGCTGACTCACGAGTGATCATCGAACCGACGACGTTGCAGATGGCGAGCGTCTTGGAGCCTTTGGCTTTGGCTTCACGCTGCGCGGCGATGGTGTCTGCGGTTTCGCCCGACTGCGAGATGAGCAACGTGATCGTATCTTGGCCGAGAATCGGGTCACGATACCGCCATTCGCTGGCGTAATCCACTTCAACCGGAACACGAGCCAGGCTCTCGATCATGAACTTACCTGCCTGCCCGGCGTGCCAACTCGTACCGCAGGCCGCAATGTTGATCTTCTTCACCGCGCAGAATTCGGCTTCAGTGATTTCCATTTCGTCGAGGAATACGTGGCCGGTGTCTTGTGAGACCCGTCCGAGCGTGGTGTCCCTGACGGCGCGCGGCTGCTCGTAGATTTCCTTGAGCATGAAGTGCTTGAAGCCGCCCTTTTCGGCCATGATCGGGTCCCAGGTCACGTGCTGCACTTGGCGCACGATCGGTTGGCCGTTGAAGTCGCTGAGTTGGACACCTTCCGGCGTAATTACGGCCAGATCACCGTCGGCAAGGAAGAACAGATCACGCGTGTGGTAGAGAATGGCCGGCACGTCGGAAGCAACAAAGTACTCGTCTTTCCCGAGACCGATTACTGCGGGCGGACCGTTGCGCGCAGCCACGATCTTGTTTGGCTCCTCGACGGCAATTACCGCCAGGGCGAAAACGCCCGTGAGTTCCCGCACCGCCTTGCGCACGGCTTCTTCGAGGGCCGGCCGGTGTCCGTTGCCGGTCTTGAGGAAATACTTTTCAACGAGGTGGGCGATAACCTCGGTATCCGTCTCGGTCGTGAACTTATGGCCTTCTTCGATCAGTTTTTTCTTCAGAAACAGGTAGTTCTCGATGATACCGTTATGTACGACGACGACTTGCCCGGTGCAGTCACGGTGAGGGTGCGCGTTCTCCTCGGTAGGCCGTCCGTGGGTAGCCCAGCGGGTATGTCCAATGCCATAGGTTCCATCGAGAGGCTTCAGCCGGATAACTTCTTCCAGGTTGCGCAGCTTGCCTTCGGCGCGGCGGATTTGCAAGCCGGCGCCATTCCCCGCAACTGCAATGCCGGCCGAGTCATAACCACGGTACTCGAGCCGCTTCAAGCCATCAATGATCACCGGAACAACGCGCTTTTTACCAACGTATCCCACGATTCCGCACATAGCGACGACTCCTCATTTTCGGCTGGGTCTAGCGAAAGCTTCCTTGCTAATGAAGGATGCGTCTTACCCGAGCAAGGGTAAATCACTCACCAGCAACCGGAGAGTTAATCTTCGAGGGAGAAACGAAACTCTTCAATAACTGGGTTGGTGAGGACCTCTCGGGCCATGCGTTCGACTTCCGCCTGGGCTTCCGTCCGAGTCAAGTCGCCATCCAAAGCGATCTCAAAATATTTGCCCTGGCGAACGTCCTCCAGACCCTTGTAGCCCATCTTTTTCAGGGCGCCTTGGATGGTCTTACCTTGGGGATCCAAAACGCTCTTCTTGAGCGAAACGTACACATAGGCTTTCATGGGGACTTTATTATACGTCAGGTGGAAACACTCTTTCAGAGAGTCAGCGTCTCTGAAGTAGTTGCACTTTGGGTAGTTCACCCGCGGCTTCAGCGAATTTGAAAATCTAAAGAGAGGCCAGGAGAAAGAGCTTTGTTCAGGCGGCACCGGTCCGAATCCGTTATCTCCCGTCGTCAAACTAATTTCTCCAGTTGATGGTCGATATCCGCCAAAGCCTGTTCCAGCATCTGGCGATGCCTGGGATTATGGCTGGCTTGAAGTTGTTGCAGCACGTGCTTGCGCGAAAGAAGCAGACCGTCTTTACGATGCAGTGTCGCCACTGCTTCGGGGCTCAGAGGTGTTTTGCGAGGCAGCGTGATCTCGGCCGCAGCTTCCATTTGTGCTTCGACGGACTTGCTTTCCCACCCGCGGGCCATGACTCACATTGTACGCGCTCGCTAAAGCGACTTTCGACACCGAAGAACTCGTCGAAATTGGGTTGCGGCGTTAACAGTTCTCTAGCTAGACGTACCCCGAATGAAATTGCGAAACCGGCCCCTCAGGGTGACGACGAGTGCCAAAGCTGGAACAATGTCGTGAATTATTGCCGAAATATCGGCAGAATTAACGTTTTTCGGAATTCCGCTGACAAAAGCCTTGCAAAAAGACTGTAAAGAATTATGATCGTGCAACAATCCATGAACGAAAGCGCGCCATCCCCCCACGTCTTCGTATTCGGAAAGTTTTTTGCGAATGCGCTCGGCTTCGAAGAGCCACTTGGATCTCGTAGTAGATTCTAGCCCTTATGAGAGTCCGGCTGAGATAGTAGACTTCATAGCGGTTCACGTTGGTCCCAAACGCCTGTTTCGCGAATCTGTGGAACACCTGTGTAACCCTGGTCGCATTCGAAGTCGCCAGCTCCTTCCTCGACGATGTCGAAAGGGACAAAGGAATAGCTTTGCATTACGCCTTTTCTTTATTCATCGATTAAATCAGATGACGCCTGGTTTTGAGGAGCATCAGTATGACGAATAAGGCGGCTCAAACTCGCATGCGATTGGGGACAGTTCGCCGCATCCGAGGTTTTCAGCGAGCCTGAACAGCTGTTGGCCGCCTTTTCCAGTACTCCGACCGTGGGGTTTGCCATCTTCGACAACCAGCTACGGTATCAAGCCGTCAACCAGGCTCTCGTCGAAATCAATGGTATCCCGGCCGATGCCCATCTGGGCAAGACAGTCCGCCAAGTCTTCGGAGATGCCATCGCCGAAAGAGTGGAACCTGCTTTTGAGCACGTGTTGACTACCGGACAAAGGTTGCAGTTCGAAATTACTGCGAAGCTGCCGTCCCGAACCGAAGTTGGTCACTGGATTGACAACTGCGTTCCCCTGAGGGATGCCACCGGTACGGTGAGGCAACTTGGAGTCGTTGTTGTAGAAGTCACTAATCGGAAAAGGCTGGGACAATCAGCTCCTAGTCTGACTAGTAGGCTACTTCGTATAAGAGACACAGAACAACGCCGGGTTGCACGCGAGCTGCACGATTCCGTCAACCAAAATCATGCCGCCCTAAAAATGAATTTGGGACTTCTTAGCCGGCCCCGCTGTAAGCCAGCTGACCGGGAGTCGCTCTTAGCACAATCAGTTGACCTGCTGGAACAATGCATCTCGAAAACACGGACGATCTCCCATCTGCTGCACCCCCCTTGCTGGACGAGAAAGGATTTGCGTCAGCAGCTCGGTGGTATGTGAAGGGTTTCAGTCAGCGCAGCGGTATTCAGGTGAACGTGAATTGCACCCCAGAGCAGGAACGGATGCGGGTGCGTGTTGAAATTGCGCTGTTTCGTATCTTGCAGGAGGCCTTGAGCAACGCTTACCGTCATGCTCACACCTCAGTAGTGGACGTTTACCTGGAGCGGAAGAGCGATCGGGTATCGCTGGTGGTTCAGGACCACGGCCAAGGTATACCTGCTGAAGAGTTACAACGGCTCCAGACTAACATTGGTGGAGGCGTCGGAGTATCGAGCATGCGAGAACGTATTCACGAATTGCGTGGGGTGTTCGAGATTCAATCTGATAGTAGCGGCACTGTGGTTAGTGCCCGAATACCTCTGTATCAGAAGTTGGTCAGGCCAAGTCGCAATGGGAAGTTATGAACTATGGAAACAAATGATATTTGCAACGGGCCAATTCATTCGATTGTCTGACTGGAAAGCTAAATCCCACGACCAGGAGTACCGCAAGGGCGGATCCCGAAGGTCAAAATTCCCAGCCCGAGCATGACGGTCAGCTTCAGGAACCACGATCCTCAGCCGCGACCAGTAACAATTGGTGGGCAGCACTGTACCAGGCCGCTCTTGGGGAGGTCGATCCCGGTGAGCGCCGGCAACGGATTGACGAGCCGCAGAAAGCTATTTTAAGGCGAGTACAAGAATTGCCGCCCGATCCCAATGTAGCGAAGGACGAGCGTCGTCTTCTAACCGATGCTTTACAAGAATTGACGGCCCTCGGAGAAAGCGGCCCCAGGCGATGAGGATGTCGCGTTAGAAAACGTTGTGAAGGTTCGAAAAGGCGAGTCGCGATGTGCTTGAAGCATCGCCAGGGGGCTAGTTGCGATTCAGAGCCCGAACAATTCACGTAACCGCCGAGTTTGGGCGCGGCTAACCGGGATCTCCGTCTGCTTCTTATCATCCATACGCAACTGATACGAGCTCTTGAACCACGGGACCACTTCCTTGATGCGATTGATGTTGACCAAGTAGGAGCGATGAGCACGCCAGAACAAGTTCGGATCAAGACTGTCCAATAACTCTTCAAGGGTGCGGCAGTTGGACTGGCCTTCCATACCGGCTGGACCACTAGTGGCCACGCTGATCACGCCATCTTCGATGGAGGCATAACAGATATCCTTCTGGTCCACCAGAAAAAGCCTTCCGGTAGCCTTGATGAGGATTTTCGAGGTCTGCGGCTTCTGGGATTCCAGCATGCGTACCAGCGTTTCCAACTTGTCGCTGGACGTGGCGCTCGATTCCAGCTTAGCCCGAGCCTTTTGCACTGATTGCAGCACTCGCTTCTTATCGAAAGGTTTTAAGAGATAATCAACCGCATTCACTTCGAATGCCTTTACCGCGTATTGATCGAAAGCGGTGGCGAATACGATTTTCGGAAGCGGTACTTTCCTGTCGAGCAACTTCTTGATGACCCCGAATCCGTCGAGGCCCGGCATCTGGACGTCAAGAAATACCAGATCGGGGTTATGCTCGCGAATGAGGTTAACCGCTTCGACGCCATTCTTTCCCTGGGCGACGACGTTGATGTCGCCGACATCCTTCAGTAGATATGCAAGCTCGTCACGGGCCAACTGTTCGTCGTCCACAATTACGGCAGATAAAGGCATCAGAGCTCCGCCAACAATGCGTGAGACTACCAAAGTATAGCGGCTGGCAGCCCTGGGCTACCAATGTCGGCAATTTACGTTACATTCTCCAGCGCCAAAGCCATCCCCATCCCGCCGCTCACGCAAAGGGTTGCCACCCCCCGCTTCGACTTGCGCTTCAGCATTTCGTGAAGCAGTGTAACCGTAATGCGGGTACCGGTGCAGCCAATCGGATGTCCCAGTGCGATTGCCCCCCCGTTTACGTTAAGCTTGTCGCGATCCATGTGGAGTTCTCTATCGCAGGCGAGGACTTGTGCCGCGAACGCCTCGTTGAGTTCGATGAGATCGAAGTCCGTGAGTTTGAGATTGTGTCTTTTCTCCATTTTTCGCAGGGCAGGAACGGGACCAATACCCATCACGAGCGGATCTACACCGGCCGAAGTAACGGCTACAATGTGGGCCAGCGGTTTGAGATTATTGTTCTTCACAAACTCTGCGCTGGCGACGATCACGGCTGCGGCACCGTCCGTAATGCCTGAAGAATTACCCGCCGTGATAGTCCCGGTCTCGGAAAATACCGGCGGAAGCTTGGCCAGTTTCTCCACACTAGCGCCGTCGAATGGATGTTCATCACGACCAAAAATGTGCGTGCCCTTCTTGCTTTCAAGCATTACGGGAACGAGTTCCGCTTCGAAGCGACCGCTCGCGAGAGCACGAGCAGTGCGGGTCTGAGAGCACAAAGCGAACTGGTCCTGTTCATCGCGAGTGATCTTGTATTGCTCCGCCAACACCTCGGCGGTTTCCCCCATCACCATTTTGGCCAGCGGGCAGAAAAACCCATCACGGTACATGCCGTCCACTAGTTCCTGATTGCCGAGGCGATAACCCCACCGCGCCCCGTCGAGGTAGTAGGGCAGCCGAGACATAGACTCCGCGCCGCCGGCCAGCACGCAATCCAGATTGCCAGTCGCAATTTCCTGGTAAGCCAGGGCGATTGACTTCATCCCTGAGGCGCACGCCTTGTTCACGGTGTATGCGGGAACTTCCCGGGGAATGCCACTGCGGACGGAAATCTGGCGCGCGGGATTCGGGCCGCCGCCAGCTTGGCGAGCGTTGCCAAAAATGGTTTCTTCGATCTGGGGCGGTTGCACTCCGGCACGCTCCATCGCGGCTTTGGCAGCGACCACACCCATATCAGCGGCAGTCATGGAGCCCAGCGAGCCTCCGAACTTGCCGATGGGTGTGCGCACCGCAGAGAGGATGTAGACGTCCTGCAAAGTCGCCTCCGAAACTCTTCAGTCTAGCATTTGATGAGAGAACATCGATCATTGGCTCATGATGACAACTGCCTGTTTCAGGACGCCTGCTGGCTTCGCATTGCGGAGGCGTCAGGCAGTAAACTGATCAGCAATGAATTTTATCTACGGCATTAACGCTGTCGCTGAAGCTTTGAAAGCACGCGGGCGAGCATTCCAATGGGTCGGCGTGGCCAAGGAGCGGCATGACTTGCGGCTGCAGCGAGTTGTGGATGAATGCCGCAAGGTTGGTATTGCGGTGCGTTTTCTGCCACGGCCGGAATTAGATCGCATGGCGGGAAACGGAGCGCACCAGGGCGTGGTGGCGGTCACGTCTGCGAAACAATACAACGACCTTGAAGATGTCATTGAGGCAAAGCGGGGGCAACATTCACTGATCGTGGTGCTCGACGGAGTAGAAGATCCGCACAATCTTGGAGCGGTTCTTCGGACTGCCGATGCCGCAGGAGCGGATGGAGTCGTCATTCCTGAGCGCCGCGCTGCAGGAGTCACGTCGATCGTCGCCAAATCTTCTGCGGGAGCCAGCGAACACCTGCCGATCGCGAGAGTAACGAACATTGCGCGTACCGTCGAGGAATTGAAGGCGAAGAACCTCTGGATCGTGGGACTGGATGAGCGCGGCTCACAGACCTATGACACTCTCGACTACAACATGGATTGTGCCGTCGTCCTGGGCGCCGAAGGCAAGGGCATACACGATCTGGTGCGGAGAAAGTGCGACTTCCTGGTTTCAATTCCAATGTTGGGCAAAGTGGCGTCGTTAAACGTATCGGTGGCAGCGGGAGTCATGCTCTATGAGATAGTGCGGCAGAGACGTAAGGCGGGCGCGCAGGTTTGAGGATGAAGTTTCTTTACGTTTTCTGGGCTTTCTGTGTTTGTGCCGTTAGTTGTTGCGGTCTCGATCGTGAAGCGTTCACCTTCACCCAGTACGACCTGAATGTGCGAATCGAGCCGGAGCAGCAGCGGCTGGCCGTCCGAGGGAATGTCATTCTGCGGAACGATTCCACTTCGCCGCAGAAGCATGCGGTCCTGCAGATTTCTTCAACTCTTTCGTGGCGGTCCATACAGTCACAGGAGAAGGCGCTTCAGTTTGTGGCACAACCTTACGCGTCAGACATAGACCACACGGGAGAACTTTCGGAAGCGATCGTCACGTTGCCCGCGGAGATCCCACCAAAGGGTACTTTAGCGTTAGAGATTGCCTACGAAGGCACCATTCCTTTAGACACTACACGTCTGACGCGTATTGGCACGCCCAAAGAAGTCGCCAGCCACACCGATTGGGACCAGATCAACCAATCATTTACCGCGGTGCGCGGCGTGGGGTACGTGGCGTGGTACCCGTTGGCGATGGAGTCGGCGAATTTATCGGAAGGAAACAGCGTGTTTGAGGCTATCGGAAGATGGAAGGCGCGCGAGCGTGAATCGGACATGCAGCTTGAAATTAATTACTCGCCTGCAAACGTCGAAGGTTCACCCATCCTGCTATGTAATGGGAAGTCCCCGACGAGGGGCAAAAAAGAAAACCCGAACGAATTTCTCGTCACCAAGTGTTCATTCGAACCGATAGGAGCGACAGTCCCCGCCTTTGCAGCTTCCAACTACAATACTTTTGCGGGACCCGCACTTCGGGTCTATCACCTTCCTCAGCACGCATCTGAAGCAGAGAGTTATTCCAAGATGGCGGAGACTGTGGTGCCTCTGGTGACGGATTGGTTCGGCGCACCGCGGGAAAAAGCGGAGGTCATGGAATTGCCCGATGCCGGCGAGGCACCTTTCGAAAGCGGCCGTCTGCTGCTGACGCCACTTCGCGACGATGATCCGAAATTCGTGCAAATGACGCTGGCCCACGAATTGACGCACGCGGCATTCCTCTCACCCCGACCATGGATTTACGAAGGATTGGCGCATTTCGCGCAGGCGCTTTATCGAGAGCGGCAAGATGGCCGGCAAGCAGCGCTGGATTATATGGGCCTGCACCGCGCGGCGCTGTTGCAGGCCGAGACGCCTTCGGCGCCCACTACGGTTTCTTCTTCATCGTCATCCAAAGCTGCTTCGCCCGACCCGCATAGCCTTCAACCTCTGGTTACTACGTTCGAAGAAGTGTTTTACCGAAGCAAGGCTGTGTATGTCTGGTGGATGTTGCGCGACATGATCGGGGACGACGCATTGAAAAAAGCATTGGCCGCATACCAGCCTGAGCACGATCGTGAGCCTACTTACATGCAGCACCTGATAGAAGCTCATGCAAAGCGCGATGTGGGATGGTTCTTCGATGACTGGATATACCGCGATCGCGGACTGCCGGACTTCCGCGTGCTATCGGTGTATCCCAGCAAGACATCGCAGGCCGGCTATCTCGTCACCATTACGGTGGAGAATCTCGGCGGCGCGGGAACGGAGGTACCGGTCACCTTACACATCGAGGGCGGTGAAGTCACCAAGCGCGTTGTGGTTCATGGCCACGCAACTGGCGTGATCCGAATCACGGTCCCTTCGACACCTCAGGAAGTGGTGGTGAATGATGGCAGCGTGCCAGAGATTGATATGACAAACAATACATTTAAGATCACCGGATTGAGTAAGTAGCATCCGCGCATGGAGGGTGAGGATTCTTGACCTACATTCAATTTCTCGGCGCCGCCGGCACGGTCACAGGTTCGAAACACTTGATCAACACGCGGGTAGATGGCAGCGGAAAGAATGGCCTTCAGGTTCTTATTGATTGTGGGTTGTTTCAGGGTCACAAAGAATGGCGCGAGCGCAACTGGCAGAACGCGCCGGTACCGGCGCCCGAGATTGACGCAGTCGTCCTGACCCACGCGCATTTGGACCATAGCGGCTGGATTCCCCGGCTGGTGAAAGGAGGTTTCCGCGGACCGATCTACGCTACCCAGGCCACGATTGATCTGTGTTCGATTCTCCTTCCGGATTCTGGGCACCTCCAGGAAGAAGATGCGGGTTTTTACAACAAAAAGAAGGCATCAAAACATTCCCCTGCGCTACCCCTGTACACCTTAGAGGAAGCGCAAGACTCGCTGAAATATTTTCACCCGGTGCCGTATCACCAGACTACGCGACTCAGCCCGGAGCTTGCCTTCCGTTTCGTGCGAGCAGCACACATTCTGGGATCATGCATGGCAGAGATCGAGCTCACCACCGACAGCGGCACGCGGCGCTTGCTTTTTACGGGGGACATTGGGCGCCTGCGCAATGAGACCGTAGCTCCGGGCAAGGTAGTTCACTCGGGACCGGTGGAAGGGGAAACTGCGGATCTGCTGGTCATGGAGTCGACCTACGGGAACCGGGTACACCCGACAAATGATCCGCGACCGCAACTAGCGGCCTTGATCCGGCAGACGGTGGAGCGAGGCGGCAGCGTGATCGTACCCGCTTTTGCGGTGGAACGCACGCAAAAGTTCCTTTTTCTCCTCAAGCAGCTGATGCTAACGGGACAGCTTCCAACTGTTCCCGTGTACTGCGACAGTCCGATGGCGATCAAGGCGGTGGAAGTTTTCTTGAAGCACACCGAGGAGTACAGCGAAGAAACACGCCAGCTTATTGAAACGTGCGGATTTCCCCTGCAGTGGCGGGAATTCACTTTTGCTTCGACGGCAGAAGAGTCGAAGAAGATCAATGCGACGCACTATCCGTCTATTATCATTTCGTCGAGTGGGATGGTAACTGGCGGACGCATCCTGCATCATCTGGCACAGCGGCTGCCGGATCCAAGAAACCTGGTGATCTTCATCGGATTCCAGGCGCCTGGCACGCGTGGTTTTACCATTCAAAGCGGAGCACGTGAAGTGAAGATCTTTGGCGAGATGGTCCCCATTCGCGCGCAGGTAGCCTCACTCGAGCAGTTCAGCGATCATGCCGACACACCGGAACTCCTGCAGTGGTTGCATACTTTTCCCAGAAGTCCGGAGGTCAGCTATCTGGTGCACGGCGAACCAGCGGCATCGTCACAGTTACGGGACGCCATGATCAAAGAGTTGGGCTGGAAAGTTCAGGTGGCGCAATGGATGCAGAAGGTGGACGTCGAGTGAGAGTCTGTCGTCGGGGCACCCCACCACGCGTTTCCACAGCTTTCTTTGTAAGGAGTGGCCATGACAGAAGCGGAGTTGAAAAAACATTTGGATGCCGCAGAGATCAGTCCGAGGAAGATTGCGGCGGCAGTCTCCGGATTATCCGACAAGGCGCTGCGCTACAAGCCGGCTCCGAACAGGTGGTCCATTCTTGAGATACTCGGCCATTTGGCGGACATAGAAATTGTTTACGGATACCGCATGCGACAAATTTTGGCTGATAAAAAACCTGTCATTGCGCCGATTGATCAAGACGACTGGGCCCGGAATCTCGGTTACATGGAAGCTGCTCCTGCCGAACTGGTCGCGGTTTACGGATTGAACCGCCATAACAACCTGCGGCTCTTGCGGCGACTCAGGCCAGGCGATTTGGACAAATCTGCTTTTCATCCGGAGCGCAACAGGAATGTGACGCTGGCTGAACTGGTCGAAATGATGGCCGGGCATGGCACGAATCACCTGGAACAAATTGAGAGATTGACGAAAGAGGCGTCGTAAGTCCTAATGCCGAGCATTGGTGAAGCGCACGAGTGCGTCCAATTTCTTTCCTGCAGCACCCGAGTCAATCGAGTCCGCCGCGAGCGGCAGCGCATCGCCCAGATGCTCCGCCTTTCCGGCCGCCACCAGGGCGGCGGCGGAGTTGAGCAGAACGACATCGCGCCTGGGCGATTTTTTGCCGGCGAGAACCTCGCGGACGATTGCGGCATTCTCAACTGCGTCGCCACCAGAGATCTCTTCGACCGAGGCGCGCTCCATTCCAAACTCCTCTGGGGTTACTTCATAACTGCGAACCTGGCCATCACGCACTTCGCCGATGCGGGTAGGGCCGGTGATGGTAATTTCGTCCAGACCGTCAGCCCCGTGCACGACCAGTGCCCGGCGCGCGCCGAGCATGCTCAGCGCCTCTGCTAATTTCTCTACCAGATCGGCCGAGTAAACTCCGACCACCTGCGCGGACGCGCGCGCCGGATTAGTCAACGGGCCAAGCAAATTGAAAACAGTGCGCAGCCGTAGTTCGCGGCGGGCCGTCTGCACGTGCTTCATCGCCGAGTGCATTGCCGGAGCAAATAGGAAGGCAATGCCAACTTCCTCCAAACAGGTAGCCAGTTGGGCGGGTGGCAGCGTGATGTTTACACCCAGCGCCTCCATTACATCCGCCGAGCCACATTTTGAAGTGACACTGCGATTGCCATGCTTGGCAACGCGGACACCCGCCCCTGCCACCACCAAAGCCGTAGCGGTTGAAATGTTGAACGTACCGCTGGCGTCTCCGCCGGTGCCGCAAGTGTCAACCAGTGCATCGCGCCCGGTGCCGCTTACGTCAAGGGTGGAATTGCGCGAAAGTTCGAGGGGAACGGCAGCGGCACGGATGGCCTCGGCGAAGCCCACGATCTCTTCCACGGTCTCGCCCTTCATGTGTAGTGCGACGAGCAGGGCTGCGATTTGAGCGTCCGTGCATTTTCCAGACAGTATTTCAGACATGACGCTGCGCGCCTCTTCCCGCGACAGCGACTGGCGTTGATTGGCAATACAGTGGAGAACGTCAGTGATCATGCGCCGTACAGATTAGCATCGTTTTGCGGCAGGGACGTGGCGCAATGGAAGCGCAGGTTTGCCCAATATCAGTCCCTTCTATAAAATCAAAGGTTTGCTGCCTGCAATTGAAGCTGCAAGCTGAGCCCTGCCCAATTTATTGGTAGTTAGAATCGTTATGAAAATTCACGAATACCAGGCCAAAGGAATCCTGAAGAAATATGGTGTGGCAGTACCGCGCGGCGAGATGGCCACGACCCGCGAGGAAGCAGAGCGCACTGCCGGGAATTTGTTCAGTGCGGGCGCGAGTGGAGTGGTAGTCAAAGCTCAGATCCATGCGGGCGGACGCGGCAAGGGCGGAGGAGTGAAAATCGCCAAATCAGTGGAGGAAGCAGTTGAACTCGCTGGGAAAATGCTGGGTATGCGGCTGGTGACACATCAGACGGGACCCGAAGGCCGCATCGTGCAACGTTTGCTCATCGAAGAGACTTTGCCCATTGAAAAAGAGCTATACATTGGAATCCTTGTCGACCGCGAAGAAGGCAAGCCAGTCTTCATGGCGTCGGCCGCAGGCGGTATGGAAATCGAGCAAGTTGCCGCACAGAATCCGCAGGCCATATTGAAGGAATACATCGATCCCGGCATGGGACTGGAGCCCTTTCAGGCGCGCAAGCTGGCGTTTCAACTTGGGCTCAAGCCGCAACAGGTCAACCAGGCCGTGCAATTCATGACAGGGCTCTACAAGGCATTCGAGGATACGGACGCTTCGCTTCTGGAGATTAATCCTTTCATCACTACCACGGATGGGCGGCTGTTCGCGCTCGATGCCAAGATCAATTTCGATGACAATGCGTTGTTTCGGCATCCAGACATTCGCGAACTGCGCGACGTTGACGAGGAAGATCCGCTCGAAGTCGAAGCCTCTAAATACAACCTCAATTACATCAAGCTCGACGGGAACGTTGGCTGCATGGTCAACGGCGCGGGGTTGGCGATGGCGACCATGGACATCGTCAAATACGCTGGTGGCATGCCGGCAAACTTTCTTGACGTGGGTGGCGGCGCCAATGCTGAGCAGGTGACGCATGCTTTTGAAATCCTGCTCAGTGATAAAAGCGTAAAGGCCGTCCTGATTAATATTTTTGGTGGCATTCTGCGAGTAGACACGCTGGCTACTGGCGTGGTCGAAGCCGCGCGAAAGACCAACATTCAGTTACCCATCGTGCTTCGTCTCGAAGGTACCAATGTGGAGGAAGGCCGCGAGATACTCAAACAATCGGGGCTGAACTTCATTGTGGCTGAAACCATGAAGGATGCAGCTGAGCAGGTCGTGGCTGCGGCGAACGCCGCGTAGGGCATCGAAGAGGGCGTCATTAAGTTATGGCAATTTTGGTCGATAAACGAACGCGAGTAATTGTGCAAGGCCTGACCGGGCGCGAGGGCACCTTTCACGCCAAAGCTTGCGCCGAGTATGGCACCAGGATCGTCGGTGGGGTGACCCCGGGCAAGGGTGGCACCACACACGAGGGTTGGCCGATTTTCAATACCGTGCAGGAGGCGGTGGATAAGACCGACGCCGACGCTTCGGTTATTTTTGTCCCGCCACCATTCGCTGCCGACGCCATCATGGAAGCGGCCGACGCGGAGGTGGAGTTGATTGTCTGCATCACGGAAGGAATTCCGACTCTCGACATGGTTCGGGCCTGGGAGTTCCTGCAGAATCGCCGCTCGCGCCTGATTGGCCCGAATTGTCCGGGCATTATTTCACCGAGCAAGTGCAAAATCGGCATCATGCCGGGCCGTATCCACAAAGAAGGGCCAGTCGGGATTGTGTCGCGCTCCGGGACATTGACCTACGAAGCTGTGTATCAACTCACCACCCGCGGCATTGGTCAGTCCACCGCGATCGGAATAGGTGGGGACCCGATCATTGGAACCAATTTTGTGGATGCGCTTGAGTTGTTCAATAGAGATCCACAGACTGAAGCGGTAGTAATGATCGGCGAAATTGGCGGCAACGCGGAGGAAAGCGCGGCCGAGTATGTGAAGAATCACATGCGAAAGCCGGTGGTCGGCTTCATTGCCGGACAAACCGCCCCTCCGGGACGCCGCATGGGACACGCCGGAGCGATCATTTCGGGCGGCAAGGGCACAGCGGTTGAGAAGATCAAAGTCATGCAGGCTGCCGGTATTAAGATCGCCACTTCGCCGGCGGCGATTGGCGAAACGCTGCTTTCGGTGTTGCCTGCGGTTGCCAAGGCCTAGCGCCAGAGTACGTCAGAGTCTGCGGCAAGATAAACACTAAAGCGGAGATCAAACAACTTCATACATGAAAACCCTGCAACGCACCCTCACCATCGTCAAACCCGATGCAGTTCGTAAGAATGCGATCGGAGATATTATTGAACAGTTTGAGAAAAACAATTTCCGAATTCTCTGCCTGAAGATGCTGGAGATTTCCAAGCACCAGGCAGAGCAGTTTTACGCGGTACACGCGGCCAAGCCTTTTTACAATTCGCTGACGGACTTTATGTCCAGCGGCCCTATCGTCGCGCTGGCTTTAGAAAAAGAAAATGCAATTGCTGACCTGCGAAAGCTGATGGGCGCGACGAACCCTGCCAATGCCGAGGAAGGAACCATCCGCAAGAAATGGGGTGCTAGCATCGAGCACAATGCGATTCACGGATCTGACGCCGAGGATACCGCCGGTTTCGAGTTGAGCTTTTTTTTCGCAGGATACGAGCTGGCAAAATAAAGTTGGACAGGTTTCAAGCTGAGTAGCCAGGAGCGAACTACCATGCCGATGGTTCAAATCACAATGCTCGAAGGCCGCAGCGCCGAGCAGAAACGAAAAATGGCGCAGCGCATCACCGATGTTTTGGTTGAAGAAGCAGCCGCACGTCGCGAAGCAATTGTGGTGGCTTTTCACGAAGTGTCGAAGGAAAGTTACGCCTCAGGCGGCGTCCTGATGGTTGATAAGGGAAAATAGCTTCCCTATTTACGGCTTCGAAGCCTCGTCGAGAGGGACAAACACATGGCCGTCCACTCTGTCGGCGATTTTGGTCAGGGCCTTGCGAGCATATTGAAGAAAGTGCGGGGCGGCACGATGGGCCTCAAGCGCAGCATCGTCCTTGTACTGCTCGTATATGAAGAAGCGGCGCGGTTCGGTCTTGTGGCGATGCACTTGGTACAGGAGGCATCCAGACTCTTTGCGAGATTCCTCTGTCAGCTTACCGAAAATTTCCGAGACTTCGGCTTCATGTCCTTGCTTCGCCATCCACGTTACCGCCAAAACAACCATCTTCCGCTCCGTTTCTTTCTACTGAACTCGAGCCTTCGCCTGTCTGCCCTTTCCAGCCGCACCGTTTAGCCAAATGAGGAATTCATCCACGAAAATGGTCTGTTCCCGTCCTGGCCCCGTGGAAACCATACCGATCCTTGCTCCACTCTCGCGCTCAACGAATGCGAGGTATTCACGCGCTGGCTTGGGCAACTTGTCCATACTGGTGATTCCTAACGTAGAAGTGCGCCAGCCCGGCCAGTTCTTGTAAATGCATTCAATCTTGCGGTAACCACTGTCCTGTGCGGGTATAGTCCCCATCCTTTTGCCGTCAATCTTGTACCCAACACAGACGGGGATTTCAGGAAGTTCATCCAGCACATCCAGCTTCGTGACCACGAGCCATGAGATGCCGTTAATCATGCCTGCGTAGCGGAGAAGTGGCAAATCGAGCCAGCCGCAGCGACGCGGGCGGCCAGTGACAGCGCCATATTCGTTTCCGCGGGCGCGCAACAAGTCACCATTTGGACCCTCAACTTCACTTGGAAACGGCCCGCCACCCACTCGCGTGCAATACGCCTTGGTCACGCCAATCACCAAGTCAATCGCCGTGGGCGCCACGCCGGTCCCTGTAACCGCACCGCCCGAAGTAGCGCTTGAGGAAGTCACGAAGGGATAGGTGCCATGGTCGATATCGAGCATAGTACCTTGAGCGCCTTCGAAAACAATGGATTCGCCATTCACCAGTGCCTGGTTGAGCAGGACTGCAGTATCACAGACGAACGGCGAAATCTTTTCGGCAGCATCGGCATACTCGTGGTACATCTTGTCGGCATCGAGCGGCTCCGAGTTGAACAACGCGTGCGCGATCATATTTTTCTCGCGGCAGGCGTTCTCGATGTGAGTCTTGAGCAACTTCAGGTCGAGCAGGTCAGCGACGCGCAGCCCGCGACGACCCATCTTATCTTCATACGCTGGTCCAATTCCGCGCGAGGTTGTTCCAATCTTGACCCGCCCAGGCGCGTTTTCCGCGGCCAATTCGATCATGCGGTGGTAAGGCAGGATGACATGGGCACGGTTGCTCACAGAAATCGTGCCGTCCACTTTGACGCCGGCATCGCGCAGGGCAGCAACCTCCTTGAGGAAAGCCATGGGATCAAGCACTACCCCGTTTCCGATGACGCTTCGGCAGCCAGAGCGCAGCACTCCGCACGGAACCAATTGCAGAATGAACTTTTTGTTGTTGATGATGACGGTGTGCCCCGCATTGTGTCCGCCGGCATAGCGCGCCACTATGGAGAAATTTTCGGAGAGGACGTCAACTATTTTGCCCTTGCCTTCATCGCCCCATTGCGCACCTACGATGATCGCCGTCTTGCCCTTTTTCAAATTCCACCCCATGGGAGTAAGTCGCGCAGCCGCCCCGGCCGCATTGCGGGGTCGCACACACTTGTCGCACCCACGTGGGAAGTGCTAGCGCTGAATTCTTGGAATGTAGGGCGAGCAGGTGTGTACTGAACATGATACATTGCCGTGCTCGGGATGGGCAATTGGAACTTCCTCCTGGAGAATCCAATCACACCGTATCCGCAATTACCCGTTGACGCAAAAGCGAGAAAGGAGGACGGAGCGGCTGTCGCGCCATTCGGCCACCTGACGACTAACTGCCAGCAACGGTAGACTGTTTTAATGCCTGAGCTTCCGGAAGTCGAAACCATTGCGCGAGGGCTGGCAAGTCGAGTCACGGGCGACCTTATTGAGTCTGTCTGGCTGGGCTCAAAGCCAGAACCTCTGAAGTCTCCAGCGGCGGCTATCGTGGACACTCTGGAGGGCAAGCGGATCGCGGGTGTACGACGAGTAGGGAAGCATATTGTTGTTGATCTGGCAACAGATCGACGGCGCTCAAGGCCCTCTCGATCGTCCCGCAAGAGACATAGCGCATTTGTCGATCAGGGTCGTTCCACACAGACAGAGTCTCAGTGGATCGTGCACCTCGGGATGACGGGGCAGTTCGTCGTCTGTTCCGCCGCGGCGGAGATCGCCAAGCATACTCATGCTATTGTGAAACTGGCGTCGGGCAGGGAATTGCGTTTCGTCGATCCACGCCGGTTTGGACGTTTGAGCGTATCAGCGGGCCGCGAGTTCGCCGCAGCGGGTTCTGAGCCGTTGGAAGTTGTACTCGAGCGTTTCCTCGATCTTTTCCGCGGACGCAAGACTCCAATCAAAAGTGCTTTGCTGAACCAGAGGCTCCTGAGCGGGGTCGGTAACATTTACGCGG
>Ga0209160_1001187_pt1 | contig 21774 bp, 16 predicted proteins | sample GraSoiAngelo_153_FD_186167 | JGI IMG/M metagenome (GOLD analysis project Ga0209160, IMG submission 186167) | Grasslands soil microbial communities from the Angelo Coastal Reserve, California, USA - 14_1009_12_40cm (SPAdes) (version 2) | ecosystem: Environmental > Terrestrial > Soil > Grasslands ... | reverse complement strand
GACGGGACTGGTGGACCTCGATCCGCGTGACGTCCGAGAAAGTGGCCGGCTCGGCCCCGGCGAGCTGCTGGTCGTGGACACGCGCCGCAAGGCGATCCTGCACGACGTGGAGGCGAAAACCGAGGTCGCGCGCCGCCGCCCCTACGCGCGCTGGACGGCCCGCAACATCCGTCCACTCCGGCCCACCACCCCAACGCGGGCCAGGGCGCTCGCGGAGCCTGCACCCGTCGCCCGGCAGCTCGCCTTCGGCTGGAGCCACGAGGACCTGCGCTACGTGCTCGAGCCGATGGGCGCCGGCGGCCAGGACGCGGTCTGGAGTATGGGTGATGACACGCCCATCCCGCCGCTCGCGCGCATCCCGCCCAGCCTCTACGTGTACCTGCGGCAACGGTTCGCGCAGGTGACGAATCCGCCCATCGACCCGCTGCGGGAGACGCTGGTGATGTCACTGCGCATGCACCTGGGCCGGCGCGGTTCGCTGCTCGCGGATCGGCCCGACGGGCTGCGGCTGGTGCGCAACGAGCACCCGGTGCTGCTCGAGGAGGAGCTGGCGGCGCTCAACGCCGCAGCCGGCGTGCAGGCGGTGGTCCTCGACGCGACGTGGCACGCCGCCCCCCCCGACGGGCCGGACGCGCTGCGCGCCGCGCTCGACGGCCTGTGCCGGGCGGCGGGCCGCGCGGTGCGGGAAGGGGCGCGCATCGTCGTGCTGAGCGACCGCGCCGCGGACCGCGAGCGGGCCCCGCTGCCCATGCTGCTCGCCGTCGGGGCCGTGCACCAACATCTGCTCGCCAACGGGCTGCGCACCCAGCTCGGGCTCGTCGCCGAGGCGGGAGACGCCTGGGACGTGCACCACTTTGCCGCGCTGATCGGCTACGGGGCGGAAGCGGTGCACCCGTGGCTGGCGCTCGAGGTCGTGCGCGCGCAGGCGGAAGCCGATGCGGAAGCCGACGATGATGCGCGCGTGCGGTTCCGCGGCGCGGCCGAGAAGGGACTCCTCAAGATCATCTCGAAGATGGGTATCTCGACGCTCTCGTCGTACTGCGGCGCCCAGATCTTCGAGGCGCTCGGCCTCGGCACGGAAGTGATCGACCGCTGCTTCACCGGCACCGTGTCCACGATCGGCGGCATCGGGTTCACGGAGATCGCGGAGGACGTGCTGGCCCGCCAGCGGGCCGCGTATCCCCCGAGTGAAGGCGCGGCCCCGGCGCTCCCGGACCACGGGCGCGTGCGCTACCGCCGCGACGGCGAGGACCACGCCTGGTCACCCCCCCTAGTGCGCGCGATGCAGAACGCCGTGGCGGCCAACACGCCACAGGCGTTCGGCGCGTTCGGCTCGCGCGTCGCGGCCCGGGCACCCGCCAGCCCACGCGACCTGCTCGCGATCCGAGGGGGAGGGGGGGGGACCCCGGTGCCGCTCGCCGAGGTGGAGCCCGCGGAGGCGCTCCGCCGCCGCTTCATCTCGACCGCGATGTCGCTCGGCGCGCTCTCACCGGAGGCGCACCGCACCCTCGCCCTGGGGATGAACCGGATGGGTGCGCGCTCCAATTCCGGGGAAGGCGGCGAGGATCCGGACACGTACGCGCCGCTCGCCAACGGCGATCGCGCCGACAGCCGCATCAAGCAGGTGGCGTCGGCCCGGTTCGGCGTGACGACCTCGTACTTAGTGCGGGCCGATGAGCTCGAGATCAAGATCGCCCAGGGATCGAAGCCCGGCGAAGGCGGCCAGCTTCCCGGCCACAAAGTCACGGCGCTGATCGCGCGGCTGCGGCACGCGGTGCCGGGCGTGCCCCTGATCTCGCCGCCGCCGCACCACGACATCTACTCGATCGAGGACTTGGCGCAGCTGATCCACGATCTCAAGCAGGTGAACCCGCGCGCCCGTGTCGGCGTCAAGCTCGTCGCGGAGGCGGGCGTGGGGCGTGTCGCCGCGGGTGTCGCCAAGGCCTACGCCGACTACGTCCTCGTCTCCGGCCACAACGGCGGCACGGGCGCGTCTCCCCTGTCGTCGATCAAGCACGCGGGATCGCCGTGGGAGATCGGGCTCGCGGAGACGCAGGCAATCCTGATCGAGAACGGTCTGCGGCACCGCATCGAGGTGCGCGTAGATGGGGGCCTGCGGACCGGGCGGGACGTGGTGATCGCCGCGCTGCTCGGCGCCGAGGCGTACGGCTTCGGGACCGCCGCACTGGTGGCCATCGGGTGCGACATGGCGCGGCAGTGCCATCTCAACTCCTGCCCCACCGGGATCGCCACGCAGCGACCCGAGCTGCGGGCCAAGTTCAAGGGGACGCCGGAGCAGGTCGTCGCCTATTTCACGTGGATCGCGGAGGACGCGCGCCGCGAGCTCGCGCAGCTGGGCTTCCGTCGGCTGGACGACATCATCGGACGCGTGGATCTGCTCGAGCGGGTCGATCACCCCGAAGTCCCCCGCGCGCAGATGCTCGACCTGTCGCTGATACTCGCCGACCCGTCGCCTGAGCGCGCCGCTGCGGCGCGGCGGCGCGGGGTGGAGCGGAACGACCGCCCCGGCGTCACGTCGCTCGACGACGAGATCCTCCCGGCGCTCGAGCCCTGCCTCGAGGACGGCCGACCGTTCGCCGGGACATATCAGGTCGGCAACGGGCACCTCACGCTCGGCGCGCGCATCGCCGGACGGATCGCCGAGCGCCATGGCAGCGCGGGCCTACCGGCAGGTCGTATTCGACTCTGCTTCCGCGGCAGCGCCGGCCAAAGCTTCGGCGCGTTTGCCGTTCCCGGGATGCGACTCGAGCTCGAGGGGGAGGCGAACGACTACGTCGGGAAGGGCCTGTCGGGGGGCGATCTCGTCATCCGGCCGTTCCCCGGCGCGACGCACCGCAACGTGATCCTCGGCAACACCGCGTTGTACGGCGCCACGAGCGGGACGCTGTTCGCCGCGGGGCGGGCGGGCGACCGGTTCGCGGTGCGCAACTCCGGTGCGGTCGCGGTCGTGGAGGGCGCGGGGAACCACTGCTGCGAGTACATGACAGGCGGCACGGTCGTCGTGCTCGGCGAGGTGGGACGCAACTTCGGCGCCGGGATGTCGAACGGCGTGGCCTACGTGCTCGACGAGACCGAACACCTCGGGTCACGCGTCAACGGCGACATGGTAGCGATCCAGCCCCTCGAGACCGCCGACGAATGGCGCCTGCTCGGCCTCGTAGAGCAGCACATCCGGCAGACGGCGAGCTCGTGGGCGCAGCACCTGCTCGGGTCCTGGCACCGCTACCTACCGTTGTTCCGCCGAGTAGCCCCGCAACCCGCTGTGACAGTCGCGCCTGCCCCCGGTCCCGGCCCCGGCCCCGGCCCCGCGGTGGAGGGAGCGGCGCTCCCGGCGGCACGCGGCTAGTAGTTGTACGCCACGCCCAACGCGACCGTGACCTGATCCTTCTGGCCGTCGAACGCGGCCAACGTCGAGTGGTCGTAACGGACCTCCGGCCGGACGACCGCATTCGGCCACGCACGGATGTTCAACGTCGCGGTGCCGCTCCCGAACTTCTGCCCCGTGTTCGTGGGGAAGCCATAGACCCCGCTGGTGCGGGCGCCGTTCTCGTCGTTCACGTAGTCGCCGCGCAGCGCCAAGCCGAGGGTCGAGCTGAAGTCGTAGGTGACCCAGGCCCCAGCCGCCCACCACTTGGCGTCCTGTGTCGGAACCGGGAGGGCGGCATTGGCCTGCTCCCTGCCGTAGTCGCCCTGCACCCACAGCTGCGCGTTGCCCAGCTTGCGCCAAATCAATGCCTCGGCGCCGTAGCGGTCAGCGGTGTTGTTGCCCGCTTCCTCGGGCCCCCAGAAGCCCACGATGCCGAGCGACGTGAGGGCATCAGCATAAAGCCCCACGCGCCCCATGAACGACTTTCGGGTGTTGTTGTCGGAGACCTGGTCCCAGCCGTTGATCACGCGGAGCTGCAGATCCACGTACTGGCTGAACTTCGTCTCGAGGCTCACGCCGGTCGCGGTGAAGTTCTCCACGTAGATGAACTGATTGCCCTCGGACCAATTCGGGTTGGCGCCGGTCTCGATCACCTCCAACCCCATGAGGGTCGGGATGCGCCCCGCCTTGAACTGCAGCCCATTGCCACTGGCGGTCGGGACGTTCAAGGCGACGTAGAGATGCGGTAGGTCCGCCTGGGAGCCGAGGTCGAACCCATTCGACTTGATCACCGTGGCGTCCTGTCCCAGTAGCAGCTCGGTGTGGAACCCCGCGCTGAACGTCGCCGGGTCGTACGGCTTGTCGAGCACCAGCGCGAGCGCGTTGAGCATGAAGCGGTTCTGCAGGCGGTCGTACAGCCGCCCAACGATCGCCGTATCACCGATGCTCCGCCCGGAGTACGAGTACGATCCCTCCGCGAAGCCGGTCAGCTTAAACCCGGCGAACGACGTTTCGAGATGGTTCACCGGGGCCGCTGGAGGGTCGGCCTTCTTACCCGTCGTATCCACCGGAGCCGCCGGTGCGCTCTGGGCCACGAGCGCCGCCGGCGCGAGGAGCCAGAGGCTGAGGAGCGTGGCTCTCATGCCGGTTCCGGCTCGGGCTCGAGCTGCCCGGCACCGTGGGAGAGGGCGGCCGTCTCGCTGAGAATGACCGCCGACGCGACTTCCGGCGTGTCGGGGTAGGCAAGCGCGCCCATCTCCGGCAGGTCGAGCCCGAGCTCTTCGACCTCGGGAGACACGCGGTGCCCGCCCACGAGCACTGCGGTAAGCTTGTACGCTGCGACCGCCATGACGCCGACGGCGACGAAGTTCGTCACGCCGCCGATGCACTGGGCCACGAACTGGCTGGGATCACCGTAGAACAGCCCCCGCACGGCGCCGTTGACGCCGTTCCAGCCGTCCCCATAGGTGCCGTCGGCCAACAAGCCGAGCGAGAGAATGCCCCACAACCCGTTGACGCCGTGCACTGAGATCGCCCCCACGGGATCGTCGATGCGGAGCTTGCCGTCAATGAAGAACACCGCGACGCACACCAGGAAACCGGCCACGCCGCCGATCAGGACCGCGGACGGAGCGGTGACGAAGGCGCAAGGGGCGGTGATCGCCACCAGGCCCGCCAGCGTTCCGTTTGCCATCATCGAGGGGTCGGGCTTGCCGTACTTGAGCCACATGTAGATCATCGCCACGACTCCGCCTGCCGCCCCAGCCAGCATCGTGTTGGTAGCGATCACACCGATGCGAAGATCGGACCCCGCGAGCGTCGAGCCGGGGTTGAAGCCGAACCACCCGAAGCACAGGATGAACGTGCCCACCAGCGCCATGGGGATGTTGTGACCGGGAATCGCGTTCGGCGTGCCATCCGCGTTGTACTTGCCGCGACGCGGGCCGATGAGCCACGCGCCGACCAGGGCGATGACCCCTCCCGTCATGTGGACCACTGACGAGCCGGCGAAATCGACATGCCCGTGCCCCAGGCCGAGGTTGACCCCCAATTGCGAGAGCCAGCCCCCACCCCAGGTCCAATTGGCGAAGATGGGGTAGATGACGGCCCCCACGAAGACGCTGTACACGGCGAAGGCGGAGAACTTCCACCGTTCCGCCATCGCGCCGGTCGGAATGGTGGCCGCCGTGTCCATGAACACCATCTGGAACAGGAAGAAGGTGAACACCGGGGCGGCGTAGGCCACGCCCGCGAGAAAGAACCCGCTGTGGCCGAATAGCCCCCATGTCTTGCCGGCGAAATGGAGCACGAACTCCTGGTTCAGCTTGTCGAACCCGCCCAGCGTCGTCATGGGGCCCATCCCGCCCGCCTGCAGCGCGAACCCGAGCGCCCAGTACGCCAGCATGCCGATGCCGTACACCATGAAGTTCATGGCGAACGTGTGGGCGGCGTTCTTGGCGCGCGTGAAGCCCGTCTCCACCATCGCGAACCCGGCCTGCATGAACATCACGAGGAAGCCCGCCACGAGCGTCCACACGAAGTTGATCGCGACCGTATTGGCGGCGGCCGCGGCGCTGACCGCCTTCAGCAACGAGTCCGCCGGTGCCTGCGCCGCTAAGGCGAGGGGAGGGCACACCAGGGTGAGCAGCAACCCAAGACCAACCGAGCGCTTCATACGGTCTCCGCGGCAGGGGTGACAATGCCAGCTGTCATCGCTTTCGTGCATAAACTGCACAATCTGATAGACACTCAGCCACACCCAATCGGGTTAGTTGGATCAGGTGTATTGTCGGTGGTGCATTATCTGCGCATTTCAATCGACATCAAAGTGATGTCTTCAGGTGGCCGCGCTTGCAGATCCCGTCGCCCCCCGTAGTGCTCGCGCTCGCGTTGCATCCTCGTGGGTGCGAAGTCGGAGCGGAGCGGATCGGCCTGGGCGGCTGGGGCGCGGCCGTGGACCGGCTGACGATCAGCGTCGGGATGATTCCCCGGGGGGAGGCCGGGCTCACCTTCGCCAACTTGGACCTCGGCCTCGCGGTGCACGGCGAGCGCGTCGTCGACCGCGCGACCTTCTCGGCGGTGGCCCGCGCGGCGGCGCGCTGCCGCTTGACAGCGGTGAGGCCACCCGGCAAGGTTTCGCGCTCGACATGAGCCTCGAGTTCCACGCCTCTCGCCCTGCCCCGTGCGGCGGTCAGCCTCGGCTGGCCGACCGAAAGCGGGCGCGTCTCCCGCGACACTAGGTCAGCTCCGGGCCCAGCTCCCGACAATTCACGCTGCACCACGCCGCGCCGGGCATCTCGGCGCGCGTCGCACCACTTACTCGAGGTCGAGATGAAGCTCGTACTGTTGGGCCACGGTCGGATGGGACGCGCGCTCGCCGCCCATGCGCGGGCGGCGGGACACGAGGTGGGCGCGATCGTGACGTCGGCCAACGCCGGCGACGCGGCGCGACTCCTCCCTGGACACGACGTCGCGATCGACTTTTCCATCCCCACGGCCGTGCCCAGCCACGCGGCGGCATGCGCCGCGGCGGGCGTACCGCTGGTCGAGGGCACGACGGGATGGCAGAGCGAGGAAGCAGCGGTCCGGCGGGTCGTCGCGGAGCGCGGGGCGGCGCTCGTGTACGGAGCGAATTTCTCGATCGGGGTCAACCTGTTCTACCTGGTCGTGTCGGGGGCGGCGCGGCTGTTCCGCGGGCTCGCGAGCTACGACCCCTTCATCGAGGAAGCGCACCACGCGCGCAAGCGCGACGCGCCGTCGGGCACCGCCCTGGTGCTGCGGGACATCCTGCGACGGGAGCTAGGTCGGCACGACGTGCCGGTCGCGAGCACGCGGGCGGGTCACATCCCGGGTACACACCGCGTGGGGTTCGATTCGGCCGGCGATGAGATCGTGCTGACCCACACGGCGCGGAGCCGCGAGGGATGCGCCGCGGGCGCGCTGCTCGCCGCGCGCTGGATCGCGCAGCGCCAGGAGGCAGGCATGCACTGCTTCGCGGACGTGCTGGACGGCGTCTTGGCGATGGAAAGGAGCGTCGTATGACGATACGCGTCGATTGGCTGCGCGGCTGCGGGACGGCGCTCGTCACCCCGTTCACCGTGTCTGGCGCCGTGGACGAAGCGCAGCTCGGCGCGCTGGTCGAGCGGCAGATCGCCGGCGGCGTGCGGCTGCTCATCCCCTGCGGAACGACGGGAGAGGCCGCAACCCTCACCCCAGCGGAGCAGACGCGCGTGATCGCGCTGACGGTCGCGAAGGCCTGCGGCCGTGCCAAGGTCGTCGCCGGCGTCGGCAGCAACGCGACCGCCTTCACCGTCGAGCGAGCGCGCGCCGCGCGCGACGCGGGTGTCGACGCGATCCTCGTCGTGGCGCCGTATTACAACAAGCCGACTCAGGCGGGGCTGCTGGCACACTTCCGGGCCGTCGCTCAGGCGGCGGGTGATCTGCCGGTCGTGCTGTACAACGTGCCCGGCCGCACGGGCTCGAACATCACGGCTTCGACTACCCTCGCGCTGGCGCGCGACATGGAGAACATCGTCGGGACGAAGGAAGCATCAGGAGACCTCGCCCAGATCATGGCGATCCTGCGCGCCCGGCCGCCCCACTTCCATGTGCTCTCGGGCGACGACGCCATCACGCTGCCGCTCATCGCCCTGGGAGCCGACGGGGTGATCTCGGTCGTGTCGAACGAGGTGCCGGACCTGATGGCCCAACTCACCGAGCTGGCCCTGTCCGGCGAGTGGGAGGCGGCGCGAGCCCTGCACTACCGGCTGCTGCCCCTGATGGAGGCCAACTTCATCGAGTCGAACCCGGGCCCGGTAAAAGCCGCGCTGGCGCTCATGGGCCTGATCGGGGAGCACTATCGCCTGCCGCTCGTTCCGTGCAGGAGCAGACTCGCGCGCGCCTGGGGACGCTGCTCCGCGAGCTGGGCCTGCTGCGCGACGCCCCCCCCGCCCCCCCCGCCCCCGCCGTCCATGCCGTTGTCTGAGCGGATCGAGGCGCTCGCCGCGGCCGAGCGCCGGGACTACGGCGCCGGCGATAGGGCGGGTGTTCGCGGAGTTCCGCACCGCCCTCACCCGCGGCGCGATCCGCGCCGCCGAGCGCCTGCCCGACGACACGTGGCGCGTCAATGCGTGGGTCAAGCGGGGCATCCTGCTCGGCTTCCGGATGGGCGTACTCACGGACATGTCTCCACCCCACCCCACGCTGCGCTTCTTCGACAAGGACACCTACCCAGTGCGCGCCACCACGCTCGCCGATGCAGTGCGCATCGTGCCGGGCGGCTCGAGCATCCGCGACGGTGCGTACGTCGCTCCGGGGGTCGTGTGCATGCCCCCGATGTACGTGAACGTCGGCGCGTACGTGGACGAGGGCACCATGATCGACAGCCACGTGCTGGTGGGCTCGTGCGCCCAGGTCGGGAAGCGCGTGCACCTCTCCGCCGCGGCCCAGGTGGGGGGCGTGCTCGAGCCGGTCGGCGCGCTACCGGTGATCGTAGAGGACGACGTGCTCGTGGGCGGTGGCTGCGGGATCTACGAAGGCACCGTCGTGCGGGCGCGCGCCGTCCTCGCCCCCGGCACGGTTCTCACCGCCGCGACGCCGGTCCACGACCTGGTGCGCGAGCAGGTGTACCGGCGCGACGGCGACCGGCCGCTCGAGATCCCCGCGGGCGCCGTCGTAGTGCCGGGTAGCCGAGCCGCGAGCGGACCCGCTGCCGAGCGGTGGGGGATCTCGCTGTATGCGCCGGTGATCATCAAGTACCGCGACGCGAAGACCGATGCGGCGACTCTGCTCGAGGAGTATCTGCGATGATGGAACAACGGGTGGCGATCCTCGGCCTGGGGAAGATCGGGACCATCCTGCTTCAGGGGCTGCTCAAGGTCGGTCTTCCCCTGGGCAACGTCAGGGCGACCGTCCGGCATGCCGAGCGCGCGCAGCGCCTGGCGTCGCAGCTCTCGATTCCGGTGGGAACGGACAGCCGCGCGGCGGCGCATGGGGCGGACGTGGTCCTCATCGCCGTCAAGCCGCAGAACGTGCGCGAGCTACTCGAGGAGATCCGGGCGGAGCTCGCCCCGCCGCAGCTCGTCATCTCGGTGGCCGCTTCCGTGCCGACGAGTTACATCGAGGACGTCCTGGCGGCTCCGGTCGCGGTCGTGCGGGCCATGCCCAACACTCCGTGTCAGGTGGGCGCCGGCATGACCGGGATCTGTCGCGGCACGCACGCAAGCGACGCGCACCTCGACACCGCGCGGCGGCTGTTCGACACCGTGGGGCGGACCGTCGTGGTGGACGAGAAGCACATGGATGCGGTGACGGGCCTTTCCGCGAGCGGTCCGGCGTTCATCTACATCATCCTGGAGTCGCTCGCGGAGGCGGGCGTGAAGGTCGGGCTGCCCCGGGACGTGGCCACCCTGCTCTCCGCGCAGACGCTGCTCGGCGCGGCCAAGGTGGCGCTCGACACGGGGGATCATCCGGCCCTGCTCAAGGATACCGTGACGACGCCGGCGGGATGCACGATCGACGGCATCCTCGAGCTCGAGGAGGGGAAGCTGCGCGTGACCCTGATCAAGGCCGTCGTGAAGTCCACCCAGCGCGCCAAGGAATTGCTGTTCGAGAAGTGATCAGCGGTAGTCCTGAAACGGCTCCGTAAGCAGTCGCACGCCGAGCGGCTGGTAGCGGAACACGTGGGTGAGCCGGACCTCGTCCCCGACGCGCTCCACCCGCGTCTCCACCAGCTCGAAATCCTTCGCATCGCCCAGGCCCATCCCGTTCAGACGCTCGGCCTCGGCCTTGCACACGTCGCCGGGGGTCGGCTTCGGGTTGGGGTAGGCATCCTCGTGATGGTGTCGCAGCGCGTCCCAGTGCGCGTCGCCGGCGCGCTCCACCGAGTCGCGGATGTCGTCGCGGGTGAAAGGCATGAGGCCCTCCCCCGTAGAATATGTAGGGGCAAGGCGGGCCTTGCCCCTACACCTGTCACTGCAGCTTCCGGCTCTTCGAGAACGGCCGTCCGGGGACGCCGAGCGGCTGAGCGTTGACGGTTATCGAGCCATCTACAGCACTCCCCGCCTGGCGCTGCCGCTTGCCGATATCCCCATCGGCTGCGGCCGCGTTCGCGAGCAGCTGGGTGTGGTTCTCGCCAGCCACGATCGCAACCCAGAGGTCCGCCCTCTTTCCCCGAGCGAGCGTTATCGGCCCGATCCCGTGGATGTAGCGCAGATCTCCCGGTCCGAGCGTCTCCTGGCGCAAGCCACCGCTCAGCGCTTGCACCTGATCCGTGGTCGACGGCTGAAACTGGGCGCCCGAAAAGAAATAGTTCCCCGAGACGGCCGCATCGCCGCCCAGCAGCGTGCCGACGTACGTGCCCGCGTCGTCCGGATCGGTGCTCGTTTCATACATCAGCTTGCCGTTCATCTCCGTGAACCCGACGTCGTCGGCCGCGTCGAGGTCAACGTCCCAATCGGCCCAGAACCCGGGATAGAACGTGACGGTGGAGGAGCCCTGATTCTGAATCGAGAAGTCGAACAGCACGTAGTCGTTGGGCGGCGCGCCGTCGAACGAGCGCTGGCGGATCCGCAGGCCAACGCCCTCGGGCGACGGTGCGTCCGAGTACTGCCACGACACCTTCCGGCCTGTGGGCGTCTGATCGGTGAACCCGAGCGTCGCGTCGAGCCCGAGATCGCGGCACGCGGCCCCGCACTCCATCTCGCCGGCCACGTTGGTGCCACTCAAGACCCGGTCGGGACTGATCCCGATCAAGAGCCCACCGAGAAAGATGTGAGAGGCCTCGAACGGGAAGTGCGCCGGGGACGTCCCCGCCGCAACGGGGAACTGTACGCCCCAGCCATCCCCGTACTGATCAAGCAGCTCGGGAGAGAACCCGCCGATATCCCCCGGGAGCGGCGTCACCACCAACCGCGTCAGGGTGTGGGAGAACTGAGTTGTCGGTGCCGTCACCAGGGTGCAGTTGATCGCGCTACGGTCCGTTGGGAACACGAACGGGTCCGTCGGAGGCGCCTCGAGCACCTTGACGGCAAGAGCGGCGCAGCCGGAGGGTGTGCGGACGCTCACGCCGTGCTGCAGGATCAGCTGAGGGCGCCCAAAAAACTCGGCCCAGTGACCGTCCGGAGCGCTCACGCCGGAGGTGGCGCCGAAGTTGGGGTTGAACGCGTATACAACGTCCAAGCCCACACCCTCGATCGGACTCCCGTCCAACGTCGCCGAGCCGCCGAGCGCCGTGCCGTCGACGATGTGTACGTCGTGCGTAACGTCGGCGTCTCCCACAGCCACTTCATCCAGGCTTCGCCAAGGGAGCGCTAGCCCGACGATCGCATCCGTCGGGAGCTGCACGCGCACCCGTGCTGTGCTTGCGTCCGCGGAAAACGAGTAGCTGTTCGTCGGGCACATGGGGTTCTGCGCGCCCAAGAACGCCGGCCCCGTGGGGAAATTGGGGTTCAGCAACCGGACGAGCATCGTCCCCGACCCGATGGTGTTGCAGATGTTCGTGCCATCGGGGCCTAGCAGCGCGCCCGACAGAACGGGGTCGGCACTGAGCGAGAACGACGGCGCGACGGGGAGACTCCGGTCATCCCTGGTACATGCCAGCGCGAACGCGCCCACCAACAGCAGGCGCGCCGGCACCATGTTACAGGCCTTCATACGCGGCCTCCTTGGATTGAGGCGGCGCCCGCGCGCAACGCACCTCCGGCTGGATGGGGGAACCAGTCTTCCCGAGGTCGGGAACTGCTCGGGCGCGCGCGCCGCACGTGACTGCGCACTGGGGTGTGACCGGCCGAAGATGCAGACTGAAACGCTCGGCCGCAAGGGTTCCGGCCTTGAGTGCTAGGGCGCCTGGCCTGGCGCTGAGGTCACCACGAGCTTCCCGAACAGGCCGTGTGCTTCATCGAACGGGCCGGCCGTGAAGAACAGCGCGTTGGTCGGCCCCGCCGCCGCTCCGTTACCGAAAGCAATGGCCCACAGGCCGTCGATCGTGACGGGACGGCCATCGGCGGCGTGGAGCTGGCCTCGCTGCTGCAGCTCGCCGTTGCCCTGGAACTGCCCGAGGCCGAACGCGTTGATGTGGCCGTCGCCGAAGTTCCCCACGAGCAGGCTGCCGCTGAACTTCCCGAAATCTGCGGGGGCGAGCGCCAGTCCCCACGGCGAGTTGAGCCGCCCGGTGGAGGCCACGCGACGGAGCAGGTGGCCGTCCGTGTCGAAGGCGTTCACGAACCCGTGCCCCACCCCGGCGACATCGTCTTTCTTGTCGGCGTCCTGGAGCGCGTACGTGACATAGATCGTGCCCCCAAGGTTCCGGATTCCGAACGGCGCGTAGCCCAACGGCAGGCCGGGGTCGGCGAACCCACCCGCGACCGCATGGAAGGCGGCGTCAAACACGTCCACGGTGGCGGCGCGGAAGTTGGCCGCGTAGAGGCGGTCGCCGGCTGCGGTGCTGGCGATGGCGAGCCCCTTATAGACGGCGCCGCGAGCAGAGTTGTCGACGCCGACGACTGCTTGCGTCGGCGCCACCGCCGGGCTCCACCCCAGGATCGTGCCCTGCTCGGTGGCGAAAATGAAGCGGGCGGCTCCGGAGGCGGAGCCGCTCGTCACGACAAAGCCCGTACCTCCGTTGAAGACCACGCCGGTCGGCGCGCCGGGAACGCTCACCCTCAGGAAGAGCTTGGCGCCCGTATTGCCGTTGTAGAGCGTAGACGAGTCCGAGCCGTTGTCGGCGACCCACCACGGCGAGGTCCCACTGGCAACCAGCCCCCAGGCGTTGACCAGCGCCGCATCGACGAGGTCCGCCGGCACGGCCCCGTCGGACACCAGGTTGTGCTGCGCATAGAAGGGGGAGGCGACGGCCTCGAGCGAGAACGACGGCGATGCGAGGGGCGGAGCGGTGCTGCGCTCTCCGGCGCACGCGAGCGACAGCGCGCCGAAGCCAGCGAGGGGCGCCCCCAGGATGCGGCGAGCAGCCATGGGGATCTCCTTTCTACAGGTGTGCTGCGAACATGCGCGTCACCGCACGGCGACCGCTCTCACCTCCACCGGCGCGCCCGCCACGAGCACCGGGGCGCCATGATCCTGGGCCGTCTTGTTGAACCCCGCCACGTCGGTCCGCAGCAGCTCGTTGAACCGGTTGAGGTAGCCGTCCAGCTGGGCGCGCAGCTCCTTCATCCGCCCCGCGACGACTTCGGTCGGCGGCTGGGCGTACGCGAACCCGAGCCCGAAGCCCAGCCCTTGCAGCCGGTCGTGGAAGCGATTGAGATAATGAATGTCGTCCTGCCCAGCGTCGCGCTGGACGTCCGAGTTGTACAGACTGTCCTTCAGCTCTTTGAGCTTGCGGCCGAGCTCACGCGCCTGCCGCGCCACCGGCGCCGTGGCCGTCGTGTCGCCCCGCACGTTCTCCCGCAACGCCTGTTGCGCGTTCTTGAGCTGGGTCTCGAGGCTCACGATGCGGTTCAGCATCTCGTTCAGGGCCGACAGCGCGTTGCGCCACTCGAGCCCGGCGCGCAGCTGCGCCGCGAACCGGGCGGGATCGCCGCCCAGAACGGGATCCGGCTCCACCGTCACTTTCGTGGTCTCGGTCCGCCCCCCTGCGGTCAGGGCCACGCTGTAGCTCCCCGGGACGACCCGCGGGCCGAGCACCGTGCGGAATGGATTCTCCTCTTCCTCTCCGGTGGGCGGCCGCTCGAAGGTGATCCGCGTGGGCCCACCGTAGCGCAGGGCCCAGACGTAGCGGTTGACGCCCTGCTTTCCGGGCGCGCTCGAGTCCACCACCACCGTGTCGCCCCGGCTGTCGGTCACCGTGACGATCACGCGCCCGCGCCGCGAGCGTCCCTGCGGCTCGCCTTGGGCGCCTTCGCCCTGCGGGGTGGCGGCCGTGTCGAGCGCGGTCTTCAAGTAGTAGTCGATCACCGCCCCGGCCGGCGCGTTGGGCGTGGTGAAGCGCGTCGGGGCCACGCCCGTGCGCCGCGGCCGCACGCGGATCTGCGCCGCCAGCGTGCCGAACACGTGGAGGTCCTGGGCCGCCAGCACCGGCGTCAGCTCCTCGAGCGCGGTGATGTTGTCGAGCACGAACAGCCCGCGGCCGTGGGTGGCGACTACGAGGTCGTGCGACCGCTTGATGAACTGCAGGTCATAGACCGGCACGGTGGGGAAGTCCCCCTTGAGGGGCTTCCAGGTCGTGCCGGCATCGCGCGAGTACCACAGGCCGGCGTCGGTACCGACCACGAACAAGCCGCGGGCATTGGGGTCCTCGCGCACGACGCGCGCCGGCACATCCTGGGGGAGGCCCTTCGAGATGTCGCTCCAGGTCTTCCCGTAGTCGGTCGTCTTATAGACGTAGGGCCGGCGGTCATCCAGCTCGTGGCGGTCGACGGCGACGTACGCCGCGGCCGCATCGAACGGCGAGATCCCGATCTGATAGACGCGCCCTTCCGCGCCTCCCGCGAGTCCCGGGAAGTGCCCGGCGACGTTCGTCCAGGTCTTGCCGCCGTCGCGCGTCACCTGCACCAGGCCGTCGTCGGTGCCGACCCAGATCACGTTGGCGTCGGTCGGCGCGAGGTTGACCGTGAGGATGGTGTTGTACGTCTCGGCGCCCGAGATGTCGTACTCGATCGGGCCGCCGCTCGTGACCTGCTTGGACTTCTCGTCGCGCGTCAGGTCCGGACTGATCACCGCCCAGTGCTCGCCGCCGTCCGTCGTCTTGAAAACCACGTTCCCACCGAGGTACACGACGCTCGCGTCGCTGGGCGACACCGCGATCGGCGTCGTCCAGTTGAAGCGATGCTTCAAGTCCGCCGGCTTCATCTCGCTCACGCCGGCGAGGTACGGCCGAATCGAGCGGCTCTGACCGGTCTTCAAGTCCACGCGGGTGATGTTGCCGTTCTGCGAGTCCACGTACAGGATCGTGGAGTCACTCGGCGCGGGAACCGCGTACTCGCCGTCGCCGCCGGTCACGGTGAACCACTCCGAGCCGTTGAGGCCTCCCCCTCCCCCTCCCCCGCCCCCTCCCCCGCCGCCTCCCGCACCACTGGACGGGCCGCACCAGGCGTTGTTGTCTTGCAGGCCGCCGCACAGCATGTAGGGGACGTTGTTATCCGCCGCGACCATGTAGAACTGCTCGATCGGCAGGTTATTGAGATAGCGCCAGGTCTTGGCGCCGGTCGCGGTGACGTACACGCCGCCGTCGTTCCCCTGGATCATGCGGTCCGGGTTCGCAGGATCGATCCACAAGGCGTGGTGATCCACGTGCACGCCGCGGTCGATCGGCGTCGTCGTCTTGCCACCGTCGTCGGACCGGAGCAGCAGGAAGGACGAGAAGAACACCTTGCGGTCGTCCACCGGCGACACGTGCATCAACGAGAAGTAGAACGGCCGCGCCGAAATCCCGTGGAAGTCTGAAACCTTGGCCCAGTGGTCACCTTGGTCCTTCGAGTCCCACAGGATCCCCTGCTTCGTTTCGATGATGGCGTAGATGTGGCTCGGATTCGTGGGGCCGACGGCCAGCGCGATGCGCCCCAGCGGGCCCGCCGGCAGTCCCTCCTTGAGCCGGTCCCACGTGAGGCCTCCGTCTTTCGAGCGGTAAATGCCACTCCCCGCGCCGCCCGAGACCAGCTCCCAGGGATGCCGCACCGCCTGCCACAGCGCGGCGAACAGCATCCGCGGATTCCCCGGAACCATGATCAAGTCCGCGACGCCGGTCGTGTCGTTGACGAACAGCACCTTCTGCCAGGTCTTCCCGCCATCGGCGGTGCGGTACACGCCACGTTCCGGGTTGGGCGCCCAGGCGTGGCCGATCGCGCCGACGAACACGACGTCCGGATCGGTCGGGTCGATCACGATACGGGAGATCTGGCCCGCGTCGCCCAGGCCCATGAACCTCCACGTCTTGCCGGCATCGGGCGAGAAGAACACCCCGCGCCCGTCCACGAGATCGTTGCGCAGGTTCGCTTCACCGGTGCCGACCCACACCAGGTTCGGGTTCGCAGGCGCGAGCGCGATGGCGCCGATCGAGGCCGTGGGCTGGTCCTTGAAGATGGCCTCCCACGAGTCACCGCCGTCCGTCGTCTTCCACACACCGCCCGCCGCGGCGCCGACATAGTAGATGTTGGGCTCGCCGGGGATGCCGACCACTGCGGTCACACGCCCACCGCCCACCGAGGGCCCGAGGTTGCGGAACTTGAGATTGTTGAGGGAGTCCGCGCCGACGGTCGCGGGAGCTTCGGGAGCGGTCGCGGCGGGACGAGCCGCAGGCTTCGCCCGCCCGCGGCCCTGTGCCGCGACCGCGGGAACGAGGGCGACGGCCAGGAGCCCGCCGAGCAAGCCGGCTTGCGGGAGAGCCATGGGGCGCATTGCGCTAACTCCTTCGAAGGATCTCGAGGGGACAGACCAGCAGCGGCTTGATTTACGAGTCCGCCCGAGGCGCGTCAAGCGGGCAGAATCCCCTGGCGGTCCGCAGGCAGGCGGGCCATAGTCAGGGCGAGCGATCACACTCGGAGGTCACGATGGACACGGTCCGCAGGGTGAGCTACTGCTACACGACGGCGTCCGACAAGCCGGGCGAGGGGGCGCGCCTGCTGCGGGTCCTGAAGGCGGCCGGCGTCAACCTGCTCGCGTTCCACGCATTCCCGAGCGCCCGCAAGTCCCAGCTGGACTTCGTGGCGGCGGACGGGACGGCGCTCACCGCGGCCGCGCAGGGCGCGAAGATCAAGCTCTCGAAGCCCAAAACGGCATTCCTGCTCGACGGCGACGATCGCGTCGGGGCGCTCGCCGACACGATGGCGAAACTCGGCGCCGCGAAGATCAACGTGACCGCGGTGTCGGCGGTGACCGCGGGGATGGGGCGCTATGGCGCGATCCTATGGGTGAAGCCGCGCGACGTGAACAAGGCGGCGGCGGCGCTGGGCGCGATGTAACTGCTCAGGCGTCGTGCAAGAAGACGTCGCGCAACGGCGTCACGCGGAGTCGTGGGGTGAACGGCCCCGGGCGCGACCCAGCGCGTCGGGGCCGAATCGTTCCCGCACCTCGTCGATCACCCGGGCGATGGCGCGGTCGCGCTCGGTCTCCACGTCGGTTTCCCGTGGCGCGTCGAGCAGCGGTAGTTGCGGGTCGGCGCCGGGCGGGGCCAGCTGAGAGAGGGCGACGCCCAGCAGACGGGCCGGCATCCGCCGCGCGGCGCGCAGCCGCCCCAGCAGCCGACGCGCGACGGCGTGGACCGCGCGGTCCGAGCGCACCGCCTCGGGCAGCGTGCGGCTCGCCTGCCGCGTCGTGAAGTCCGCATCGCGGAGCTTGACGGTCACCGTGCGGGCGGCGAGCCCTAGGTCGCGCAGGTCCGCGCTGGCGTGATCGGCGAGGCCGCGCAGCTTCGCCCCGAGCGCCCCGTCGTCGTCGATATCGGTCGCGAACGTCTCATCCCGACTGAGTGACTTCGCTTCGCGCCCTGATTCCACCGGCGACCGATCGACGCCGCGCACCCGATCGTACAGCCACGTCCCGTCCCGTTCGCCGAGCCGCGCCACCAGGGCGGCACGCTCGAGCGGCGCGACGTCGCGCACCGTGCGCCACCCCAGGCGCGCCAGCCGGGCCTGAAACTTGGGCCCGACCCCCGGGAGGTCCGCGAGGACGAACTGCAGCAGGAACTCCGCCTCGCCACCGGGCGCGACGACGCACACCCCGACGGGCGCAGCGACGCCGCCCGGTGGGGGCTTCGCGACGCCCGCCGCCAGCTTCGCGACCAGCTTGGAGGTGCCGCCGCCGATCGACACCGAGAGCGACGTCGCCTCGATCACCGCGGCGCGGATGCGAGCCGCGGTCGCCGCGAGCGGCTCGCCCCCGTACAGCTTCTCGGTTCCGGTGAGGTCGAGATAGAACTCGTCGCTCGAGGCCTGCTCGACGGCGGGCGTGAAGCGGCCCAGCACATCCCGGATCTCGTGACTCTTCCGCGCGCATTCCTCCCACGGCACGGGGACGATCATCGCACCGGGGCAGAGACGGACGGCGCGCACCATGGGCATGGCGGAATGGACGCCGTAGGCCCGCGCCTCGTAGGAGGCGGACATGACGACGCCGCGCCGCTCGGGGGAGCCCCCCACGATGAGGAGCCGGGCCTTCCCCGCCCCTTCGGGATCTACGAGGCGCGCGACGGCGACGTAGAACGCGTCGGCGTCGACCAGTAGGAGGCGGCGGTCAGGCGGTCGGGCGGTCAGGCGGTCAGGCCCCCCGGGCAGCTCAGGGCGGCGACGCGCCCCGGGCGCTCAAGAGCTGCTCGATCACGTGCCGGCGCTGCGGCAGATCGAGCAGCGTGAGCTGGTATACGAAGTCGGAAGCCCCGTTCGCGGCGCCGTCGTAGCGACCCCCCGCGGCGACCGGACCGATCTCGTGCTCCCCCGCCCGCACCAGGCGGATCTCGTCCACGCGGGCGAGGGGATAGCGCACCGTCTTGCTGTCTTGACGGAACACGATCGTGTCCCGTACGAGCGCGACGAGGCGCAGATTCCACACGATCGTGCCGTCACGCAGGGTGATCTGCCACAGGTCGCTGCTCGCGCCACTTTCGGCCGGTGGATGATCCTGGAACACCCGCTCGAGGATGTGGCGCCGCTCGCTCAGGCCGTACAGCGTGAGCCGGTAGACCTCGTCGTCCGTGCCGGCCAGCACGCTGCCGTAGCCGCGTGGCTCCCCCCGCAGGCGCCGCTCGGACTTGTGGACGAGGCGCAGCTCGTCCACCTGGGTGATCGGGAAGCTGTAGGTCGAGTCCGCGTGCCGCACGGCGAGCGTATCGTTATTGAAGTGCACGAGGTGGAGGTCCCAGACGATCCTCCCGTCGTTGAGCGTCACCTGCCAGCGGTCGTCCTGCTGCGCCTGGCCCGGTGCCGCTCCGAGCAGCACGAGCGCGGCGCACAGCAACGGTCTCACGACGCTTCTCCCTTCGCCCGCTTGGCGGCCTCCGCCGCTCTGCGTTTCTTCTTCTTGAGACGCGTGTTGCCGTACGAGCCGCGAAAAATCTTGCCGCGCTTGGTGCGACGGTCGCCTTTGCCCATAGCAACGTTCTCCGTCTTCAGTGGTCCGTCATCCGTTACTTCAGTCCGCCCAGCCTGAGCAGGCGTTGGAACTGTTCCGCCGATGCGGGCATCACCGAGAGGCGGCCCATGCGGACGAGCCCCAGATCGGCGAACGCCCGGTCCTTCTTAATCTCGCCGAGTGACACGGGGCGCGGCAGCCTCCCCGCGGCCTTCAGGTCCACCACCGCGAGCTTCGGGTCCTTCTGCTTCGGGTCGGGATACGGCTGCGACGCGACCTCGGCCACGCCCACCACGGCCTTTTCGTCTCCCGTGTGATAAACCAGCACGCGGTCGCCGGGCAGCATCTGGCGCAGGTGCTTCAGGGCGAGGTTGTTCTTGACCCCGTCCCACACGGCCGTCTTCTGGCGCGCGAGGTCGTCGTAGCTGTAGGTAGACGGCTCGGTCTTCAGGATCCAGTAGCTGCTCATTAGGCCCCCGGGCTGCGGTCGCCGGACCCCCCGCTCCGCGACAAAAATACGCAGTCGCTGCGCGGGGGGCCCGGCGACCTTGCAGCGTCAAGAGTCGCTGGGGGCCTCCCGAAGCGACTGCGTCTTCTTGTCGCGTAGGGAGGCCCCCAGCGGCTCGTCACATGATCCCGCCCATCCACTCGACGATGGCCCCCACAAGCTCACCCATCACATCGACGTCCGTGCGCCCCGACCGCTTGAGCACCCTAAACGAGTGATCCCCGCCGTCCACGAGGTGCAGCGTGGCGCGCGTGCCGAGCCGCTTCACCACCGGCCGCAGCAGCTTCAGGTCGGCGAAGTCGTCCCGCGTCCCCTGCAGAAAGAGCATCGGGACCTGAACTCGCGCCAGGTGCTCCGCCCGCTCGTTCCCGGGGCGGCCGGGTGGGTGCAGCGGGAAGCCGAGAAACACCAGCCCCCGCACTGCCGGGAGCGGCTCGCTGGCCTGCGCCGTGGAGGTCATCCGCCCGCCGAACGACTTCCCCCCGGCGACGAGCGGCAGCCCGGGCGCCGCGCGCGCCGCCTCCATCACCGCGGCGCGAACCGCCGCCGCCGCCAGCGCCGGCGGATCGGGGCGACGGGCCCGCTGCTCCATGTACGGAAACTGATACCGCAGGGTGGCGATGTCCCGCTCGGCCAGCCGCTGCGCGATCGCCTCCAGAAACGGGTGCCGCATCCCGGCCCCCGCACCGTGGGCGAGCACGTACAACCAGCGCGCGCCGGGCGGGCGCATCAGCAGGCCCGACACACGGGGCCCGCCGTCGCCGACGGTGATCGTGGCGGGGTCACTCGAGACGAGCATGGAGCTTCTCCAGCGCGCTCACGAGATCGGGCTGCTCCTCGAGCACCACGCGGAGCGGGTCGTCCTTCAGCTTTTTCATGCGCGCCGGCGCGTTCGCGATCGTGAACTTCCGGATGTCGAGCTTGGGCGTCACCTCGCTCCACGCGAGCGGCATCGACACCGGCGCGCCGGGCAAGGGCCGTGCGCTGAACGGCGCGACGAGCAGCCGCCCGTGGCCGTTCTGCACGTAGTCGAGATACACTTTGCCGTCCCGCTTTTGCACCTGGCGCGTTACCGTGGCGATGTCCGGCAGCTCAGCCGCGATGACACGCGCCAGGAGTCCGCCCAGCGTGCGGGATTGCTCATAGGTGACCTGGCGACCGAGCGGGATCAGCACGTGCAGGCCGGTCGAGCCGCTCGTCTTGATCCCCGTCGGCAGGTCGATCTCATCGCACAACGCCCGGACGGCTTTCGCGACGGTGACGACGTCCGTAAACGGAGCCTCCTTCGGGTCGAGGTCCAGGATGCACCAGTCGGGCGTTTCCAGAGTCGCCACGCGGGACGACCAGACGTGGAGCAGGATCGCCGCCATGTTGACGATGTAGAGAAGCGAGGACTCGTTGTCGCACACGAAATAATCGAGCTCGCGCTGCGAGTCCTCGCTCCAGATCGTGACCGTTCGCACGAACGCCTGGGCATACTCCGGGGCGTCCTTCTGGAAGAAAGATTTCCCGGTGATGCCGTCGGGGAAGCGCGTGAGCACCAGGGGCCGATCGGCGAGATAGGGCAGCATCCACTGTGAGACGGCCCGGTAGTACTCGATCAGGTCGCCCTTGGTATAGCCCTCGTCCGGCCAGAACACTTTGTCGAGGTTCGAGAATTTCACTTCCCGGGGAGGAGGGACGAGGGACGGGGGACGGGTGTCCGCATCCACCTCCACCCCTCCCTCGTCCCCCGTCCCCCGTCCCCGAACCGCGACCTCCGCGACCGGTTTGTCGTCCCGGAACCTCACGAACACCGGCTGCCTGAGCAGTCCCTCGTCAGTCCATTCCTTGTATCGCACTTCGACGACGAGCGTGGGCGCGA
>Ga0209160_1001184_pt1 | contig 21845 bp, 30 predicted proteins | sample GraSoiAngelo_153_FD_186167 | JGI IMG/M metagenome (GOLD analysis project Ga0209160, IMG submission 186167) | Grasslands soil microbial communities from the Angelo Coastal Reserve, California, USA - 14_1009_12_40cm (SPAdes) (version 2) | ecosystem: Environmental > Terrestrial > Soil > Grasslands ... | reverse complement strand
GTTGACAAGCTGATCTCAGTCGGGCTGCCCCGAATCCGCGACTTCCGCGGCATCTCGCCGACCAGCTTCGACGGCCACGGCAACTACACGCTTGGACTGCGCGAGCAGCTCGTCTTTCCCGAGATCGAGTACGACAAGATCGACAAATTGCGGGGCCTCGAGGTGACGTTCGTGACAACGGCTCGCACCGATGAGGAGGCGCGGGCCCTATTGACCGAACTCGGGTTCCCGTTCAGGAAGTGAGGTTAGGACGCAGTGGCTAAGAAATCGACCGTCAACCGCGGGCTACGCCCCCACAAGCACGCCGTCTCGCAGCACAATCGCTGCAATCTGTGTGGACGCCCGCGCGCGTACATGCGGAAGTTCGGCATCTGCCGCATCTGCTTCCGCAGCCTGTCCTCGCAGGGGCAGGTCCCGGGCGTGAAGAAGTCGTCATGGTGAGGAGTGAGTCATGAGCACCGATAGCATCGCCGACATGCTGACCAGGATCCGCAACGCGAACACCGCCGGCCACCCGCGGGTGGCGATCCCCGCGTCGCGGGTTGGCGTCGAGATCGCGCGCGTCCTCAAGGAAGAGGGGTATATCGCCTCCTACGACGTCGCGACGGTTGAGCAAGGTCAGAAGCTCGACATCACCTTCAAGCCGAAGACGCCGCGGGGCAAGTCGCTGGCCGGGCTGCGCCGGATCAGCAAGCCCGGGCTGCGGGTCTACGCCCGCAAGACCGAGATCCCTCGCGTGCTCGGCGGGCTGGGGATCGTGATCCTCTCGACCTCGCATGGCGTCATGTCCGGTCAGAAAGCAACCAAGGCGGGCCTCGGTGGCGAGGTCGTGTGTTACGTTTGGTGACCCCATGAGTAGGATTGGCAAGCTTCCGGTCAAGATTCCAAGCGGCGTGACGGTCACGGTCGCGGACCACACCGTGTCGGTCAAGAGCGGCAAGTCGGAGCTCACCCGGGTGCTGAACCCGTCGATGCGCGTCTCGGTCAAGGACGGCACCGTCGTCGTCGAACGGCCGAGCGAGTCGAAAGAGCATCGCTCGCTGCACGGCCTCACCCGGACGCTCGTCTGGAACATGATCGAGGGCGTCAGCAAGGGCTACGAGAAGCAGCTCGAGCTGGTCGGCGTCGGCTACCGCGCCAGCCGTCAGGGCGAGGCGCTGGTGCTCAACGTCGGCTACTCGCACCCCGTTCGCTACCCGGTGCCCCAGGGCATCACGATCGACGTCCCCGAGCCGACGCGGATCAATATCAAAGGCGCGAGTAAAGAAGTCGTCGGCCAGGTCGCGGCCGAAGTCCGCAAGATCCGGCCGCCCGAACCCTACAAGGGCAAAGGCATCCTTTATCGCGGCGAACGAATTCGTCGCAAGGCGGGCAAGACCGGGAAGACCGGAGCCGGAGCCGCGAAGTAATGAACAACGTCCCTGATCGTCGCGCCACGCGGCTCCGCCGGCACAGCCGGCTGCGCGGCCACCTCGAGGGTGGGCCGACGCGGCCGCGGCTGGCGGTCTTTCGCAGCCTGCACCATGTCTACGCGCAAGTGATCGACGACGCCTCGGGCCGGACGTTGGCGGCGGCCTCGAGCACTGACGCCGACCTCCGCAAGTCGCTCAAGTCGCCATCGGGAGCGGAAGGCGCGGCGGCGGTTGGCAAGTCGATCGCCGAACGTGCCCGCAAAGCCGGCATCGAGACCGTCGTCTTCGATCGCGGCGGCTTCCCCTACCACGGTCGAGTCAAGGCGCTGGCCGAAGCCGCGCGCAGCGCCGGATTGAAGTTTTAAGAAAGGACAGTAATGAGTTACCAGTACGGAAGAGGCCAGTCCGAGTTCACAGAGAAAGTTGTCCACCTGAACCGCGTCGCGAAAGTCGTCAAGGGTGGACGTCGCTTCTCGTTCAGCGCGCTGGTCGTCGTCGGCGACCAGAACGGCCGCGTCGGCGCCGGCCTGGGCAAGGCGGGCGAGGTGCCCGAGGCCATCCGCAAGGCCGTCGAGTCGGCCAAGAAGCACCTGGTGACCGTGCCCATGGTCGGGAGCACCATCCCGCATGAGATAAGACTCAAAAAGGGCGCCGCCAAGGTGCTCCTCAAGCCCGCCGCGCCTGGAACCGGGATTCGCTCGGGCGGCGCGATGCGCGCCGTGGTCGAGTTGTCGGGTGTCAAGGACATGATCACAAAGTCGCTCGGTACCAACAACCCGGTCAACACCGTCCGTGCGACGATTGCCGCCCTGCAGGCGCTGCAGACGGCCGACTCGATCGGCCAGGCCCGCGGCAAGCCGGCCGACGAGATGGCCCGCCTCAGCCGCCGCGGGCCCGCACCGGCCGTCGCGCCGGTGGCGGAGACGCCGGAGCAAGAACCGGAGCCGGTCGCCTAAGCCATGGCGCGCTTGAAAGTGACGTACGTGCGCAGCGTGATCGGACAGAAGCCCGACCAGGAGCGGACCGTGCAGGCGCTCGGTCTGCGCCGTCTCCACCAGACCGTCGAGCACGAGGATAGCCCGCAGCTGCGCGGCATGGTGCACAAGGTCCGCCACCTGGTCAAGGTCGAGGAGCTGTCGTCATGAAATTGCACGAGCTCCAGCCGTCGCCCGGTTCCCACCACGCCCGCAAGCGCGTGGGCCGTGGTCCCGGCTCCGGCCACGGTAAGACGGCAACCCGTGGCCAGAAGGGGCAGGGCGCTCGTACCTCGGTGAACCTGCCAAAGACCTTCGAGGGTGGGCAGACGCGGCTCACCATGCGGGTCCCGAAGCTGCGCGGCTTTCACAACAAGTGGCGCAAGCGCTTCGCGGTGCTCAACCTGACCCGCCTGAACCGCTTCGAGGACGGTACCGAGATCCGGCCCGAGTCCCTGCTGGAGGCCGGCATCATCAAGGATGTCGGCGCCGGGATCAAGGTGCTCGGCACCGGCGACCTCCGCCGCAAGCTCACGATCCATGCCCATCGGTTCTCGGCCGAGGCGAAGCGCAAGATCGAGGCCGCCGGTGGGACGGCCGCCGTGATCGAGGTGCCGCCGCCGATCCGCGAGAAGACGAAGCGGGCGAAGAACCAGCCCAAGCCGGCGCGTCCGGCCGAGACGACGGAGGCGCCCGAAGCCGCCGAGAAAGCCGAATCGGGCGAGGCCGCCGCCCCGCCCGCCAAAGCCTCGAAGAAGGAGAAGCAAGATAAGTCTGCGGCCGCCGGTCAGAACGCTCAGCCGGCCCCAAAGGCATCGAAGTCGTCGGATTCCCCGAAGCCACAAAAGGGTAATAAGAAGGCCTAGGCCATGCTAGAAGCGATCGGCAACGCGCTCCGTATTCCGGAGCTCCGCCGCAAGATCCTGTTTACGCTGGGGCTCTTCCTTGTGTTCCGGATCCTGGCGCACATCGCCGTCCCCGGTGCTGACAAGAACGCCCTCGACAAGCTGTTCAACAGCAACGCCTTCCTCGGCCTGCTCGACCTGTTCTCCGGAGGCGGGCTCTCGACCTTCTCGATCATCGCCATGGGGGTCAACCCCTACATCAACGCCTCGATCATCATGCAGCTGATGACGGTCGTCTCGAGCCGCATGAAAGAGCTCAGCAAAGAGGGCGAGTTCGGTCGGCGGAAGATCACTCGCTGGACCCGCTGGCTGACGGTCGCGCTGGGCCTGCTGCAGGCGTGGGGGCTAACGCTGGTCTTCAGCCGCCAGGGCGTGCTCACCAACCTCAACTGGTTCGGCATCATCGAAATCATGGTCACGCTGACCGCCGGCACGGTGATGCTGATGTGGTTCGGCGAGCTGATCACCGAATACGGCATCGGCAACGGCATCTCGCTGGTCATCTTCGCCGGCATCGTCGGCCGGATTCCGAACACGATCTACAACCTGCTGACGGGCGGTGGCGCCTCGCAGAACCTGGCGCCGTTACTCCTCTTCGCGGCGCTGGCGATCGTGGTCACCGCCTTCATCATCGAGGTGCAGCAGGCCCAGCGGAAGATCCCGATCCAGTCGGCGCAACGGGTGGTGGGCCGCAAGGTCTACCAGGGACGAAGTTCGCACCTGCCGTTGCGCGTCAACCAGGCGGGCGTCATCCCGATCATCTTCGCCATCTCGATCATGTTCTTCCCGGTCATCATCGGCAACTTCCTGGCCACGGCTTCGTCGCCGTGGGGCGATATCTCGCGGGCACTGCGCACCTACTGGGTGCCCGCCGGTCCCAACATTCCGACCGACATTCTCTACAACTTCGTCTACTTCATCCTGATCTTCGGCTTCACCTACTTCTACACGGCTGTGACGTTCGACCCGGTCGACACGGCCGATTACTTAAAGAAGCATGCGGCCTTCATCCCGGGCATTCGACCCGGCGTGGCGACGGCGCAGTATCTCGATCGCACCATGACCCGGATCACCTTCGCCGGTGCGCTCTTCCTGGGCGGGGTCACGGTGCTGATTCCATTGCTGGCCACGGCGCTCACCCGAATACCGACGCAGAACATGTACCTTGGCGGGACGGCGATCCTGATCGTCGTGGGTGTTGCGCTCGACACCATGAAACAGATCGAGACCCAGCTGATCATGCGTCAGTACAAGGGGTTCATCAAGTAGCGACTTCAAGTCGCGTCCCTGGCTCATGAACCTGATTCTTTTTGGTGCGCCCGGCGCAGGCAAGGGAACCCAGACGGGGTCCCTGATCGAGACCTACCATATCCCGGCCATCGCAACCGGCGACATGCTCCGCGCCCAGCGGCGCGCGGGGACGGCGCTCGGCGAGCAGGTCAAGGGCTACATGGACCGCGGCGAGCTGGTGCCGGACGCGCTGATGATCGACATCATCAAGGACCGGCTGCAAAAGCTCGACGCCAAGAATGGCTTTATTCTTGACGGCTTCCCACGGACCGTTGCCCAGGCCGAGGCGCTGGATGCCACGCTCGACACCCAGCTCGGCCGTCGGGTCGACGCCGTCATCTACCTGCGCGTCAGCCGCCAGGTCCTGATCGACCGGCTGTCGCACCGGTACAGCTGCCGCACCTGTGACGCGGTCTACAACTTCACCCCCAAGCAGGCACTCGAGGCGCCGCGTTGCACCGTCGACGGCGGCGAGCTCTACCAGCGGCCGGACGACCGTCCCGAGATCGTGGCGCGCCGCATCGACGTCTTCCTCAAGCACACTGCGCCGCTGATCGATTACTACACGAAGCAACACAAGCTAGAGAACATCGATGGCCAGATGTCTGTCGAGGACGTTCGCGCCGACATCACCAGGCGCCTGAGCGCATTACGTAAGGGCGCGGAGTCCCGATGATCATTTACAAGTCGCAGGACGAAATCGAGTTGATGCGCGAGGCGGGGGCGATTCTCGCCGAGACCCTCGAGCATCTGTGCTTGTCAGCCAAACCCGGGGTCACGCTGCTTGAACTCGACCGCGAGGCCGACCGCTTCATCCGTGCTCACGACTGCATCCCGGGCTTCGTCGGCTACCAGGGCTACCGCAACGCGATCTGCACCTCGGTCAACGACCAGGTCGTTCACGGCATCCCGACGAATCGCAAACTTCGCGAAGGCGATCTGCTCAGCCTCGACGCCGGGCTGATCTACCGGGGCTTCTGGGCCGATGCCGGCCTCAGTGTCGGCGTCGGCAAGGTGGCCGCCGAGTCACAGCGGCTGATGGACGTCACCCGCGAGTCGCTGGCGATCGGCATCGACCAGGCCCAGGTCGGCAACCGGATCGGCGACATCAGCGCCGCCGTGCAGCGGCACGTCGAGGCGGCCGGCTACTCCGTGGTCCGGCAGTTCGTCGGGCACGGGATCGGCCGGGACATGCACGAGGACCCACAGGTTCCCAATTTCGGTATCGCCGGTCGGGGGCCCCTGCTCAAGCCCGGGATGGTGCTGGCGATCGAGCCGATGGTCAACGCCGGCAGCCCCGACGTTGCTCTCCTGGGGGACGGCTGGACCGTTGTGACCCTCGATCACTCACTGTCAGCCTACTTTGAACACTCGGTGGCGATCACTCCTGAGGGCCCCGAGATCCTGACGGTCTCGAAGAAGGCCCTGCCGGCCCGCTCATGATTAGGCTCACTCGTCCTGTGGTATGCTATTCGTTCGTGCGCCGGAAATCCGGCGATCTCATTGTGGGCATTTGCCGATGGTGAGTATTGTCGTCGGACGAGTGGTAGAGCCGATGCCCAACGCGCTCTACCGTGTCGAGCTCGACACCGGCCACAGGATCGTGGCACACGTGGCGCCGGCCGCGCGGCTTCGGTTTCTCCGGGTGATCCCGGGTGACCGCGTCCGCGTCGAGGTGTCACCGCTCGATCCGGGGCGCGGTCGAATAACGCGAAAAGAGCAATAAGTCAGTCAGGTGAGTACAAAACATGAAAGTTCGTGCGTCGGTCAAGAAAATATGTCCAAAGTGCAAGGTCATCAAGCGCGGCGGCGCGGTGCGGGTCATCTGCGTGACGCCGAAGCACAACCAGAGGCAGGGCTAGGAGGGTAAATGGCGCGTATCGCCGGCGTTGACATTCCACGTGAGAAGCGGGTCGAGATCGCGCTGACTTATATATTCGGTGTTGGTCCGCATACCGCCCGCCGCGTCCTTACGATCGCCAATATCGACCCGAACTTACGCGTCAAGAATCTCAATGACGAGCAGGTCGGTCGCCTCCGTGACGTGATCGATAAAGAAGCCAAAGTCGAAGGCGAGCTGCGACGCGAGATCGCGCTCAACATCAAGCGGCTTATTGAAATTGGCACCTACCGCGGCTTGCGCCACCGTCGTGGCCTGCCGGTTCGTGGGCAGCGTACGCGCACCAATGCGCGTACCCGTCGCGGCCCACGCAAGACCGTCGGCGTGCGCAAGAAGGTCGAGGCAAAGAAGTAAGCCATGCCAAAGAAGAAAGTCGTCCGCACCCGGCGTAGAGAAAAAAAGCACGTCACCGTGGGCCAGGCGCACATCCAGTCCACGTTCAATAACACGGTCGTTTCACTGACGGATGCTCAAGGCAACGTGCTCGCCTGGGGCAGCGCCGGCAGCCAGGGCTTCAAGGGCTCGCGCAAGAGCACGCCATTTGCCGCGCAGGTAACCGCCGAAGCGACGGCGCGTCGCGCAATGGAACACGGCCTCAAGCAAATCGAGATCTTCGTCAAGGGTCCCGGGGCCGGCCGCGAGGCGGCCATCCGTTCCTTGCAGGCAGCGGGTCTTGAAGTCACCGCGATCACCGACGTCACGCCGATCCCGCATAACGGCTGCCGGCCTCCCAAGAGGCGGCGCGTCTAATGGGCAAGTACCAGGGCGCCGTCTGCCGCCACTGCCGCCGCGAAGGCGTCAAGCTCTTTCTGAAAGGCGAGAAGTGCTTCACCAAGTGCACGCTCGACCGGCGCGCCATGCCACCTGGTATGCACACCCAGGTTCGGCGCCGCAAAGTCTCGGACTACGGCATCCAGCTGCGTGCCAAGCAACGGGCGCGCAGAATTTACTTTTTGCTCGAGGGCCAGTTCCGGCTCTACTTCGATCGCGCCGCGAAGATGGCCGGCGTTACCGGGCTGAATCTCTTGCGCTTGCTCGAGACGAGGCTCGATAACGTTGTCTATCGAGTTGGCTTTGCGGCCTCGCGGCGTGATGCCCGCCAGATCGTCTCCCACTGTCACATCACCGTCAACGGGAAGGTCGTGAACATCCCCTCCTACGCGGTGCGAGTAGGAGACATCATCGCGATCAGTCAGTCAAGCAGAGAAATCGACCGGATCAAGAATGCGCTCGACGCCGGCGAGCAGCGGCCTGTCGTACCGTGGCTCAGCCTCGACAAAGACAACATGACCGCGAAAGTCACCGCGCAACCTGGACGCGACGACATGGATGCGACCATCCAGGAGCAACTGATCGTCGAATTTTATTCGCGCTAATTTAATACCAAGGAGAACCATGATCGATACTGCCCAACCCCAAGTCAAGAGCATCGAGAACTCGACCAGCTACGGCAAGTTCGAGATCGAGCCGCTCGAGCCGGGCTTCGGCACCACCCTGGGCAACGCGTTGCGCCGGGTCCTGCTGAGCACGTTGAAAGGCGCCGCTGTGACGTCCGTCTCGATCGAAGGCGTCGCGCACGAGTTCTCATCGATTCCGTACGTCAAAGAAGACGTGACCGAGATCATTCTCAATCTCAAGGGCCTGAATTTGATCTCGTACTCTGACGACCCGGTGCGACTCACGCTGGACGTCACCGGTCCGAAGGAAGTCAGGGCGTCCGATATCCAGGCCCCCAGCGACGTCGAGATCGTCAATCCAGAGCTCTACATTTGCACGCTGGACTCGAACAAGGGCCGGCTCCGCATGGAGCTGACCGTCGAGCGCGGCAAGGGCTATGTGCCTGCCGAGCGCAATAAGAAAGAGGGTCAGCCGATCGGTGTCATTCCGATCGACGCCATTTTCAGCCCGGTCGTGAAGGCGAACTTCCTGATCGAGAAGACCCGCGTGGGTCAAGAGACCGATTGGGACAAGCTGATCCTCGAAGTCTGGACCGACGGTACGATCCAGCCGGACCAGGCGATCAGCGAGGCCGCCAAGCAATTCACGAGCCATCTCAGCCTGTTCACCCGATTTACCGAGCGCATCAAGGACGCGGACGTGCCGCTGCAGAAGGGCAATGATCTATCTTCTCGGCTCGCGGACGTGCCGATCGAAGACCTGGATCTTTCCGTTCGTGCCCTGAACTGTCTGAAAGCTAACGAAATCACGAAGGTCGGGCAGCTCGTCGCGCTTCGAGAAGAAGATCTTTTGAGCCTGCGCAACTTCGGTCGCAAGTCGCTGGACGAGATCAAAGAGAAGTTGGTACAGCGCGGCTTTCTGACGCCGGACGAGCTCACGAAAGTTCTGGTCTAGGTCGGAGAGCAGACAGGTCTTATGCGGCACCAGAAAGCGGGACGCAAGTTCGGACGGAGTACGGCTCATCGCAAGGCGATGAGCCGCAATCTGGTCACGTCTTTGCTCGACCACGGCCGCATCCAGACGACTGAAGCCAAGGGCAAAGAGTTGCGTCGCTGGGTCGAGAAAGTAATCACGACGGCCAAGACTGACAACGTCGCCGCGCGCCGCGCCGTCGATGCCATCGTCGAAGACCGCGAGGTCACCGACCGTCTGTTCACGAAGCTGATGCCCCGAATGAAAGACCGCCCTGGTGGCTACACCCGTGTGCTGAAGATCGGTCCGCGCCTCGGTGACGGCGCGGACATGGTTCTGATCGAGCTCGTCGATCGATGAACGTGAAGCTCATCGTCGAGTACGAAGGCACGCGCTATCACGGCTGGCAAGCTCAGGCCGGCAGGCCGACCATCGAGTCCGCGCTTCGCGCTGCGATCTTGAGCCTCACGGGTGAGACGCCCCCGCTGACGGCGGCCGGTCGAACGGACGCGGGCGTGCACGCGCTCGGCCAGGTCGTCAATTTCACGCTGGAGCGTGACTTCCCGGTTCAGCAACTGCCGGGCGCGCTCAACGCGCGGCTGGCAAGCGATATCTCTGTTCGGCACGCCGAGCTGGTTGATGACTCGTTCAACGCGCGCTACTCGGCCCGCGCCCGGCATTACGCGTATCGCATTCGCCAGGCGCTTCCACGTGGTGCCTACCAGCGTCAGTACGCCTGGGGTGTACCCGAGACACTGGATCTGGCCGCGATGCAGGCGGCCGGCGCGCGCCTCGAGGGCACGCATGACTTTCGCTCGTTCGGCCGCAGCCCCCGGCCCGGTGGTCATACCGTCCGCAGAGTCCGCGACGTCAAAGTCAGCGCAACAGGCGATTGGATCACGATTGCCGTTGCCGCGGATGCATTTCTTTATGGCATGGTCCGTCGCATCGCGGGCGCGCTCGTCGACATCGGGCGGCGCAAGCGCACGCTCGATTGGATCGACGGATTGCTCGATGGCGGCTCGTCGCTCGGATTGCGTCTCGCGCCGCCCCAGGGACTCGTCCAAGTCAAGGTGGAATACTAAATGCCCCAACCTGGAAAGACCTACAGCGCCAAACCGTCGGAGATCACGGCCAGCTGGTACATCGTGGACGCCAGCGGCCAAACGCTCGGCCGCCTCGCCGCGAACGTCGCGAAAGTATTACGCGGCAAGCACAAGCCGACCTACACGCCGCATTTGAACACCGGCGACCACGTGATCGTCGTCAACGTCAAGGGCATCCGCGTGACCGGCAAGAAGGTGACGGACAAAATCTATACGTCGTACACGGGTTACCCGGGCGGTCTGCGCAAGCGTGCCTACGGCGACATGGTCGTCAAGCATCCGACGCATCCGTTCCGTCACGCGGTGTCGGGCATGCTTCAGCACGGGACGCTGGGCAAGGCGCAGCTGAGCCGGCTGAAAGTTTACGTCGGCGACGCGCACCCGCACAAAGCACAGCAGCCTGTGCCAATAAAATTCTCGGCGCGAGGGGAGATAGAAGTCATTGGCCGATAACGCTACGTACTACTACGGAACCGGGCGCCGGAAAAACGCCGTGGCGCGTGTTCGGCTCTACCCGGGCGAAGGCACCATCATGGTCAACAACAAGCCGCCCCTGCAGTACTTTGGCCGGCGGATGCTGGAGATGGTCGTGGTCGAGCCACTGCGCCTGACGGAGAGTGCGAAGCGCTTCAACGTCAGCGCCATGGTCGACGGCGGCGGGATGTCCGGTCAGGCCGGCGCCGTGCAGCACGGCATCGCGCGGGCGCTGATCGTCGCGGATCTCGCGATGCGGCCGGTGCTGAAGAAGCACGGGTTGCTGACCCGGGACCCGCGCATGAAGGAGCGCAAGAAGCCCGGTCTCAAGCGCGCCCGTAAAGCCCCGCAGTACACCAAGCGCTAAGGAGCGAGCCCCCCGTCGCGATCGGACGCCGTTCTCCGGTGCCGTTCAGCCGGTCCGCGCCCTAGGAATGACGGTCAGCGGCGGCGTCGCGACCCAGCGGCCGTCTTTCTCGCGCCGCAGCTTCCAACCCTCTTCGTGGACTTTTCGGTGGTGCGTCCGGCAGGTCAGACCCAGGTTGTCGAGTCGTGTCGGTCCGCCGTCGCCCCAGAAGATGAGGTGATGCCCGTCGCACCAGGGCGCCGGCCGGTCGCAACCGGGGAACACACAGTGGCGATCCCGAGCGACCAGGGCGCGGCGCGTAGCCGGCGGGATACTCCGGCCGGCGTGCGTGATTTCCTGCTCCAGTTCGCCTAGTCCTGTGATGCGCGTGATCGCCGAGTCGCAGGCGATCCGGCGGAGCGTCTCGGCGGGGACGGTGCCGCCCCAGTCGAGCTCGGCTGCCGGCGCGCCAGAGATGTCCGCCAGGGTGTCGAGACTGGCCTTGATGATCACCTGCGGGCGGGGACCCGCACCATCGGGATGGGTGCTGCCGGATCGCGCCTGGCAGCGCTCGACCAGGGCATCGACGAGCCGTTGTTCCGGGGTCCGGCTGTCGCCTTTCGTTGGCTTGGCAAGGGGCTCGAGCGCGGTGCGGACAATAGCGCCGCCCTCAGCGTCGAGCAGCCCGTCGATCCGAACGAGGCCGTTCAGCGGCTGTCCGATCCGAAGGTAGCGACGCTCGTGGGCGTGATTCGCCTCTGCCAGCGCCGCCTGCGCGTCGACCTGATGCTCGAAGTTCTTGGCGACGCCGACGAACTGACCAGGGTCCGTGGTCACTGCCGCCTTGAGGAGCGTCGTCTCGGCTTTGCGGACCTGGGCGGCGCCAACGTTCTGGGCGGTCCGGGCCATGGTCACGGCGTGCTGGTAGCCGATCTCGCCGCGGGCCAGGGCTTCTTCGGTCCGGGGCAGCTCTTTCAACTGGCGGGCGACGTCCACGCGCTCAGCTGCCGCGGCGCCCGACAGTTTTCCATTGACGCGCAGCCAGGGGATCATGCCGAGGAACCCGTCCGCTTTGTAGCCGCCGGCCTTCTCGAAGCGGCGCGTGGCCTCGCCGGCGATCGCCTCGGTCCGGTCGATGATTTCGCGGCTCTTGATGATCACCTGACCGAGTTGGCCGCTCGGCTGGTCGGCCAGCCAACCGGGCACGTCGGCGAGGCCGGACATGATCCGGTCGAGCGGCGTCTCGCTGGACCTGCACATGCTTCTATCGTGAGCGATGGTTACGACAGCTGTCTGTCGTAACTGGAAGAATTGACGAGAAATGTGCGGCCGGATCGGCTCCTCGATGCCACGTGCGGAGTTGCTCGAGACCTACCACTGGCTCAGGGATGCGCCGGAGGATGACCCCCGCTACAACATCGCGCCCACAGACCCGGTTCTCGCCATCGGCCCCGATCGCGCCGAAATCGTGCGCTGGGGGATCGAGGGGGCAAAGGGTGGTCTGTTCAACCTGCGGGCTGAGACGGCCCTCACCAGGCCCTACTACCAGCGCTTGCTCCTGACCCAGCGGATCCTCGTTCCGGCCAGCTTCTTTTACGAGTGGCGAAGGCTAGGCGAGCGCCGGCTCCCGATGGCCGTCTCGCGCACCGACGGCGGGTTGCTGCACCTGGCCGGCTTGCTTGCGCGGTGGGAGCGGCAGCCGGCGGCCACCATCCTGACCACGACGCCCAACGCCGACATCGCGGAGCTTCATAACCGGATGCCAGTGGTGCTGAATGACGACGACGCCGCGACCTGGGTCCTCGAGGACCTGTCGCTCGAGCAAATGGCGGGCCTCCTCCAACCATGCCCTGCCGGGTGGCTCCGGCTGGCGCGGGCATCGCTGCGGGTGAACGACGTCCGCAACCAGGGTCCTGAGCTGCTCGATCCGGAGGCGCTTCCCGCGACCTACCAGATGGAACTCATCCCTCCGGCCTGACGCGCCGCCTGGGGCGTGTCTCCGAAGTCGTGCTGCTGATCGCGGGAGTCTGGGTGGGTGAGGCGCCACAGCCGACGGTGAGGAAAGGCGTTACCCGCTCCCCTTCACTTTTACTCTATACCGCACGGGGGGGCTTGCGGCAAGCCCCGGGTCGTGCCGCATAATCGCGGGCTGAGGCCAGAACCTATGGAAATGGGAGTCGTGAAGTGTCTGTGCCGTTGACGACAGATGGGTCGCGCGGGGACGTCGATCCGATGGTGGGACTCGCGGTGCGGCCGGGCGGAGTGTGGCGATGACCGAGCATGCGGTGGTGATCGCCGGAGGCGGCCCGACGGGGCTGATGTTGGCGGGCGAATTGGCGTTGGCGGGCGTCGACGTTGCCATTGTCGAGCGGCGCGCCGGCCAGGATCTCATTGGCTCGCGCGCAGGCGGTCTGCACTCACGCACCATCGAGGTTCTCGATCAGCGGGGAATCGCGGATCGGTTCCTTTCGCAGGGGCAGGTGGCCCAGGTCGCGGGGTTCGCCTGGATCCGTTTGGACATCAGCGACTTTCCCACCCGCCACCCCTACGGTCTCGCGCTACGGCAGGACCGCATCGAGCGGATACTCGCCGGCTGGGTCGACGAGCTGAGGGTGCCGGTCTATCCCGGACGCGAGGTGACCGGTTTCGCGCAGGACGACGCCGGCGTCGACGTCGAGCTTTCGGACGGTGAGTCGCTGCGGGCGCAGTATCTCGTCGGGTGCGATGGAGGACGCAGTCTCGTCCGTAAAGTAGCCGGCATCGATTTCCCCGGGTGGGCTCCGACAATCAGCAACCTGATCGCCAATGTCGAGGTGGCTCAGGAGCCGAAGTGGGGCACCCGCCGCGACGCCATCGGCGTTCATGCTTTCTCCAAGTTGGAGGATGGACCGGTGGGGGTCATGGTGACCGAAGCCCATGGCGGAAACACCACTGAGCCCACCCTGCGCGATCTCAGCGAGGCGCTCATCGCCGTCTACGGGACCGATTACGGGATCCACAGTCCCACCTGGATTTCCAGGTTCACCGATATGACTCGGCAGGCGGCGTCCTACCGCGACAGACGCGTGCTGCTGGCCGGCGACGCCGCACACGTGCATTACCCGGTTGGTGGACAGGGCCTCCAAATCGGGGTGCAGGATGCGGTGAATTTGGGATGGAAGTTGGCCCAGGTGGTCAAGGAGACGTCGCCAGAAAGCCTCCTGGATACCTACCAGGCCGAGCGGCACCCGGTCGCTGCCCGCGTGTTGCGCAACACCATGGCGCAAACCGCGCTCCTCCACTCCGACGAGCGTATCGAGGCCTTACGCGACACTGTGTCCGAGCTGCTGAGCATGGACGAGCCGCGCAAGCGGATCGCCGCGATGATGTCCGGCCTCGACATCCACTACGAGCTCGGCGAGGGACACCCGCTGCTCGGACGCCGCATGCCCGATTTCGACCTGGTCACCGCCAACGGCCCAATGCGGGTCTTCACGCTGCTGCACGATGCCCGGCCGGTGCTGCTCAACCTCGGTGAGCCCGGGGGCTTCGACATCACGCCATGGGCCGATCGGGTTCAGTTGATCGACGCCAAATACGCTGGTACGTGGGAGCTTCCGGCGCTCGGGGCGGTCACTGCTCCCACCGCCGTGTTGATTCGGCCCGACGGATATGTGGCCTGGGTGGGAGACCTAACCCAGCTGGGGCTCGCTGACGCGCTAACCACCTGGTTCGGACCGCCTACTGCCTAGCTGGGTGGGGCGCCGCGCCTCCGGGACATCCACCAAACCACGGCGCCCACGATGATGATGAGGACGACGACACCGGCGATGATCTTGTTGGTCGTGATGGCGGTCGTGATCAGAGGCACGATGAGGGCAAACGCCGTGTTCATGTCCACGGTGCCAGTCTACGGTTCCCTGTCCGTGGGCGCCAAGGCCGCACGGATCCGCTGCGAGGCGGCGATCGCTTCGGCCACCGAACACGACCGTTCGGCGGCGAGATACTCGGGGCCGCGCAGCGCAGAATCCGCCCACCAGGGCACGAGCCAGGCATGAAAGTGGGCGACTCCGCCCATCGTCGAGAGTAGGTAGACCCGCTCGGCGCCTGTGCCTCGACGGATCGCGGGATATAGACGGCCGAGCACTGGTCCAAGGGAAGCCCTCTCGTCGGTAGGCATGTCTTCCAGGTCGAGAAAGTGTTGGCGCGACTCGAGAATCAGGGTTCCGGCGCCCGCGATGTCGGCCGGAGCGTGGCAGACGGCCCAGCTCTTGTCCTCCCAGAGATAACCGCCGGGCGGGGGCGCGATCTCACCCCGGAGCTTGCGGCAGATATAGCAGTCGGCGGTGGACATCCTAACCCCGTCGCTACGGGCTTAGAGGATACTAGTCGCCGAAGTGGACGTGATCCTGCGCGACATCATGGTCTTCCTCCAGAGCGGGAACATCTGGCGCCACGTCCTCGATCTGATCGACATCGGCCTGGTGGCCTTCTTCCTCTACCGACTCTTCCTGCTCGTCCGGGGCACCCAGGCAGTCCAGCTGATGTTCGGGGTGCTCCTGCTTGCCCTGATCGGCCTGCTGGCGAACCTGCTGGACTTAAGGCTGCTCTCGTGGATCTTCCGCAACGCCGCTCCGGCCATCCTGGTCGGCATCATCGTGCTTTTCCAGCCCGAGATCCGGCGCGCCCTCGACCAATTTGGCCGCATCGGCTTCATCGGCCGGCCGCTGGCGCACTACAACCTGCAAATTTTCAATCGCATGGTCGATGAGGTGATCCGGGCGACGACGAAGCTGACCCAGCGCTTCACGGGCGCGCTCATCGTGTTCGAAAAGGAGACCGGCCTGGAAAACTATGCGAACAGCGGCATCCGGATCAATGGCGAGCTGACCGCCGAATTCCTGGAGGCGATCTTCTTTCCGAACTCACCGCTGCACGACGGCGCGGTAATCGTGCGCGGGAACCAGATCCTGGCGGCCGGCTGCGTGCTGCCGCTGGCCGAGGAGGGCACCGTCCGTGAGCGAATGGGCACCCGCCACCGAGCCGGGCTCGGCCTCTCGATGCAGACCGACGCCGTTGTCCTGATCCTGTCCGAAGAGCTCGGCCAGATCGCCGTCGCCCACGAGGGCAAGCTCCTTCGTAATCTTGATCCGGATCGGCTCCGCCAGGTTCTCACCTCGCTGCTTCAACCTCGCACCGAGCTCCACCGGCCGCCGCTGCCGGTCTGGCGGCGGCCGCCGGGCGCTTCGGTAAGATAACCATCCTGCTGGCCAACCTTCGGCTCAAGCTGCTGGCGATCGCGTTTGCTGTCGCGCTCTGGAGCGTCGTCGCATACGCGCAGAACCCAACCCAGAGTCGAACGGTTCAGCTGCCGGTTGTTCCGTCACGACTGCCCGCGGGCCTCGTCGTGATCGGCAAGGTGCCTCCGGTGCCGGTGACGGTGATCGGGACCGCGGACAACCTGGCACACTTCGTCCCCGCCGCGCTCCACGTCACGGGGAATTTCTCCAACGTCAAGGTTGGCACGAACAGGGTGCCGATCGACGTCCAGAACGGCGATCCGAACGTCACCATCGTCGCGCCCAGCTCGGCGATGGTGAACGTCGATGACCTCCCGGGTTCCACGAGCAGACCGCCGCGACGACGATCACACCGGCGACCGTCCGGGTCGACGGCCCGAAAAGCCAGCTCAGCGGCATCCAGGCGGTGGTCATCATCGATCTTGGCGGCGTGACGGCACCCGGCTCCACCGCGCCGGTTACCGTCGTCGTCTGGAACGCCAACAAGAAGATCGTCCCGCAGATGACGGTGACGCCGCCCCAGGTCAGCGTCAAGATGGTGATCCAGGCCGACGCGGTCACCCTGAACAAGCCGGTGGGCTTTACCCTCACCGGCCAGCCGGCGGCCGGGTACCGGGTGACCAACGTCCAGATCGCGCCGCTCGAGGTCCAGGCAACCGGGCTCCAGAACACCCTGGCCGGCCTCCTGCTCATGGCCAGCGACCCGGTCGACATCACCGGCGCCAAGGGCGACGTGATCCGTACCGTTACCATTCGTCCGCCGGACGGGGTGACGGTCAATCAAAAGACCGCCACGGTCCATGTCTTCATCTCGGCGACGCCGGGCGTATCCCCGGCGCCCTCCTAGCCCGTAACCTTGCGCCGGCCCACGCGTTTCACCAAAACTACGAACTAGTTTCGTTCGTTTGTTTGCGCCTAAACGGGGAACATAGGAGGCTGCAGCATGTGTGGGATCATCGGCTACCTGGGCGAGCGCTCGGCGGCTCCCATCATCATGGAGAGCCTCAAGCGGCTCGAGTACCGTGGCTATGATTCCGCGGGGGTCGCGATCTTCAACGAGGCGGACGGCCAGACCTCCGTGGTGAAGAGCGCCGCCAAGGTCGACACCCTGGTCGAGCGCCTGACCGAAGAAATGCCGCAGGGCCGGCTCGGCATCGGCCACACGCGCTGGGCGACCCACGGCCGCCCGACGGTCATCAATGCTCATCCCCACACCGACTGCCACCAGCGGATCATGGTGATCCACAACGGCATCATCGAGAACTTCGCGGAGCTGCGCAAAGAGTTGCAGGCCCGCGGCCACGTGTTCATCTCCGAGACCGATACCGAAGTCGTGCCCCACCTGATCGAGGAGAACGACAAGGGTGATCTGGTGGCCGCGGTCCGCCTGGCGCTGGTGCGGCTCAAAGGCGCCTACGCGATGGCGATCTTCTCGCAGAGCGACCCGGACTTACTTATCGGCGCAAGGCTGAATGCGCCGCTCGTCGTCGGGATCGGCAACAAGGAATGGTTCGTCGCCTCCGACATTACCGCGGTGATCCCCTATACGAAGAAGGTCCTGCTGCTCGGGGAGGGCGAGATGGTGTCGATCACCAAGCTCGGGCCCGAGGTGAGCACGATCGGCGGCGCCGCCGTCAAGCCAAAAATCATCGAAGTCAAATGGGATATCAGCCAAGCGCAGAAGGGCGGCTACCCGCACTTCATGGCCAAGGAGATCAACGAGGCGCCCGAGGCCGTCTCCAACGCACTGCGCGGCCGGCTGAGCGACGAAGGCGACGTCACGTTCGAAGAATTCGGGCTGACCGATCGGCAGCTGCTCAAGGTCATATTACGCCGCGCTCCTGGGCAAATACATCATCGAGGACCTGGCGCGCATCCCGGTCGAGGTCGAACCCGCCTCCGAGTTCCGCTATCGCCAGCCGATCATCGACCCGGACACCCTGGTGATCGGCATCTCGCAATCGGGTGAGACGGCGGACACGCTGGCCGCCATCCGCGAGGCGAGGGAGCGAAAGGCCAGAGTCATCTCGATCACTAACGTGGTCGGCAGCTCGATGGCGCTGGAAAGCGACGGCGTCATTTATCTCCACGCGGGCCCCGAGATCGGGGTGGCGTCATCGAAGACGTTCATCGCGCATCTGACGTGTCTGTACTTGCTGGGCATCCGGCTGGCCGCGGTTCGCCACCACCTGGCGCCGGAGCGGCTGCGTGAGCTGACGGCCGAGCTCAAGGCGCTCCCCAAGTCGGTTCAGCAGGTGCTCGATCGCGCCGAGGCGATCCAGGCGCTGGCTCGGAAGTATTCCGGCCATCGCAACTTCATGTACATCGGGCGGGGCATCAACTATCCGATCGCCCTGGAGGGCGCCCTGAAGCTCAAAGAAATCTCGTACCTGCACGCCGAGGGCTACGCCGCCGGCGAGCTGAAGCACGGGCCGATCGCGCTGCTCGACCAGAACTTCCCGGTCTTTGCGATCGCGACGCAGGCGGCGACGTTGGAGAAGATGGTCAGCAACATCCAGGAAGTCATCGCCCGCGATGCGCCCGTGCTGGCGCTGATCAGCGAGGGTGACGAGACGCTCGCCGAGATCGAGGCCGACCGGATCGAGGTCCCGGCAGTGTCTGAGTTCCTGTCGCCCATCCCCAACGTGGTGGCGATGCAGCTGTTCGCCTATTTCGTGGCGACCGAGCGCGGCTGTAATGTCGACCAGCCTCGCAACCTTGCGAAGAGCGTCACCGTAGAGTAAGCAGCGTGACCCCTCGGGTCGGCGTGGATGTGGCGGCGATTCCGCGCATCGTGGAGGCCCAGAAGCGTTTCGGCGATCGGTTCCTCCAGAAATTTCTTACCGCGCGGGAGATCGACTACTGCGGCGGAAGCGCCGAGCGCTGGGCCGGGCGCTGGGCGGCCAAGGAGGCGATCGGCAAGGCGATGCCGACCGGCGTCCCACGCCCGCGCATGCGTGATGTCGAGATCCTGCCGTCAGAAGATGGCCGCCCGCACGTGCGCGTCGCGCCGGCCACCGCGCTGGCCGGGCGCGACATCGACGTCAGCATCGCCCATGACGGCCACTTCGCGGTCGCCGTCGCCGTGATCCCAGAAGGCCTCTCCCCCGAACGTCTCAAACGCTCGCATGGCACTGAAGCGCCGCTCGCGTGGGCCGACGGGCCCGCGCTTACGGGGGAGGGTCAGGGTGGGGGCTCCGAGCTACCAGATGGCTTCAAGCTCCCGGCGCGGCCGCGTGATGGCCACAAGGGGACGTTTGGCACCGTCGTCGTGCTCGCGGGCTCGCAAGGTTACACCGGTGCCGCGTATCTGACCAGCATGGGCGCGGCACGATCGGGCGCCGGCATCGTGCGCCTGATGGTGGCCCAATCGATTTATCCGATCCTGGCCGAAAAATGCAGCGAGGTGATTGTCGGTCCGGTCCCCGAGATTTCGCCTGGCGTCGTCGGTCACGCAGCGCTGAGCGCCGTCCAGCGCGGCTTTAGCGGCGCCGCCTCTGGGATCGTAGGACCGGGCATCGGGCGTGACACGTCGACGCGTCGTTTGATCGAGAATCTAATCGCGAGAGTGACGGTTCCCCTCGTCCTCGATGCCGACGCCCTCAACTTGCTCTCCGAACACCGCAGCATCCTGCCCAAGCTGTCGCCGGACATCGTGCTGACGCCGCATCCCGCGGAATTCGGGCGGCTGGCCAACCTGGAAACCAGCGCGGTTCAGAAGGACCGTCGCGGTATCGCCTCGCGCTTCGCCAAGACCTGGAACAAAGTAGTCGTCCTCAAGGGTGCCGGCACGGTCATAGCCGCGCCGGACGGCCGCATCACCCTGAACCCGATCGCGACCCCGGCGCTGGCCTCGGGAGGAACCGGCGACGTCCTTGCCGGCCTGATCGGAGGCTTGATGGCGCAGAAACTGCCGCCCTTCGAGGCGGCGGTCACCGGCGTGCACATTCACAGCCTCGCCGGCACCGACCTCGAGGCGTCGATTGGGCAGGCGGGCGTGCTCGCCTCCGACCTGCTGCCGCAGATTCCGCGCGTGATGGAGCGCTTAAGACAGGCTCTCGCCCCGGGATCTGCTTGATGTTTCGTCGGCCCATTTCCGCCGAATGCCTTTTCGAGGTCACTTCAACTCGCCTCAAACGCTCGCATCGCACGAATCGCGCGGCTCGCGTGGGCCGGCGGGCCCGGGCCTCGGCGGCCTGGGCCGCGAACCATCGGCGCCGACCCGAGGCGAGAGCCTGTTGACGGAGCAAGGCGCGACGAAATGGGCCGACGTCGATCCATCGGCCATCGCTCACAACACCGCCCTCGTCAAACAGCTCGTCGGTGCGAAGACGGCGGTGATGGCCGTCGTCAAGGCCAATGGCTACGGGCACGGCGCCGTGCCCGCGGCGCGAGCCGCGGTCGAGGGTGGTGCGTCCTGGCTGGCGGTGTCGTCGATTCCCGAAGGTCTCGAGTTGCGCAAGGCCGGCATCCGCGAGCCCATTCTGAATCTCGGATACACCCCGCCGAACGCGCTCTCCGCGGCGGTCGCGGCGAAGCTGGCGCTCACTCTCTACGACCGCCCCGGCCTTGCATTGCTGAAGACGGCGGCCACTGAGATCCCCGTCCACGTCAAGGTCGATAGCGGCATGCACCGTCTCGGCGCCGCTCCGGAGGAGGCGATTCGGCTGGCGACGGAGGTCCACGCCGACCCCCACCTGCGCCTGGAGGGGTTCTGGACGCATTTCGCCGACGCCGATCGCGACCTCGTCTTCACAGCGCAGCAACTTCGAGTCTTTCTCGATGCTCGCGCGGCGCTGATTCGCGCCGGTGTCACCGGTTTCATCACCCATGCGGCCAACTCGCCAGCGACCCTTCGCCTCCCCGAGGCGCGGCTCGACCTCGTTCGCGTCGGGTTGATTCTCTATGGCGTTCGGCCCGCACGGGACTGGCATGACCTGCCCACGCTTCGGCCGGCCCTGACCTGGCAGACGATCGTTACGAATGTTGTCTCCATTCCCGCTGGGCAGAGCGTCGGATACGGTCGCCGGTTTACAGCAGAGCAACCGGCGCGGGTGGCGACAATCGCGGCTGGCTACGCCGATGGCCTGCACTGGCAGAGCGCCGAACGTGGCTGCGTGATCGTCCGTGGCACGCGGGTCCCGTTCGCTGGATCGATCAGCATGGACCAGGCCGCGCTCGATGTCGCCGCCGTGCCCAACATTCAGGTTGGGGATGTCGTCACCTTGATCGGGCGCGACGGAGATGCCGTACTGACGGCCGACGATCTGGCCGAGGCGGCGGGCACCATCTCCTACGAGGTGCTGTGCGCGATCTCGAACCGGGTCCCGCGCCGATACAACATATAATTAGTAGCGCCCTAGGGGAGCGGAATGCTGAGAAAGTCGGGTCCGCCGGCTGACCCTAGAACCTGATCAGGTGATACCTGCGGAGGAAACGGGCTCGAGCATTCCGCGACTGTTGGGCAGCACTTATGGGAGCCGCCGAGCAACGTCATGAGCGTCTCGCTCGCATGCGCCTCTACCTGATCACCGGCGATCAGGGGGACGAGGTCGAGACCGCGCGCATCGTAGAAGCTGCGCTCGAGGGTGGCGCGAGCGTCATCCAGCTTCGCAAGAAGACCATGCCCAAGGGCGAGCAATATGCCATCGCGCTCGCGCTGCGGCGGCTGACGTTGCTGCACGACGCGCTCTTGATCATCAACGACCACGCGGACATCGCGATCGCCGCCGACGCCGACGGCGTCCACCTGGGCCAGGATGACCTGCCGCCTTCTGTCGTCCGCCAGC